>QWCN01004399.1_pt1 | contig 21097 bp, 18 predicted proteins | sample 1972711 | NCBI WGS metagenome assembly QWCN01 (sample SAMN09866707, study PRJNA288562) | Human gut metagenome isolate term1_stool, whole genome shotgun sequencing... | isolation source: gut | host: Homo sapiens | place: USA: California
CATGTTATCAAAAGAAGTAGTAGAATTATCGAAACAGCATTCTATTATCCGTGATATTTTCGAATATGGAATGAAGAGAGCAAAAGAAGTCGGAGCAGAAAATGTATTTGATTTCAGTATCGGGAATCCAAGTGTTCCAGCACCAAAAGAAATTGATGAGACAGCACTTCGCCTGTTAAAAACAGCAGATCCAGTGGATATTCATGGATATACAAGCAATGCTGGAGTACTGGAAGTAAGAGAAAACATTGCCAAGTCTTTAAATAAAAGATTTGATACAAATTATACAGCAGCGAATATTTTTATGACGATCGGAGCGGCAGCAGCCCTTGGTATCTGCTTTAAGACATTAGTTGATGGGCCAGAAGATGAAGTTATCACATTCGCACCACATTTCCCAGAATATGCAGTATATGCACAGGGAGCAGGATGCAGATTAAAGGTCATTTCTGCAGATACCAGAGCATTTCAGATTAATTTCGAAGAATTAGAAGAAACGATCAGTGAGCATACCAAAGCAATCTTGATCAACTCTCCAAACAACCCATCCGGAGTTGTTTATTCCAGAGAGACGATTGAGAAATTAGCTGCATTATTAGAGAAGAAACAAAAAGAATATGGACACAGCATTTACATTATTTCCGATGAACCATACAGAGAGATTGCGTATGATGGATTTGAAGTGCCATATGTTCCACATTTTTATAACAATACATTAGTAGCATATTCTTTTAGTAAATCCTTATCACTGCCGGGAGAACGTATCGGTTATATCGTAGCACCAAATGAAGCAGAAGATTTTGAACAGTTACTGCCAGCGTTTATCGCATCTGCACGTTTACTTTCTTATGTCTGTGTGCCAACCTTATATCAGAAAGTTGTTGGAGAATGTGTAGATTTAACTTCTGACCTTTCAATCTATCAGAAGAACAAAGATTTATTCTATAATGCATTAGTGGATATGGGATATGAATGTGTAGAACCAGGTGGAGCTTTTTATTTATTCCCGAAAGCATTAGAAGAAGATGCCAATGCATTTTGCGAGAAGGCGAAAGAATATGATCTGTTGATCGTACCTGGGGACAGCTTTGGATGCCCAGGATATGTGCGTATTTCTTACTGTGTACCAACAGAACGTATCGAAAAAGCCCTTCCATTATTTAAGAAACTGATCGATGACTATCGCAAATAAGCCAATATAGATAAAGGAGACTTTCAATGAACAGCTGGAGAGACAATGTACGAAAAGTAGAACCTTACACACCGGGTGAACAGCCAAAAGAAGAAGGTGTGATCAAGTTAAATACAAATGAAAACCCTTATCCGCCATCCGATAAGATCAAGGAAGCGATGAGTGGGATCAAGAATCTGCGCAAATATCCTGATCCTGCAGCAACTAAATTGGTAGAAGCGATCGCTTCTTATCATGGATTTGATAAAGAAGAAGTATTTGTCGGAGTTGGATCTGATGATGTGCTTGCCGTTGCATTTATGACATTTTTTAACGGTAAGAAACCAATCTTCTTCCCAGATATCACATATTCCTTCTATCCTGTATGGGCAGAATTATTCGGAATACCATACGAGAAGAAAGCAGTCAATGATGCATTTGAGATTCAGAAAGAAGATTATTACGCTGAAAATGGCGGGGTGGTATTCCCAAATCCTAATGCACCAACAGGCGCATTTTTATCTTTAGAGGTTGTGGAAGATATCATCCAACACAATCAGGATGTTGTTGTGATCGTTGATGAAGCCTATATTGATTTTGGCGGCGACACAGCGAAAGAACTGACAAGAAAATATGATAACGTTTTAGTCGTTCAGACGTATTCCAAATCAAGATCTTTAGCAGGACTTCGTATCGGATATGCGATCGGTAACAAGGAACTGATCAAGGCAATGAATGATGTGAAATATTCCTACAACTCTTATACGATGAATGAGCCATCTATTGTTCTTGGAACAGCTGTCTTAGAAGATGAAGAATATTTCCAGGAGACAAGAAATAAGATCATTGATACAAGGGAATGGTTCCAGACTGAGATGAGAAAGATCGGATTTAGTTTCGCAGACTCCAAAGCAAACTTTATCTTTGCGACACATGAAAGCGTACCTGCCAAAGAGATTTTTGAAGCAGCGAAGAAAGCAAAGATTTATGTCCGTTATTTTGATCAGCCAAGAATCAATAATTATTTAAGGATTACAATCGGTACGAGAGAAGAAATGGAAACATTACTTGATTTCTTAAAAGAATTTACAGCAACAAAATAGAGATTGAATAAAAAAAGAAATTTTGAAAAATAAATTTCTTTTTTTATTGCAATTAACTGGAAAATATTGTATGATGATATGGAAATTATTTACATATGAAGACAAATGAGGGAAACAAATAAAATGGGGTTATGGCATGCGTTTTCATCCACAGAAAAGGAGAAGACCATGTTGAATGAGAAAGAATTTTATCAGTATGTAGAAGCGAATATTTTAAACTATCTTCCAGAGATGGAAGGAAAGAAAGTTATGGTGCAGAGGGTTAAGAGGAATAATCAGATATCGATGATGGGGTTGTCGATCGGAGAGACCAAGAATTATCTGGTACCAGTGTTGTATCTGGAGATATTTTATCAAAATTATTTAAGGGGACAGGAATTATCAGATACGATGAAAGATATCGCCAGAATTTATCGAGGACATCAGGTTGGATTTTATCTGGATGAGGATAAAGTTTCAGATTATGAGCATATTAAGAAGAATCTGTTTTATCGTGTGGTTAATTATGAGAAGAATAAAGAGATGTTAAAGTATACACCATACGAGCGGTTCTTAGATCTGGCAGTTACATATCGTTGGGCAGCATACCGGAATCATGACGGGATGGCGAGTGCATTAGTGAGGAACAAAGAGTTGCTGTTATGGGGTGTGACAAAGGAACAGATGATGAAGGATGCAAAGGAGAACACGGAGAAGATTTTCCCACCAGTGATGCGCAAGATTCAGTCTGTGATACCAGTAAAGATCACGGATATGGAGATTCCATTGTTTGTATTATCAAATGGAGATTATATGAATGGAGCATCCGTCATGCTTTATAAAGATCCACTGAGAGATTTCGCGAATTATATGGGATATGATCTTTATATTCTTCCAAGCAGTATTCATGAAGTGATCCTTTTACTGGATGATGAATATGTGCAAAGTTCAGAGGAACTACGAGAAATGGTTAGAGAGACAAACCGTATGGTTGTGGATCAGGAAGAAGTTTTATCAGATCACATATATCATTACGACAGAGAGAAAGATGAGATTAGAATTGCCAAGTAATAATTTGTAACGTATAATAGTTCATTAAGAGATGGAAAATGGTATGAAAATTCAAGAATATACTAATTACATCAGGGAGTGAAAAAATTATGAAACGTTGGGAAATTTATCTGGATATTATCATGGAACTGTTGGTCATATTAGCAGGTGCATTGCTTTTGATCTTTGTATTACCAAAAGCAATCGTATTTTTATGGCCATTTGTAGCAGGATGGATTATTTCAATGATGGCCCACCCAGTGATCGAATATCTGGAGAAGAAGGTAAAATTACCGAAGAAGTTCGGTTCTGCGATCTTGATCGCGGCAGTTATCACAGGAATCATAGTGGTTCTTTATTTTGCAGTCAGAGGTATCGCACTGCAGGTCATCGGATTTATACAGGATGCACCAGATATCCGTCATGAGATCATGAGACAAGGAATGATATTTCAGAAGAAGATAGAGCAATTTTTAAGTATTCTTCCACCATCTTTTGGAAAACAGTTTGATCAGTGGAGCGGATCGATCGGAGATCTTTTCAAGAAAGCGGCATCTTCTGCAGGAGATTATGGGGTAGCACATGCAGGTGGTGTTGCAAAGGGTGTGACAAGCGGTCTGTTAGGGCTTGTTGTTATGTTATTTGCAGCTTATATGTTTTCACTGGAACGAGAAAAACTCATAGCATGGTATGAAAAATGTATTCCAGGATTTGTGAAGCATAAGATCAATGTATTTATGAAGAACTCAGTTGGAGTCTTAGTAAGTTACTGCCTTGCGCAGTTAAAGATCATGATAGTGATCATAGCGATCCTTTGGATCGGATTTTTTATTGCAGGGATTGGACATTCTTTTATCTATTCGGTATTAGTAGGAATTGTCGATATATTTCCAATCCTTGGAACAGGGACTGTGATCATTCCATGGGCAATATTTAAGCTGATCACAGGAGATATCAAAACAGCAGTTATCTTACTGATCATTTATGCGATCTGTCTGGTATTGAAACAGGTCTTACAGCCAAAAATGATGGGAGACAGTATGGGAATCTCAGCACTGACAACGATCTTTTTGATCTACGTTGGTCTGAAATTCGGAGGATTAGGAGGAATGTTATTAGCCCTGATCCTTGGAATGTTTGTGATCAATTTATACCGATTAGGAGTGTTTGACCGTAAGATTGCATTTTTTAAACGAAGATTTGAGATGCTTACGATCAACAGTGAGGAAGAAGAAAAGGAGAACAAGAAAGAATGAGTTATGCAGATCAGGTATTTATATCTATGTGCGAAGATATTTTAGAGAATGGAACTAGTACAGAGGGAGAGAAAGTCCGTCCGCACTGGCCAGATGGAGAGTCTGCCTATACGATCAAACAGTTTGGTGTTGTAAATCGTTACGATCTGTCCAAAGAATTTCCAGCATTGACTTTAAGAAAGACATATATTAAGTCAGCTATTGATGAATTATTGTGGATCTGGCAGAAGAAATCAAATAATGTAAATGATCTGAAGAGTCATATCTGGGATGAATGGGCAGATGAAGATGGTTCAATCGGAAAGGCTTATGGATATCAGATGGGTGTAAAGCACCAATACAAAGAAGGAATGATGGATCAGGTAGATCGTGTGATCTATGATCTGAAACACAACCCATACAGTAGAAGGATCATGACAAATATTTATGTCCACCAAGATCTTCATGAGATGAATCTTTATCCATGTGCGTATAGTGTGACATTTAATGTAACAAAGAAACCAGGACATGATAAGCTCACATTGAATGCGATCTTGAACCAGCGTTCTCAAGATATTTTAGCAGCAAATAACTGGAATGTTGTGCAGTATGCAGCATTAGTTTATATGATGGCTCAGGTATGTGATATGGAACCAGGAGAGTTAGTTCATGTGATCGCAGATGCACATATTTATGATCGCCATATTCCAATCATCAAAGAGATGATCAAACGAGAGACATATCCTGCACCGAAAGTAACGCTTAATCCAGAAGTCAAAGATTTCTATGAATTCACAACAGATGACTTTAAGATCGAAGACTATCAGGCAGGAGAACAGATCAAAGATATTCCGATCGCAATATAAGAAGGAGAAGGTAAGATGAATCTTATTGTAAATGCAGATAAGAACTGGGGAATTGGAAAGAACAATGAACTTTTAGTCCATATTCCAAATGATATGAAGATGTTTCGTCAGATGACAACAGGAAAAGTCGTTGTCATGGGAAGAAAAACATTAGAAAGCTTTCCAAATGGAATGCCGCTTCCAAAGAGAACGAATATTGTATTAACACATGATAAAGACTACGATGCAAAAGGAGCGATCGTAGTTGGAAGTAAAGAAGAATTGTTAGATGAGCTGGAAGAATATAAGGATGAAGATATTTTTATCATCGGTGGAGAAAGCATTTACCGCATGATGCTTCCTTATTGTGATACAGCTTATGTTACAAGAACAGACTTCGCATATGATGCAGATACTTATTTTCCAGATCTGGATGAGATGCCAGAGTGGAAACTTGTGAAAGAGAGTGAAGAAGAGACTTACTTTGATATTGAATATCAATTTCTTGTATATCAAAAATAATTCACTCTTTCAATGAATATTTTAAATATCAACTGCCCCGGGACCCATTCGCATTCGGATTCTCACGTAGCTGTACTAAGCTCATGAATGATCTTACGATCATCCATTCGCTAAGTGCAGACGTGTTCATACGGTCCCGGGGCAGTTGATATTTAAAATATTTTAGCTGTAGGTTATTAGCAGAAGCAAGGTATGGAGTGTGGGGCTTTGGAATATATGTTATAATGAAACCGATTAAGATAAATGATTGAAGTTTTGGAAAGGATGAGAATTAATGAATCAATCAAAATTGAAATTAACTACGATAATTGCATTGACAGCGTTTACAGTTGCTGTGATTCCAGTTTGTTTACAGAGAAAATCTGCGAATGCAGCTTCGAAATATACTTATAAAAAAGGCTTTACTTATGAGAAGATTTCTCCGAACATTGAAAAGAGAATCACGGGAAAATCTTATCGTAAGAATAATAATATTAAATTGTCTGATTTAAGATATGTACAGGTTCTTCATTATGGTTTTGATGGGAAGGTAAAAGAGGGTGAGTTGATCGTTAACAAGAAGATCGCGAAGAAAACGGTCAAGGTTTTTTATGCTCTTTATCAGAAGAGGTACAGAATTGAGAGAATGAGATTGATCGATGATTATGGTGCGAATGATGAGAAGTCTATGGCTGCAAATAATACCTCTGCGTTTAATTATCGTGTGATCAGTGGAACAACAAAGCTGTCCAACCATTCTTATGGAATGGCTATCGATATCAATCCAAGGATCAATCCGTGGGTCAAAGGAACTAAGGTATCACCGGCAAATGGGAAGGTGTATAAACAGAGAAAGACGTCAAAATGTAAAGGAAAATATAAGAGATATATGATCCATAAGAATGACACAGCTTATAAGATCTTTAAGAAATATGGATTCAGCTGGGGTGGTGAGTGGAGAAGCTCTAAGGATTATCAGCATTTCGAAGTGAATAAATAGAAATGAATCAATAGTTGATCATCAAAACCCCGCTCTCGCTCGGATTCGCACGTAGCTGTACTAAGCTCTTGGCAGGTCTTGCGACCTACCACTCGCTAAGTGCAGACGAGCTCATACGGTTTTTGATGATCAACTATTGATTCTGGAAGATTGTTGGCTATAACATGTATTGGTTTAAAGATTTAACATAATTGAACTGCGAATATATGTTTATTAATATATAATTAATAAAAGAAAGGAGGCAGTAGGAAGAGATGAAGAATCTAAATATTCCTGTTGGGATTTCGGATTTTGAGAGAATTCGAGAGTTGAATTATTATTATGTGGATAAGACCGGATTGATCAAGACGTTGTTACAGGGTGAGATGGATCAGGTGACGTTGATCACGCGGCCTAGACGGTTTGGAAAAACGATGGCGATGAATATGTTGAACAGTTTTTTGGATATCAGGAAAGATAGCAGACATTTGTTTAAAGGACTTGAGATATCTGATGAGGTCGAGATTTGTGAGAAATGGATGAATCAGTATCCGACATTATTTTTGTCTTTTAAGGATGTAGATGGAACTACATTTGAGAATGCGTTTAATTTTTTGAAATTTATTATATCTGAAGCATGTAAACAACATGTATACTTGTTGGATAGTGATGAGATAGATGAAGGGGATAAACTGGTATTTCAAAAATTAAAGACTTGTAGTGCAAGTATGATGGAAATTCAAAGTTGTATATTAAGAATTACCAATATGCTGAAAAGTTATTATAAAAAGCCAGTGATCCTTTTAATTGATGAATATGATGTTCCAATTGCAAAAGCAAGTAGTAATGGTTACTACAAAGAGATGTTAGAAATTATGAAAGGTTTGCTTAGTACAGCCTTAAAAGACAATTCCTCATTAAAGTTTGCAGTCATCACAGGATGCCTAAAGATTGCCAAAGAAAGTATTTTCACTGGAACAAATAACTTTGTATCAGATACGATTTCATCCACAAGATACAATGAATATTATGGATTTACACAACAGGATGTAGATAAGCTTTTAGCAGATGCGGAGATTGAAGAGAAAGCGGATCTGATTAAAGAATGGTATGATGGATATAATTTTGGAGAGTTTGAAGTTTATTGCCCATGGGATGTCATGAATTATCTAAGAGATCTTCAAAATGATCTGAATGCAAGACCAGTCAGCTACTGGAAGAATACCAGTGATAATGCGATCATTCGCTCCTTTATTGATTATACAGGAGCTGCTATACGAAAAAAACTAGAAGTATTGATCGCAGGTGGAAGCATCTGTCAGAAAATAGAAGAAGACCTCACATATGATTATCTACATTCATCAGAAGATAATTTATGGAGTATTCTCTATCTTACTGGATATCTTACAAAAGTCGGAGAACGTGATAAGGATGGTCAGATAGAATTAAGAATTCCAAACAAAGAAGTAAAAGAAATTTTCGAATCAACTGTAAGGAAATGGTTTGAAGACAGTGCAAGAGTTACGAATCGGAAAGATTTATTTGATGCAGTGTGGAACAAAGATGCGGATAAGGCAACAAAAGAAATCAGCACATTACTGCGAATGACGATCAGTTATTATGATTACCGAGAAAATTTCTATCATGCATTTCTTGCAGGAATCTTTGCAGGAGCAGGTTATAGTGTAGAGTCGAATAGAGAGCATGGAGAAGGACGAAGTGATATTGTAATCTACAATGATGTAACAGGACAAGTTGCAGTATTTGAAGCAAAGTATTCAAGAAAATTAGAAGATTTGGAAAAAGACTGTCAAAAGGCGTTAGATCAGATCAACACAAAGATGTATGCAAAAGAGTTTGAAGATGCTTATGAGGAAGTATTGTGTTATGGAATTGCTTTTTATAAAAAGCGGTGTTTGGTGAAGAGTAAATAGAATAAGAAATGAAAAAAGCTCCACAAGGATGAACTTTGTGGGGCTTTTGTTGTATCTAAGATTTCAATTCAACTCTGCAATCCGACTAACTCCAACATAGATCTCACTGATCTTATACCAAGTAGGGTAATCAACAATCCCAGTCTGTGGCAGTCCAAAAATATTCTGGAATTTCCGAACAGCATTCGCAGTAGATTCTCCATAAACACCATCCACAGCGATCGTAGGCAGAGAAGGATAATCTTTAGCAATACGATTCAATTGTTGTTGTATTTGTCGAACCTTATCTCCTCTGCTGCCGATCGTCAGATCATATCCCGGCCAGGAAGAAGGAATTCCTGAAATCTGTTCTGCGGTATTGATGTACATACTCTCTCCATAATAATATCTCAGGATTTCAATCGGAGCATATCCCTGATCGCCTAAGTATTTAGAACCCCACTGCGTCATCCATTCCGGACAAGACACCTTCTTCCCATCACAATACTGCGTAAGGATCGGCTGTCTCACATTCGGACGAGACAGATAATCTGCAAAAATCTCATCAACGATCGTATTAATAGAATTATAAGTTGTTTTTCCAGGAATGAATTTATGATCATAAGCTGTAGAAGATGTGATCGTAAAATCATGCCCTTTATTTCTATACCATTCTGTATACACACGATTCAAAGTAAATGACATGATCGCAAGAATATTTGCTTCAAGCGTTGCCCTTGGCCAAGTGGAATAAATCTCACAGGCAGCAACATTTTTGATGTAATCTTTGTAGCGGACATAATAATTTTGCGCAGTTTTATCACCGACAGGACCATCATGAACAATAATATATTCAGGGATCACAACCCTGCTTAAAACAATCTCACCACTTTCGTTGACTGGCTTGATCTCAGATTCCGCAATCTTGGGAGGATAATTACCCCATAAGGTATGCGGACCGATCACGATCGGGTGTTCTTCTGTTGGAGTGTGGGTTCCTTCAGGAATCATGGAAACAGGCTGCAGGCCTTCCACACCAGAAAGAATCTGTGCACCTGAGATCGTGACAGGTTTATATTCATCAGAATGTATTTTTAGATTATATTCAGAATAAGGCTGATTTTCACTCGGAGACATGCTGTATTCCACGGGAGGAGCAGGGAGGTCAACGACAGGTGTCTGCCCATTTTCATCAGTAGATACAGTCTCAAGAACAGAATCAGGATCACCAGTATAAGAAATCTCGATCGTAGCGTTAGGGATCGGGACGGCTCTTTGTCCTGAAGTTACCTGTATTTTTAACTGTCCATGATCGACAAGATTGTTAGTTTGTATTTCTGGCATAAAAATATCCTCGGAAGATCTTTTACTCTCACTATATGAGAAAATATGATATAATGTGCACAAGTAGTGTAAAAATGTATGCCAAAGAGATAAAGGAGGCCACTATGCAGAAAGATTTTATATATGAGAATTATCTAAAAATGCCAGATGATCTTGAATTTGAGCAGGCGATGAAGGTTTATGAAGAACTGTTAGAAGAGAATCTTGAAGAAGATGAGATCTATGACAAGTTATGGGATCATGCACTTCATTGTATGATCGATTATGGAAGCCTCCGCGCACATTGGAAGATCACACCGAAGACAGACAGAAGTAATGATGATAGGACTGTGATGCACGATAGTGTGATCCATTCTTTAGATGAATTGGCAGCATATACAAAAGAGCATGGCAAAGAAGCAAAATGGAGAGATGAACTTGGATATCAAAGAAAAAGAATCGGAGATTTTGCATGTTATGTTTCTTTGATCTATGGAGTATTTGCAAGGTGAAATATGATGAGAGTGTCAAAAGTAAATTTTGCCAGATAAAACGATCAGTAAGGAGGACATTATAAGATGGCAAAGAAAGAACCAAAAACAAATGCAATGCGGATGCTTGAGAGAGCAAAGATCCCATTTGAAGTACATCGTTATGAATGTAAAGAATTTATTGATGGAATTACCATCGCAGATATGTTAAATGAACCATATGAAAGAGTATTTAAAACCCTCGTGACTGAAGGAAAAGGTGGAGGGTATTTTGTATTTGTCATTCCAATCGATCAGGAATTAGATCTTAAGAAAGCAGCAAAGGCAGCAGGTGAGAAGTCTGTGGAGATGATCCATGTCAAGGATATCAATAAGATCACAGGATATATTCGCGGTGGATGTACAGCGATCGGAATGAAGAAAGACTATCCAACAGTACTTGATGAAAGCGCCAATGCACAGGAGAAGATCATTGTAAGTGGCGGTAAAAATGGAATCCAGATTGAACTTACGACCGAAGATTATTTAAAAGCCTGCAAGGGAAAAACGGCAGATATTACATTGAGGTAGGGAGTAGAAGTTATGATAGATGAAATCTTAAAATATAACAAAGAATTTGTAGAAGAAAAGAAGTATGAACAATACAAGACAAGCAAATATCCAGACAAGAAGATCGCAATTATCACTTGTATGGATACAAGACTGACAGAACTTTTGCCGGCAGCCCTTGGGATCAGGAATGGAGATGTGAAGATCATCAAGAATGCCGGTGGGGTAGTAAGCCATGCCTTCGGAAGTGTGGTACGAAGTGTTTTAGTCGGAATCTTTGAACTTGGAATAGAGGAAGTCATGGTCATTGGACATAGCGACTGTGGTGTACAGCATATTAATAGTGATATGATGATAGAACATATGATGGATCGAGGAGTCGATGAGGAGAAGATTGAGCTGATCCGTCATTGTGGTATTGATTTTGATACATGGCTGGAAGGATTTGACTGTGTGGAAAGTTCTGTAAAAGATTCTGTGGAAATGTTGAGAAAACATCCATTGATTCCAAAAGATGTGAAGATATCTGGATATGTGATGGATTCTGTGACAGGAGAGCTTCATGTTGTAGAGCCATAGGATAACTGCAGCATTATAAATGAGAGGGATAAAAGGTATGAAAAAGATATGGAAGATCATGATCTTATGTATGATCCTTTGTTTTTTCTGTGCTGGATGCAGCAATGATGATGAAATGATCAGTGAAGATCATCCAAAACCAACGACAGAAAAAAGAACAGAGATCATCAAGCAAAAGACAACACAAAAAAAGAATGAAGTAACGGTTGATCAGGAACAATCAAAACAACAGGAAGATCGTATAAAGATCGCAATCGATGCAGGACACCAAAAGAAACAGATGAGTGAAAAAGAAGCGATCGGACCTGGTTCTGATAAGACAAAACCGATGGTATCATCAGGAACCGAAGGTGTTGTCACAAAACGAACAGAATATCAGGTGAATTTGGAAGTTTCGTTAAAGCTAAAAAGTGCATTGATCGCGAGAGGATATGATGTATATATGATCCGTGAGACGAATGATGTGTCACTCAGCAATAAAAAGCGTGCTCTTATGGCAAATGAAAGTGGTTCAGATATTTTATTAAGGATTCATTGCAATAGTGCAGATTCTCAGTCTGCAAATGGGGCGTTGACAATGAGTCCGACATTATCGAATCCATATTGCAGATCGATCGCGGCAGATAGTCAGGAACTTTCAGAATGTGTGGTAAGTACATTATGCAGAAGGACTGGGGCAGTGAACCGCGGTGTAACGCAGACAGATGAGATGACAGGGATCAACTGGAGTAAGATTCCAGTGACGATCGTTGAGATGGGATTTATGTCAAACCCAGAGGAAGACCAGAAGTTATCGGACAATCATTATCAATCAATGCTTGCAGAAGGAATTGCAGATGGTGTTGACCGGTATTACGAGAGAAGAGGAGAAAAGAATGAAGAAAAATGAATTATCGTGATCATCGTATCACTTGTGATCGCAGCACTTGTCATGGGATTAATGAAAGCGGTGGCAGAAGCGGATATCAATTGGTTTCAAAGCTGTCAGATCGCAGGAATGAGATCTTTGGGATTAAGTCTAGGATGGATCCTTGGAATTTTAGGATTGTTTTTAGGAATGTATCAGTTCGCGATTCTGATCATTGTAGTTGGAGGAGTCCTTGGTATGATCTATATGATCGTTGCAATGATGAGTTATCCGAATACGAAGAAAGATATGATCGCATATGTTGTATTGATCCCCATATTGGTTGCAACATTTATATCATATTTTGTTTTGAAAGAGTTTGTTTTATCATCACTGATCAACAATGGCGGGTCTACAACCAATTTTTTAAATAATATTTTATGATATAAGTGACAGAAGTATAAAGACAAAGATATTAGGAGGAAATATTAAGAATCTAAAATAATTAACAAATGTGATTAAATGTATTTAAATATACTCAAAGGAGAGTGCTATAATGAATACATCAAATATCACAAATTATAAGCCAAAAGGTTTTGCTGAATTTTTAGGTGTATCTGTTAAGACATTACAACGTTAGGACAGAGAAGGAACTCTAAAAGCAAACCGAACTCCAACTAATAGACGCTATTACACTTATGACCAGTATCTACAATTTAAAGGTATAAATACTGAAAATGATAAGCGTCATGTAGTTATTTATGCTAGAGTGTCTACAAGAAATCAAAAAGATGATTTACTAAATCAAGTTGCATTTTTAAGACAGTTTTGTAACGCAAAAGGAATTATTGTAGACCAGTGTATTGAAGATTATGGAAGTGGTCTTAATTACAACCGTAAAAAGTGGAACAAATTATTAGATGAAGTAATGGAACAAAAAATTAAAACCATAATAGTAACCCATAAAGATAGATTTATTAGATTTAGTTATGATTGGTTTGAAAAATTCTGTATGAAGTTTAATACGACTATAGTGGTAGTAAACAATGAGGAACTATCACCACAAGAAGAACTTGTGCAGGATATTGTTTCAATACTCCATGTGTTCTCTTGTAGGCTGTATGGGCTTCGTAAGTATAAAAAACAAATAGAAAGGGATGAGGAAATTGCTAAAGAGCTTCAAGACAGAAATAAATCCAACAGAGGAGCAGAAAGCCAAAATTCGTAAAACAATAGGAACTTGTAGATATATTTACAACTTCTACCTTGCTCATAATAAAGAGCTTTATAATAAAGGCGAAAAGTTTATGAGCAGTAACCAATTTAGAGTATGGCTTAACAATGAGTATCTTCCAAAGCATCCAGAATGTTTTTGGATTAAGGAAGCTTATTCAAAAGCAGTAACACAAGCAGTAAATAATGGACAAGCCGCATTTATAAGATTTTTTAAACATCAGAGTAGTTTCCCTAGATTCAAAAAGAAGAATAGATCTGATGTGAAAATGTATTTTGTAAAGAACAATCCAAAAGATTGCCGTTGTCAAAGACACAGGATCAATATTCCATCACTTGGTTGGGTTCGCATTAAAGAAAAAGGATATATTCCAACAACAAAAGATGGATATGTAATTAAAAGCGGTCATGTGTCAATAAAAGCTGGTAGATACTATGTTTCAGCTCTTGTAGAAATTCCAAATAACAAGATAGCTAATAGTTTCAATGAAGGAATTGGTATCGACCTAGGGATAAAGGATTTTGCCATTGTTTCCAATGGTAAAATTTATAAGAACATTAATAGATCAGTAAGATTAAAAAAACTTGGAAAACAACTTATTCGAGAACAGAAAAATCTTTCTCGAAAGTATGAAAATTTAAAGAAAGGAGAATCTACTCAAAAAGCAAATATACAAAAACAGAGGCTTAAAGTACAGAAACTTCATCATAAAATTGATAACATTCGTACGGATCACATCAATAAAACAATCGCAGAGATAGTGAAAACCAAACCATCTTATATAACGATAGAAGATTTAAATATATCAGGAATGATGAAGAACAAACATCTTTCAAAGGCAGTTGCTTCGCAGAAGTTTTATGAATTCAGAATAAAGCTTCAGGCGAAATGCAATGAAAACGGAATTGAACTTCGAGTTGTAGACAGATGGTATCCATCATCTAAAACCTGTCACTGTTGCGGAGCAATCAAGAAAGATTTAAAACTTTCAGATAGAATTTTCAAATGTGATTGTGGTTATAGCGAAGATAGAGATTTCAATGCTGCACTTAATTTGAGAGATGCTACGACTTACGAAATTGCATAAATAAATGCAAACGTAGGTATGTACCGAAGGCTATTTCGGGAATTTACGACTATGGAGTGTACAAGAACTTGTGAGTAGATATGATTTCGGTCAATCCAAAGCATACACGGTTATTAAGCTACATCAATACACAATTACGAGATTTTTACGATTCATACGAAGACCTGTGTAAGTCACTCGATCTCGATCAAAATGAAGTAAAACAAAAGCTTTCCATGATCGGATACGAATATGATGAATCATTAAATCAGTTTAAGTAGTAGACTAGTCGAATCAATGAAAATATGTTAAAATTGTACGTAAAGGAGAACATATTTATGGAGTTGATTCGGTTAGAAAATGTAAAGAAAATATATCAGACAGGAGAGGTGATCACCAAAGCCGTAGATGGGATCGATTTTACGGTGGATCAGGGTGAGTTCGCCTTGATCATTGGCGCCAGTGGTGCAGGAAAAACTACCGTTTTGAACATTTTAGGAGGTATGGATACTGCGACCAGTGGCGCTGTTTATATTGATGGAGAAGATATCTCCAAATGGAATAAAAAACAACTGACAGGATATCGAAGAGATGACATAGGATTTGTATTTCAGTTTTACAATCTGGTGCCCAATCTTACTGCAACAGAGAATGTAGAATTGGCACTTCAGATCAGTAAGAATCCTCTGAAAGCAGAAGAAGTATTAAAAGATGTGGGACTTGGACACCGTCTGAATAATTTTCCTGCGCAGTTATCTGGTGGGGAACAGCAGAGAGTTTCTATTGCACGTGCATTGGCAAAGAATCCAAAGATCTTGCTCTGTGATGAGCCAACTGGTGCCCTGGATTATCAGACAGGAAAATCTATTTTAAAATTATTGCAGGATACCTGTCACAAGAAAGGAAAAACAGTGGTTGTGATCACACATAACCTTGCGATCGCACCGATGGCAGACCGTGTGATCGAGATGAAGAACGGAAAGATCAGCAACATTACGATAAACGAACACCCTCAGCCGGTGGAGACGATTGAATGGTAGGAAATGCGTATGAAGAAAACGGCATTACATAAAGATATATACAGAACGATCACAGGAACCCTTCCGAGATTTTTATCAATCTTTTTTATCGTTGTACTGGGCGTTGCATTCTATTCAGGAATCCGTGTGACACAAAAAGATATGCATATCACAGCAGACCACCAGTTTGATGGAAGTCGGCTGATGGATGTCAAAGTCATGGGAACACTTGGGATTTCAGAAGAGAATCTGACAGTCCTTCGGAAGTTAAAAAATGTGCAGTCGGTTGAAGGAGGACATTCTGTAGATGTGATCGCAAGGAAGCAGGGAAGTGACGAAGAACATGCGATCAAAGTTATGGGGAAGACTGATAAATTAAACCAGATAACGATCATAGATGGAAAACTTCCACAAGCATCGGGAGAATGTCTGGTAGATGAATGGTATGCCCAGCAAAATGATCTGAAAACAGGGGATGTTTTAAATTTATCTTCTGGAAATGAAGATGATCTTAAGGATACTCTGAAAGATACAACCTATAAGATCACAGGAATCGGAAGTTCATCAGAATATCTTTCAAGATCCAGAGGAAGCACTGGCATTGGAACGGGAACGTTGTCAGGCTTTATTGTGGTGCAACCATCAGAATTTTCCTCAGATATCTATACAGAAGTTTATCTGACTGCGAAGGGAGCGAAGCAAGAGAGAGCCTACAGTGATGCTTACAAAAACAAAGTAAAACAGCTGGAAGAAGAGATCAAAGATATTTCCAAAATAGAAAATGAGAAACGGTTAAGATCTGTTCAGAAAGAAGCCGAAGAGAAGATCGACAAGAAAGAAAAGAAATTCAAAAAAGAACGAAAAAAAGCATATAAGAAACTAGATCAGGCCGAGAAAAAGCTAAAGAAGTCCAGACAAAAGATCAAAGATTCCAAAGCAAAATTAGCGAAAAGCAAGAAAGAGATCTCTGATGGAGAGCAGCAGATCAAGAATGCAAAAGCTCAGTATCGGTCAGGGATCAGACAGATTCAGAATGCCAGAAAGCAGTTAAAGACACAGAAACAAACAATTCGGTCAAAAAGCAAAGAATTAAAAACACAGGAGGCAAAGCTAAAGACACAGGAGAAGAACTTACAGACAAAAGAACAGCAGATTCAGGGTGCCATGCAGGCTGGAATGATCTCACAGGAAGAAGCGAAAGCTTCCTTAGCACAGATTAATGCAGGAAAAGAACAGATCAAGACATCAAGAAGCAAGATCAATGCAGGGAAAAAACAGATCAGCAGGGCAAAGACAAAGATTGCAAAGGCTGAAACAACCTTGGATCAAAAAAGCAGCGAGCTAAAGAAAGCAAAGCAAACGATCAAAACAAATGAAGCAAAATTAGTATCAGCAAGAAAACAGATCACCTCCGGAGAAAAAAAGATTGCAAAAGCAGAATCAAAACTTTCATCCGGGGAGAAAAAATTAAAGAGATCAAGAAAGAAAGCAGAAAAGAAATTCAAGGAAGCCGAGCAGAAGATTGCAGATGCCAGACAGGATGTTAAGGATATCAAGAAAGGGAAATGGTATGTCTTAAACCGTGAGAAGATGCAGTCTTATGTGGAATACGGACAGGAAGCAGACAGAATTGCAGCGTTAGGACGAGTGGTACCGGTCATCTTTTTCTTAGTTGCAGCACTGGTAAGCTTAACAGCGATGACACGTATGGTCGAAGAGCAGAGAACACAGATCGGTATGATGAAAGCATTGGGATACAGTGGAGTTCATATTGCAATGAAATATGTGACCTATGCCCTCGCAGCAACGCTTAGTGGAAGTATTCTAGGGGCAGTGATCGGTGAAAAACTGCTTCCATGGATCATCATTAACGCTTATAAAATGATGTATACAGGACTGGGAGATGTCTATACGCCATTAGAGATCGAATATTCTGTGATGGCAGGTGGACTGGCGGTTGGAGTTGTTGTTTTAGCAGTATTATCTGCATGTTATAAAGAATTAAGAGAAAAACCTGCACAGCTGATGCGTCCAGTTGCTCCAAAAGAAGGAAAAAGGATTTTGTTAGAACGGATTCCATTTATCTGGAAACGATTAAGTTTTATCTGGAAAGCAACGATGCGAAACCTCTTCCGCTACAAGAAGAGATTCTTTATGACGATCTTTGGAATCGGCGGATGTATGGCATTATTACTCTTAGGATTTGGAATCAAAGATTCGATTTCGGCAATCTCAGAAAAGCAGTATGGGGAGATCATTACTTATGATTTCTCGATCACACACAAAGACGGGATCAGCGAGACAAAGAAAGAAGATCTGATCCAGTATGCAAAGAAACAAGAACATATGACAGATTTGATAGAAGTAAGCGAATCTGCAGTGACGATCCGTGCTAATGGGAAAAAACAGGATGCAACGATGATCCAGCCAATGTCCAAAAAAAATCTGAATGGCTATATCAGCCTTCAGGATCGAAAGAGTAAAACAAAGTATCAGTTAGATGATGATGGGATCATCTTAACAGAAAAGGCAGCGTCCCTGCTTGGTGTGAAAAAAGGAGATTCGATCAAGATCCAACGGTCTGGAGATAAACAGATCACAGCAAAAATAAGTCAGATCACAGAAAATTACATGCAGCATAAAGTCTACATGACACCAAAACTTTATGAGAAACTGTATCATAAAAAAGCACAAACGACAGGTATATATTGTATTGAAAAGAATATATCTAAGAAAAAGATGCAGGAAAATGGAAAACAGATTCTTGCAAGAGATGAAGCCTCAACACTGCATTTTTGTGCCGACGATGAGAAGACAATGTCAGATATGGTCAATAACTTAAATATTGTGGTGGTTGTTCTGATCGTATCTGCAGGACTTCTTGCATTTGTGGTATTATATAACTTAAATAACATTAACATTTCCGAGCGTAGAATGGAACTTGCAACGATCAAAGTTCTTGGATTCTATGACGGTGAAGTCGGAGCGTATGTGTATCGAGAGAATATCCTTTTAACGATCCTTGGAACGATCGCAGGAATTATTTTAGGCATTATTTTACACAAATACGTAATCTTCACAACAGAAGTTGACTTGATCATGTTTGGAAGGCAGATTTATGTGCAAAGCTATATTTACAGTATTTTACTAACAATCGCTTTTTCGATTCTTGTAAATGCCTTCGTGTATTTCCAATTGAAGAAGATCGATATGGTTGAATCGTTAAAAAGCACAGAGTGACAGAAAGGAAAAGAGACTATGAAAATGAACGAATTAATGATTTATCAAGTGTTTCCACTAAGAGCATTAACAGATGGGCAGCCATCTCATGGAATTCTCGAGATGATAGACTGGATTCCACATATTAAAAAATTAGGAATGAATGCAGTATATTTTTCACCTGTATTTTCATCCAGTGATCATGGATATGATACAAAAGATTATCAGAAGATCGATGAGAGACTTGGAACCAATGAAGACTTTAAAAAGATGTGTGATGCCATGCATGAAGAAGGAATCCAGGTGATCTTAGACGGGGTATTTAATCATGTCGGAAGAGAGTTCTTTGCATTTGAAGATGTGAGAGAAAAGAAATGGGATTCTCCATATAAAGATTGGTTCTATATTAATTTTGATGGGAATAGCTGCTATGATGATGGATTCTGGTACGAAGGATGGGAAGGACATTTTGAACTGGTCAAATTAAATCTTGACAACGAACAGGTTAGAAATTATTTATTAGAATCTGTCGGAATGTGGATCGATAAATTAGGGATTGATGGATTAAGACTGGATGTTGCTTATATGTTAAACCGCAATTTCATGAAAGTGTTGGTTGACTTTGTTCACAGCAAGAAACCAGAATTTTTGATGATCGGAGAAATGCTTCATGGTGATTACACACAGCTTGTGAATCCAGAGCTGTTGGATTCTGTGACAAATTATGAATGTTATAAAGGTTTGTATTCAAGTTTCAATACACACAATATGCATGAGATCGGATATTCCCTAAACCGTCAGTTTGGACCAGAAGAATGGACGTTGTACAAAGGACTTCCATTATATAATTTTGTAGATAACCATGATGTGGAGAGAATCGCAAGTCAGTTAGAGGATAAAGAGCATTTACCATTGATCTATGCAATGGAATTTGCGATGCCAGGAGTTCCGGGTGTTTACTATGGAAGTGAATGGGGAATGGAAGGAAAGAAAGAACAGGGAAGTGATGACAGCCTGCGTCCAAGAATCCATAAAGAAGATTTAGTAGAAAATGAATTAACAAACTATATCGCACAATTGGCAAAAGTAAGAGCTGGATCACCAGCTTTAAAATACGGTGATTACTTACAATTAGCGATCGCACCAGATGTTCTTGTATTCCAGAGAAGAACGAATGAAGACCGCATCATTTTTGCAATGAACTGTGGTGATGGAGAATTTACAGCACATTTTGATGCTCAGGCAGGATGCGGGATTGATCTGATCACAGGAGATTCCGTTGATTTTGGAGGGGGACTTACGATCCAAGGAAAAACAGCAATGATAATTCGAACAGAAGAGGTATCCCTTCCTTGACTTTTATGTTAAAAACATATAAAATTAAATAAGTGTGAATACACAAAAAATTGAATAAGGAGGAAACCTGTGGTTGGTATTATTATAGCCATTATCGCAACTCTGGTTATCGCAGTTCCGGTATCTGCCTATGTAGCGAATACAAGAAGCAAGAAGGCAATGGAAATTACGATCGGGAATGCAGAAGATAAAGCAAGAGAGATTATAGATGAAGCAATCAAAGCAGCAGATGCGAAGAAACGTGAAGCTTCTTTGGAAGTAAAAGAAGAAACTATAAAAGCGAGACATGACTTCGAAAAAGAGACAAAAGAACGCAGGGCAGAACTGCAGAAGTATGAGCAGAGAGTTCTTTCTAAGGAAGAGACTGTCGAGAAGAAAGCAACCGTGCTGGAACGCAAAGAACAGTCATTAACAGCCAAAGAAAAGAACATCGATACAGAGAAAGCTCAGTTGCAGGAACTGCAGGCAAAACATCTACAGGAACTGGAAAGAATTTCTGGGTTGACCTCTGATCAGGCAAAAGAGCAATTATTATCAGCAGTAAAAGAAGATGTGAAACACGAGACAGCAATGTATGTCAAAGAAATGGAGACAAGAGCGAAAGAAGATGCCCGAAAGAAAGCCAAGGAATATGTGGT
>QWCN01002935.1_pt1 | contig 21092 bp, 12 predicted proteins | sample 1972711 | NCBI WGS metagenome assembly QWCN01 (sample SAMN09866707, study PRJNA288562) | Human gut metagenome isolate term1_stool, whole genome shotgun sequencing... | isolation source: gut | host: Homo sapiens | place: USA: California
GACACGACCGTTGACAGTTGGAAGTCTTGGAACTACCTGGCCTTTGCGGTTTTGTTGCTAAAGAAAATTTTGCGAAAACAAAAAGTTTAAATCACTTCAAAATCGGATTGTTACGCCACAAACACAATAACGTCTCCAAATTATTTTTTCTATCATTTATTTGCCAATGGCTGATTTATACACACTTTCATAAATCATACTCTCAGTACGATACCGTAAGGATGATTAAAGTTATTGCAAATCAGATTGTTATAGAAATATTACATTATATCTTTGCGGCCATAATCAACAAAATCATTAAAATGAAACAGAAAGACATGTCATCTTTGGTGTCGGAACGACAGATGAACCGACAGAAGCTGTTGCCCAATAGGGTAACAAGCAAGAAAGCCATTATACTGGCCGTTTTCATCTTTATAATGTCCGCTTGCGGCACATCCGTTAAGAACACGGCTCTGACAACGGAAGCTGCCTTGGCTTCCTATTCTGACTTCTTACATGAAATTGAAAGAAAAAAGTATGCGGATATGGATGAGATCATCAGCTTGTCACGACAATGGCACACTTCAGGGGATTCTGTGAGAGCTTGTATCGCCCGTGACAGTATCGGCCACTCGGAAGCCGCTTTCAACATGCTGAACGATTCCATTCAATACCACATGGACAGGCTCATTGACAGCCGTCCTCGTAATTTTGGAGACTACCTTTCTGCGATAGAATGCCTTTCTGAACTGGAAGTGGACACAGCGTCGGCAAACATAGTAAAATCAGTCCAGGCATTCTATCAAAAAGCGGATTCCCTGCCCGTATACCGTACAAGCAAGGCAAGGACAATAGCGATGTACGAAAAGATACTTGAGAAATATATTGCCTTGGGATTCAAGAAAAAGAAGACCGTACTGCAATTTTTGCAGGATGAGGATGTGGCATTCCGTTCGTTCCTTGAGCATCTTCCGGCTTTGGGTAATGTGCCTTTGGACGGTATCAAGTGGAAATCTGAGGCTGCAACAAAGTCAATGGCCGAACTTGTGAATGACAAGCATCCGTCCTTTACCAAATCAGAATTGGTGATACTCCTGACCATGAGGAATAACCGCAGGCTTATACTGAATGCGGTCAAATGTATAAAAGACGTCAATACTGCCGCATTAGAGAAAGGGAATCAGTCAAATGCCTATCTGTGGATGCTTCTTCAGCCCTGGGTCATAATGAATGATTTTTCTTATGCGCTGCTTACCCCTCAGCAACTCGCCGACCTAAAGCAACTTGCGCACGAGACACCGCTGGCAATGAAAAAACTCAAAGAGACACACTTTCCTGTGGATACGGACAGATTGCCGGCGTTACTCATAAGATCCTACGTGTCTTATCCGCAGTAAACAAGACCAAACAAATAAAATCATCACGATATGCAAAAAGAACAGATAGACCGTTTTGTGACAATCACCTCGCTTGAAATGCCCGGCCTGATACAGACCGACTGTTTCAAGGAAGTGGATATTTATGAGGACAATGCCTTGCTCACTTTCAGCCTGCCGAGAATTTACCCGATGGAAGAACTGATAGACGAGATTGAGGACCAAATGGAACTGATACTCCTGTATCATCATATCCCTACAGCGGATACTCCTTTCGGGCAAAGCTGCTGTGCATATTCCAATCCCCGATTCAGCCGTATGTTCAAACTGAATGCAGTTGCGGACGGAGGCATTAAGTGTGATACGCTGTACGTGACACTATATGAATCTTTGGAGATAATGGGGTGTGAACTTCGCAGTGAATTGCAGGAGAAAAGCAGGCGCGGCACGTTTATGTACAGCCGCAAGGAGGAAGAACTGCTACGGGATTTTTTTTAACGCAGCCCGGTATTATGAAAGAAAAGATGTACAGGCATCTGACGTCCCTCATCCATGAGTGCCGCACGTGGGTTGACGTGCTTGATTCTGAAAAAGAAGAAGTATTTGCCATTCAGGCTGGCGGCGGCAGCCACCAAGTGTGTTGCAGGGTTTTGAGCCTTGTCACCATTGCTCCAAGGGGTGTCTATCCGCGCGGCCAGACATGGCGTATTCCTGAATACAGACTTGACAAGGCAGTCCGGGCATTCAAACGTAACGAAGCGTTTAAAGCCCGTTACGATGCAGAAGCAATGACTGCGGAAGATGCAGAAGCAATCATCTTCCATGCCTCCTATAAATTCATCCGGCTTGAACTGGATCAAGACTGAATTTCTATATAAAAAACCGGTTATACACTAATTTAAAAGTTATGATAATTAAAACTCTTTATCTCCTCAATTTACTGGTGTTCTTACTCATACCTTTCCTTTTTTACAGGAAGCCAAACAGGGCAATGGTGTGGTTTTGTGCACATATGGCTTTTGCCTGCAAAATGCGTAAAATGTACCGGCTGGTTATACTGGCCGTGCTGATGTCATTCCACTTCTACCACCTTTCGGTATTCCAGTGCCATTATGATGTCATGGTGTCCTCATTGATATGCCTGGTGCTTGTTTCCGGTAATTGCACGGACAGGATTTTCCGTTATCTGCAAAACCGGCAGCGGCTTCTCGTGGCGGCCTTCACGACCGTGGCACTGCTTTTTATTCCCCACACAATAATGATAGGCCTGACATGTGGCACTTTCATTTTCGGAACTGTATTTTATCCTTCTGATAAAGTGCGTTACATGGTGTCGATGCCGGATACGCGGCTTGAACTTCTGAACAGCCGTCAAACTCTCATCAACAGCTATTTTGACTGGCAAAGCAATAAGCGTAACACAAGGCTCTTGAACAGTCTTTCCAGACTTATGTCAAGGTATATCCACTCTAATTTCACATGGCTTAATAATTTAAAACGCAAAAAATAAATATGAGCAGCACATACAGTATCAAAATGACCAGAGACATGTTGGAAATGCTCTCACCCAAAGGAAGTAACAGATTCTCCGCACTGGAAGCGTTCACAGACCTGACAGACAAGTCGGCGGCGGGTGAAATGAAAAAAGGCATGAGTTCCGGTGGAAAGGAAGCCCGCCGGTGCGAGAGGCAGGTAGCTGTCACCATCAGCGGACTTGCCAAGACATGAAATTGGAACAGGGAGAAAGTCAGGAACTATCTTCTTGCGCTTGAAAAAGCCGGGGCTATAAAAGTTAATATCCGTCCAAAAGCTGTCATTATCTCAATGGACTGCATGGACTTTGATACAAGTCTGTCCATTCCAAGATTCCCGACAGAAGATGAAAGGAAATTGAACCGTTGGATTTGCGGCTATATGACCCTCGAGGAACAGACGGAATCCATCATGCAGTTTGTTTCCGATACAGAAGATTTCCTTCACGGAGGAGGGACAAATACAGGTAATCTGAAAACCGGTGAACGTTTGCATAAACTGATAAGCCACATCATCGTGCATGAGACAGACATGATACCCTCAAGACAAGGCGTATTGGAATGTCTCGAGGAACTTTTCAACGAACAATGTTCACAGGACTTTTCCCTGCTTTTACTGTACCTTTTGTCGGCCGGTCTTGAAGGGATTTCGCAGGAATGTCCGGACATCCCGTTTTCACATTGCGAGTTGCCGCAAAAGGTAACAGACCGGCTTCGGATCATCTCAGAATATTATGCCTCTTATATAACTCCGAAAAGAAAGGAATGTGACACTGTGGCGAATCACCCATGACAGGTCTGCATACCGTGCTTTTCAGAACGTCCGTCCCTGTTTTAGGACTGGCATCTGCCAGCCTCTGAGGTCTTGACCTCACAGTCACGCCGGGCTTGCCCGTCGCTGGAGGGTAGTACCTCCGGTACGTAGCCTAATACGCACCTGCCCCAAAAGGGCAAGTGCAGAAGACCGTCAGGACGGCAGCAAGCTGTTTCAAACATTTAAATATTTAACCGCATGGCGAATACTATAAAACAGGTGATGGACATCCGTCCCGGGAAAGGAATCACCGCCGCACAAAGTGACGAGCATCAGCGTAACTGGACGGAAAAAGGGTGGAAATGGGCTACAGAACACGGAAACTATGACCGTACCCGTGAACATCTCAACTTCGAAGTTGTCAGAGGAGGCAGGATAGCTCCGGTAGACAAGTCGAAAACCATCCCTCAGCGGATGGCTGAGAACTTGAGGGAACGGGGCATCAAAGACCCCAATGAGAGTCTTTCCGAACCCAAGTTCCGCACAGTGGTAAATATCATTTTCGGAGGTACACGCGAACGTATGCACGAACTTGCATTTGGCAGCCAAGAAGTGAAATTCAATCATGGAGCCGACAATTCACATATCAAACGCCGGCCGGAAATAGAGCAATGGGCGCAGGACATGTATGAGTTCGCCTGTTCTAAATGGGGTGAGCAAAATGTGGTCGCGTTCTATGTCCATCTGGATGAGTTGAATCCCCATATACATGCCACCGTATTGCCGGTTGACAACTTGGGAAACCGGCTTTCTTTCAACAAGGTTTTCGGTGGGAATATTTATGCTACCAAGGGGTATATAACCTCCCTCCATGATGAACTTGCCAAAGTCAATGAGAAATGGCAGTTGAATCGTGGTGACAACATTTACGAGACAGGAGCCAAACACCGGACAACGGAAGAATACCGCAGGGAACTGAGCCGTGAATGCACGTCATTGGAACAGCAGATTGAAGAAGATACGGAAATACTCCGGCAGCTTCATTCCGACATCCGCCTTGCGGAGAAACGTGTAAAAGGATTATCAACCATGATGGCCAATCTCGAGAAAAGGAAGAAACTGTTGGAACAGGAAATCAAGGATACAGCAGAAAAACTGAGGAACGGGAAAGGTGATTCCGAGAAGTTGCAGCAACGAATCCGGCATCTTGACAACGAACTTCAAAAAGTGATTGAGAACCTTGCCGACAAAAGGGAGAAGCTGGACATCGCGGATACCCGGCTGTCTGACCTGAAGAAGATTGAGGAAGAATCTTTGAGCAAATCCGAATCATACAGGATGGAAATACAGCAGGCTTCTTACAATTTGGAAAAGCAAGTGCGCTTTCGCCTTGTGGACGCCTTGCTTTTTGACATCATAAAGGATTTCCAACGGCAATTTCCGGAGCTGGGAGATAAAGCACAAGAAGTGTTCGGTAACTCACTTATCAAGGATATTGCCGAACGTGGTGAGGAAATATTCAAGTGCGCCATTTACCTGTACGCCAACTATGTGGATTTGGCCACCACTTTTGCCAAGGGTCATGGTGGCGGCGGAAGCGGTGACACGGATCTGCCCTGGGGACGAAAAGAGGATGAAGACGACCGTGAATGGGCGCGGCGTTGCCTGATGCAGGCACACCGTATGATGAAGCCTGCCGGTGGTAAGAATGTTCGCCGGAAATAGTGGCATTCAGTCTGATTGCCAGTCTGATTTTCACCTGTAAGCCTAATTAAGATTAAACGAAAACTGAATTGTCCTTGCCGATTCTTTATCTGCATACATCCGTTATTTATTTTGCAAACAAAAACAATCAATACGCTTATGTTAAATAGAATACTGTTAGTGATACTTTTGGCCGCCTCCATAAATATACAGGCCGTCAATATCAGTCATGCTGATACATTGTATTACCGTCATCCGGATTACATTTCTGATTTGTTGAAGCCGGCCGGAACGTCTTACCACACAGATGTTGTTCCGGCTCCATCATGGCGGGACAACTGGTTTGTCTCATTCTCCGGAGGCACTTCTGCATTCATCGGTTCTCCGCTGGGATGTGAAGACCTTTTCGGACGGTTGCAGCCGATGATGAATATGTCTGTCGGCAAATGGATTGTTCCGTCCGTCGGTGTCAGAGCCGTGTTTCAAGGCTTCAGGCTGAAGAACTCTGAGTTGCACAATCAGGGCTATCGCAGTTACCATGCAGACTTGTTATGGAATCCGGTTCAGGGTAGAAACCCGTATGTACGCTCACGGTTTGATGTCATTCCCTATATCGGCTTCGGCTGGTTGCACAACACAGAGTCGAGAAACAATCCCTTCGCTTTTTCATATGGGGTGATTGGACGTTACCGGGTATTACCGAGGCTGCATTTGACAATGGAACTTGGAGGCACTTCTACATTCAAGAGTTTCGATGGTTACGGAAGTTCAGATGAATTTGGAGACCATTTGTTGAATCTGACAGCCGGAGTGTCTTTTACGATTGGAGCCAACGGGTGGAAAAGAGTGGCGGATGCCCGGCCTTATATCATTAGGAATAGGTGCATGGCAGACTATATACGGGATAGTGAGCGGCGTAGCGGAGAGTTGCTGAAAAAATACAAAGCGAATGTGAAAATGGTTGCTGAATTGAAAAAGATACTGGAAATAGACGGGCTGCTCGGCAAGTATGAAAGTTGGCTTTCTGGTGCCGGGGGCACGGTTCCTGAAACAGGCTGGCACGACTATCCGAGAAACAGTTACAGCGGACTTGATTCCCTTCGGAAAAGACTGGGCGAGGCTTCCGGTAAACATGCCGGTAACACGTTGATGTCCGGGATGCAACCACCACTGAATAAATCCGATTCTGCCGGAATATCAGACATGTCGCCACGTGGAAAAATCATCGGTGCTCCGGTGCATTTCTTTTTCATCATCGGCACGGCTAATCTGACAGACCGCTCCCAGCTCGTGAATGTGGACGAGATAGCCCGGGTCGCCAATAAATACAACCTGCTTATCCGCATTCTGGGCACAGCGGACAACAGTACCGGAAACGAAACGCTCAATAAAAAACTGGGAGCCGGCCGTGCAAGCTATATCTCGGCTCTGCTGGTTGAGCGCGGAGTTCCATCGGAACGTATTGACACATCTTCCAAAGGGGGTATAAGTGATTATGCGCCTGACGAAGCAAACCGTCAGACTTCAGTTGAATTATATGTTTTGGAATGAAGACTTTATGCTTGTGCTATTTTGTTTTTAAATTGATGTTTGTATTTTGATTTAGGGTTTGTTATAAGCTGGCTTGTGAAAGTCGGCTTATAACGTTTTTTATAATTACATTCTGTCATCCCGGTTTCTCATCCACAATGTTTGTCTCTCTTTATCCGAATATCTATTCTTTTTGCAAATAACGGAATGAATATTTAAAACTGGTTTAAGTGTTGATTTTATACTGAATATATTTTATTACCACGCAAATCACTGTTTGCGCAAACATCCTTATAATAAATTGATTAATGACTTTTTATCACGTTAAAAACTGTAAATCCATTAACAGTTCTATCGTAAATTGAAAATAAATCATTAAATTTGCAAATGAAACTATAATCGCGATGTAGTTATCGGGCAAATGCCCCTATTTGAAAAATTCTCCCATGTTATCCTCACGCCAAAGTGAGCAATGGCTTCTTCACATGTTATGCCGGCGACCGGTCTCATCTTCAAAATGTCGGCCCGACTTTCATCTACGCAATCAACATTCAACTAACTCAAAAAAACAGTAAATGAAAATTTTTACACTACCGTTTGTCCTGCTTCTTGCAGGCATCCAACCGGCAAACGCACAGTCTCCCGGTGGTGTCAACGGTACGGAACTTTGGTTCAGGACGTTACCTATGGGAACGGATTTACAAGGCTCATACCATTGGCAAGATTTCTCAGGAGATTCCGTGCAGTTGCGGCTATACGACCGCAACGGAGTTCCGTCCGGTACAGAGTTCACCCAACGCCGTTCATCTTTACGCGCGTTCAATTTCCATCCGGCCCTTGACCTTTCAAACGGGACAGTTGGAAAGAATGCCCAACTCAAGTATTCCAATCTTTCACAATCCACTATCATCGGTGTCTTTTGTCCGGATCTTGACGGTTACGCCACAGACATGCTGCTCTATGGCGTTGACGGGAGAGCCGGTTCCGGTTCGTTGCTCACCAAGGACAAAGTGGTGAGAGCCAAAGGTACGGACGCTCTCGACTACGGGTATGAGACCGGTGAGGATTTGCTCTACTAGTCCTCTGACTCTTTGTCCGTCGAGGGATTTAAGGAATCCGCACTCCGGCTGGTCACTTATATGAAAACGAATGCTCCGGCTACATCTATTTGGGGTGAGAAAAGCCGGTCTGTCATCATGCTGGGCGCAGCTTATGATGCAAGGAGCACCGATTTCGTTACCGATTTCGACGCTTCGATTTCCGGAAACCGTCAGTTTGAGGGTTATGCGCCGGAGCTGATTGTCTACAGCCGCTATTTGACTCCGCTCGAGAGGCGCAAGGTGGAAAGTTATCTGGCCTTAAAGTACGGACTGACTTTAAACGGCTCCTACTTTGACAGCCAGGGGAATTTGGTGTGGGACAGAGACGAGATGCCGGCATTTCACCACCGTGTGACCGGCATGGGAATGGATACATCTTCAGGTCTGTTCCAGCCATTGTCAACAACATCTTATGAAGAGTCGCCGAATTATGCGGCACAGGAAGATTCCTATCAGGATGGAAACTCTTACAGTGCGCCGTCCGAATCAAGACTGCTGGTCATGGGGCGTGAATATGGCGACCCGATGCAGGAGGGACAATACCTGGTATGGGGAGATAATGATGCTCCTGTCACTACCTACCAGCCGGATACCGACAGCCTGTGGCATGTGATGAACCGCACATGGCTTATGAAAGCCAATATTCCGGGAAACCGGAACGCTCCGGAAGAAGAAAGTGTCTGGACAGGCAATGGAATGTCCGTGAATCATCAGGGATACACAGACGCATTGCTTCAGGAGGGTGCGGCCTCCGGTGCCTATGCCGTCACAAGGTCGTTTACGGGTAAAGACGGCTATGTGGAATTTGTTTGTCCTGCCGGTCATCCTACCTTTGACGTGGGACTGGCCGCCGCAAACGGAACAACATGCAAATATGGCTACCGTTTCAATTCCAATGGCAGTGTGTATCTCATCAGCAACGGGAACCAAGGCACACGCATCGCAAGCAGCGTGTCCGGCAAGCGTATCGCATTGGTGAAGAAAGGCGGATTGGTTTACATGCAAATCAATGGTACGGGACAGAGTGATTATGCCATCGCGCTGCCGGATTCCGTCACTGCGGCATCATACAGTGCCATTGTTCAGGTACAATCGGCCACAGCTCCGCTTCGTCTGGCTGATGTGCGCAGCGGAGGATTCTACGATGCCGGATTCCAGGCAGAACTTGGCTATGCGCTGACAGACAACAAGGAGTTCGAGGCTTACCGCAGGAACCGCACGCTTCTGTTGCTCGACCCGTCCGGTGAAGGCAACTTTGAACTGGACAGCAAGAACGCAGTCCGTTGCAGCGGTTACGATACGGAACGGAAAAAGACGATTTTCCATAACCTCTTCTGGGACACGGACGGCAGTGGCAGCGACATGTTCACATTCGCCTATTACGAGGGACTGTTGGCTGACATCACTCCGTACCCGTCTGCCTGTCAGGATGGGAAACCGCTGGCCGACGGTAAAATCAGCATAGACATAACGGTGGGGTCTCCTGCATACGAGTATGTGCTGAAAGCCATAGAAGTAGAAGGCTTTGAGCCTGACTCCATCGTCAAGGAGGGGTATTTCGGTGGCAGCAGCCATTACATTACCGGCCTTTATCCCGGCACCTACGATTTGGAGGTCAGACAACAGTCCGGCTACAATTTTGAGGGGACGGGTACAGGATATAATAAGGAGACCTATGTGCATGACCCACGCTATTTCCGTTCAGGGGATTTCGCCTGGTGCGCGTCCGACACACTGTCAAACTACCGCATAGGATTGGAGACCACGGGGTTGTTCGGAAGCGACATTTACTACGGCGTTGAGTTCCAAGGGGAGACTGCCTACATCATATCACGTGGTAGTGTCCGCACTTCTTCGCCTATCAAAGTCAGCGAGGGCGATATGTTCTTGATCAGGATGCAGGACGGGACTGTCACTTATTATAAAAATGGCACCGTCTTCCATACGGAGAGCGCATCCAGCCGCTCATGGCGTTTCTGTGTCCGTTTCGGGCAAGGCATATCAAGGGTATGCAATGTGACTATCAACGGAGAGCCAAGTCCTTCCTTTGAAAATTCAGAAGAGGTGCTGGTAGAGAAAGTGAAAGAATGCAGCATACACCACACAGTCAAGGTCGGAAATGAATGCGACGCTTCCTATCCCAATGAAGTGAGTGCCGGACGTCAGGTCGCCGTCAGCGACGGGACAACCTCTATTGACCGTCCCGAAAACGATTCGCGCTTCAGCATTGCAAACAAGGCGGCCCGGTCTTACACGGCGAAATTGTCGGTAAATGGCAACCAGCCTGCGACATTGCTTGTGTTCAGCTCTGACGGCCGTATTCTCTCGGAAAGCCCGTTTGCCGGAACCGGAAACATGACAGCCGACTTCGAGGTTACATCTCCGGGTGTGTACATCATAAAGGCAATAGCCGGAAACGAGGAGTTTACACAAAAGATTTCAGTGAAATAAAAAAATTATCCCATGAGAAAATATATATTTGGAGCGGTCTTTGTCGCAGGTGCGCTGGCCGTTTCGGGAATTGTCGCCATGCGGCATTCCCACGGAGATACCCGGCATGAGGTCTCACTGCAGACGGACGGGCGGGCGGAATCCGGCATTCCGGATACCCCTGTAAGCAAGAAAGCCGCCGGAAACACACGGGAGGCCTCTCCGGAAAATCCCGGAGTGATGGCATACTCCGCAATACAAAACAGTGGTGAGATAGGTTTGGCACCGGGTCGGAGTTCCGATAATCCCGAGGACAACCTTTTCGATGTGGAACTCACCCGTAAGGCTGTTGCCGCACCAAGGGCATGGCTCGTTTACGAGTTGAAAGGAGTAGCCTCGGCCGATGGTGTAAGTAAAAGCATCAACGACCGTTCTGCCACGGGCGGATACATGAGCCTCGCATCAGAGGGCTGGACTTCTGTACGCGAAGAAATAAATCCGAAGTGGCTGTATCCGGGGAAGAACTGCATTCTGTTCACTTCACCGGAGGGGGCGCAGGCCTATTCAGTGCGGAATGTCCGCATTGAGACAGGTGGCACAGCAGCGGAGACCGTTGTCCTTTCGTACACTCCTGTCAGCTATGGCGGAATGGCGTATGTACACGGATTCGTCCGTGGCGGAGCGCAGGAAGTCAAAGTCGGAGACACGCGGCTGGCACTGAACGACGGTGAGTTTGAGGGTGTCGTCGCTGTCACGGACAAGAAACTGTCTGTTACCGCGAAGCGTCAGGACGGCAGGACATTTTCAAAGACCGTCAGTGTGGTATCGGAGGATAAGGCCGACTACACCCGTGCGTTCACGGCCGGCAGTGGAAAGACACTGGCTAAGGCGTTCAGCACCGGCAAGGCTGACAGTCTTTCTTTGGACGGCAACAAACTCGTGGTGGAGACCGGCAGCTTGGTGAAAAACAAGAGCCTTTCCATGAAAGCCTTGCGCGATATGGATGTTCCGGCGCTCGATTTCGGCATGACCAACGTGACAGCCGACGGCGAGGGCTTCCGCTTCTTGCCTCATGGCACCCACTTCACGGAGCAGGGAGCCACGGTACGGCTGAAGTACGACCGTACAAGGATACCGAGCGGATATACGGAAGATGACATCCGTACTTATTATTTCGACAACGACACGAAGCACTGGGTAGCCCTTGAAAGGGTGAAAGTGGATAAGGCTACCGCAAGCGTGGTGTCTCGCACCACGCACTTCACCGATATGATTAACGGTGTGATACAGGCACCGGAATCTCCGGAGACGGACGGCTTTGCCCCGACGATGATGAATGACATCAAAGCGGCTGACCCGACGGCGAAAGTCAATCTTATCACACCGCCTGCGGCAAACAACCGGGGTGCGGCAAGTCTTCAATATGCCTTTGAGATGCCTCCGGCACGTAACGGCATGGCTCCGTCACTCGGCATTCAATACAATAGTGAGGGTGGCAGCGGATGGCTCGGCGAGGGCTGGAATCTCTCAGTCCCTTCGGTAACGCTTGATACCCGGTGGGGTGTGCCTCGTTACGATACGTCCAGTGAGACCGAGACCTACTCGCTCTCCGGCTCCATGCTCTCCACGATGGGAGACGACGGACAGATGAGCGTGGCACACCGCGGTGACAGGCAGGCCCGTAAGGCTGACCGTCAGTTCTACACCCGTCAGGGTGGCGATTTCAGCCGTATCATCCGCAAGGGTGACAGCCCCTCCGGCTACTATTGGGAAGTAACGGACAAGCAAGGTGTCAAGTACACCTATGGAGGTGAAGGCGCAGTGCTCAAAGGCACCGTCACAGGCCCGGACGGCAGCACTCGCGAAGTGATTTCCGAATGGAAGCTCAAGCGAGTGGAGGAAACCCACGGCGACTATATCGAATATATCTATGAGACGGTAGACGAGGATGTTCGCGGAGGCGTAAAAGCAAAAGCCATATACTTAAAGGAGGTACATGCCGGAAATTCCGGCGAGGATCCGCATACGGTGGTGCTTTTCGAGGGTGGTAAGGCCAAACAGCTCAAGAGCAACAATGCCCGGTACGGCTACCTGACATCTTCCAACCGCCTGTTGGAGAAAGTCACGGTGAATTTCCAGGGTGAGACGCTGCGCAGCTATACGTTCTCTTACAAGGATGGTGCGTTCCACAAGGAAGTGCTGACGGGTGTCAGACAACACGACCGGTCAGGAAATGAGTTCGCTTATCAGAATTTTGACTATTACGATGATGTGCAGTCTGACAAGGGTTATGTCCCGTTCAAGGACGGTGCGGAGACTTGGAACACGCATAACGACGGGCTGGATGCCGGCTTCGTCAATCCGCTACAGTCTGTAACCAAACGTTTCAGCGATAAGCCCACGGCATTGGGTGGTACAACAAGTTCTTCCACCAGCGGTTCTTTCTATGCCGGCGTAGGTTTGAGAGACGGCAGCAAATGGAAAGGAAACACAGCCGGTGGTTCATACAGCTATTCCAGTGACAACAGTAAAGGATTGTCCACATTGGTGGATTTGAACGGTGACGGTCTGCCTGATAAGGTGTATCGTAAGGGTGGCTCTGTATATTACCGTCCTCAACTGCATACTGGCAGTGATGGCCAAGTTGTATATGGGGAGCCTGTCAGAGTGAATGGAATATCAGGGTTCTCCACAACTAAAAGCTCTACCAATACAGGAGGCGTAAAAGCCACAGTCGGTTGGATGGCTCTCACGGCGGAAGTGGGTGTAGACGCATCCAAAACAAAGATTAAGACCACAGAGTATTTCAGCGACATCAACGGTGACGGCCTTGTAGACCTTGTTTCCAACGGAAAGGTTTATTTCAACCACATTGAGTTTGATGCTGACGGCAACGCCGTGCCTACCTTTACGCTGAGCAGTGCGGACACGCCCAGTCCGATTATATACAGCGGCAAGATTGACGCATCGGTGATTACCATTGACCCGGAAGAGCAGGCCGAAGTCATCAAGTCTTCTCCGATGGAGGACATTGTGCGTGTATGGCAGGCTCCCAAAAGCGGAACTGTCAACATTTCAGGTACGGTGAGCCTGATAATCCCGTCCGGTGATTATGACGCGGCCGAATACGATAAGGCGGACGGTGTGCGCGTGGCTATTCAGAAAGGCTCTGTGGAGCGTTGGAACAAGTCTATTGCCAAGGGTGATGCCACGGCTTACGATGCGAGTGTCGGAAATCTTGCGGTCAACAAGGGCGACAAGATTTATTTCCGTGTACAGTCCGGAGCGGAAGAAACCAGCAATGGCGCGTTCGACAAGGTGAAGTGGTCACCTGTCATTACCTATACAGGTACGGAGGAAATACTGCCGAACGGATATTCCACTACGGTGTACACACCGGAAGAAGGAGCCATTTACGATGTAAACACATTTGTACGGATTGATGGAGGCACATCTTTGAAAGTGTCTGGGAATTTCACCAAACCTGTCACCACAGACGATGTGTTGCTGCGTATCATAGGCTCTAACGACCAGAAGAATAGCGATGGCAGCGACAATCCCGATTATACGGAAAAAGTAGTTTTCACAAAGACTTTTGCTGCCGCCGAAACGGCAGATAACATAATTGTTGAGACCGAACTGGCCAACAGTGAAAAGTTCCTTAACTTCAGTTTTGAGATAGCATCAGGATCGAATGTAGACTGGACGAAAACGAAATGGATGCCTTCCGTAACCTATACGGACACGACATCGGCAGAACAGACAATCTCCGTACCGGCACACTATAGGCCGTTTGCGGACATGGTGAGCGAGGGGCAGGCATATACTGTACTTGCAACGGATACGGCGATGTCCGTCATTCCGCGTATTGTCATGAAAGACAACACGTTTACAGGTGAAGTGACTTTGACCGTGAAATCCGCTGGCAGGCTGTTCGGCAAAAAGACTTTTGCCGTTACCAACGGAATGGTCGTGCCTGATACATTGAAGCTGGCAGGTATGGATGCGGACAAGGTTTGGTTTGAATACCACTATCCGGGTACCATGGCCTCGGATGCCGTGACTGCGGCACGTGTGCTGCTCCAGAAAGATGCCGTGGGACTGGTGAAAGACAGCGTTGCCGCAGGATTCTATGCGGAAAGCGAGAACCACGGCTTTGGAATCTTATATCGTGGCTGGGGCGGCTTTGTGTACAATGCGGCCGAAGGACGCTATGCGAAACCGATTGACGAATCCCTGCTGAAACTTCCGGAAAGCGAGAACGAGAAGATAGACCCGTTGACGATGCCGTTCACACCGGTAGGCACAGATCAAACCACATTGGCAAACTGGGTTGGACAAAGGCAGGAAATTTACCTGACAGCCGGAGAGGCCGGGACAGCGCGTCTTGCCGAACAAGATGTGATTCTGACAAATCCGCTGGACGGCGATGTGGACATCGCGGGTCTTGCAGGAGAGTGCCTGCAAGGTACTGGGGCTGCGGCTGTAACACAGGTGGCCACCAGCAAGAGCACTGTCAAGCAAGGTGGCTCAATGGGTGTCACGTACAATGATGCCGACGGCAATGCCGAGACAGAAGTTGCTATGATGGACATGAACGGTGACGGATTTCCTGACATCATCGCAGGTGGCACGATTCAGTACACCAACTCACAGGGCGGACTGAGCGGCGAGAAATACAATGGTATTGGCAACAGCTATTCGGACAACGCATCTCAGGCGTGGGGAGGCGGCGGTAATCCTGTCTCGTCCGTTTCAAATATCGTCAGTTTGATAGCCGGTAAAAACGCGAGTGAGGGCAACAAACTGTCCCAGATGCTTGCCGGTGTCTCAGTCTCCGGAAGTGTGCCGAAGAATACGGACGAGGCCGTAGAACTCTTTGTAGATATAAATGGAGACGGACTTCCGGATAAAATCCTTTCTGACAAGAAAGTGCGGTTGAATTTAGGATATTCCTTCTCCGAACCGATTGATTGGGACTTAGAGCGTATCCAAGGCGGAAAGAGCCTTTCTTACAATGGAGGTATAGGATATGGGGATAAATTCAAACTGATAGATAAGGCATCCAGCAGTTATTCGGCAGGAGTAGGATTGGCTACTTCCGAAAATGAGAATGAATACAATCTCATGGATGTAAACTCCGATGGTCTCCCTGATAAAGTATGGAAAGACGGTGGAAACATCAAGGTGGCTTTCAATACAGGTAACGGCTTTGATGAGCCGATTGTATGGAAAGGCGCAAGTGCTCTGAATGAGGGCGCTTCCACTTCTGAATCCGTTAATGCTGCATTTACCATTACATTCGGAATACCGTTGACTCCTATAAAGATTTCACTCAATCCCGGTGTATCCACAGGTCACAGCATCAGCCGCACGACCTACACCTTGCAGGATGTGGACGGTGACGGATACCTCGACATTGTGGAATCCGACAAGGAAAGCGAGTTGAAAGTGACACGCTCTGCCATTGGGCGCACCAACATGCTTAAATCGGTGGTCAACTCTCTCGGCGGCACGTTCACGCTCGACTACGAGCACACCACGCCGACCTACGGGCTTCCCGGTGGCAAATGGGTAATGTCAAGCCTTACCGTGGACGACGGTATCCACGACGATGGGCCGTTGATGAAAACCGCTTTCGAATACCGCGACGGTAAACGAGACCGCCACGAGCGTGAATTCCTCGGCTTTGCGGAAGTCATAACCAAGAGCCTCGATACAGAAAAGAGCGACGGTGTATATCGCCAGTCCGTAGAGCGTTACGATGTGGCTAACTACTACACCCAAGGCAACATGATAACCGCTTCCGTGGAAGATGCGGAAGGCAAGAAGTTCACCGAGACCCGTAACGAGTACGACGGCTACTACTTGACAGCTAACGGTGACAGCTATACGTTTGACAAGCAGGACGTTCTTTGCAGCGACCGCGCTTCGGCGTTTGTTCCCCTGCGCTATACCGCCAGCCTTCAGTATGAGGGTGCGGCCGAAGGCATGATTACCTCGGAGGCATGGAACGAGTATTACCTGAACGGCGGCCACGGAGAGCTGAAATCCTACAAGTACAGTGACAAGGGTACGCTTGGCAGCGATGGCTCCGGTAAGTTCGACTATCAGACAGCCATTCAGTACACCTCGAATGAGACGAAACATATCCTCGGACTTCCTACCGGCGTGACGGTGACGGGCGGTGACGGTACGGTGTACCACAATGTGGCGGCCACGTACAACACCAATTACCCGAACCACCTCACGAAAGTGACACAGCAGCTCGGCAGCGGCGAGGCCGTGACCGACTACAAGTACGACAGCTATGGCAATATCACGCAGAAGACCTTGCCGGAGAACGGCAAGGGACAGCGCATGTGGTACAAGTACCGCTATGAGCCGGAGATGAACATGTACGTGGAGCGCGTGGAAGATGCGTTCGGCTACCGCAGCGAGGCAGGCAACTTCGACTACCGCTACGGCATTGCAAAGGAACGCCGTGACCTCAACAACTTCTACTACGAGACAGACGTGGACGACATGGGTCGTATCACAGGTGTGCGTGGCCCGAACGAGCTTGCCACAGGTGTGCCCTACATTATCGCGTTCGAGTATCAGCCCAAGGCGGCGTTTGGCGAGAGCGGCATCACCGCTCCGGCGTATGCGGTGACAAAGCACTACGACATCCAGCACCCCAATGACGACATGGAGACCGTCACTTTCGTGGACGGCTTCGGCCGCCCCGTACAGGTGAAGAAAGACGGCGTGGTGACGACAGCCTCCAAGGGCAGCGCGTCCAAAGACGAGAATGTCATGATTGTCAGCGGACGTAATATGTACGATGCTTTTGGGCGTGTGGTCAGGTCTTACTATCCGACGACAGAGGCGACCGGCTCGAAAACCGATTTCAACAAGGCTTTTGACAATGTGTCGCCCACAGTCACCGTATATGACGTGCTCGACCGTGCCACGGCCGTGACACTGCCTGACGGCTCGGAGACCGCTACGGAGTACGCTACGGACAACAGCAGTCGTGCCCTTGTGACTACCGTCACCGATGCGTTGGGCAACAGGCAGGCCTCTTACACAAGCGGCAGCGGAAAGACATTGAAGACCGAGCAGCTTAGCGGCCCGGACGGGACGATTACCACCACGTTTGAATATGACGGCATACAGCGTCTGGTACGTGTCACCGACACGGAAGGCAACGTGACGACATCCGTTTACGACATGGGCGACCGCCGCACGGAGGTCAGCCATCCGGCAAGCGGAATCACATCGTTCACCTACGATGCCCTCGGCAACGTGCTGACAAAGCAGACGGCCAACCTGGCAAAGGAGGGAAAGGCAATCACGTATGACTATGACTATCACCGTCTGGCCGGTATCAATTATCCCGACCATCCGGAGAACAACGTAAGGTATTACTATGGTGGGCGCAACGCCTCTCAGAACCGTATCGGGCGGCTGATGTTGCTCGAGGACGGCACGGGTGCCACCGAATACTTCTACGGCAAGATGGGCGAGGTGACGAAGACCCGTCGCACGATGATCGTGCCGAATCAGGCTATTGCCACCTACGTGACGCAGTGGACGTATGACAGCCACAACCGTCTGCTGGAGATGATTTATCCGGATGAGGAAAAGATTACCTACTCTTACAACCTCGGCGGACAGCTCGAGAAAGTGCACGGCTACAAGTCCTACGGATACGACTATGTGAACAAGATAGGCTATGACAAGTTTGAGCAGCGCACGTACCTGAAGTACTGCAACGGCTCGGAGACGTTCTACGCCTACGACCCGGCACGTCGCAGACTGCAGAACCTCACGGTGAACGCTGGTGGCGGTACCATTATGGACAACACCTATACCTACGATGCGGTGAGCAACGTGCTCGGCGTGGTCAATGGTGCGTCCGTGCCGCAGAGCGGAAAGGCCGGCGGACAGATGGCGCATACCTACACGTATGACGCGCTGTACCGCCTGACAGGCGCAAGCGGCACATACACGGGAGCCGACAGCAAGACGGCCTCGTACACACTGGCAATGGCTTACGACAACATGCACCGCATCAAGTCCAAGAGCCAGCATCTCACGCAGCGCAACGTGCAGTTTGACGGCACGCTCAATGCCGGTTATGACCTCACCTACACCTACGGCAGCGAGGACGGCAGGAAATTCCGGCTCGCCAACGTGGCGGACGTGAACTACCGTACGGAGGAGACCCCGGAAAGTGCCACGGTGAGCAACAGCCACGCTTATGAGTATGATGCCAACGGCAACCTCATCTATGTCAATACCGCCCGTACAAAGCAGGACGGCCAGACGGACGGGAAGGCCGGTGAGCGCAAGCTGAAGTGGGACGAGGAAAATCGCCTCATTGCTTCCGATGACAACGGTTTCGTGACAAACTACTGGTACGATGCCGACGGTGAACGCACGGTGAAGACCAGCGGCGAGAGCGAGGCCGTGTATGTCAATTCCGAATTTGCCGGAGGACGCACGAACACGTCCAAGTTCAGCCTGTATGTCAGTCCTTATCTGGTGGCCAATCAGGGCGGACGCTATACCAAGCATATCTATATCGGTAGCCAGCGCATCGTTTCCAAGCTCGGTGATTTCGACTCATACGGTTCTGACCCGCGCCGTATCCGGTATGCTGGCAGTGAGACGGACGGTCTGTCTGTGGATTATAAAGTTAAATATAGTCAACAGCTGCAAGTCATAAAGGACAATTATGCTACATTTGAAGTACCGTACAATGGGACGGACAACGACGACTATGTAGATGGCGAGGGCTTCTGCTGCAACGATGGAAGCATCGAGGCCGCACAGGCCAGGGCTATGGCGGTGGATAACAATTTCCAGGAGGGTGACACCTACGAGAAGTATCAGTTCTACTACCATCCCGACCATTTGGGTAGCTCCAGCTATATTACCAATCTTGACGGTGAGGTGGTGCAGCATGTCGAGTATGTTCCGTTCGGTGAAGTGTTCATTGAGGAAAGGAACAGCACTTGGAATACGCCTTATCTTTTCAACGGCAAGGAGTTTGACGAGGAGACAGGGTTGTATTACTATGGTGCGAGGTACTATGATGCAAGGTTGAGTTTGTGGATGTCAGTAGATCCTTTAGTCTATGATGGAACATATCTTAGTGGTAAACACAATTCAGGAGTTTATAATTCTAAAAATTTGAATTGTTATATATACTGTTATCAAAACCCTGTAGTATTAGTTGATCCTAACGGGAAACAATCATACTTTATGCATGGTACCGGAAGTTGGGATGCCTCTACATATTTTGGTTCAACTTTCATAAATGAATTCAAAAAATTATCTGGGGATTTTAAATCAATTCCTTGGAGTGGAAGTTTAAGTGAAGGCGATTCAAAGAATAAAGAAGGACGAGCTAGTGCTGGCCATAGAATAGCCTCTATTATAATGAGTGATATAAAGAACAATCACATAAAAGATAGGCATTATACTGGAAGAAAGCTAATAATAGGAGGACACAGTCATGGTGGGAATGTAGCGAGAATTGCAGCTAAAGATGTATTTAATGCGCTTACAGATATGGTAAATAATGGAGAACTCAACCAAATGCCGACTATTAATTTGGTAATGGTAAATACTCCGTCTATCGCATTTGGCAATAATTACAAGTTTACTTGGTCTCAATCTCAAAGCATTAATACCATACAAGTGAATGCTAACTGGGATTTTGTTTCTGGTGCAGGAAGAGCGTTGGTTGGGTCTGGTGCGGTCGTCAATCATTTTTACAATGATTCCAAGACTAAAATAACTTATTCTGACCAATATGGTATGTTCGAATCATTCCCTGCTGGTTTAGGAAACCATATGGGAACTTGGAATAAAAATGTCAAAGTATGGTTTCCTTTGATTAAAGATAAGATTGAATGAAAGCGCACATTATCATCACCGTAGTTTGTTTGAGCACCCTATTAATAGGGTGCTCAAACAAACCTCGATTCTCAGGTCCGACAATAAGTTTTGAAAATTTGCCCATTGATGTTAGAATAAAATTCAAGGAAGTCTATAATTATTGTTCTCTTCCAACCATCAATGGTAATGATACTATAGAATATATGCCACCATTCATTGAAGCATATAATATGAATGGAGATTCAGTTATCATAGACATGTCCAATAATTTATTTAACAATTCTTTTACAATCCGTAGTAATGGCAAGTGGATAAAACTATATTTAAATATATTAGAACGTGTTTTTATAATAAAAAATGATACTATTTATTATCCTGTATCGGGAAATGGCATTGCTACATATGGGGAACCACGTTCTTCTAATGTTGATGTAGATACTCTAATGTTTCAAGTATCAATTATGAAATAAAATTGAGTTCCTTCAATTTGGAAAATTTCACCGTAAAGTTCAGCCTGTATGTCAGTCCTTATCTGGTGGCCAATCAGGGCGGACGCTACACCAAGCATATCTATATCGGTAGCCAGCGTATCGTTTCCAAGCTCGGTGATTTCGACTCATACGGTTCCGACCCGCGCCGCATCCAGTATGCCGGCAGTGAGACGGACGGTCTGTCTGTGGATTATAAAGTTAAATAACGTGAGTTCGATATAAGCAGATAAATATTTCTTTGAAAATTAGGAACATAGCGATAAAAGAATTAAATTTATAGTACTCAATTATAACATTTA
>QWCN01002938.1_pt1 | contig 21057 bp, 19 predicted proteins | sample 1972711 | NCBI WGS metagenome assembly QWCN01 (sample SAMN09866707, study PRJNA288562) | Human gut metagenome isolate term1_stool, whole genome shotgun sequencing... | isolation source: gut | host: Homo sapiens | place: USA: California
CTGATTGAGCGGATTGCCTATAAGCCACTGAGAAAGGCTTCCAAGCTGGCCGTGCTGATTACCGCCATCGGTGTCAGCTATTTCCTGCAGAACGTAGCACTTCTGATTTACGGAGCAAATACCAAGTCCTTCACTTCGGTCGTGACCATCCCGGCTCTGAAGCTGATGGACGGCAAGCTGGTGATCTCCGGCGAAACCATCGTGACTGTAGTGGCCTGCCTGATCATCATGGCCGGACTGATGACCTTTATGAAATATTCCAAATCCGGCCGCGCCATGCTGGCCGTATCCGAGGACAGCGGCGCAGCCCAGCTCATGGGCGTCAATGTCAACGCGACCATTGCCCTGACCTTCGCCATCGGTTCCGCCCTGGCGGCCATCGCGGGCGTACTGATGTGCTCCTCCTATCCGGCCCTGACCCCGTACACCGGCTCCATGCCTGGTATCAAGGCCTTCGTGGCAGCGGTATTCGGCGGTATCGGATCCATTCCGGGAGCCTTCATCGGAGGCATTCTGTTGGGCGTCATCGAGATCTTAAGCAAGGCTTATATTTCTTCCCAGCTGGCAGACGCCATTGTGTTCGCGGTATTGATTATCGTACTGCTTGTGAAGCCTACCGGACTTCTGGGTAAGCAGATTCAGGAGAAAGTGTAGGTGAAGAAGATGAAGAAAATAAACAAACAGCTCCGCAGCAATCTGATTACATATGGAATCGTCGTTGCAGCATATATTATCGTTACCCTTTGTATGCAGGCGGGAATGATTTCCAGTCTTTTACAGGGACTTCTGGTTCCCCTGTGCGTATACGTGATTCTGGCCATCTCCCTGAACCTGACCGTAGGTATCCTGGGAGAGCTGAGTCTGGGACACGCGGGCTTCATGTGCGCCGGAGCCTTTTCCGGAGCGCTGTTTTCCAAGATCACGGCTGACATGATTCACCCGGCGGGGCTTCGGTTCTTCCTGGCACTTCTGGTGGGAACTGCAGTAGCCGCGCTGTTCGGCTTCCTGATCGGTATTCCGGTACTTCGTCTGAAGGGCGACTACCTGGCCATCGTAACCCTGGCCTTCGGCGAGATCATTAAAAATGTGGTCAACGTCGTATTCCTGGGCCGCGACAGTGCAGGCTTCCACGTATCCACCAAGGACAGCATGTCCTTAGGCCTGGAGCCGGGCGGACAGGTGCTCATCAAGGGACCCCAGGGAATCACCGGAACCCCCAACGATTCCACCTTCCTCATCGGAATCATCCTGATCCTGGTGACCTTATTTATCGTCATCAACCTTATCAATTCCCGTACCGGCCGCGCCATCATGGCCATCCGTGATAACCGCATCGCAGCCGAGTCCGTGGGAATCGACATTACGAAATACAAGCTTCTGGCCTTCAGTGTATCTGCGGCACTGGCAGGAACCGCAGGCGTGCTCTACGCCCACAACCTGTCTACGCTGATTGCGCTGCCGAAAAACTTCGGCTACAACATGTCCATCATGATTCTGGTATTCGTGGTACTGGGCGGCATCGGCAATATCCGCGGCTCTATCATCGCGGCTGTGGTACTGACACTGCTTCCGGAGCTCCTCCGTTCCCTGAACGACTACCGTATGCTGATTTACGCAGTCGTCCTGATCGCGACTATGATCTTTACCTCCAGCCAGGGAGGCCAGGAGATTCAGGAGCGCATTAAGGCGTTTTTCAAACGCGGCAAAAAAGCAGAGGAGGGAAAATAAGATGGCATTACTGGAAGTAAAGAATCTTGGAATCTCCTTTGGCGGACTTCGCGCCGTGGATGATTTCCATATGGAGATAGAACAGGGACAGCTGTACGGTCTCATCGGCCCCAACGGCGCAGGAAAAACCACCGTATTCAATCTGCTGACCGGTGTCTATCAGCCCACCGACGGCTACATCATGCTGGACGGTGAAAATATTACCGGCAAGAAAACCATTGAAATCAACAAGCACGGCATCGCCCGTACCTTCCAGAACATCCGTCTGTTCAACGAACTGACGGTTCTGGACAATGTAAAGGTCGGACTGCACAATCATCACCAATATTCTACCCTGACCGGTATCCTTCGTCTGCCGAAGTACTATAAAGTGGAGAAGGAGATGAATGAGCGGGCCATGGAGCTTCTGAAGGTCTTTGATCTGGATAAAGAGGCTGATTACAAGGCGTCCAACCTGCCCTACGGCAAGCAGAGAAAGCTGGAAATCGCAAGAGCACTGGCCACAGACCCGAAGCTGCTGCTTCTGGATGAACCGGCAGCCGGTATGAACCCCAACGAGACATTGGAACTGATGAAGACCATCCGCTTCGTGCGGGATAAATTCCATATGACGATTCTTCTGATTGAGCACGACATGAAGCTAGTATCCGGTATCTGTGAGAAGCTGACCGTCCTGAACTTCGGTCAGGTACTGACAGAGGGACCGACAGCAGAAGTGCTGAAAGATCCGAAGGTAATCACAGCTTACCTTGGAGAATAGGAGGAATCGAATTATGGCAATGCTGGAAGTAAAAGATATACAGGTATATTATGGCATGATACAGGCCATCAAGGGAATCTCCTTCGAGGTAAACGAGGGTGAAGTCATCGCACTGATCGGAGCCAACGGCGCAGGAAAAACCACCACCCTGCAGACCATCACCGGCCTGAACGCCCCGAAACACGGCGAGATCCTCTTTGAGGGACAGAATATTACCAAAGTCCCTGCCCACGAAATCGTATCCATGGGAATGGCCCACGTCCCCGAAGGCCGCCGCGTCTTCGCGCAGTTAAGCGTTTTAGACAACCTGAAGCTGGGCGCATTTACCAGAAAAGACAAAGAAGAAATCGAGGAAACCCTGCTTCGTGTATACAAGCGTTTTCCGAGACTGGAAGAGCGTAAAAACCAGATGGCCGGTACATTATCCGGCGGCGAGCAGCAGATGCTTGCCATGGGCCGCGCCCTCATGTCCCACCCGAAGATCATCCTGATGGATGAGCCCTCCATGGGTCTCTCCCCCATCTTCGTAAACGAAATCTTCGACATCATCCGCGAAGTAAGCGAAAGTGGCACCACCGTTCTGCTGGTAGAGCAGAACGCAAAGAAGGCGTTGTCCATCGCAGACCGCGGCTACGTCCTCGAAACCGGCAACATCGTCCTGGAAGGCGACGCCAAGATGCTCCTGGACAACGACCAGGTGAAGAAGGCATATTTAGGAGAATAACTAAAAAAATCCCGTGTGGCATTTGCCACACGGGATTTTTGATTACAAATTTATTTCGCCTGCTCCAGCGCCAGAGTCTTAGTCGTAGCGTCGCAAACCTCAGTCGGTCCGTAGTACTGGATAGCACCCGGATAAACAAAGCAGGTTTCAAGAGCCCACTGCTCACGATGAGCCTCGAAGAACTTGAACGGAGCGCCGTCAAGCTCAACCAGAGCCTTCTTAATAACCGGCTTATCCTCGCCGTGTCTTCTCTCGATGTTCATCATCTTGGTAATTGGCATACCGCCTGCAACCCACTCATTAGCCGGCTTGGACAGATTGGAAACCTTGGAAAGGTATCCGTTGTAGCCATACTGAATCAGCATGAATGCGTTGTAACCCAGAGAGTAGCAGTAATCGGAATCGAAGTTGGACGGGAATGCGCATCTTCCTTCGTATCCCAGGAAATGATGCAGGGCGCTGAACTTACCATTGTAGGTGCCTGCAGCCTTTCTCTCAGCCAGCTTTGCCGCAACCATGGAGGAGAACAGCTTCTCAGACTCGATCAGGGAAACCTGAACGTTACCATGCGGGTCGCGCTCCATGAACAGCTGCTGCTGAATTGCCTGCGGCAGGATAGCGAATACAGCCATGGACTCCTTGGTCAGACCCTTCTCAATAAATGCGTACTTCTCAGCCCAGGTAGCCAGAGCGTTGAACTCGTCAGCTTTGCTGCCGGCCAGAAGCTCGTTGATCTCCTGAATCAGAACGGAGAACTCCGGAACAAACTCAACCACACCCTCCGGGATGATAGCTACACCGAAGTTCATGCCCTTTGCTGCTCTCTTCTCTACAGAGTCTGCAATGTAGTCAGCGATCTGGGACAGAGACATCTTCTTCTCAGCGACTTCCTCAGAAATCAGGCAGATGTTCGGCTGGGTCTGCAGTGCGCACTCCAGAGCTACGTGAGAAGCGCTTCTTCCCATAACCTTTACAAAATGCCAGTACTTCTTAGCGGAGTTTGCGTCACGCTCGATGTTACCGATGATCTCGCTGTAGGTCTTGGTAGCAGTATCGAAACCGAAGGAGCACTCGATATCCTCATTCTTCAGGTCGCCGTCGATGGTCTTCGGGCAGCCGATAACCTGTACGCCGGTGTTGTGTGCTGCAAAGTACTCAGCCAGAACTGCTGCATTGGTATTGGAATCGTCGCCGCCGATGATAACAACTGCGGTTACGCCATGCTTCTTGCAAACCTCGGAAACGATAGCAAACTGCTCCTCAGTCTCCAGCTTGGTACGGCCGGAACCGATGATATCGAATCCGCCGGTATTTCTGTATGCGTTAATGAACTCATCGTCGAACTCTACATAATCATCGTTGATCAGTCCGCTGGGGCCGCCCTTGAAACCGTACAGTACGTTCTCCTTGTTGGTAGCCTTCAGTGCGTCGTAGAGACCGCAGATAACGTTGTGTCCGCCCGGAGCCTGTCCGCCGGAAAGGATAACGCCTACTACCTGCTTCTTGGGAGCAGAAGTGTTCTGGCCCTTCTCGAAGGTGATTTCCTTCTCACCGTAGGTGTTCGGGAACAGCGCTTTGATCTTGTCCTGATCCGCTACGCTCTGTGTTGCTTCGCCTTCTTTTACGCAAATATCTGCGATGCCGTTTCTGAGCATGCCCGGAAGCTTCGGAGCGTACTCATATCTGGCTTTCTGTAAAGCTGAAATTTCCATAACAAAAATCTCCTTTATAAAATATTGTAAAACATAGTTCGGTTCGATTTTAATATATTTTCGGAGAAAAGTAAACAAGTACCGGGGAAAAAGTGCAGGATTTTCGGGAGAAATAGAAATATGGGAAAAATTTTATGAATAGTCCTTGCCAGACGGACAAAAGTATGCTATAGTCAGTACTGTCGAAAAACACAAATCGATGAACTCTGGAGAGTCTCAGGTAATGAGCGCCGAAGGTGTAACACAGACGCAGGTTCGGAAAGGAGCTGCAGCTGTCTATCTCTCAGGCAAAAGGACAGGGCTTACATAAGCGTAAATGTTCTAACTCTTTGGAGGGCTGATTGAGAAATCAGCTCTTATTTTTGCGCAAAAATCGGGGAAACTATCGGTGCGCAGCAAAATATATACAAAAGAGAGGGAAAAAACGATGTTGGAATTTGTGAAAGCAGTAAATGAATGGATGTGGGGCTTGATTTTACTCATCATCCTGTGCGGTACGGGAATCTTCTTTACGATCCGCCTGAAGTTTATCCAGGTACGGAAGTTCGGAGAGGGCTGCCGCCTTGTATTTGGTCACTTTAAGTCATCCGGCGGGGAGCGGAAGGAGGGCGAGATGACTCCGTTCCAGTCTCTGGCCACAGCCATAGCGGCTCAGGTAGGTACCGGTAATCTGACCGGCGCGGCTACGGCGCTGATCGCCGGAGGCCCGGGAGCCATCTTCTGGATGTGGATCAGCGCGTTCTTCGGAATGGCTACGATTTACGGCGAGGCGACACTTGCCCAGGAATATAAGACCAAGAAAGACGGAGAAGTGACCGGAGGACCGGTTTACTACATCCATCAGGCATTTAAAGGAACCTTTGGACGGGTGCTGGCCGTGATTTTCGCCATTTTTATTATTCTGGCCCTGGGCTTCATGGGCAATATGGTACAGTCCAACTCTATCGGCGCAGCATTTTCCGGCGTCTTTGAATCCCGGAATATCAATATCCCGCCGGTAGCCATTGGTATCATTCTGGCTGTGATTGCGGCGTTTATCTTCGTGGGCGGCACCACCAGATTGGCGGCAGTGGTGGAGAAAATCGTGCCGTTTATGGCGGGCATCTATATTGTAGGCAGCCTGATTCTGATTGGCATGAACATCACCGCACTTCCGGGCGCGTTCAAAATGATTTTCGTGGGCGCGTTCAATCCGACCGCGGTAGTCGGCGGTGCGGCAGGTATCACCGTGCGGGAAGCCATCCGTTACGGCGTGGCCCGTGGACTTTTCTCCAATGAGGCCGGTATGGGTTCCACGCCCCACGCCCACGCGCGGGCAGCGGCGAAGAATCCCCATGAGCAGGGACTGACAGCTATGATCAGCGTGTTCATTGATACATTTATCGTACTGAACCTGACCGTATTTTCTGTGCTGACCACCGGAGCCATGGATTCCGGCAAAGGCGGTATCGCCCTGACCCAGGAAGCATTTATGAGAGGCTTCGGAAGCTTCGGCGACATTTTCGTAGCGATTTGTCTTCTGTTCTTCGCCTTCTCTACCGTGCTGAGCTGGCATTTCTTCGGACAGATTAACGTGCAGTATCTGTTCGGTAAGAAAGCAGTCAAGGTTTACTCCATCATCGTTGTAGCCTTTATCATCGTAGGTTCCACCCTGAAGGTAGACCTGGTATGGGAGCTGGCTGATTTCTTCAACGGTTTGATGGTTATCCCGAACGCCATGGCGCTTCTGGCCTTGAGCGGCGTGGTTGCGGGAATCAGTAAAAAATACGGAAAAAAATAAAATGAAAAAGTCCACCGTCGGCAGCGAATATATTACGATGCCGGCGGTATTTTTATGCTTTCAGGGCGGAAAAGAGAAATCTTACGCAATCCCTCATTGAAATAGGGTGGGAATGTGTGATATACTAAATCTAGTATTGAGCAGTGCGTGCGCTGCGGACTAAAAGGAGATCCGAACATGAAACGAGTATTACTGAAATTAAGCGGTGAGGCTCTCGCAGGTGAGAAGCACACGGGCTTTGATGAGGCTACGGTTCTGGGCGTGGCGAAGCAGGTCAAAACCCTGGTGGACGATGGCATTCAGGTGGGCATTGTCATTGGCGGCGGCAATTTCTGGAGAGGCCGTACCAGCGAGAATATGGAGCGTACCAAGGCAGACCAGATCGGTATGCTGGCTACGGTTATGAACTGTATCTATACCTCAGAGATTTTCCGTTCCGTGGGAATGAAGACGCAGGTATATACCCCCTTTGTATGCGGCGGTTTTGCAAAACTGTTTACCAAGGATGATGCAGTAGCGTTCCTGGAGGAGGGCGGCGTAGCGTTCTTTGCGGGCGGCACCGGACACCCCTATTTCTCCACAGATACCGGCACGACCCTTCGTGCCATTGAGATCGAGGCCGACGTAATTCTGCTGGCAAAGGCCATCGACGGCGTATACGACAGCGACCCGAAGGTGAATCCGAATGCCAAAAAGTATGACGAGATTTCCATCGCTGAGGTGGTTGACAAGCGTCTGGCTGTGATGGATCTGACCGCTTCCATCATGTGTATGGAGAATAAGATGCCGATGCTGGTATTCGGTCTTGAGGGAGAGAACAGCATCGTAGACACTGTAAGAGGTAAATTCAACGGAACCAGGATTACTGTATAAAATAAATCGGAGGATTTCAACATGGATGAGAGATTAAAAGTATATGAAGAAAAAATGACAAAGTCTTACGACGCTATGATTCGTGAGTTCACAGCTATCCGCGTAGGCCGTGCCAATCCGCATGTACTGGACAAGCTGAAGGTAGATTACTACGGAACCCCGACCCCGATTCAGCAGGTTGGTAATATCTCCGTGCCGGAGCCCAGAATGCTGCAGATCCAGCCCTGGGAGAAGAGCCTGATTAAGGCCATCGAGAAGGCGATTATGACTTCTGATTTAGGTATCACGCCGTCCAACGACGGTACTGTGATCCGTCTGGTATTCCCGGAGCTTACCGAGGAGCGCAGAAAAGATCTGGTAAAGGATATCAAGAAGAAGGGAGAGGCTGCCAAGGTAGCTATCCGTAATATCCGCCGCGATGCCAACGAAGTATTCAAAAAGCAGAACAAGGCCAATGAGATTTCCGAGGATGATATGAAGGATCTGGAGACCAAGACCCAGAAGATGACGGACAAATACATTGCTGATATTGATAAGGCAGTGGATGAGAAGTCCAAGGAGATCATGACCGTATAAGGGTCTTTACGCCAAAAAATAAGAGGGGACGGGTGGTGTATTTGTGCTGCCCGTCCCATTGTGCGATTCAAGGACATTGTATACAATGCCGCAACAGACACACGGAGGAAGTAAAAATATGGAAAAAGATATCAAGATTCCGCAGCATGTGGCCATCATTCTGGACGGTAATGGCCGCTGGGCCAAATCCAAAGGCATGCCCCGCAATTACGGCCATGTCCAGGGAGCCAAAACGGTGGAAACCATCTGCCGGGAAGCCTGGAACATGGGCATCAAATACCTGACAGTTTACGCCTTTTCCACAGAGAACTGGAAGCGTCCCCAGGACGAGGTGGACGCGCTGATGAAGCTTCTGCGGAACTATATGAAGAACTGTCTGAAGACCGCGGAGAAGAATCACATGCGGGTTCGCGTGATCGGCGACAAGACCGGACTGGCGGAGGATATTCGGAAGAGTGTGGCGGAGCTGGAGGAGGCGTCGAAGGATAACGACGGCCTGAATTTCCAGATTGCCATTAACTACGGCAGCCGGGACGAGATGGTACGAGCCATGAAGAAAATGGCGGCAGATCGGGATGCGGGAAAATTAAGCGCAGCGGATATCAGCGAGGAGACCTTTGCAGAGTACCTGGATACCGCAGGTATCCCGGATCCGGATCTGCTGATCCGCACCAGCGGGGAGCAGCGGCTGTCCAACTATCTCTTATGGCAGCTGGCTTATTCCGAGTTTTATTTTACCGATGTACACTGGCCGGATTTTTCCAAAGAGGAGCTGGAAAAGGCTGTTCTGGCATATAATAAGCGTGACCGGCGTTACGGCGGCGTAAGGGAGGAATAAGATGAAGTCGTTTTTTACAAGGCTGATAAGCGGTATTGTACTGCTGGCGATTATTATTTCCACCGGTATCGTGGGCGGCCCGGTGCTGTTCGGATTCACACTGCTGATTTCCCTGATTGGATACTGGGAGTTCCTGCAGGTATTTGGCCTGGAGAAAAAAGCGCCGGGTATCTGGGGCATGATTTTCGTGGTGCTTTATTACGGAACTGTATACATGGGCGAGGCTCTGAATCTGGCGGGTCCGCTGCTTCTGGTAGCTTTCCTGATGGTGCTGATGGGCGTCTATGTGGTGACCTTTCCGAAGTATAAGACCGATGAAATCACCGCGCCCTTTTTCGGACTGGTATATGTGGCGCTGATGCTTTCATTTCTGTACCAGACCCGTATGGTTCCCATTGAGGGAAAGAATACGCCTATCGTGTATTTCCTGATTTTTATCTGTTCCTGGGGCTGCGATACCTGTGCCTATGCGGTGGGTATGCTCATCGGGAAGCACAAAATGGCTCCGATTTTAAGTCCGAAGAAATCCATTGAGGGCGGCATCGGCGGTATCGTGGGCGCGGCGCTTTTAGGCGCCATCTACGGTATGATTTTTGACCTGGACATCCGGGGCTGCGTGATTCTGTGCGCGGCAGGCGGAGCAGTATCCCAGATTGGCGATCTGGCGGCTTCCGCAATCAAGCGAAATCATAACATTAAGGACTATGGACATCTGATTCCGGGTCATGGCGGTATTCTGGATCGGTTCGACAGCGTTATTTTTACCGCACCGATTATTTATGCGCTGACCCTGCTGGTGTTCAGTCGATAAGTTCCAAAAAACAATGAGGAGAATACGATGAAAAAAATAACAATCTTGGGCTCTACAGGCTCCATCGGGACCCAGACCCTGGAAGTGGCGAGAAATAACGGTGATCTGGAGATTGTGTCTCTGGCAGCCGGAAGCAATATCAAGAAGCTGGAGGAGCAGATCCGGGAATTCCATCCCCGTCTGGTGGCAGTCTGGACCGAGGAAAAGGCGAAAGAGCTGCGCGACGCAGTGAAGGATCTGGATGTGAAGGTGGTATCCGGTATGGACGGTCTCATCCGGGTCTGCACTCTGCCGGAGGCGGAAATTGTCGTGACGGCCATCGTGGGAATGATAGGAATTGTTCCTACTATTGCGGCCATGAAAGCGGGAAAGGACATTGCACTGGCCAATAAGGAAACATTGGTAACCGCAGGGCATATCATTATACCACTGGCGAAGGAGACCGGCGTGAAGATTCTGCCGGTGGACAGCGAGCACAGCGCCATTTTCCAGTGCCTGAACGGAGAAAACCGCAGCCAGCTTAAGAAAATTCTGTTGACAGCCTCCGGCGGACCTTTCCGTGGAAGGAAGCTGGAGGATCTGAAGAATATCCAGGTGGAGGACGCCCTGAAGCATCCCAACTGGGCCATGGGCCGGAAGATTACCATCGATTCTTCTACTCTGGTGAATAAGGGTCTGGAAATGATGGAGGCCAAATGGCTTTTTGGCGTGGAACCAAAGGATATCCAGATCGTGGTACAGCCCAAAAGTATCATCCATTCCATGGTGGAATTTGTGGACGGCGCGGTGATTGCCCAGCTTGGCACACCGGATATGAAGCTGCCGATTCAGTATGCCCTGTATTACCCGGAGCGGCGCTTCCTGCCGGGCGATCGTCTGGATTTCTGGAAATTGCAGGAGATTACCTTTGAAAAGCCGGATATGGAAACGTTCCGGGGGCTGAAGCTTGCCTTTGACGCAGCGGCAGCGGGCGGTTCCATGCCCACGGTCTACAATGCGGCCAATGAGCGGGCGGTAGCCAAATTTCTGGATCGGAAGATTGCGTATCTGCAGATTCCGGAGATTATCGAGACCTGTATGGGACATCATACAGTAAAAGAGAATCCGTCTGTGGAAGAGATTCTGGATACAGAGCAGGCGGTATACGAATTTATCGAAAGCAGGTGGTAAGTTGAAGATTATACTTGCGCTTCTGATATTCAGTCTGATCGTGCTGTTTCATGAATTTGGTCATTTTCTGCTGGCGAAGCGGGGCGGTATCGGCGTGACAGAATTTTCATTAGGCATGGGTCCCAGGCTTTTCAGCAAACAGATCGGCGAAACTCGGTATTCGGTGAAGCTTCTGCCTTTCGGCGGTTCCTGCATGATGGTGGGAGAGGACGGGGAGAGCAACGAGGAGAATTCCTTCGGCAGCAAATCCGTCTGGACCCGGATTTCCGTGGTGGCGGCAGGTCCCATTTTCAATTTTATACTGGCCTTTTTCCTGTCGCTTTTTATCGTCGGCAGCATCGGCTATGACGCGCCGGACATCGTGGCGGTCATGGACGGCTATCCGGCGGCGGAGGCGGGCATGCAGCCGGGAGACCGGATTGTGCAGATGAATAAGACACATATCCACGTGTACCGGGAGGTCAGTCTCTACGTGCAGATGCATCAGGGGGAGACTGTGACCGTGACCTATGAGCGGAATGGCCAGCGCCACGCGGTGACACTGGAGCCGAAAATGAGCGAGTATGGCACGTATCTGCTGGGCTTTCAGGGCTCCGGCATGCGGACAAAAGGAAATGTTTTCCAGACGATATATTACAGCGCTTATGAGGTGAAATACTGGATCAGCACCACGCTGAAGAGTCTGGCTATGATGTTCCACGGCCAGGTGAGCGCCGACGATATCTCCGGTCCGGTGGGAATTGTGAATACCATTGGAGAGACCTATGAGGCCAGCAAGTCGGACGGCGGTTTCTACGTATGGCTGAATATGCTGAATATTTCGATTCTCCTGTCAGCCAACCTGGGCGTGATGAATCTGCTGCCCATCCCGGCCCTGGACGGCGGGCGGCTGGTGTTTCTCTTTCTGGAAGTCCTGCGACGCGGTAAACGAATCGACCCGGAGAAGGAAGGCATGGTGCATTTTGTGGGGCTGATGCTTCTGATGGCATTGATGCTGGTGGTAATGTTCAATGATTTCCGGAATATTTTGTAGAAGCATTGAAAAAGGATGCTTCAAAAAGGAAAAAATGCCGAGATGAACGGAAAACGGAAAATACGGACTGTGAGCAGATGTACCGAAGTATAAGAAAACGGGAAGGACTTTTGAGAGCCTTCCCGCTTTTGTTTGTCAATGCAATATTTTATAAAAGTACCATGGAAATGATCACGGTCAGGATTCCGCACACGCCGATGGCCAGGCCGCTCATGGCGCCCTCGGTCTCGCCAAACTCAATGGCTTTCGAGGTGCCCACTGCATGGCTGCAGGCTCCAATGGCCAGACCGGCGGTAATCGGGTTCTTTACCCGGAAAAGTTTGATCAGATACGGGGCCAGGATGCTGCCCAGGATGCCGGTGAAGATCACCGCGATGACGGTCACCGGCACGATGCCGCCGTGGGTCTGGCAGACCTCCACCGCGATGGGAGTGGTGATGGATTTCGGAAGCAGGGAGGCAGTCATGGCCTCGTCCAGGCCGAACAGCTTGCAGAGCACATAGACGCTGCCCATGGAGGACAGAGAGCCCGCGGTGCAGCCCACCAGAATCGGGATGGCATTTTCCTTCAAAAGCTGAAGCTTCGTGTAGATGGATACCGCCAGGCAGGCTGTGGCCGGAGCCAGGAACATATTGATGACGGCGCCGCCTTCGTTGTAGCTGTCATAAGGAATGTCGAACACCAGCAGAATAATCACGATTATGAGGATTGCAATCAGCAGCGGGTTGCAGAAAGGCGATTTCAGCTTCTTCTGAAGCTTTTCTCCGGCCCAGAAGGCCAGAATGCTGAGCGCAATTCCGAAATAGGGGGAAGCCCAAAGTTCACTCATGACGGCCTCCTTTCCTGCGGGAAAGCAGATACATGGTAAAGCGCACGCTGTAAGCTGTGGCCGCAAAGGTAATAATCGTAGTCAGTACACAAATCAGCAGCAGGGGCAGCCAGTTGGTCTTCAGAATATCCAGATAATTGATGACATTCACGCCTGCCGGGATAAAGAAGAAAGCCATGTTGGCCAGCAGAAAGTCCGATTTCTCCCGGATATGGTCAATCTTTAGAAGTCCGGTCAACAGAAAAAGAAAGAGCAGAATCATACCGATGACGCTGGCCGGAAAGGCAAAGGGCAGAAAATGCTCAATCAGCACGCTTAAAGCGCAGATGGAGAAAATAATCCCCACTTGTTTGATGATTTTCATAACATGTCTCCTCATATGTCAGTTTTGGTCAAAACCGTTTCCTATCATACACCAAACAGGCGAATTGCACAAGATGATTTTTCTGTGCATAAGATAGGAAAAAAGAGACAGTATACAGGAGAATTTATGGTGGAAAAGATTGTACTCGACGCAGGGCACGGCGGAAGGAACCCAGGCGCTACGTACCAGGGCCGCCGGGAGAGCGACGACGCCCTCCGCCTGGCCGTGGCAGTGGGAAATATTCTGGAAGAAAATGGATATGATGTGATCTATACGAGAACAACGGACGCCACTCAGTCGGTGGGGCAGAAGGCAGCCATTGCCAATGAGGAGGGGGCCGACCTGTTTATCTCCATTCACCGGAACGCTTCGGATTATCCGGGCCAGTACAACGGCGTGCAGACCCTGATTTATGATGATTCCGGATTTAAAAAGGAGATGGCCGAGAATATCAACGCCAACCTGGAGGCATTGGGCTTCCGGAACGCGGGCGTGGATATCCGTCCGAACCTGGTGGTCTTAAACAGCACCCGGATGCCGGCCCTTCTGGTGGAGGCGGGTTTCATCGACAGCGACAAGGATAATCAGCTCTTCGACAGCCGCTTCCAGGCCATGGCCCAGGCCATCGCCGACGGCATCATGGAGACCCTGGAGGAGCCGCCAGTGGCAGCAGTGCCTGATCCGCCGTCCGCCGACGATATGTCTATGACCGGCCAACCGGAGGAGACATCCGTCCCGGCAGAAGAACTCTACCGGGTTCAGGCCGGAGCCTATCGGGAGCGAGAGAACGCCGAAAACCTCTTAAGCCTTCTGGAAAATGACGGCTTCCCAGCCTATATCATTTGCCATGACGGGCTTTATAAAGTGCAGATCGGCGCGTACGCGCGCTTAAGCAACGCCATCGCCATGGAGCGGGAGGTGCGGGAGAAGGGGTATAATACCTATATTACGACCTATTGATGTTCCAGAGGATAGCAGCCGGGGCGGTATGGAACGCTCCGGCTTATTTTGAGTTCCGGGAACACAGGAAAATCACACTTTCTACACCCATTCCTCACACCTTTTACAAAAAACAAACACATTCCCCCTTTACAATGAATATCAGTCAGCGCCGGGATTTAAGAGGCGCAGGAACCAGGCGTTTATGAAGGAGGATGAAGCGTGAAGCTGTGGAAGAAAAAGGTGAAGGAATTTGGTAAAGATTTTGAACAGTCAGAAGAGTTCGAAAAAAATGAAGAAATAGGGGACGCGGAAGAATTTGAGACAGAGGAGCCGGGAAAGGAACCTAAGGTTTTGGAAAAGCTGAAAGGCGCAGGCCGAAAAATCGGCGGCTTCGTAAAGAAGCATAAACTTTTGACCATACTTCTGGTACTGGATCTGATTGCGGCTATTGTGGCAGGCGTCATCTGGCGGGGAAAAAGTAAGAAACCACAGATGCAGGCGATGACCATCGAAACAGCCCGGATAGAGAAAATGGATCTGACCAATTCGGTCAGCGTCACCGGAACCCTGGCTACGGCCAACGGCAAAACCGCCAGCACGACGTTGAAGGATATCAAAGTCACCAAGGTTTACGTGGAGGTGGGCGACGAGGTGCAGGAGGGCGACATCATCTGTACCTTTGATTCCTCGGATATCGAGGACGCCCTGGCGGACGCAAGGAACAACTATGCGGTGAACCGGCAGTTGGATGCTTTGGATAATTATGAGACCCAGTATCAGGATACCGTTTCCGATGCAGAGGATTCTCTTCAGAATGCCCGAGATACCCGGGATGCCTATAAGAATGCGTATGCCAACGCCCAGGAGGCGGAGCAGGAGGCGCTGGATAAGCTGAACAGTGTCAAGGCCCAGTACGATACCAAGAGCCTGAAAAATGCGTACGACCAGGCCGCCGGAAACCTGAAAAGCGCCATTGAGGCAGCCGACAGCAATGTCACAATCACCGATCTGGAAAGCTATTTAAGCAGTGTAAACGGTTCCCTGCCGGAAAGCTGCAGCAGCGCATACAGCGCCTATCAGAACGCAAAAGCTGCTTACGGGGAGGCACAGAAGGCTGTCAGTGAAGCGCAGAGCGCTTACGAGCAGGCCCAGGCGGCGGCCAGCCAGGCTTACAGTGCTTACAGCCAGGCTCAGTCCGCCAGGGAACAAGCTCAGGAACAGTACGACAGCACCGTGGAGCAGGCAGAAAAGACCTATGAGAAGGCAAAATTACAGGATCAGCTGGTGAGTGACGACGATGCTCTGAACAAGATTGAAGATTATGAGGAGCAGCTTAGCGACTGTACCGTCTATGCGTCCATGTCCGGCACCATTACAGCCCTGAATGTGGAGGAGGATAACGTATTCGCGGGCGGTACCATTTACGAGATTCAGGATGTGCATAACTTTATCGTGGACGCCACCGTGGACGAGTATGATGTGGTCAATCTGGAAAAGGGACAGACGGCTTATGTGAAGACGGATTCTCTGGGGGACGAGGAGCTGGAGGGCGAGGTTACCTACGTGGCGCCCACCGGAACTACCGGTCAGACTATGGGTTCCAACAGCGGCACAGCTTCCTATGAGATTCAGATTACTCTGAACGAGCCTCAGGATAAGCTGCGAGCCGGTATGACGGCTTCGGTCAGCATTGCGCTGGAGGAGAGCAGGAACGCGCTGGCAGTGCCCTATGACTGCGTGCAGACCAATGCGGGCGGCGACAGTGTCATTTATGTAGATGACAATGGCGAGAAGAAAGAGGTCAAGGTAACGACCGGCATCGAGACTGATTATTATACGGAGGTTATCAGCGATGAACTAAGCGAGGGCATGACTGTATATTTGTCTACGCCCTTGCAGCAGAGCACAGGTCAGAGTGGTTCCGATGACACTGGCAGTCAGGATGGCGTCACCTTCAACTTCGGAGGCGGCGGAGATATGGGCGGCGGTCCTTCCGGCGGATCCGGCGGACCGGGCGGCAGAGCATCCGGCGGCGGTGGCGCTCCGGGCGGATTCTAAGGAGGCGGCCATGACAGAAGAACAGAACATCATCGATTTAAGACAGATTGTGAAACGGTTTTATGTGGGCCAGCCCAATGAGCTGGAGATCCTGCACAGCATCGATTTACAGGTGAAAAAGGGCGAGTTTGTGTCCATCGTAGGCGCATCGGGTTCCGGCAAAACTACGCTGATGAATATCATCGGCGTGCTGGACCGCCCCACCAGCGGGGCCTACACCCTGGACGGTGTGGATGTTGCGGGCGCCAAAGACAAAGAACTGTCCGGTATCCGTAACCGGAAGATTGGTTTTGTATTCCAGACCTATAACCTGATCAGCCGTACCACGGCCCTCCGCAACGTGGAGCTGCCCATGATGTACGCAGACGTGGGCAAAAAGGAACGTCAGGAGCGGGCAAAATACTATCTGGAAATGGTCGGCATGAGCGAGCGGATGACTCACAAGCCCGACGAGCTGTCCGGCGGTCAGAAGCAGCGCGTGTCCATAGCCCGGGCCATGACCAACGACCCGTCCATCATCCTGGCAGACGAGCCCACCGGCGCTCTCGATTCCGTTACTGGACGGAAAATCATGGATATTTTCCATAAGCTCCATGAGGAGCAGGGCAAGACTATCGTGCTGATTACTCATTCCAATGAGCTGGCCTCTGAGACGGAGCGCATCATCACCCTGAAGGATGGCTGCATCATCGGAGAGAGAAAGGGGAGTGGAGCGCCATGTTAATCGGAGAAAATATCATGCTGGCCCTGAACGGTCTCCTGGCAAATAAAATGCGCGCCCTTCTGACCATGCTTGGTATCATCATCGGCATTGGCTCAGTCATCGCTATCATGAGTGTGGGTAATTCCATCAGCAGTTCTGTGACCAGCTCCATGGAGGACATGGGCGTCAACAACATCACCCTGGGCGTGTCCCAGAAGAGTACCAGCGAGACCAGCACGGCGGATGGCCGGGTCTTCATGGGCTTTTCCCGGGGCAGCACCATGGATGACGAGGATTACATCACCGACGAGATGCTGGACGCCATGAAGGAGGAATTTGCCGATTCCATCCGTGAGATTCTCTTAAGCGAGTCCGCAGGAAGCGGCGCCGCCGAGGATGGGAACCTGACGGCAAATGTGACACTGACCGGCGTAAACACAGCATATCTGGAAAATGAGGATTTGACGCTGCTGGCAGGCCGTACCCTGACAGAGACCGACCAGACTAAAACTAAGAGGGTGGTGCTGGTATCCGACAAGCTGGCGGACAGTTTATTTGACGGCGATTACGACGCGGCAGTGGGCAGCGAAGTACAGGTCTATGTGAGCAACCGGTATTACAGCTACGCCATCGTGGGCGTCTACGAATACGAGGACAGTGGCTTCACCACAGAATCCGACGACGATATTTACACTTCCTTATATATGCCTCTGGAGGCAGCACGGAATCAGAATCATTCTACAGCCGGTTATTCACAGCTAACCATTGTGACGGCCTCCGGCGTGGATTCCACCAGCCTCTGCACGGAGCTGGAAAACTGGTTTAATAACAGCTATTACCGGAACAACGACAGCTTCGAAATCAGCGCTAGCAGCATGGAAAGTATGGTTTCCTCCATGACCAGTATGCTGTCTACGGTGTCCATTGCCATCTCCGTCATCGCAGGAATTTCCCTGCTGGTAGGAGGTATCGGTGTTATGAATATTATGCTGGTGTCCATCACGGAACGAACCCGGGAAATCGGCACCCGAAAGGCTCTGGGGGCTACCAACGGCTCCATCCGGCTTCAGTTTATCACCGAATCCATTGTTATCTGCCTGCTGGGCGGCTTCATCGGCATTGTGCTGGGACTTATTCTGGCAGCGGTGGCGACCAATGCCCTGGGCTACGCGGCGAAGCCCTCCGTGGGCGGTATCGTATTTTCCGTGACCTTCTCGATTCTGATCGGCGTATTCTTTGGCTATTATCCGGCCAACAAGGCGGCAAAGATGAATCCGATTGAGGCGCTCAGATACGAATAGGAAGAAATAAAAGAAAAAGTCAACGCACCCAAAGTACGCCTGAAGGACGAAGTGTGCAAAAATGTAACAGAAAAAAGCTATTCTATGCCCTTGCGGGAAGGAGAAGGAAAACGTATAATAAAAAGGAGAATGCAGGAAATATCGAAAGAGAACGCTGGAAGAGAAAGTGAGACAAAGGAGGAGGTCACATGAACGGATTTCAGTATTACACACCCACAAAGGTAGTATTCGGAAAGGATACAGAACATCAGGCCGGAGCGCTGGTACGGGAGTTTGGCGGAACGAAGGTGCTGGTGCATTACGGAAAGGGAAGCGTGAAACGGAGCGGTCTTCTGGATCGGGTGTTTCAGTCTCTGGACGAGGCAGGAATTCCCTGGGTAGAGCTGGGCGGCGCAGTGCCGAATCCCCATCTGTCCCTGGTTCATGAGGGGATTGAGCTTTGTAAAAAAGAAGGGGTAGACTTCATTCTGGCAGTAGGAGGCGGAAGCGCCATTGACTCTGCCAAGGCCATCGGGTATGGCGTCAAATACGACGGCGAGGTCTGGGATTTTTATGAAAAAATCGCGGTGGCGAAGGACTCCGTCCCGGTAGGCGTGGTGCTGACTCTGGCAGCCACCGGAAGTGAAATGAGCAATTCCTCTGTCATTACCAATGAGGAGGGCTGGCTGAAGCGGGGCTACAGCAGCGATCTGGGCAGGCCGAAATTCGCGATTATGAATCCGGAGCTGACCTATACCCTGCCGGAATATCAGACCATGAGCGGCTGTGTGGATATTATGATGCACACCATGGAGCGGTATTTCTCCCATGAGATGAATACGGAGCTGACGGACAGTCTGGCGGAGGGTCTTTTAAAGACAGTGATGCATCAGGCAAAGATTCTGCTGAAAAATCCGCAGGATTATGACGCCCGTTCTGAGATTTTCTGGGCGGGAAGTCTGTCCCACAACGGGCTGACCGGCTGCGGCAGAGTGGGTGACTGGGCCTGCCATCAGCTGGAGCATGAGCTGGGCGGCATGTTCGATGTGACCCACGGTGCGGGACTGGCGGCAGTCTGGGGAAGCTGGGCACGCTACGTATATATGAATGACATTCCGCGTTTTGCTAAATTCGCAGTAAATGTCATGGATGTTCCGTATAATTACGCAGATCCGGAGAAAACTGTTCTGGAAGGTATTGAGGCGCTGGAAGATTTCTTCCGTTCCATCCATATGCCCACCAGCGTCAGAGAGCTTGGTGTAGAACTGACGGAAGCGCAGATTCTGGAGCTGGCCTACAAGTGCAGCCATATGGATAAGCGGACCATCGGCGGCATTCAGAAGCTGACCAGATCAGATATGGCGGAAATCTACCGGATGGCGAAGTAAATCTTGTATGAGTGGTACCCTGGCAGAAATGTCAGGGTATTTTTTTGCATGGACAGTATGCAATCGGAGATTTGAAGCAGAGAGAAATATTATGTGCTGTGAATAAAGCGGAGGCTTGAAAAATCACCTGGAAAATGATACAGTAGCATCAGAATTTAAGTATAAGCAGGTGAAAAATTGGATACACAGGTAAGAAAACTAGATTATGACAACATCGATCCGGAGATCATGAAAGAGGCCGGCGACATCATCCGCGCAGGCGGATTGGTGGCCTTTCCCACCGAGACCGTCTACGGTCTGGGAGGAGACGCCTTGAACCCCCAGTCTTCTATGAAGATTTACGCAGCTAAGGGACGCCCCTCGGACAATCCTCTGATTGTACACATAGAAGAACGGGCGGATCTGTATAAAATTGCGAAGAAGGTTCCGGAAAAGGCAGAAAAAATGATGGATGCCTTCTGGCCGGGACCACTGACTCTGATTTTCCCCAAGACGGATCGGGTACCTTCCGAGACCACAGGCGGCCTGGATACGGTAGCAGTGCGGATGCCGAGCGACGGGATTGCGGCGGCCTTTATCCGGGCTGCAGGCGGTTTTATTGCGGCTCCCAGCGCCAATGTATCGGGTCGTCCCAGCACGACTACGGCAGCCCATGTGATAGAAGATCTGTCCGGACGGATCGAGATGATTCTGGACGGCGGCCAGGCAGTGATTGGCCTGGAATCTACCATTGTGGATATGAGTGTAGAGCCTCCGGTCATTCTGCGCCCGGGTGCCATCACAAAAGATATGATGGAAGCAGTCATTGGTCCGGTAGAGATTGATAAGGCGATCATCGCTCCGAACTCAGGCGTTAAGCCCAAGGCTCCCGGCATGAAATACCGCCATTACGCGCCCAGAGCCGACCTGACCATCGTGGAAGGCCCCAGCGATAAGGTTGTCGAGACCATGAACCGGCTGGCGGCAGAGGCCGAAGAGAGCGGTAAAAAAGTAGGTATGATAGCCACCGACGAGACAAAGTCCCGTTATCCCCACGGCATCGTCATGAGCCTGGGAGCACGCAGTAACGAAGAAGAGATCGCGCAGCATCTCTTTGAGGTACTTCGTAAATTCGACGACACGGATGTGGATTGTATCTTCTCCGAATCCTTCGAAGACGCCGCCATCGGTGCCGCCATTATGAACCGGCTGCTGAAGGCAGCAGGACATAAAGTAGTACGGGTATAGCCATCTAGTTTATATCAAAAACCAGAAACCAGGAGCGGCGGAGGACTTTCTTCTAAGATAGTGTCCGGCTTTTCGCGCACTGGTGTCTGACTGGAGCGGACCTTGAGTCCGAGCCAGACAGACGCCTGTCCGTGAAACGTCCGAACACTTCAGAAGAAAATCCTCCGCCGCTCCTGGTTTTGTCCGTCCGTGAAACGCAAATAAAAAAGGCTTCCAGATAACTCTGAAAGCCTTAACCATGCAGGAGATGGGACTTGAACC
>QWCN01010699.1_pt1 | contig 21027 bp, 18 predicted proteins | sample 1972711 | NCBI WGS metagenome assembly QWCN01 (sample SAMN09866707, study PRJNA288562) | Human gut metagenome isolate term1_stool, whole genome shotgun sequencing... | isolation source: gut | host: Homo sapiens | place: USA: California
CCGGTAACCTATAATGCCGAGGGCGGCCCCCATACCCTGACCGTGACCTGCGGCAGCCTGACCCAGGAGCTGACCCTGAGCGTGATGCAGAGCGAGGCCAAAACCGTGGATGTGGCCGCAGAGGCAGACATACCGGGCGCAGCAACGGAATATAAAAATGCGATCTGGCCCCTTTACACACAGGGCAGCAGCGAAAAGCTGTGGCAGGGCAATTTTGCCTCGCCGGTGCCCAGTGCGATTCTGGCGGATTACGGCGCGCGGCTGCGCACCGATGGGACCATTACCGGCCGGGCAACTGGCATCAATTATAACGCCGCAGCGGGTACCGCCGTTACGGCACCGCAGGCGGGTACTGTGGTGTACGCCGGAACGCTGGCGCTGACCGGCGGCACCGTGGTGATTGACCATGGCTGCGGGGTTAAGAGCTATCTGTTTGGGCTGGATGCCGTAAAGGTGCAGCGTGGGCAGAGCCTTGCCCGCGGCGAAGAACTGGGCACCACCAGTGAGGAGCATACCCTGATCTGGGAGCTGCGCATTGGCAGCAAGTCCGTTGACCCTGCTGCCGCCCTGACGGGCAGCAGCGGCCTTTTGTACCGCGAAACAATGTAACAAAATAGAGTTAGAACAACGATAAATCGCAAATGTTGGTGGAGAAAGCGATGGACGAAGAGAAGGTAACACAGACTGCGATGGAGCCGGCGCAGCAGCCAAAGCCCAAAGCCAGGGGCGGGCAGCGCACGCAGGGCAAAACCGCTCCAGGCACGGGGCGAGGCAGGATGGCCAAACCCCATGCCAGCAATAGCAATACTGCGCACCGCAAAACGGGCACGCAAAAACAAAAAAGCGAACCCCAAAATACAAAATCCCCGCAAGAACCAAAAACGCGGGCGGAACAAGCCGAGCAGACCGAAGCTGCCGCCCCGGAACAGGTGGCAGCCAAGCCCAAAGCGCCGCGCAGCGGGCAGGCAGGCGGCAAACGCCGCCGCAAAAAGGCTACCCCCAAGCCGGAAGCAAAACCGCAGCAATATGTTGAGCCCCGGCCGGAACCCCCGGAAGCGCCGGAAAAACCGCAAACGCCGGAACCTGCCGCTGTGGCCGAACCGGCTGAAGCAGCCGCCGCGCCGGAAATGCCGGAAAAGGCGGTGCAGGAACCCAAAGCCGCGCAGCTGCCCCAGGCCACGGAGCCGCCGGAGCCGGAGGATGACGAACCGGAACTGACCCCGGAACAGCGCGCTGCAGCAGAGCGACGCAAGGCGGAGATCACCCGAACGGTCCAGGTTTCGATTGAACAGATCGAGGATGCCGAAGCAGAACAGGCGGAGAAAGAGGCAGATACGCCGGAATCGACTGGCAGCAAAGTGGGCCGCGCCGTGCGGCTGCTGATCGGCTGGCTGCTGCTGGTGGTGCTGCTGGCGGGTATGATCGCCGCAGGCGGCATATACTGGCTGTACAAAAAAGCCACGCCGGATATGATTCCTGCCGTTACGGTAACAGTGGCGGGCCAGCAGCTGGACCCCGTGGCGTACCATTGGCAGGTGCCGGTGGCAGGCAACCACCTTAAGCGTACCTATGCCGAGACACTTTCCAGCACTCCCACAGCGCTGGAATCTGATTTTGGCGGCGGCACCATGACGCTGCGGGTGACCCCGGCGGACTGCAGCGCCGAAGTGACCGTTAAGGACGAGAACAAGCAGGAAGTGTTCAGCGGCAGCGCCCAGGAATTTGCCGCCTACCGCTTTACCACGCCCGGCAGCTACACCGCCAAGCTGGTGGTCAGCAGCGGCGAGGGTTACCAGAGCGAACCGACAGTTTCGGGCCACCAGACCTATGAGTTCACATTTGATGTAACGATTAAGGCTACCGTGCGGCTGAATACCCAGGCTGTTACGCCGGGTGGCGTTGTGGCCGTAAAGGTAACGGGCCAGCAGACGGATACCAAGCCAAGCCTGACGGCAGAACTGCCGGATACCGGCTTCCGTGCCAGCGCGACCGGCGATGGCTGGGTGGCTTACCTGGCGGTCCCGCTGGAAACCGAGCCTGGCAGCTATACCATCAAGGTCACCGTGGACGGCGAGGTGCAGGAGCTTACCCTGAACGTGAGCAAGAGCGCCGCATCTTTTCGGGATTATACTTCCAAGTCCAGGCTGGTCACACCGTATGTCGGCGCGGATGATACCCCGCAGGAGGTGCTGGACCTGCTGGATACGGCATCGGATACCATCTACTGGGCGGACACTGGGTTTGCTTCGCCGTTCAGCGATAAGGTGGAGGTCACCCTGCCGTATGGCCTGACCGAATATGTCAACCGTACCCAGACCGAGCGCAAGAACAACACCGGTACCGGCCGCACCAGCATCAATGTGGTGCTTTCCGGCAGGTGCGACCTGATTGCCCCGGCGGGCGGCAAGGTACTGCTGGCGGAAAAATTGCCCAATGTGGGCAATACGCTGGTGATCGAGCACGGCGCGGGCGTAAAGACTATTTACTATGGCCTGCGCAGGCTGACGGTAGAAAAAGGTGCAATCGTGGCCCAGGGCGATGCCCTTGGCACCACCGACAAAGCTACCGTGGTGGAAGTGCGCGTGGGCAAAACCCCAACGGCCAGATACAACACCGGGGGGAAGCATTATGGCGGCAGCATGTAATTTGACTTTTTGTGTGGTTGGGCGGGATGCCCGCCAACTGGCGGCGGCGCGGGCGCTGCAGAACAGCGGCTATACCGTGCTGGGGGCAGAGGGGGCCGGGCAGGCGGATTACATCCTGCTGCCTATGCCGATGGATGCCGAGGCGGCGGACCTTGCCCGCATCCTGCGCGCCGCCCGCCCCGGTACGCTGGCACTTGGCGGGCGCATCAGCGAACCGGTGCGCAAAGCGGCGCAGGCCGCCGGGGTGGAGTTGGTGGATTACTTTTTGCGGCCGGAGCTGGCCTGCCTGAACGCAGTACCCACTGCGGAAGGGTGCCTGGCCCTGCTGATGCAGCTGCGCCAGCGCACGATATGGGAAAGTGAGTTCCTAGTGTTGGGGTATGGGCGCATTGGGCGGGCGGTGGCCCGGCGGCTGCAGGCATTGGGCGGGCAGGTGACCATTGCCGCCCGCGCGCCGGAACAGCGGGCCGCAGCGCGCTGCGCGGGGCTGCATGCCGCACCGCTGACCGCGTTGGAACAGCTTCTGCCGCACTTTGATGCGGTCATCAACACCATACCGGCCCCGGTGCTGGGGGCGGCCCAGCTGCGCTGCCTGCCCAGGGGGGCGCTGATCCTGGACCTTGCCAGCCGCCCCGGCGGAACAGATTTTGCCGCCGCGCGGGAACTGGGCCTGCGTGCGGAACATGCCTTGAGCCTGCCCGCCCGCTGTGCGCCCGAAACCGCCGGTGCGCTGGTGGCGCATACCGTGGAAGTGATTTTACAGGAGCGTGCCGCCACGGCCCGCAGCGAAAGGGGAGTGAGCTGATGAATTCCAGCCTGGAACCGCCGCGCACGGTGGTGTTTGCTCTGTGCGGCAGCTTTTGCACATTTGAAACGGTTCTGCCGCAAATCATCCGCCTGCGCGCCTGCGGGTGGGAAGTACTGCCGATGCTGAGCTATGCGGCGTCGGCGCTGGATACCCGCTTTGGCCGCGCGGCAGATTGGAAGCAGCGCCTGGAGGAAGCCACCGGCCACCGCCCGCTGGAGGATCTGCGGGAAGCGGAACCACTTGGCCCCAAGCATATGGCACAGGCACTTGTCATTGCCCCCTGTACCGGCACAACGATGGCGCTGCTGGCGGCGGGCATCAGCGCAACGCCGGTCACGCTGGCGGCCAAAAGCATGCTGCGCGGCGGCAGGCCGGTGGTGATCGGGGTATCCACCAACGATGGGCTTTCCGGCAGCGTGGGAGCGCTGGCGGCGCTGCTGCAGCGCAAAAATTATTATTTCATTCCCTTTGGCCAGGACGACAGCTACAAAAAGCCCTGCAGCCTGAAAGCGGATTTTACCCAGCTGCCGGATACGCTGGAAGCCGCTCTGCGCGGGGTGCAGCTGCAGCCGATTTTGCTGTAAAACCCGTGGAACAGAGCTGTTTTGTGCGGGTGCGGCATATGATAGAAAAGGGCGCTTTGGTGTGGGAACAAAGAGGGGCGGTGCGGCAATGGAATATATCGAAGTAACAGGCGGGAACCCGCTGCGGGGGAGCATCCGCCCGGCAGCGGCCAAAAACAGTGTGCTGCCCCTTTTGGCGGCAACGCTGCTGTGTGCGCAGCCCTGCACCCTGCGCCGGGTGCCCCTGCTGCGGGATGTGCAGACCAGTTTGGATCTGCTGCGGGCTGTGGGCAGTGGGGCGGCCTGGGCCGGGCAGGACCTTGTTACCCAGCCAGCCCGGCAGATCAGCGGGCGGGTGCCCACGGCGTTGGCGGGGGCTATGCGGGGGTCGGTGTTTTACCTGGCACCGCTGTTGACCCGCGCGGGCTGGGCAGAGCTGCCGCTGCCCGGCGGGTGCAGACTGGGGCCGCGGCCCATTGATATCCACCTGGCCGGGCTGACGGCCATGGGGGCACAGGTGTGCGCGGCGGCAGAGTGCGTGGTGCTGCGCCGCCACGGCGTTTTGCGTGGTACGGATTTTGCTCTGCGCCTGCCCAGCGTGGGAGCAACCCTGACCCTGATGCTAGCGGCTTGCTGTGCGGCGGGCGTTACCACCCTGCGCGGTGCGGCGTGCGAGCCGGAAATTGCGGATACCGCCGCTTTTTTGAACGCCTGCGGGGCAAAGATCACGGGGGCGGGTACGCCGGTGGTCTGCATCCGAGGTACCGGCGGCGAGCTGTTGGACGGCTGTGTGCATACCGTGCTGCCGGACCGCATTGCCGCAGCGACTTATGCGGCAGCCGCCGCCATTGCAGGCGGGCGGGTGACGGTAACGCAGTGCAGTCCGGTGTGGCTGGCGGCGTTTCTGGACTTTTTGCAGGGCAGCGGCTGCGAGGTTGCCCGCGGGGAAAATGAGTTTAGCATCACGCGGGATCAGGATACAAAGCTGCGCGGCGGTCAGGAACTTGTAGCGGCTGCTTACCCTGGCCTTGCCACAGATACTGCCCCGCTGGCTGCAGCGGTGCTGCTGGGGGCGGAGGGAGCATCCCGCATTTATGACGGCCTGTTCCAAAACCGCTTTGCCTGTGCGCAGGGCTTTGCCGCCTTGGGGGCTGATGCCCGCAGCGAGGGACGGCTGCTGTACCTTGGCGGCAGCGCAAAACTGCATGGTGCCACTGTGACTGCACCAGACCTGCGGGGCGGGGCAGCACTGGTGCTGGCGGGCCTTGGTGTGGGGGACGGGAGCTGCGTGCGGGTGCTGGATGCCGGACATATCCGGCGCGGCTATGCCGACCTGGCGGGGGATCTGCGCCGCCTGGGGGCCGACTGCCGGGCAGGCCGCACCGGGACAGAAGCTGGCAGACAAACGAAAAAACTGTAAAAATATTGTCATAATTCACCAAAGCCCCGCAAAACCGGCGGGGCTTTTTGTGATACAAATAAATGCGAGCATCTATTTTTTGGCTTTTTAGCGTGTGGGTATTGAAATTATTCGCAAAATTTGTTATCCTTATAAACAGTTATATGCGATATCTTAGGAAGAGCTGGCTGCACCGCAACGCGCGTAAGCAAAGTTTGGGGTGTGGGGCGGCGCTTCCTTTATGGGGGTCAGTGTGTCCGCTGGCGGAAATCCGGCCCTGTTGCATTTGCAATTTTATATTCTTTAGGGGGATACACTTATGGCGTTCGTTCTCGATGAAGAGATGCAGAATGTAACCAACATTAAGGTTATCGGTGTTGGCGGCGGCGGCGGCAATGCTGTGAACCGCATGGTTGAAGCTGGCCTGAATGGCGTTGAATTTGTAGCAATGAATACCGACCAGCAGGCACTGGTCAACTCCAAGGCTACCCAGAAGGTTCAGCTTGGCGCAAAGCTGACCAAGGGCCGCGGCGCTGGTGCTGACCCGGAGGTCGGCCAGCGTGCAGCGGAGGAAAGCAAGGATGAGATCGCCAATGCACTGAAAGGTGCCCAGATGGTGTTCATCACCGCTGGCATGGGCGGCGGCACCGGCACCGGCGCTGCACCGGTCGTGGCCGAAACGGCCCATGACCTGGGCATCCTGACCGTCGGTATTGTCACCAAGCCCTTTGCCTTTGAGGGCAAGCGCAAGATGAGCATGGCCGAACAGGGTATTGCCAACCTGATGATGCATGTAGACAGCCTGATCGTGATCCCGAACGAGCGGCTGAAGCTCATCAGCCAGGAAAAGATCACCCTGATGAACGCTTTTGAAGCAGCCGATAACGTGCTGCGCCAGGGCGTTGAGAGCATCTCCAGCCTGATCAATGTTCCCGCTTTCATCAACCTCGACTTTGCTGACGTCCGTTCCATCATGAAGGATGCCGGCTTTGCCCACATGGGCGTTGGCGTTGCCAAGGGTGCAGGCAAGGCAGAAAACGCTGCCAAGGCTGCAATCTCCAGCCCGCTGCTGGAAACCAGCATTGCCGGTGCACGCGGCGTTATCATCAACATTACCTCCAGCCCGGATATCGGCCTGGACGATGTTGAGACTGCTGCTTCCATGATCACCCAGAGCGCACATCCCGATGCGAACATCATTTGGGGTACTGCGTTTGACGAGCGCCTGCAGGATGAGATGAGCATTACCGTTGTGGCTACCGGCTTTGAAAGCACGCCTGGCGTGGACGAGCCCATCCAGGCTGTTGTGAACGCCCAGCGCGCTGCCGCAGGCGCTGCACCTGCTGCTGCCCCGGCTGCACCGCGCCCGGCCGCTGCACCTGCCCCGGCTCCCGCCCCGGCCCCGGCCCCGGCCGCTGATCCGGTCATCCCCAACCCGGTATTCAGCAATGTGTTCAACCCCAATGTTGACACCCCGGTTTCCACCGCCCCCGCTGCCAAGGAAGATGACAGCAACGAAGATGACGGTGATTACTTCAACGATTTGCTCAGCATCCTGAACAAGCGTTCTTGATCGCTGCGCGTTCTCTATCCTTTGCGGCTGCGGGCAGGCATGCTCGCATAAAAAACAAAACGGCCCGCTGACCAGTTTAGGAGGAAAGCTATGCCCAGCAGCCAAACCTTATCAGCCCTGCAGGAAAAAGGGTTCCGAACCACGTTCCGGGGCTTTGATAAAAATGATGTGCTGGCTTACCTCAATGCACTGGACAACGAAAACCGGCAGCACAGCGCAGAGCAGGAAGAGCAGATTGCCCAGCTGCAGGCCCAGCTGGATAAAATGCGCTCTGAACAGTCCGCTGCACGTGCCTGTGTGGAAAAGCTGCAAAGCGATCTTTCAGCCGCTAACCAGCGCGCCGAAGCTGCGGAAAAATCGGCTGCCGAGGTGGTCGCCCGTGCCAAATCGGTAGAAGAGCGCGCCGCGGCAAACCTGAGCCGCAATAAAGAAAATCAGCAGGCTGTGGTGGAATGGCAGTTCCGTTGCCGCGATCTGCAAAAACAGATCGACGAGTACGAAAAGCAGATTGCTGAATACGAGGCGATGATCCCCAAAGGCGGTATGCCTGCCCCCAAGCAGGAACCGGCTCCCGCACCTCAGCCTACCCCGCAGGAAAAGCCGGAGCCGGCCCCGGAACCGAAGGCACCCCAGGCGGCTGATGTGACCGAGGAAGCCCGCATTGAGGCCCGTCAGATTTTGATGGAAGCCCGCCTGAAAGCCGATGCGGCCGAAGAACGCCTGAAACAGCAGGCTGAAGAGCAGCAGGGCCGCATGACAGAGCATGCCCGCGATTTGGCCGCAAGCCTTGCCATGCTGCGTGAGCGTGTGACCCGCGTGGATGAACGCCTGAGCGCCGCCACTGCGGACCTGGATGATGCCACCACGGCAATTTATCAGGCACTGGATGCAACCGGTGCAGATTTTGAAGCCTTTGGTGCGGAGCTGCGCCACTTTGGAGAGAACACCGCAAAGGAAAATTGCCCCGCTGCCCAGGCAAAGGTGCGCCATAATAAGTCTGCTCAGCCAGCTGCCAAACGGGTGCGCCCTGTGCGCAGCCAGCCGCAGGTGCAGGCCAATAATGCAAACACCCACCGCCTGCGCCGCGCAGGTGATACCCGCCGCAGTGTGAGCCAGGACCTGAATGCCGAGCTGGAACGTTTGAATCAGCCGGCGGCCGCAAGAAAGTAAATACATAACCCGGCAGCCCGCGGAGCCTTGGTTTCGCGGGCTGCTTTTGTATTTGACCTGCAAAGTGTGGAAGTGCCGGATGCCCGCAGTGTTGTGTGACTGCGTGGAGTGTAACGCTGCTGGTGGTGCTGATGTGGGCTGTCTGCATGGGCGGGCTGTGCCTGCTGCTGCACTTTACCTGGCAGACGGTGTTCCCCGGTCAGAGGGTAGCACAGGATAAAACGTTCCTGCGCAGTTGGCTGGCTGGCTCCGCTGTGGGCGTTGCGGTCATCGCTGCACTGGTGTGCTACCGCCAAACGGTGTACAGTGATGACGCGATCAACTATTTTGCCAAGCAGACACTGCTGTTCGGCAGCTTTGGTCAAAGCGGATTTTACGGCATTCATGTGCTGCTGGAAAGCCTGTTGACGGCGGACTATAAGATGTTCATGAATCTCTTTATCAGTGTGCCGTATCTCTTTACCGGGCGCAGCATCAATGCGTTTATGGTGTGCTATGCCATCACCTGCTTTGTGCCCATGTGGTTTGCGCTGCTGATGAGCGCAAAATACCTGGCCCAGCAGTTGCCCGCTTGCCATACGGCGCTGTATTACCCGCTGTGTATGGCGGTTATGGTGCTGTGGCCCATGTTTTTGTGGCCTGCCACCCACGGCATGCCGGATGCCTTTGGCCTGACTTTTGCCGCAGTGATCGCCCTGCTGTGCGCGGATTACCGGTTTGAAACGCTGCCCTGGCCGCGGCTGTTGGCGATTTTTGCTGCAACGTTTGCCCTGATCCTGACCCGGCGCTGGTACATGTTCTGGATCTTGGCGTTTTATGCTGTGTATGTGCTGGCGGTGCTGGTGGGGGCGGTGCGCCGCAAAACGCTGGGGAGTACCCTCAAACATATGCTGCTGTTCGGCATACTCAGCGCTGTGATCATCGTGGGGGCGCTGCTGCCCACCTTCAAAACCATCCTGACAACCGACTACGCTGATATTTACGGCGCTTACTACGGCGGCGGCTTTGGCAACAACTGCCTGGGCCAGCTGCGCACCCAGGGACTGATCTGGCTGGTGCTCTGCGCGGCAGGCTTGGTGTGGCTGCTGTATTGCCGCAGCATCCGTGCACAGGCTATTGTAGCCGCCGCGGCCAGCCTGGGGGCGATGGTGCTGTTTACCCGTACCCAGTCCCTGGGCGACCACCAGAGCCTGATCCTTGCGCCTTTTTACCTGTTGATGCTGTTTGGCCTGTGCGCCAAACTGACCCAGCAAAAGGCAAAGCCCTGGCTGCGCAATGCTGCGGCGGGTGTTCTGGCCGTATTTTTGGTGGTCAACTTCGGCAACGCCCTGCGTCTGCCCGGTAAAAACGTGCAGACCCTGGCCCTGAGCAGCGAAAGCCTGGACCTGATCCGCCGCACCGACCTGGCCCAGATGCGCGCCGTGACAGATTTTGTGCTGGAGCATTGCACCGAGGACCAGACCGTTTACATCAATATGGATTCCAATGGTTACAGCGGCACTACCTTTGCCTACAGTGACCCGGCCCACCCCCAGCTGCAAACGATGATCCTGTGGGAGAGCAGTGTGCCCTCCACCCATGGCTTCCCCACGGGAATCTGGACGTCAGAATATGTGATGGTGACCGATCGTGTGGATGAGGGCGGCATTGTCGGCCCCATCAACGCAGCGCTGCGCACCCAAAGCCCTGCTGCCGTCCATTATGAATATGTGACCGAGTTCCCGCTGGACGGCATTACCCTGTATTGCTACCGCCGCACAGCCCGGCCGGATGCAGAGGAAGCCGATTACTTCAAGCAGGTGTTTGCCGAATACGACGCCCGCTGGCCGGAAATCTTCAGCCAGAGAATTGACGAATATATGCAAAGCGTGCAGTAAGCAATAAGGGCAATACCGCATAATTCTAAGTGCCGATACGGCGAGCGAGGTGCGGCAGATGCCAAGCCAAAAGCGCAGATAATACTGGATGCTGCAAAGGTTTGGGTGGCCGTTTTCCACATTGCTGGTGCCCTGCTCCATCAGATAGGTGGCAATCAGGTCCGAAGCGTGCAGCTTAACGGCCAGCGGGTAGCGGTTGTAAGCATCGCTTACCGCAAAACTGCCGCCGCGCACCGCATCGTCAAAACCGCCCATATGCCAGCGGATGGCAATGGCTTCATCGGTTTTTAGGCGCATGAAGTGCTCAATGAGATAAACGCTCTTTTCACCGTGGCCATAGGGCAGCTGGTCGGCTACCTGATAAAAAGGAACTTTCTCCCATTGACCGGTAGCATCATTTTTCACGTTGCGGGTGCTGACTTTGTAAAAGTTCGCCTTGCATACATCGTGCAGCAGGGCGCACACCGCAAAAGTTTCGGGGTTATCTTCCCCTTCCGTGAAAAAGTGCTGCATCATGGCGTTGTACACATTGATGCTGTGCATCACAAGGCCGCACTCGCATGCGCCGTGGAACTTGGTGGAAGCAGGCGCGGTAAAAAAGTCTGTGCCCTCCAGCCATTTCAGCAGGCGGTCCGCACCGGGGCGGGTGACATTCTTGTTGTAAATGTCAATAAATTGTGCGCGATAATCTTCCATCACAGCTCCATGTCATCAAGAATGCCTTTCAGGGCAATCAGATCCTCTTTGGTCATGCTGATGCCCTTGCCCATTTTGCTGCCGTCCGGGGACCAGTCACGGATGTCGTACTTCGGCTCATGGTCGTTCCAGCTGATCAGGTTCAGCTGGCGCTCCCAGCCGCTGGAGTTGGTGGAAAGAACAGCAATGCGCTCGGTGATTTCATATTTGAATGCCATAATAACAGGATCTCCTTCATCATTGGCACAGGGCAGCGCGGCGCCGCCCCGGCCATAAAATTTCTCGTGTTTCATCATAGCGGATTTGCCGCAAAATTGCAAGGGGAAAAGCGTTGCGGTGTGGGGAGGTACGCCCCACCCAAGAATAAAATCAAAACAGAAAAGGAGAACCTCATGCAGCTGCAATCCCTTTCCCACCGGTACACCGTCCGGCAGCTGATGGAAACAGATGTGGATGCCATGCTGGCTTTGTGCAGCGGCAACCCGCAGTTCTACCGCTACCACCCGCCCATGGCCACCAAAGCCAGCATTCTGGATGATCTGCAGGCTGTTCCGCCGGGCAAAACGTTGTCGGATAAATATTTTATCGGCTTTTATGACGGTGAAACGCTGGCCGCGATGATGGATCTGATCACCGGCTACCCCAACCCGGCCACCGCATACATCGGCCTATTTATGGTGGATGCTGCCCAGCAGGGCAGGGGTACCGGCAGCGCACTGATTGCAGATTGCAAGCAGGCATTGCGGGCCGAACAATTCAAAACACTGCGCCTTGCCATCGACGAGGGCAACCCCCAAAGCAAAGCCTTCTGGCAGAAAAACGGCTTTGCGTTGACCGGCCAGCGCACCCCGAACGAAAATGGCGCTTACCTGCCCATGGAGTGTGAACTATAAAACAAAGCAAAAGGCATGTGCCGCACGGCGAGAATACCATCTCCCGTATGCGGCACATGCCTGTTTCTATTTTGCCGTCAAATAAATCCGTCCATCCACATTGGTTACGGTGTACAGCGCCGGGGCGGTGCTTTGGGCACTGCGCAGACCATCATCGGCCAGATCAGCGTAACGTGCGGTAAAATCATCGGTTACGCCAAACAGCACCAGCCAGGTCACATCATGCTCGCCGATGTTGTAGCCGAGGTCCACATCAGTTTCGCTGCTCTGGGCTTCCACCGCGGTAACGGCGGGGTACAGCTCGTACTGGTAGTACCACATGTTCTGCACGGCCATCGAGTCGTCGGCGCTCAGCAGCCAAATGCTGCCATTTTGTGCGCCGTCCATGCGGGTTAGCATGTCTGCAGCGATCTGTTGCTGCTCGGTGCGCCAGTCGGCTTTCGGCAGGCAGAAGAGGGATGCAGCACCGCCCGCTTGCCAGATGCCCCAAAGCGTGCTGCAAACCAGCAGGCAGGGAACAATGGCGGGCACCGCATGCCCGGCCATTCGCGGCAGGCGGTGGGCCGCAGCAAACCCGGCCAGCAGGGCTTCGCCTTCCAGCACGCTGAACCAGCCGAGGAAAAAGCAGCAGAAGTACCGCTCCCAGCTGGCCATCTCCAGTGCCTCATAAGGGCTCATGCCGCAGATGTACACATAGAACAACACGCCCTGATAAAGCGGCCAGTACAAGATCATGCACAGCCCCGGCAGCGCCGTGCGCAGCCCCTGCCACCGCCCCATGGCCCAGATCAGAACGATTAAAAGCAACACCGCGGCCGCAGCGCACAAACAGCCCACCTTGAAGGTGCTGGCCCCAAACAGCAGCGGATAGCTGCGCAGCCGGGCATAGTAGCGGTCCCACACATCGTAAAAGTAGCGGTCAAAACCGGTGCGGGCCTCTTGCCAGCACTGCAAAAAGTATCCCGGCCCCATGGAGGAAAACTGGTCATCGGCCCGGTGCAGGGCTTTCAGCAGCAGCTTCCAGGCAAGCGGTATGGCAAAGCAGAGCAGCGCAGCGGTAAAGGGCAGCAGGAAGCCGCGCAGGATGCCGCCCTTATCCCGCAGCGCATCCAGCAGGCATTGCAGAAACCAGATGCCCACCACGCACAGCGCGAACACGGTGCCAATCTCTTTTACAGTGGTCAATGCGCCGCACAGGAATGCCAGCGCCAGACCGCGCTGCACGCGGCTGTTAGCAGCACAGGGCAGCAGGATAACACAAAGCGCCGCAGCAAACAGGGCGCCCACCGGGGCGTCCATATAAGCAGTCGTATAGGGGGTATCGGGGGCAAACAGCCAAAACAGCGCCGGTGCGGCCAGGCAGGCGCAGACAGTATAAGCGATGCGCGGGCGGCGGGCTGTGACCTGCGGCAGGGCAAACAGGGCAGAAGCCGCCGCAGCCAGCGGCAGCGCAGTGACAAACAGTACATCCGCTTCCCGGTATTGGGCGGCGGGCAGCGCAAACAGGGCGTACAGCCCCGGCAGGCCCTGCGGGTATGCCTGATGGGCCAGGCTGCGGGTGGTATCCCACACGGCAAAACGGTGCTGGTAAAATACACTTTTGAAGTAGATACCCCAATGGCTGAATTCATCCCAGGTCTGGAATTCCGGCTGCCGGATGGCGAACACCGCCATCAGCACCCCAACAGCGCTGCAAAAGGCCAGCACACCCGGGGAGAGCAGCTGGGGCAAAATTTCGTGACGGCGGCGCTGCGCCAGGGTGAGCACAGCCCCCACAAGCAGCAGCTGGGCCCCTAGCCAAAGCTGGTTGCAGCTGCCAGCCAGCTGCAGCACTACCATGCAAAAGCACAGCCCGCACAGCGGGGCAAACCCGGCGGGCAGCCGCAGCTTGCAGCAAAGCCAGAACCCCCAGAACAGCAGGCAGGCAAGACCAATGATTTGCGCCAGAATGCTCATAGATGCACCTCAGTTTATTTTTACGGCCAGCACGGCAAAGCGGCTGTTGGTTGTAACGGTGGCAACGCCGCAGGTGGAAAGGGTCAGCAGCTGGTCCCCATATTGGGGCACAACGCCGGTATCGTAAAGCGAAAGTTCCAGAATGGCATCCACGCGCTGCTGCCATTCTTCCTGCGTGGAAGCATCAAAAAAGGAATAGTAGGGCAGCGCATCCGCGCCAAGCTCAGTGCGCAGCACAGCGGCAACCTGCCAGGTGCCTTCTTCGTACAGCGTATCAAACTGAAAGGTAGGGTGGGCGGTGTAAAACGCTTTGTCCGCATAGTTCAGCAGCTGACTGAACATGCTGCCGCTGGCAGTGTTGTGGCCGTAAATCAGGGCATTGGCCGTTCCGGCGGCGTTTGGCGTGGCAAGGCGGCAGCGCTCATCCAAAAACAGCGTTCCGGCGGTGGAATACAGTCGGTCAAACCCGCGGCGCAGGTAATAACTGTTGTCTGCCTGAACCACAGGGTAGTTAATGTTGGTGCCGTTGATGCACAGCCAGCCTGCAAGGTCGGGATTCTGGGCGTAAAGCTCCTGATACTGAGGCAGAATATCCGCCGCCTGGGCGGCATCCGGGCTTGGATGCGGCGCGGGGGAAGAGTGGACATCACTGTCCGCACTTTCGGCGGCCAGCACATCCACCGTTGCGGCCCGCGGGGTAATGGCAATCGGGGTGGGGGAGGGCTGCTCCGTTGGCTCCGCGGTGGTGACCGGGGCTTCCGGCTGGCCGCCGCGGAATACAGTATCCCGCAGGATCAGCCCGGCAGCCAGGCAAAGCACCGCAGCGCCGCAAAGGCGCAGCGCCCAGGCCCGGTGCTTTTGGCGCCGCCGCAGCGCCGTGCGTGCAGCAAACGGATACAAGCGGCTGTCCCCCCGCAGGTGAGGAAAACGGCGTGGCATAGAAAAACACCCCCTTGCATAAAATAAGGTAAAAAAAAGGGAAGCCGCGCGGCCTCCCTTTTAGAATGGACGAATAAAATCAGATACGCTTGAGCATAACCAGGCCCGCGGAACAAACCAGAATCAACCCCAGCACAGCAGCCAGGTAAGGCACCGGAAAATCCCCGGTAGCGGGGGTATCCACCTCTTCGGCCTCGCTTTCCGCAGGAGCTTCGGTTACTTCCGTAGTGGGGGCTGCGGTCTGTGCATTGTTCACGGTATCAGCGTCAGCCACGGTGCTGTTTACGGTAATAGGTTCGCTGCGAATATTGCGGGATGAGGATGCCGTGGGTGCGGCAGTTGCGATCGAATCAGCGGAGACGGCCGCATGGCTGCCGCAGGCAACACAGAACAACAGCAGCGCAGCAACGATCACCGCACACAAAAAACGCTTCAACGGCGCAAAACCTCCCTTTTGCATAAAATAATATATCCAATGGGCACAAAAACCATACATACATGCAAAACCGCCGGCAACAGTATCCCTGCGCCAGCATGCTATATAACATCTACATGTTACCACGTTTTACGCCAATGGTCAATATGAAGCGGTTAAAAAGCAGATGGTTCAGACAAAACAAAGCAAAAAACAGCGCAGAAAGGCTGAAAATGTATGGCGGAAGCAGTGATTTGCACCGCCGAACCCCCAGAACCCGCCATTTGAAAAACAGCGGCGCAGTGTGGCTTTCCTGAAAGGAAAAACAGAGCCGCAACGCTAAAATCTACTTGACAGCGACAGGAAAAAACGATAAAATATTAAAACTAGTGCGGCTCCCACCGGGCCGCACGACTTTTTAATTGCTAAGGAGACATTGACAATGGCCAAAGAAGTTGTTGTTACCCATGAGGGTTATAAAAAGCTGGAAGAAGAACTGGACACCCTGAAAACTGTCAAGCGTTCCGAGATTGCTGAAAAGATCAAGGTTGCCCGTGGTTACGGTGACCTTTCTGAGAACGCGGAATACGATGCCGCCAAGGAAGAGCAGGCTGTGGTTGAAGCCCGCATTGCTGACCTGGAAGCTACCCTGAAGGTTGCCCGCATCATGGACGACAGTGACCTGAGCCTGGATACCGTTTCTATCGGTATGCATGTGCGCATCCTGGCAGAGGGCGATGAGCCGGATGAAGCTGAAGAGTATGATATCACCGGTTCTACCGAAGCCGACATCGACCAGGGCCGCATCAGCGATGAAAGTCCGGTCGGCGCTGCCCTCATCGGCCACAAGACTGGCGATAAGGTTGACGTTACCCTGCCCAACGGCAATATTTTGGAATACACCATTCTGGGTGTCAGCCGCAGCCGCTGATCACCCCCGGATATAAAAACAGGAAAGGAACCTGCGCCATGGAACAGAACAAGCAGTCCGCCCCCCAGAACGCCGCATCGGAAGCGGCAGTACGGCGTCAGAAGCTGGCCGACCTCAAGGCCGCCGGCCACGACCCGTTTACCATCACCAAATGCAAGCAGGATGCTTTCTCTGCTGATTTGAAAGAAGAATATAAAGATTTGCCCGCTGAGGAAGATACCGGCCGTATGGTCAGCCTGGCTGGCCGTATGATGTCCAAGCGCGTTATGGGCAAGGCCAGCTTTGCCCACCTGCGCGATGCGAAAGGTGATATCCAAATCTTCGTCAAGCGTGATCTGCTGGGCGATGAAGCATACGCCGCATTCAAAAAGATGGATGTGGGCGATATCATTGCCTGCACCGGCGAAGTGTTCCGCACCAAAATGGGCGAACTGAGCGTGCGCGTGCATGAGCTGACCTTGGTTTCCAAGAGTCTGCTGCCTCTGCCCGAAAAGTTCCATGGCCTGACTGACCGTGAAGCCCGCTACCGCCAGCGCTATGTTGACCTGATCGTCAACCCCGAAGTCAAGGATACTTTTGTCAAGCGCAGCCAGATCCTGAAAGAGATCCGCGCTTACCTGGACGAAAAGGGCTTTTTGGAGGTCGATACCCCCATCCTGACCCCGTTTGAAATCGGCGCTTCTGCCCGTCCTTTCTATACCCATCACAATACGCTGGATATGGATATGGTGCTGCGCATCGAGACAGAGCTTTACCTCAAGCGCCTGATCGTGGGTGGCATGGATCGTGTATATGAGGTTGGCCGTATCTTCCGCAACGAGGGTATGGACCCCAAGCATAACCCCGAATTCACCACCATTGAGCTGTATCAGGCATTCACTGATTTCCATGGCATGATGGATCTGGTGGAAGAGCTCTACAAACGCCTGGCTCTCAAGGTCTGCGGCAGCATGGAGATCACCTACCAGGGCAAGCAGATCGACTTGGGCCACTGGGAGCGCCTGACCATGGTGGAGGCCGTCAAGAAGTATTCCGGTGTTGATTTCAATGACTGGAAAACCGATGAGGATGCCATCACCGCTGCTAAGGAGCACCATGTGGAGCTGCCCGAAGTTCCGACCAAGGGTGCGATCCTGGCAGAGTTCTTTGATGCATTTGTTGAAGATAAGCTCATCCAGCCTACTTTTATCTATGATTATCCTGTCGAAATCAGCCCGCTGGCCAAGCGCAAGCCCGATGACCCGGCGTTTACTGAGCGGTTTGAGTATTTCATTGACTGCACCGAGTATGGCAACGCATTCAGCGAGTTGAATGACCCCATCGACCAGAAAGCACGTTTTGAGCGCCAGGTTGCTGAGCGCAAGGCCATCGAGCCCAACTGCAAAGCCCAGGTTGATTACGACTATGTTACCGCTTTGGAATACGGCCTGCCCCCCACGGGCGGCCTCGGCTTCGGCGTTGACCGTCTCGTCATGCTCCTGACCGACAGCGCCTCCATCCGCGATGTTCTGCTGTTCCCCACGATGAAGCCCATCGACTAAAAAGCATTGATTCCACGCTTTTTATAAACCTGGCTTGGCTGATTTAACACCACATTGACACCAAACTTGCAGAAAAGGCTTTACAAAAATAGCAGAGAGTTATCCTCTTACGGGGATGGCTCTCTGCTTTTTAGTCCAGTTGTGCATTTCTATACATAGTATGGAGAAAGTTCTATCTCCCTCTGTTAAATTCCCCCATAAATTGACGCAGGCGGCTTATCGGTGGTATAATTTACAATAATTATAAAGGCAACACCGCACAATTCCCGCCTGACGGCTTAAGCACCGCTCCGGCGGCTGCGGCACGGCATCTGCGTTGCCAAAATGCTCGATAATGTCGGGCGGGCGTTTCGGCGGCGATTACGGCAAAGGTACGTGGCAAAACAGTGCTGCTGTTTGGCAGCCGGGAGCTGAGCAGCAAGCTGACCAAGGCCCATAAAATCCAGAACTACCCCGGTTTGCCGGATATTGATGGTGCCCAGCTGGCCCAGGCGTTCAAAAAGCACCTGGATGTGCTGGAAATCCCAATCACAGAGAAGCAGGTCACGGCGGTGTATGCCATGGGCGGCTATTTTGGCATCCAGACGCCGGATGCCATGCTGGAAGCATCCAGCGTGATCCTGGCGGGCGGTGTGGTGATGGGCAAACCGTTCCCGAAAGAGGATGAGCTGCTAGGCCGCGGTGTGAGCTACTGTGCAACCTGCGATGCGCATTTTTACCCCGGAAAAACCGTTGCAGTCCTGGGATATAACGCAGAATCCTGCCGGGAAGCGAACTTTTTGGCAGAAACTGCGGGCAGGCTGCTGTATTTCCCTGTTGTGCCCCACGAGGTTGCTGTGAACGACCATGTGCAGGTCATTAATGAGCGTCCCATTGCCATTTTGGGCCAGACCTATGCCGAAGGCGTGCAGACGGAGCAGAATACCTATGCGGTGGATGGTGTGTTTGTATTGCGGGATGCTGTTGCACCGGACAAGTTGGTGCCGGGGCTTGCCGTGGAGGGGGCGCATGTAAGGGTGGATGCCAACATGGCAACCAACCTGTCGGGCTGCTTTGCCTGCGGCGATCTGGCGGGGAAGCCGTACCAGTACATCAAGGCGGCGGGGCAGGGCAATGTTGCAGCCCTGTCGGCTGTGGAATGGCTGGCAAAACAAAAGAGGTAAGCGTGTGTTGTGCGGCACATGATTGCGGATTCGGTGGTCCGACAGCAGGCTTAAGGCGTTAAAAACGGCACTTTATCCTGTAGAGAACATAGGGGAAAAGTGGTACAATAATTTTTAGCGCTTTGAAGCTACTGACAGGGGCACCATATAAGGGGAGGAAAGCGATGAAAAAGAAAAAAAGAATCGCCCTTGCGCTTGCGGCGGCACTGATGATGGTGCTGCTGTTGGCTGCGTGCGGCGACAAAACCATCCGTTTGGGTGTGGCCGGCATCGGCGGCGTGTACCAGGTATTTGGTGAGGATTATGCCGCCCTGCAGGCCCAGAACGGCGGTCGGAAGTTGGAAGTGCGTGAAACCGCCGGTTCGGCGGCAAGCCTGCGGCTGTTGTCCAGCGGGTACCTGCAGATGGCGGTGGTACAGGCGGATATGGCCCAGGATGCTTACAACCAAACCGGCGCTTTTGCGGAATCTGAGGTAGAAAATAACTTCAGCACCGTGGCGGTACTGTATCAGGAAGAATGCCATATTGTTGTGCGGGCAGATTCCGGCATCAACACCGTGGAAAAGCTACAAGGCAAGACCGTCAGCATTGGCGAGGAAGAATCCGGCACGGAGCAGAACGCCAAACAGATTCTGGCGGCTTATGGCCTGGACGAAAAGCTGGTCAAGGAGGTCAACCTGAACTACACCGATGCGGCCAAGCAGCTGCAAAGCGGTGAGATCGACGCGCTGTTCTGTACGTCCGGCGTAAAGACCGAGATGATTGAAGAACTGGCCAACAGCTGCGGCATTGCCTTGCTGCCGGTGGATGGCAACGCAGCGGCCCGTCTGCTGGCCGCTTATCCGGCGTACAGCCAGGGCGTGATCCCGGCGGGCAGCTACAATGGCCAGGACCAGGATGTGCCGACCATTGGGGTCAAGGCCGTGCTGCTGGCAAGTGATGAACTTTCGGAAAGCACCGTAAAAGCATTGACCAAGACGCTGTATGACGGGGTGGATACCCTGCAGGCAGAGCTTGGCCTCCCCTTGGAGCTGGGCCCCGCGGATAAAATTGGGGTGCCGGTCCACGCCGGTGCGGCGGCGTATTATCAGGAGAACGGCATGGCAGCAGGGGAGGACGCAGCATGATCATAGAGCTGGATATGTACCAGACCCTTGCCATTGCGGTCGTGGTACTGATGTTGGGAAAGTTTTTGCGTAAAAAATGCAGCCTGCTGGAAAAGTTCTGCATCCCTGCGCCCGTTGTGGGCGGCGTGCTGTTTGCCGTGTTCACCTGCGTGTGCTATGTGACCGGCATTGTGGAGTTTACATTTGATGATATCCTGAAAGAAGTCTGCATGGTATTCTTCTTTACCTCGGTCGGCTTCCAGGCAAACCTGAAGGTGCTCAAAAGCGGCGGCAAATCCATGCTGGTGTTTCTGAGCCTAGTTATTGCGCTGATTCTGGCCCAGAACTTTTTGGCGGTGGGGCTGTCCAACGTGATGCGGATCAGCCCGCTGGTGGGCCTTTGCACCGGTTCCATTTCGATGGTTGGCGGCCACGGCACAGCGGGCGCTTTTGGCCCTGTGCTGGAGGACTTTGGCATTTCCGGTGCAACCACGCTGTGCACCGCTGCGGCAACCTATGGCCTGATTGCAGGCAGCATGATCGGCGGACCCATTGGCCGCCGCCTGATTGAAAAGCACAAGCTGCTGGATACCGTGGTGCAGGAGGACGACAGCCTGCTGGTGGAAGAAGAAATCAAGCACGAACGCCACGCCAGCATGTATCCTTCCGCGGTGTTCCAGCTGATCATCGCCATCGGCATTGGAACCGTTGTTTCCAAGCTGCTCTCGCTGACCGGCATGACCTTCCCAATTTATATCGGTGCCATGATTGCGGCCGCCTGTATGCGCAATATCGGCGAGTATACCGGAAAAATCACCATCTATATGGGCGAGATCAACGATATCGGCGGTATCAGCCTTTCGCTGTTTCTGGGTATCGCCATGATTACCCTGAAATTGTGGCAGCTGGCTGAACTGGCCCTGCCGCTGCTGATCCTGCTGGCTGGCCAGACGCTGCTGATGTTTGTGTTTACCAACTTTATTGTGTTCCGCGTGATGGGCCGTGATTATGACGCTGCGGTGATATCTTCCGGCGTGTGCGGCTTTGGCATGGGCGCAACCCCCAACGCCATGGCCAATATGCAGGCCCTGTGCGAAAAATATGCACCTTCAGTTAAGGCATACCTGCTGATCCCCCTGGTCGGCAGTTTGTTTGCGGATTTTATCAACAGCCTTGTTACCACATTTTTTATCAACTTTATTTGAACCACGCTGTGCAAAGCAGTGCACGGCATGAAAAAGCATCAAGAGATGACTTGGAGGAAACATCTGTATGTTTTGGAAATGGAGTAAGAAAAAGGAACAGGTTTATCATGTTGGCAATGAAGATGTTGCCGTACCGGAAGTACATAC
>QWCN01003143.1_pt1 | contig 21024 bp, 19 predicted proteins | sample 1972711 | NCBI WGS metagenome assembly QWCN01 (sample SAMN09866707, study PRJNA288562) | Human gut metagenome isolate term1_stool, whole genome shotgun sequencing... | isolation source: gut | host: Homo sapiens | place: USA: California
CGGCACGACGGAGGTCGCGGTCGTCTCCCTCGGCGGCGTGGTCGAGAGCGAATCCATCAAGACCGCCGGCGACGCCTTTGACGAGGCGATCGTGCGCTACGTGCGCCGCAAGCACAACATCCTCATCGGCAAGCGCACGGCCGAGGAGCTCAAGATCGGCATCGCGTGCCTCGTCCCGCGCGCCGAGGTCGGCATTCAGGAGGTCAAGGGCCGCTGCCTGACGACCGGCCTGCCGAAGTCTGTGAAGATCAGCTCGGTCGAGCTTGTCGAGGCCATTGCCGAGCCCGCGCGCGACATTCTCGAGACCATCCACATGGTGCTCGAGCGCACGCCGCCGGAGCTCGTTTCGGACATCGCGCAAAACGGCATCGTCATGGCCGGCGGCGGCAGCCTGATCTATGGCTTTGACCAGCTCGTCGAGAAGGACACCGGCATCCGCACGACCGTCGTGGACGATGCGCTCTCGTGCGCGGCGTTCGGCAGCGGCAAGATGCTCATGAACCTCAACGATATGCCCGAGGGCATGGTCAACCTTGCGCGCAAGCGCCAGATGAAGGCGTGAGCCTTCCGGCCTTTCCGCGCTGGTTGCAGCTGGCGCGCCTTCCGGCCCGGATTTTGGTGTGAGTGTCCAATAAAGAGTGCACTTTCCTTAAAAATTTATACGAAAATTTGTGCAAAAAAGCAGTTAAGGTATTGAAATGCAGAAAATTGTATTGTAATATATAAATCAGTATGTTCTCCTGCTGCCGTTGCGCGTCCGCGCGCGCAGACCGGCGGGAAATCGGTATCGAAAGGAATGACAAGAATGAACCAGGCACGGAAAAGAACGGGAACGAAAAAAGTGCTTTCCATGATTCTTGTACTGGTCATGCTGCTGAGCCTGCTGTCCATGGCGGCGTTCACGCTGCCGACTGCGGCCAGCTCTGACAGCGCGGCGAGCAATGATGACTTTATGCGCATTTTCCATCTGGATTGCGGCAGAAAGTATTTCAGTGTCTCTGAGATCAAGGGCATCATTGACCAGCTGGCAGAGAATCACTATACGATACGCATTTGCAGCTGGCGTTCGGAAACAACGGTTTCCGCTTCCTGCTGGATGAAATGCCGGTGGGCGCATACACCAGCAATCAGGTGAAGGCTGCGCTGAAAAACGGCAATAATACTTACAGCAACAGTAAAGGCGCGGACAGCTCGTTCCTGTCCGAGTCTGACATGGATAAAATTATTGAGTATGCCACGACGAAGGGCATTTCCATTATCCCGATGCTCAACACGCCGGGTCACATGGACGTTCTGGTCAGCGCGATGAGTGAGCTGAACGTCGGCAGCAGCAGAACCAGTTCTGAGATGAGCCTAACCGATGATGCGCAGGTGAACTTTGTTAAGGCGCTGCAGCAGAAGTACATCAACTATTTCGCGGCTCATGGCAGCAAGTATTACAATTTTGCTGCTGACGAGTATACCTTCAGCGCGCTGAGCGATTCGGAGTATACTGCTTTTGCAACATATGTCAATACCATTGCCAAAATGGTCAAAGATGCCGGTATGACCCCGATTTGCTATAACGATGGCATCAACTATTCCGGCAAGATGACTTCGGTTCCATTTGACACTGACATTCTAGTTTGCTACTGGGCGCAGGCTGCAAATTATGCGTCTGTCACTGAACTGTCGAATGCGGGCTTTAAGATCATTAATAATAATGACGCTTGGTACTATGTGCTGGGTGACTATCTGTATGATGTTTGGTCAAGTGGCCAGTGGGGCTATAATGATGCGCTGAACGGAATTCAGAACACTCCGGTTACGCAGGCAAAGAATGTGGCGGACAAGGAAGTACCTGTGGTCGGCAGTGTCCTGTGCTGCTGGTGCGATGGCCCGGCTAAGGTTTATTCGAATTATGAGACGCAGGTCTACAACCTCATCAAGGCCATGGCCGATGCCAACCCGGCTTACTTCACCGATGCGGTGAAGCTGCCCGCAACGGACACGGACGATCAGGTATCTGTCGTAGTGACCGGTACGAAGGGCCAGACGGCAACTGTGGATGCAGAGCCTGTCATTTCTTCCTATACTTTTGAAGCCGAGAATGTTGCGTCTTACAATGTGACGCCTATGGTGGCGGGTCAGAACTATACCGCTCAGGGCACTGTGACCCTGCCTGTTCCGGCCGGCTGGGTTCAGGATGCGTCTCGTATCCGCGCTTATATTATCGATAACGGCGCGGTCAAGCTCCTGTCCGGCACGCTTGCTGACGGGAAGTATACCTTCGATGTCCCGCATTTCTCGGAAATGGGACTTTTGCAGATCGCGGAAAATGGCGGCAGCACCGTTTCCGTCAGTGTCAATCAGGGGAGCACCAGCAGATCCTACACCCTGAGTGGCGATAATCTTCCGAATGACGGCACGTATACCACGACGGACGGCCTCGCTTCCTATACCGTCACGACCGGCACGGGCGAGACGGTGGCTGAAAAAGCCGGTACAATCGTGTCCGGCAACACTTACATCATCGGCAACGGCACACAGTATATCAAGCTCGATGGGACGTCCATCACGTCGACCACGAATCCTGCCGAAGCCACGCAGTGGACGCTGACTGCGAGTAGTGACGGTTACTACATTACCTCGGGTGAGTATTACCTTAGCTATCGTACAAATGGGAGTGTAATGGCAAGTAGTTACTATTACACGGCATGGAAGTGGAATACGAGCACGAATGCTTTCAATACCTCTTACTGGGGGAGTATATATTATCTGACCTATGACAACGGCTGGAAGGTATCTACCGACGAGAGCGGCGTGAGCAGTCAGGCTTACACGACACGTGCTCTGCCCGGTGAGAAAACGGTTACCTTTACTGGTGTTCAGACCGGCACGACTGCTGTGACGCTGGGTGATAAGACCTACAACATTACGGTTAACGAGAAGCAGACGGTGGAGATCCCCATCTCGATTGTCGACTACCGCGCAGACGGTTTGCTGTTTGACTGGACATATAACCCAGACAGCCAGTATAATGATTCCTATCGCTATGGATTGGTTCACGGAAAGGCGACGGGATGGGGCTCGTCTGGAACGGCTGCCAGCGCCCAACAGAACACCAACACAGGACTTTATGAAGTCAGCGGCACAAACAGCAATGTAGAGAAGATCGCTGGAACGACGATCCAGCGGACCGGAAGCGACTCAACAAGCACTGTTTTCTATTCCAATGGTACGGATAACAGTTGGTCTCGTGCTGGACTTGTTCAGGAACAGCTGGGCGCAAATGGTATGCCTATCTATACAGACGCTGCTGTGCAGTATGTAGCTGGTCTCCTGAGCAGCGGATATTATAATGCGATGAGCGGAAGCTGCAATGCGGTGCTGCAGAATACGTTCTTGGTTTCCGGCGCGTCACGCAGTGTGCTGGGTACTTCGACGACTAAGTTCTCCGATGCGTTTAAGAGTGCGAAGACCTATGGCAACATTGGCACTGCATACGATTTGGCATGGTATCTGCTGAACACAATTTATCAGCCCGATACCAACATGACAACGGTCACCGGAACGGACGGAAATCAGCACAACGTCCCGATTTACGGTATGGGTGTAGGTACCTATAGTTCCATTGTCCTGACCGACAACGGAAATGGTAAGTATTCATTCAATGCCGGATACGCTGGGAACGTGAAAAAAGTTCTGTATGACCGGACGAATGGCACGATTTCCGAAAGCAGCAACGGGCAAGATACGACCGGCTTCTACCCGATTGACGGTCTTGGTTATGAACAGCCTGGCTTGCTGAGCAAGACTTCGGCGATCAATGGTGGCAATAACAACGGCAGCTTTACGCTCCGCGGCGAATCGCAGTTTGTGTATGAGCATGACAAGGAGCTGTATTTCACCTTTACCGGTGATGACGATGTTTACATGTACATCAATGGCAAGCTGGCGTTGGATCTCGGCGGTGCGCACGGTCGAAACACCAAGACGGTCAAGCTCAACGATTTGAATGCTGAAGAGTATGGTTTGAAAGAAGGGCAGGTTGCTACCTTTACGTTCTTCTATATGGAACGCTGCTCGGATGCATCTACCTTTGGCATTGAGACAAACATGGAGCTTGTCAAGCGTGGCATCAGTGTCCAGAAGAACGCATACGATGCCGGTTACGCGAATGAGATCATGAGCGGCACTGCCGTCGAAAACGGCAGATCTGTGTACTATGATTTGGTTGTCACTAACCAGAGCAATGCGCTCATGAATCATATCTGCTTCAGCGACACGGACAGTCGTGGCGGCACTGCAAGCTTTGGTTACGGTGTTGCGAATGCTGCGGTCACAGCTGGCACTACCAATACGGACGGCACAGTTTCCCTCGGCGCAGCAGGTACTTATGAGATTTATGTCACAGATGCTAACAATGCAGAGGTAGCAGGAACTCGTCGGACGTTCAGCAGTTTGTCTGAGCTTTCTGCTGCGGTTGCTGCCGTTGAGCTTCAGCTGGGGCAGTCCCTGCACGTCCGCTTCCTGACCGCGACGTTTGCTGTGGATAAGTCGAAGATTCTCAACTACGTCAATACACTGAAGGTTACGGCGTTTGTTGGCAAACAGCAGCTGTCTGATGACGCAACGAACGAGCTGTATTCCTATAACGCAAACGACACTTCTAGAACCTATGTGGTTGACTTTGGCCTGCCGCTGCAAATCACCGGTATCTTTGACTCCGGAGCAGAAAAAAATATCGGAAATGTTAAGCTGAATGACAGCAACACATTGAAGTATGGCACAGTTGTTTTGACCCCGGATGGCTATAATTCTTCGCTCGTTTATACGCGCACGGATGACAAGGCCATCAATGACGCCGAGACGATTGTACTGGACGTTACCTACAAAATGGGCAGCAGTAACATCACATTGCAGAAGACGCTGACCATCATCCCCGCGACGAGCGTGTACTACGAGGACAGCTTCGCGTCGTTCACGGACGGCACGGGCAAGGCGAGTGGTGCAACGTGGACAACGGACAAGGACAGCACTGCTGCGAAGGCAACGACCACACAGGCACTGTCGGCACTGGGCAGCAAGGACGTCTACGGTCACGACACCGCGTATGCGGACTCCACCAAGCTCTCCATGGGCAGCGCCCGCAAAGTGACCGTCAACGCCAATATGGTCAACGGCTGGACGGATGGCTCTGCTTGGCCGACCGCGACCTTTACCTTCAAGGGCACAGGCTTTGATGTCATCTCGCTGACGGATAATAATTCCGGCGAGATTTTCGTCGATGTCTACGCGGGCAAGGAAGCCACTGGCACTCCGGTTAAGCAGCTTACCGTGAATAACTACTATGGCTATAAGCAAGATGAAAACGGTAAATGGGTTGTTGACACTGAGAGTAGCAACGCGCTTTATCAGATTCCGGTCATGAAGGTCTCTGGCCTTGATTACGGCGAATATACTGCCGTTATCCGAGTCGCGTATTCTAAGTTCTTTGATACAGCGAAAAAGAATCAGTATAGTTTCTGGCTCGACGCCATCCGTGTCTATGACCCCATGGGCAAAGACAACGCAACTTACACGCAGGACGACGAGGGCTACCCGCAGTACATCAAGCTGCGTGACCAGCTTGCAAAGGAAAATGGTTCTGTAACGACAAATACGAATCTGCTGTTCATTGATGGCGCTGAAAAGGCAGAAATTGCAACCTATGCAAACTATGGCCCGAACAACGAGGTCTATCTGGCAAACGGTCAGGCGATCACGTTTACCGTTCCGAAAAACGTCAAGATTGCAAGCATCCAGATCGGCGCGAAAGCCCCCGATGGCAGCGCTGCGAAGATGAACGTGAATGGGGCGGATACGGACATTTCGTCCGCGACCGAGATGTACTATGAGATCGGTACTGAAGGCAGAAACTTCACCATTGCGAATAACGGCAATGGCATCCTGTCCCTAACGAACCTGAAGATCACCTTTACGACTTCCGGCCAGACGGTCACGCTGAGCGCGCCGACGGCCGAGGAGCAGACCGCTGCGGTCATGTCTGTGCGCGCGCTGTTTGCCGCGCCCGAGCAGACCTTTGAGCCTGAGCACTTCACGGCCAAGTGGAGCCGCAACGTCCGCAAGGGCGGCACGGCGACGCTGACGGTCAAGGCGTCCGCAGACGTCGAGTCCATCACGGTCAACGGCGAAGAGATTACCGTTTATACCACCAAGACCGCGCGCAGCTTCTGGGGGTCTAAGGAAACCTATCATGTGTTCACCTACCGTGTGATGAATGCGGCGACGGCGGACTACAGCGTCTGCGCCGTGAACGCCGACGGCGCTGTGAGTGACCCGATCACCGCGACGCTGACGGTGCGCCCGTCCATCCGCGACTGGTGGAACGGCATCTTTGACAAATGGAAGCACTGAGAGAGGAGTGATCGAAATCATGAAGAAAACCTATGTGAAACCCGAAGTATATTTCGAGAACTTCGAACTGAGCACCAGCATTGCGACGGGGTGTGAATACAAGTCAAATCACACGAAAAATCAGTGCGGCTGGTATGTTGAAGGAATTGGTAACGTTTTTCTGTCGAGTGTTGCGACCTGTAAGTATACGGAGCCTGACAGTGAAACGAATCAATATGGTATCTGCTACCACGTTCCTGTTGATACGAGTAACCTCTTCACTTCCTGACGCAGCCTAACACACGAAATGCCCTGCCCGATCGGGCAGGGCATTTTTCAGAATCCCGGACGCCGCGCCTCATGCGGCGTGCAGCAAAGGAGCGACCACTATGCATCTCATGAAAACCGGCGCGCGTGCGCTGCTGCTCACGCTCGCCGCAGCGTTGCTGTTCGCGTGCGCGGGCTGCGGCAAGAAAGCCGCCCAGCCCGACGAATACGGCCTCGCAGCGGAAAAATCCAAGCTTGACGGCACGGACATCGGCGACGACCTGCAGCTCGTCAGCACCGGGCGCTACGCGGGGATGTTTGTCGAGGACGGCTCGGACAAGACGGTGTCGGACGTTTTTTGCATCCGCGTGAAAAACACCGGCAGCAGCGACGTGCAGTATGCGCATATCACCCTCGCGCGCGGCGACGAGCGCTATGAATTCGACATCAGCACGCTCCCGGCCGGACAGACGCTGCAGGCGCTCGAGCTCAGCGCGCAGACCATGCCCGAAAAGCCCGAGGAGCTGACGGCGACCGTGACGACCTACGCCGCGTTTACCGAGCCCCTGTCCATGCACGACGACCTGTTCACCGTCACGACGAGCGACAACACCATCACCGTGACCAACAACTCCGGCAGCGACGCCGCGCAGGTCTATGTCTACTACAAAAATGCCAGCGGCGACATGCTGCTCGGCGGCATCACGTACCGCGCGGGCGTCAAAAATCTCGCGGCGGGCGAGAGCCAGAGCTGCTACACCAGCCACTTTGTGCAGGGCACGAGCAAGCTGCTCTTTGTGACCTATGCAGCGTGAGTGTTACCGCTTCGGCGGTGTGACGTTTGCGATCGAGGCGGACGCGCCCATTGAGCGCTCGGCCATGTGCGCCCCGTTTCATGCAGCAGACAGCGCGCCGGAGCATACGATCCGCCTGCATTTTGACGACCGGCTGCCCGTGCCGCCGGAGACGGCGCAGCACCGCGGTGCGGTCTGGCGCTGGCAATCAGGCGCGGAGCGCCACCTGCTGGAGCAGTACGGCACACCGGACAAGCCGCCGCGGTTCACCTATGCCGTGACGCACGGCGCGCACACGGAGGTCACGTTTGCCAATGCTTACCGCGCGGGCGCTTCCGTGCGCGCGGTGCTGGAGGCGGCGGGCCTGTTTGACATTTTTGCCGCGCGCGGGATGCTCGTGCTGCACAGCGCGTACATCGTGGCGAGCGCTGGCAAGGCTATCCTGTTTTCCGGCCCGAGCGGTGTCGGCAAGAGCACGCAGGCTGCGCTCTGGGAGCGCTGCGCCGGGGCGCGGGTCGTCAACGGCGACCGCGCGCTTGTAGACGTGGGCAAAAAGACCGCGAACGGCATTTTCTATTCCGGCACGTCCGGCATATCCGAAAATGTCACGGCGCCGGTCCGGGCGATCGTCCTGCTCGGGCAGGGGAGCGAAAACCGCGTGCTTGTCCCGAGCCCGCAGGCAGCGTTTGCGGGTGTGCTCAGCCAGTGCGCGTATTACGAATGGTACGTGTCCTCTGCGGAAAAAATGACCGAATGCGTGGCGCGGCTTGTCTCCGATGTGCCGGTGCTGCGCATGGACTGCTTGCCGGACGCCACGGCGGTCGATGCCCTGCGGGGCAAATTGGGAGGTATCTGATATGGAACAGATGAGCACCGAGCCACGGCTGTCGGCTTATCTCCACGCGCGTGCCTGCGCAAAGGGCATCCCGCTTGCGGGAAACTTTGAGCTCACGGCGCGCTGCAACTTCAACTGCCGCATGTGTTACGTGCACCTCACGCCCGAGGAACAGCGGCGGCGCGGGGCGGAGCTCACCGCGGATGAGTGGCTCGCCATCGCGGAGCAGGCGCGCAGTCAGGGGATGCTGTTTTTGCTGCTGACCGGCGGCGAGCCGCTCATTCGCGCGGATTTCCGCTATCTGCTCACCGAGCTCAAGAAGATGGGGCTCATGGTGTCCATCAACAGCAACGCATCGCTTATTGACGACGACTGGCTGGACTTTTTCCGGCATGAGCCGCCGTCGCGCATGAATATCACGCTTTACGGCGGCTGCAACGAGACGTATGAACGGCTGTGCGGCCGGCCGATGTATGACCGCGTTGTGCACAATATCCGCGCGCTCAAGGCGCTCGGCATCGGCGTGAAGCTCAACGCCTCCATGACGCCGTACAATGTCGATGATATGGACGCGATCTATGCCATAGCGACCGAGCTCGGCACACCGGTGCAGATGGCGTCGTACATGTTCCCGCCCGTGCGGCGCGACGAGCACGCGACCGGCAGCAACGACCGCTTCACTTTTCAGGAGGCTGCGGCATGCAGCGTGCGCTGGGACCGGCTGCGGTTTTCGGACGAGATGTTCTGCCAGCGCGCCGAGGCAATGCGCGCCGGTATCCGCGCGCCGGAGAGCGAAGTGTGCGACGGGACGCCGGGGGAGAAGATGGCCTGCCGCGCGGGGCGCAGCTCGTTCTGGATTAACTGGCGCGGCGTCATGACGCCGTGCGGCATGATGGTACAGCCGGACTTTTCCGTTCCGGAGCTCGGCTTTGCGCGCGCGTGGGAGGAAACCAAGGCGGCCACGGCGCGCATCCTGCTGCCCCCGGCGTGCACACAGTGCGAATATAAGCACATGTGCCATGCCTGCGCCGCGATGTGCGTGACCGAGACGGGCGCGTTTGACGGAAAGCCGGAATATGTCTGCGCCATGACGAAGGCTACTGCAGAGCTGACGCAGAGTGCGTATGAAAGGATGAAAAACACATGAAGCTCAAAGCACAGCTTGTCAAGCGGGAGATCGCGGGCGACACGATCCTCGTGTCGGTCGGCGAGACGACGACGAAGCTCCAGGGACTGCTCACGATCAACGAGACCGGCGCCGCCATATGGGACGCGCTGCCAGAGGCCGAGAATGAGGAGGCGATCGTCGAGCGACTCTATGAGGCGTTTGACGTCGAGCGTGACGTGCTCAGGCAGGACGTCCATGCGTTCGTCGCAAAGCTCCGCGAGCTGGACATCCTCTAAAACCCAATAGAATGAAAAAAGCGAAGTGGAAACCACTTCGCTTTTTCGAGTCTGTCAAAAAGAATTCCTTTTTGACAAAGGATTTGCGGCCTGATTGCAGCGCACGCGCCGTCCGTCGGAGGCGGACGGCGCGCACATTTGCAGGCCGAGAAGGATTTTCTTCGACGCACATGTCGCCGAAGAAAAGGATCGGACTTTCTTTCGCCGCTGCGGTGGCGAAACACTACGAGGTTCTTTGAGAAGCTGAATAGCGAAGTGAAACCACTTCGCTTTTCGCAATCTGTAATTTTGTATTGTAATTGTATTATGTCCGGCGCTTTTTGAACACGCTCCATATCCGGACAATGGGATGCCGCAGCGGAATGACCCACAGCCACGGCCCGCGAAAGAGCTCCCACAGAAAATCTCCGGGCTGAAGCTGCCGACCCTTTCGGCAGACGGCGGTCGCCCGCGCAAAGACCTGCTGCGGCAGGATGCCGGTCTCGGTCTCGGTCTGTGCATCGCCAAGGATGTCGAGGCTACCGTCACGGTGTACGCGGCGGACTCTATGCATGACAAACTGGCCGCTCGCGCGCTCGTAAAACACGATGTCGCCGCGGCGCAGGGGCGTGTCCGGCCTGGAAAAGAACACGGTGTCGCGCCCGCCTGCCAGAAAGGGCGACATACTGCTGCCGGCGACGGGCACGCTGACGCTGTGCCCCTGCTCGGTGAGCGAGCGCAGCGCGGTCATATATGCTTTGGTATCCACCTGTTTCATCGCGCTTCGTCCTGCATTCTTTCCGGGAATTTATCGATCCCTGCGCGATGCGCGGAGATCGGTTTGAGACATCAGATCTTGCTGTTGAGCCACTCGAGGACGTCGGCATACACCTCGTCTTTGTTGAGCTCGTTGAGCATCTCGTGGCGGCCGTCCTTGTAGAGCTTGAGCTTCACGTCCTTGCAGCCGGTTTTCAGGAAGCGCTCGTAGACCTTCTTGACCGCCTCGCCGTAGTTGCCGACGGGGTCGCCGTCACCAGCCATGAAGTAGACCGGGGTGGACTTATCCATCTTGTTGAGATTTTCCGTCTTCCAGATGTACTGCAGGCCGCCCATCATGTCGTGGAACATGCCGGCAGTCGCCATCGCACCGCAGAGCGGGTCGGCAATGTAGGCGTCCACGACCGCCTCGTCACGGGTGAGCCAGTCGAGCTTTGTGCGCACGTGGTCGTATTTCTTGTTATAGCTGCCGAAGGCAAGCTTGTCGAGCGTGGGGCTGTGATACATGGGGCCGTTGTCGATCATTTCGAGCTTTGCCATGAGCTTACCGGCGGCGATGACTGCGCCCGGGTTCTGGCCGGTGCCGCTGATGACGACGCCTTTGAGCCCCTCGGGGTGGTCAATGATATAGGTGCGGGTCAGGAAGCTGCCCATGCTGTGGCCGAACAGGAAGTAGGGTACGCCGGGGTATTTGGCGGCGGTGAGCTTGTGGAGCGTGTCCATATCGCTCACGACATCGTTCCAGCCGTCCTTTTCTGCGAAAAAGCACAGCTCCTGTTCGTTTTCTGCGGTCTTACCATGGCCAAGGTGGTCATTCGCGACGACGACGAAACCGTTTTCTGCGAGAAACTCCATAAACGGAGCGTAACGGTAGATATGCTCGGCGACGCCATGCGCGATCTGCAGGACGGCGCGCACTTCGCCGTCGGGCGTGCACTCTCTGGCAAATACGTTGTGTTTCCCATCAGTGGACAAAAACCTAAAATCATGAAAAGATGGCATAGCAATACTCCTTATTGTGTGATATACTAAAAGCTACCTGAATTGTATTCCAATTGGCGAAATTCGTCAAGTCTACGGAGGTTATTTTCATTATGAACGGCTACATCATTGCACTTGATCAGGGTACAACCAGTTCCCGCTCGATTATCTTCGATAGTAAGGGAAACATCGTATCTCTGGCGCAGTATCCATTCACGCAGATCTATCCGAAACCGGGCTGGGTCGAGCATGACCCGATGGTCATCCTCGAGAGCCAGCTGCTCGCCATGAGCGAGGCATTTGAAAAGAGCGGCCTGTCGCCGACGGACATCGCCGGCATCGGCATCACGAACCAGCGCGAGACGACCATCGTCTGGGACAAGCACACCGGCAGACCTGTCTATAATGCAATCGTCTGGCAGTGCCGCCGCACGGCGCCCATCTGCGACCAGCTGATGGCGGACGGACTCGGTGATTACGTGAAGGAGAAGACCGGGCTGCTCATAGACGCTTATTTCTCCGGCACGAAGATCAAGTGGATTCTGGATAACGTTCCGGGTGCAAGAGAGCGCGCCGAGCGCGGCGACCTGCTGTTCGGCAATGTGGACGCGTGGCTCATCTGGAACCTCACCGGCGGCCGCGCGCATGTGTCGGACTATTCCAACTGCTCGCGTACGATGCTGTTTGATATTGACCGCCTGTGCTGGGATGAGAAGCTCTGCGAGCGTCTGGGCATCCCGATGAGCATGCTGCCGACGCCTGTGCCGTCCTCCATGGTGTACGGACGGGTGACGGCGGGGCTGTCCGGTCTGGAGGCGCTCGAGGGCGTGCCCGTCTGCGGCAGCGCCGGCGACCAGGCGGCTGCGCTGCTCGGTCAGGCGTGCATCGAGCCGGGTCAGGCGAAGAACACCTATGGTACGGGCTGCTTCACGCTCATGAACACCGGCAACAAGTCCGTGCGCAGCGTCAGCGGTCTGGTCACGAGCGTTGCGTGGTCCGTTAACGGCGAGACCACCTATGCCCTCGAAGGCAGCGTGTTCAATGCCGGCAGCTCCATTCAGTGGCTGCGCGACGAGCTTGGTCTCATCGGCGCGGCGCATGAGTGCGACCTGCTGGCCGAGAGCGTGCCGGATAACGGCGGCGTGTATCTCGTGTCCGCGTTCACCGGTCTTGGCGCACCGCGCTGGGATATGTATGCCCGCGGCGCGATCGTCGGTCTGACGCGCGGCAGCAACAAGGCGCACATCGCCCGCGCCACGCTTGAGGGCATCGCCTATCAGGTCAAGGACCTGCTCGATGCCATGCAGATCGACGCTGAGAGCCCGATCTCCGTCCTGCGCGTGGACGGCGGCGCGTCGGTGAGCTCGTTTTTGATGCAGTTTCAGGCGGATATGCTGCGCGTGCCGATCGACCGGCCGAAGCTGGTCGAGACGACCGCGTTCGGCGCGGCGTTCCTCGCCGGCCTTGCCAGCGGCGTCTGGGAGAGCGTGGACGATATTGCGCTCCTGCGCCAGTCTGACCGTATTTTCAAGCCCGAAATGGATGCCGAGCAGGCAAAGCGGCAGCATGACAACTGGCTGCGCGCCGTCGGCAGAGCGGAAAAATGGAGTCTCGAATGAACCAGAACCTGTTTTTTGTCCCTACGGATATTCTGCTGCCTGAGCGTGCGGATATGCATCGCTGGAGTGTCATTGCCTGCGACCAGTTCACGTCGGATGCCGCCTATTGGCGCTCGGTGCAGGACACGGTGGGCGACGTACCCTCTACGCTGCGGCTGATGCTGCCGGAGTTTTACCTCGGTAAGTGTGACGAAGCGGCGGCGACGCGCGCCATTCAGCAGACGATGCACGCTTATCTGGACAGCGGCGTGTTTCGCACCGTGCCGCACAGCCTTGTGCTCGTGCAGCGTACGCTGCCGGGCGGCGCTGTGCGCTGTGGCATCGTCGGCGCGCTCGATCTTGAGGCGTATGATTACGCGCCCGATTCCGTTACGCCCATCCGTGCAACGGAGGGCACGGTCGCCTCGCGCCTTCCGGCGCGTGTGCGCATCCGTGCGGCGGCGGCGCTGGAAATGCCGCACATCATGGTCTTTTATACAGATCCGGAGGATGCTATCTGCCGCAAGGCGGAGGCGCTTGCGGATGACACACTCTATGACTTTGATCTCATGGCCGGCGGCGGGCATATCTGCGGCCGCCGCATTGCAGGAGACGCAGCCGATCGGCTGGCAGCAGCCCTGTGTGCGACCGGCGTCGGAACGGACGGCGAGCACCCCATGCGTTTTGCAATTGCGGACGGCAACCACAGTCTGGCCGCTGCCCGTCAGTGCTGGCTGGAGAAGAAAAAAACGCTCACGCCCGAACAGGCGGCAGTTGACCCCGCGCGCTATGCACTGGTCGAGCTTGTGAACCTGCACAGTCCGGCCGTGACGTTCGAGCCCATCCACCGCGTGCTCTTTGAGACCGATGCGGCGCATTGGCTGGACGCTGCCGAGGCCGCGCTTGCGGCGGCAGACGGCCGCGGCTATGCGGTCACGCTGCTGGCTGGTGCGCAGCGCAGAGACATTCTCGCACGCGGCAGCTCGCTCGGCGAGGCCATTGCTGCGCTGGATGCATTCTGCGCATCGTATATGCAGGCGCACGGTGGCCGGATCGACTATATCCACGGCGATGACGAGGCCGTAGACCTCGCCGCCGGAGACGGCTGCTGCGGCATCCTGATGCCGCGCATGGAAAAAGAGGAGCTCTTCACGTCTGTGCTCCGCTCCGGCCCGTTCCCGAAAAAGAGCTTTTCGATCGGCCTCGGTGCGGACAAGCGCTATTACCTCGAGTGCCGCAAACTCTAATTTGATCTATCCTTTGCTTGAGAGAGGCAGCTTATTGGCTGCCTCTCTTTTTTTGTTCTGTTCTGCGCTGCGTGTGCATAGGATGTGGCAGGACAAAAGAGGAGGGAGACGGATGATCTTCACAAATCAGGCGCTGGCGCTGTTTCCGCCGTCACTGGGACAGGCCATCGCGCAGACGCAGCGCGACCGGGACGAGCTCGTGGAGGAGATCTGCTGCCGCATCGGGCGGCCGCCCGTGCTGCTGACACAGGAAAATGTGTACCCTGCGGCGTGCCGTGCCGTGCTGCCGGACGATCTGGACTATCTGCTCGAGCGCGCAACGCGCGCGTCTGTCTATGCGGCAGCAGACCAGATCCGGCAGGGATACTTACAGACGGCCGGTGGCTGCCGCGTCGGGCTGTGCGGCTGTGCCTATGGACAGGCTGCCGGTCAGATCGACGGCATCCGGCAGCTAAGTTCCGTGTCCGTGCGCATCCCGCACGCTGTGCCCGGGTGCGCCGATGCGCTCGTGCCGCAGCTGATGAAGGACGGCTTTTGCAGCACACTCATTCTCTCGCCGCCCGGCGGCGGAAAGACGACGCTGCTGCGCGAGTGCGTGCGCCGGTTGTCCGACCAAGGGCTGCGCATCTCGCTTATGGACGAGCGCGGCGAGATCGCGGCGGTGCAAAACCGGACGCCGCAGTTCGACGTCGGCGCGAACACGGACATCATGACCGGAGGACAAAAGGCCGCCTGCTGCATGATGCTGCTGCGCGCCATGCGCCCGGATGTGCTGGCGTTTGACGAGATCAGCGCGCCGGAGGACATCGAAGCGATGCGTATCGCCGCCGGCTGCGGCGTTGCGCTGCTGGCGACGGCGCACGCGCAGAGCGTCGGTGCGCTGCGCTGCCGGACGCTGTACCGCGCGCTGCTGGACGAGCATATTTTCCGCCGCGCCGTGTGCATCACGCGCAGCGGCGGCGCGCGTTTTTACACGCTCGAGGAGCTGCCATGACGTGGGCGCACGGACTGGGCGCTGCGCTTTTGTTTTTGGGCAGCACCGCGGCGGGCTTCGCGCTTCGGCGCGAGCTGCAGCAGCGCGCGCAGCTGCTCGCGGCGGTGATCGACAGCCTGCAGCTGCTGCGCAGCGACATCGTCGGGCGGCTGCTGCCGCTGCCGGAAGCCCTGCGCCACACGGCGGAGACGGCGCCGGAGCCGCTGCGTGCGCAATACACCAATCTCGCAGACGGCATTACGGTCAGCGACCGGCCGTTTTGCGAGCAATGGGCGGCGGCGATCCGGGCACTGGACATGCTCACACCGGCCGCGCGCGCCGCGCTGCTGACATTGGGCGCGCAGCTTGGAAAATATGACGCGCAGCTCCAGCGGCAGGCACTGGACACCTGCATTGCGTCGCTGCAGAGCATTTCCGCTGCACTGCAAGATGACGCGCGGCGGCGCGGTAAACTGGTCTGCGGCCTTGGCGCGACGCTCGGTCTGCTCGCCGCCGTTGCGCTGCTTTGAACCGGGGAGGGACTTATGGACGTTGACCTTGTCTTTAAGATCGCGGCGATCGGGATCCTCGTCGCCGTGCTCAACATCCTGCTCTCGCGCGCGGGGCGCGACGAGCAGGCGCTCATGACGACCATCGCTGGGCTGGTCGTGGTGCTGGTGCTGGTGATCCAGAAGATCAGCGAGCTGTTTGCGCTCATCAAGCAGCTGTTTTCGTTCTGATGGAGGCGGTCTTTCGCGCGATGCTGATCGTGGTCGTTGCCGCTGCCGCCGCGGCCACGGTCTATAAGACCGTGCCAGGCATCTCGTTTTTGCTGAGTGCGGCGGCTGCGCTGCTGGCGCTGTTTTTGTGTGTCGGTCTGCTTGAGCCGCTGGCGGAGTTCTTTCGTGATGCCATTGCGCTCAGTGATTTGTCCGGCGTCTACACCGGGCCGCTGCTCAAATGCATGACCATCAGCATCCTGACCATGATCGGAGAGAGCCTCTGCAAGGACGCGGGACAGGCTGCGGGCGCAGGCGCTGTGCAGCTTGTCGGTGTTGCGGCGGCGCTCTATGCGGCGCTGCCGCTGCTGCGCACATTTCTGACCATGATCGGAGCATGCCTATGAAGCGGTTTATCTTCGTGCTGCTGGCGGCGCTGACGCTGACGGCCGTTTGCACACCGTGCGTATGCGCTTATGACATCGCGTCCGAGCAGGCGGAGGCATTCGGTACGGCGGCGCTGGAGTCCGCGCTCCCGGCGCAGACATATGATGCCTTCGGCACGCAAACCGTCGCAGATGCCGCGCATCCACGCCCACTGCTGCAAAAGCTCTGGGACTATGCGCTACGTGAGGGCGGGGGAGCGCTGGCCTCGGCTGCGCGCAATGCGGCGCTGCTGCTTGCAGTCGTGTTTCTGGCGGCGCTGTGCGCGTCGCTGTCGGCAAGCGGTGCGTGCGCCAAGGTCACGCAGCTGACCGGCACGGTGGCAGTGGCTGCGCTGAGCGTCACCCATGTGACGTCCTGCATCACAGCCGGCAGCAGCGCGCTGACCACACTGCGCGACTTTTCCAAGATCCTGCTGCCGAGTATGTGCGCCGCTGCTGCAGCAAGCGGGGCGGCGACGTCGGCAGCGGCAAAATATGCGGCGACATCGCTCTTCCTCGACGTGCTCCTGTCAGCGGAGACGGCGGTGCTGCTGCCGATGCTGTATACATACGCAGGCACGGTCATCTGCGGCGCGGCGCTCGAGCAGGACGTGCTCACGGCGCTGAGCGCCCTGCTGCGCAAGGCGCTTCGGCTGCTGCTCATCGGCTTTGCCGGGGTGTTCACGCTCTATCTGTCGCTGACGGGCATTCTCACCGGCTCAGCGGATGCGGCTGCGGCCAAGGCCGTCAAAACCGCCGTCTCCGCGGCGCTGCCGGTCGTGGGCAGCATCGTGGCGGACGCTGCGGCGACCGTCACGGCAAGCGCTGCGATTTTGCGCGGCGGCATCGGCATCATCGGTGTCCTGAGTGTTGCCGCCGTGTGCGTCACGCCGTATTTGCAGCTGGCCGTGCACTATGCTTTGTATAAGCTTGCCGCCGGGATCGCGGAGTCGTTTGCGGACAAGCGGGTCGGGCGGCTGATCGGCGGCTTTGCGGATGTGTATGGCTTCCTGCTTGGGATGGTCGGTGTGGCGTCGCTCATTTTGTTTCTCTCTATCGTATCAAGCATGAAGGCGGTGACGGGATGATGGAATCACTGCGCGCGTGGCTGCTGAGTCTCGCGGGCGCTGCACTGCTGACGGCGCTTGCGGCCATGTTTCCGACGTCTGAGAGCCTGCGCCGCATCGTGAAGCTCATCGGCGGCGTCGCGCTGACGTGTCTGCTGTTTTCGCCGCTCGTGTCGTTTGATTATGACAGCTATGCTACCGCGCTGCAGGACTGCCGCGTCTCGGTTTCAACAGACGGTGCGGTGTCCGACAGCAGTGAGCGCCTGCAGCGCACGGTCATAGAATCGGAGCTGCGCGCATATATATTGGACAAAGCCGCGCAGTGCGGCGTTTCGCTCGTCGATGCGCAGGTCACGCTGCAGTGGAGCACCGATGGCTACTGGTATCCGTATTCCGTCCGGCTGATCACTTCGGGCGCGGCGGAAAACAGCCGTCTGGCGCAGACCGTTGAGGCGGACCTCGGCATCCCGCGCGCGCGGCAGGAATGGAGCAGTGCATCATGAACACACGAAAACTCAGCGCATTTGCAGGCAAGTACAAATATGTGCTCATCATCCTGCTGGCGGGGCTGATCCTGCTCCTGCTGCCGGGCGGAAGCCGGACGAAGGCAGAGCCGACAGCGGCGCAGCCGATTGACACGCAGATGCAGACCATCCAGACCGAGGAGCAGCGCCTTGCGCAGCTGCTGCGGCAGATCAGCGGCGCGGGTCAGGTGCAGGTGCTGCTGTCGTACCGCTGCTCGGCGGAGCGGGAGCTGGCGACGGATGATTCCGGTCAGCCGGCCATCATTTCCGCCGGAGGCGGAGCACAGGCGGCGGTGGAGCTGCGCACGGTCAGCCCGCAATATCTCGGCGCGGTCGTCGTCTGCGACGGAGCGGACGCGCCGCAGGTGCAGCTTGCCGTGACACAGGCAGTGGCACAGTTTACCGGCCTGAGCACCGACCGTATCAGTGTGCTCAAAAAGCAGCCGGACGCGTGATCTGAAATAATGGGAGGGCAGCTATGAAAAAAACCAAGCGGAACGTTGCGATCATCGTGGTGCTGCTGTTTGTGTGCGCCGCGGTCTATTTCAACTGGTCGTACAATGCGCAGTGGGGCAGCGCGGACGCCGAAATGGCCGCCGCCGAGGACGCTGCCATGGCGGCGGCCAATGCGGACGGGGAGACCGCCGCGGCCTCGGCGTCGACCGATGATTATTTCGCCAAGGCGCGCCTGACGCGCCAGCAGTCGCGCGACGAAGCGCTGTCGCTGCTCAAGTCTGCATCGGCCGCCGAAGATGCCTCGCAGGAGACGATCGACAGCGCCATGCGCGCCATCTCCGCCATGGCGAGCGACTCCATGACGGAGACGCAGATCGAAAATCTCCTGCTCGCCAAGGACTTTTCCGAGTGCGTGGTCTATATCACGGAGGAGGGCATCACGGTCGCCGTCCCTGCGCCGGCGGACGGCCTGAGCACGGCGCAGGTCGCAACGATCACGGATGTCATCGTCAGCGAGACGGACTACACCGCGCCGCAGATCAAGGTCATTGAGGTCAAAGCGGACGCGCAGTAATATGCCAATCGCCCCGTTCGTCTGAACGGGGCATTTTGACGCCAAAACATGACATATAATCCAGCAAAATGGCGCGACTGCCTAATCATAGTTAGTTAAATTTTTTTGATATTTCTGTTGACCAAAAACAGCAAAATGTGTATACTGAATCCAAAGTAAACGCGGCGTTTTCCGGCGCGCTTTTTGTGCGCGACCGGACAAGAATTCGCGTTTACAGAGCTTTTTAGAAAGAAGATGACGTATGAAAAGACGTGTTCTTTGTCTCATCCTCGCTGTGATCATGGTTGCCTGCCTGCTGCCGACGGCGGCCTTTGCCTCGACCAACGGCAAAACAGCGGACGATGCGATCAACTGGGTCAGAAGCCTAGAAGGGCAACCCGTTGGCAGCGGCGAGTGCGTGGCGCTGATCAAAGATTACTACTCGTACCTCGGCCAGACGTCTCCGGGCGGCAATGGCGCGGATTATTCGTGGAATCAGCTCCCCCGCCGGCTGGCAAAGACTACAAAACGCTCAGCCGCAGAAGGGCGACATTCTGGTCTACAGCGGCAACGGTGCAAACCCGTATGGCCATGTCGCGATCTATGAATCGGACTACAGCACCTGGCATCAGAACTATGCCTATCAGCGCAAAGTCGTCCACGTTACAAACGTCAGATACAACGGCTTTGATAATCCGTATTGGGGCGTCATCCGCCCGGACTTTGGCAGCGCGGTGTTTAAGCCGGATTTTATCGACATCGGCACAAGTGTCTACCGTTATATCATCCGCGCGGACAAATGGATGCCCACCGGAACGTGCTATGACCAAAACGCAAAGCGGGATGTGAAAATCGTCAACTCCGGCTCGTCAGCTATGTGATCCTGAATGCATACAACAATGAATACCTCTGCTACGAGGGAAATTGCGCATCGCAGGCGAAAATCACGACAAGTGACAAGCTGACCTCGAAGTGCTATTGGTATGTTGCTTACTACAATGGCCTCTGCAAGCTGGTGGCGAAGGACTCGGTCGCGTCCGGCAATTGGCTTGTGATAGACTGTAAGGACGGCAGTTCGACTCCCGGCACGCAGCTCCAGCTGTATGGAAACTGGGGGCCTAATGACAGCAACGGCAATGCGCAGTTGTTTAACATCTACACCGTGGAGAACTATCAGCAGCCGCCCAAGCCTCCCAAAGTGGAGCTCACGGTGCCGGACGTGGTCACTGTGGGCGAGGAATTTACCATCAGCTGGACGCCAAGCCCGCTTCAGGGCAAATATGATCAGCGAGAATATGAGGTGCATATCCGCAAAGGCGGTTCCGGATTTAAGACCATATACACGACTGACACAAGTGTGACGTTGACGCTTACGAAACCCGACACCTCCTATAATGTGTATTTGACCGTGTACAACAGAAAATATCAAGACTATTCGTCAAGTGCCTTTGCGACTTTCCGCTGTATCCGGGAGACCGCGCATGAGCACAGCTACACTGCTGTTGTGACCGCGCCGACCTGCACGGAGAAGGGCTACACGACGCACACTTGCTCCTGCGGCGACAGTTATGTGGACACTTACACCGACGCGCTCGGCCATGCATGGGACAGCGGCAAGGTGACCAAGCAGCCGACGGAGACCGAGACAGGTGTGAAGACCTTTACCTGCACGCGCTGCGGCGAGACCAGGACGGAGACCATGCCGGTGATTCCGCATGTGCACAGCTACAAGGATGTTGTGACCGCGCCGACTTGCACGGCCAAGGGCTATACGACCCACACCTGCGCCTGCGGCGACAGCTACGTGGACACTTACGTGGACGCGCTCGGCCACAGCTGGGACAGCGGCAAAGTGACCAAGCAGCCGACCGCGACGGAGACCGGCATCAGGACCTATACCTGCACGCGCTGCCATGAGACGAAGACGGAGTCTATCCCGGTCGTCAGCGTCGACGTGACGGAGATGTTCACCGACGTGACGAAAAACTGGGCGTACCCCGGCATCCAGTACTGCGTGACGCACGGCATCATGGGCGGCATGGGCGAC
>QWCN01002944.1_pt1 | contig 21015 bp, 22 predicted proteins | sample 1972711 | NCBI WGS metagenome assembly QWCN01 (sample SAMN09866707, study PRJNA288562) | Human gut metagenome isolate term1_stool, whole genome shotgun sequencing... | isolation source: gut | host: Homo sapiens | place: USA: California
TAACTATGCTTTTTTTACTAAAAAACAAAAAAAAGAACTGTAATTTTAACAGTCATTTTAGAATTATTTTCTAAAATTATATTTTTTTACAGCTCCTTTAGTGTTTTAAGATTAGTTGAATTTAAATTTTGCAAAATAAGAATAAGGTCTTTCTTTTGAAAATGTAATCTTATCATAATCATTAGTTGGTATAGCAGTTTCAAAAGTAATACCATAATTTTCATCATCGACAACTCCAGCGAGATTTTCTGTTTTATCAGGATGATTATATCCATATACAACAATAGCAGGATAATCAGTATATAATGTCATTTTTCTTTTTGATGTAGGATCATATAAAATAGCAGAAGGAACTTTTTTATTTATACCGTCTAATAAGAAGATATGATCCATACCATGACTACCATGATTCATTAAATTAGGATTTCTTAAATTGTTACCTAATTTAGTTAATTCTTTATAATTTAAATATGTAGGGACATCGATAAAATCTTGAATAATTAATCCATCATCTAATTTAGATACTTTTGAGCTTCTTAAATATAATTCTTGATTATAGATTGGTTCAATTCCACCATTCAAATTTAAATAGACATGGGTAGTTAAATTCATTAAAGTAGCTTGATCACATTTACCATTAAATTTAATGTTTAATTCTTTTTTGTTTTCATAAATTGTATATACAATCTTTATTTTAGCGTTTCCAGGGAAACCACCATCACCATCTTTTGAATTTAATGTAAATATAACATCTACTTTATTCTTGTTTGATTTAATTTCAAAATCATAAAATCTTAAACCATAATTTGAAGAGCCACTATGTAAACAATTATTTCCATCATTTTTTTCTAATTGATATTCTTTATTATTTACTACTGCTACTGCATCTTTTAATCTACCTGCTACTCGTCCGACTAATTTACCAAAATTTGAACCTGAATGTAAAAATTCATTAAAATCTTTAGGACAAATTGTAGCAAAACCAATGTTCCCTTTTCTATCTGGATAACTAATATAATAAATAGTTGCTCCAAAATCTGTTAAACTAACTTCAAATCCAACATTATTCTTAATTGTTATAAGATTAACTTCTTCTTGGATTGATTGTTTTTTTTCAACTTTAATAATCATTTATTTTCCTCCACTATATTTATTAACAGTTTCTTCAAAAGTTTCTAATTTAACTAATTCTTGCTTTGATGAAGAATATTCTTTTAAAACATTTTTTAAAACTTCATCACTATGTAATGTTGTTTGCACTACATCATATTCGTGAGCTTCTTTTTCTAATCTTAGAATATCATTTTCTAAAACTCTTATATCTTCAAAATACCTTACTCTCATCATTGGATCGGCTTCATTTAAAGCTGATTTAGTGATTTCATCTTGCTTTTTTCTTAAACGAGTAATTTCTCCATAAGCAAGTTCTCTTAATTTAATTACTTTCCACAAATTATTTTCAAATTCATAATAATTTTTGACTAAAAAAGGAGATTTGTTAATTGTACGATCTTTTTGTAAAGATATCACTCGATCAAAAGATAATTTAACTCCATATTCAGTTCCTTTCCTTAATAATTCTTGAGAATCAAATAAAGCTATTTTCATGATATTAGTTAATTTCATTAGATCATTAATGTCACTTTGTGTTAGATTTTGAAATAAAACAGATTTATAATCTAAATTTAAATCAATGGTATCTATAACATCTAATACCATTCTATTTTTATTTAATTTAGCTTCTTTTTTAATTTCTTTTAATAAATCAAATAATTCATTATTTGCTTTTTTTAAATCATTAAGTGTATATTCACTATCTTTTTTCTTATTAAGCATATTTTTTACTCCTTACATTAATCATATATTATCACAAATAAATATAAGATAATAGATATGAAAATGCATAAATTTAAAATAATAGTTGAATATCTATTCATATATTCATATAATATAAATGTGAATGGATGTTCATATATTAATATAAAGGAGTTTAACAATGAAATTAGATAATGATGAAGAATATTGCGAACATGAAAATCTAATTGAAAATTATAAAAAACATTTATTACCAGAAGAAACATTATTTGATATATGTAATTTATTAAAAATTTTAGGTGAACCTTCAAGAATAAAAATTGTTCTTGCTTTAGCAGAAGGTGAAATGAGTGTTTATCATATTGTTAAAGCAGTTGGCAGTAATCAAAGTGCTGTTTCACATCAATTAAGAATTTTAAGAGAAAACAAAGTTATTAAAGCTAGAAGAGATGGACAAAATATTATTTATTCACTTGATGATGAACATATTATGCAAATTGTTAATTTAGTGAAAGTTCATGTTCAGGAGGAAGAAGAAAATGGAAAGTAAAATAAAAATAGAAGGATTAGATTGCGCTAATTGTGCCTTAGAATTAGAAGAAGAAATATCTAAAATTAATGGTGTAAAAGAAGCAAATGTTAGCTTTGTTAATCAATTAGTGAGTGTTAGTTATGATAGTAAAGAAACACTACAAAAAATAAAAAATGTTTGTAATAATTTTGAAGAAGTAAAAGTAATTGATGATGAAGAAACATTTTCTTTTAAAATAGAAGGATTAGATTGCGCTAATTGTGCTTTAGAATTAGAAGAAGAAATATCTAAAATAGATGGAGTAAAAGAAGCAAATGTTGATTTTGTTAATCAAAAAGTTAAAGTAACATGTACTAAAAAACAATTGTTAAAAGTCAAAGATGTATGTAATAATTTTGAAGAAGTAAAAGTAATTGATGATGAAGAAACATTTTCTTTTAAAATAGATGGCTTAGATTGCGCTAATTGTGCTTTAGAATTAGAAGAAGAAATATCTAAAATAGATGGAGTAAAAGAAGTAAATGTTGATTTTGTTAATCAAAAAGTTAAAGTAACATGTACTAAAAAACAATTGTTAAAAGTCAAAGATGTATGCAATAATTTTGAAGAAGTAAAAGTAATTGAAGAAAATAAAACAAAAAAAGCATCTAAATTAACACCAGAAAATAAACAAAATTTAATTCTTATTATTATTTCAACAGTTATTTTTGTTGGTGCAGTTATTTTTAATAAAATATTAACTAATGATAATAATAAAAATATATTTACTTGGATTAGTTTAGTTTTATATTTAATATCATATTTTGTTGTAGGATATCCAATTTTATTAAAAACAATAAAAAATGTTTCAAAAGGTAAGATATTTGATGAAAATTTCTTAATGACAATTGCTTCTATTGGGGCAATGGCTATTAATGAAAGAATTGAAGGTGTAGCAGTTATGCTTTTATATCAAATTGGAGAATTATTACAATCTATTGCAGTTAATTCTTCAAGAAATGAAATTGTTTCTATGATGAATTTAAAAAGTGAAACAGCAACTTTAATTAATGATGATAAGCAAATAATTGTAGATCCAAGTCAATTAAAAATTAATGATATTATTTTAATTAAAAATGGTGAAAAAGTACCTGTTGATGCTGTAATTGTTGAAGGAAGTACTTCTTTTGATACTAAATCATTGACTGGTGAAGCTTTACCAAAAGAATGCCATGAAAATGAAGAAATCTTATCTGGTTATATTAATGTAGGATCAGTTATTAAAGCAAGAGTTAATAGAACATATGAAAATTCAACTGTTAGTAAAATTCTTGACTTAGTAGAAAATTCTACATCTAAAAAAGCTAATCCAGAAAAATTTATCACTAGATTTAGTAGAATTTATACTCCTGTAGTATGTATTCTTGCTTTAATTATAGCATTTATTGTTCCTTTATTTATTGCTTTGTTTAATGGCGATTGGAGTTGGAATAATAATTTTAGTGGTTGGTTTTATAAATCATTAACTCTTCTTGTAATTTCTTGCCCATGTGCTTTAATTATTTCTATTCCTTTATCTTATTTTAATGGTCTAGGAGCATGTGCTAATAAAGGTGCTTTAGTAAAAGGGGCTACATATTTAGATACATTAAGTAAAGTTAATATTGCTTGTTATGATAAAACTGGTACTTTGACTGAAGGTACTTTTAAAATAAAAAAAGTATATGGTGAAGATAAAGTTTTAAAGATAGCTTCAAGTTTAGAAAAAGGATCAAATCATCCAATTGCTAGAGCGTTTGATGAAATTGAAAGTGATATAAAATTTGATTCTATTGAAGAAATTGCTGGTTTTGGTTTAATTGGTAAAATTGGTGAAAATAAATATATTGTTGGAAATTATAAATTATTAGATAAAGAAGAAGTAAAATATAAAAAAGTAGATTCAATATCTACAATTATTTATGTTGCGGAGAATCATAAATTATTAGGTTATATTGAAATCGATGATGTAGTTAAAAAAGAAGTTAAAAATTCTTTACAAAGAATGAAATCTTTAGGTGTAAACAAACAAATTATGCTTACTGGAGATAATAAAAAAAGAGCAGAATATGTGGCTAATGAATTATCTTTAGATGGTGTATATAGTGAATTACTTCCAGATCAAAAACTTGAAAAAGCTGAAGAATTAAAAAAACAAGGTACATTATTATACGTTGGTGATGGTATTAATGATGCTCCTGTTATGGTTTTATCTGATGTAGCTTTCTCTATGGGTAAATTAGGCTCTGATGCGGCGGTCGAAGCTAGTGATGTTGTTTTAGTTACAGATAATTTTGATGAAATACCAGACACAATTAAAATTGCGAAGAAAACCAAAAAAATTGTCATTGAAAATATTGTTTTCTCTATTTTAATGAAAGTTTTATTTATGATTTTAGGATTAGTTGGCTTACCTCTTATTGTGGCAGTCTTTGCAGATGTTGGTGTTATGTTAATATGTGTTATTAATTCTATTAGAGTAAGACTTAATGGTAAAAAATAATGAATATTGGAATAGATTTAGCAAAAATATCTCGCTTTGAAAATAAAAGTGATCATTTTATAAAAAAAATTTTAACAAAAAAAGAATTGTTAGTTTATAACAATTTATTAGAAGAAAAGAAAGCTCAATATTTAGCTTCAAGATGGGCTAGTAAAGAAGCTATCTTCAAAGCAAATAAAGATGAACATTATTTATCTTATTCTATCTTAAATAAAGATAATGGTGAACCATATGTAGATGATCATGAAGAAATAAAAATATCAATTTCTCATGATGGAGAATATGTTATAGCGAGTATATTAATTATATAAACTAATTTAACTCTATAAGTAGAAATTACTTATGGAGTTTTTTAATAAAAAAAGAAGTTTAAAAATATAAACTTCTTATAAATAATAATTATCTTAAATCTAAAATTTGATTTTTAATTGGTTCAATTACTTTTAGATTAATTGGATAAAGAACAATTTCTTCTTCTTCATAATCTTTATTGTATTCAATCTCAATTTTAGCAGTAATATTGACCCATGAATCATCTTTTAAATCCATACCAAGAGAATCTTTTACTAAAAAACCATATAATTGAATATCATTAGCGCAGCAAGTTAACACTTTTCTTCCTGCAATAAATTCATTTTTCTTTAATTTATTTGATTTAACTACCCAAGCATTGAAAGTAACTATTTTATCTTTATATGATTCTCTATGATCAAAAGTATCAATATAGAAAATACCAAATTCATCATCGGTTAAAGTAAATGAATCTTTATTTAAATCATAAGGTAAAGGCGTATCAAATGCTTCTTGAGTTGATTTACATTCTTCATCAATTAAACAAAATAAACATTGTGAATTAGCTATTTTTAAAGCTGTTTGGAATTGTTGAAGTGGTTCTCTTGAAGCAAGTTTAGTAAACGCAACAACATCTGACATCTTGATTGCATCAATGAATTTTTGCCTCATATTTGAAAAATAAATAGGGAATGTAGTACCATCAATTATAGTTATGATTTGAGTTACTTCAAAAAAATCAGGGAAAACCATTTTATCTAAATCCCACATCATATTCATTTCCATAACAATTCTGAGTGTATTATGCTTTGAATAAATTTTGGTTAATTCTTCAGGATTTATTTGATTTTCTTTTAAATATTCAACTTCAACATTATACTTATCAAGTTCTTCTTGATTATATTCAACTTCACCTTCTTCACAAACTAAAAGTAAAGTTTTTCCTCTTTTATAAAATTCATCACGACGAAATGTTGATAAAATAAATTGAGTTTTACCGGCTTCAATAAAGCCATCAATTAAAAATACAGGAACTTTTTTCATAATTAAATATTTTTAAACATTGAAGAAATTTTTTCTTTATTGATTTTTGAACCAATAACAACAATTCTACCAGTATAATCAGGTTCACCTAATCTAATTTCAACTTCACCTGAAACATAATCAAAATAATACCATTTTTCATTATCTTTAGCTTTTAATATACCTTTACAACGTACAATTAAACCTAAAGATTCATCATATAAACTATTTAAGAAATTAGATAATTCTTCTTTTGATACTGATTTAGCAGTTTCTATACCCCATGAAGTAAATACTTCATCTGCATCATGATGATGGTGATGGTGACCTTCTTCATCATGGTGATGGCAACAACAATCATGCTCATCTTCATCATGGTCGTGGTGATGGCAGCAGCAATCGTCATTATCAAGTTCTTCATCGTGGTGATGGCAGCATTCATGTTCATCTTCATCATGGTGGTGACAACAATCATGTTCATCTTCATCATGGTCGTGATGATGACAGCAACATTCGTGATCATCATGGTCATGGCTATGATGATGCTCATGTTCAGCTTGCTTTATAATTTCTTCAGTGCCTCTATGTGATTCAAGAGTTTTTAATAATGTGTCGCTTGATAACAAAGATATATTAGTTGTAATAATATTTGCATGTTCATTATGTTCTTTGATAATATTAATTAATTCATCAATTTGCTCTTCTGATAAATTTTCAGTTTTAGAAATAATAACTGTATTAGCAGCTTCAATTTGATTTAAAAAGAATTCTCCGAAATTTTTTAAATACATTTTAGCTTTTTTCCCATCAACAACAGTGGCTAAAATGTTTAAACTTAAATCGTTTAATTTTACTTTTTCTACAGCATTAATAATATCTGATAATTTTCCAACACCTGATGGCTCAATAATAATTCTATCTGGATGAAATTGATTGACTAAATCTTTAATTGCTGTTTCAAAATCACCTACTAGAGAACAACAAATACAACCAGCGTTAATTTCTTTAATTTTTACACCTGAATCTTTTAAAAATCCACTATCGATGCTTATATCACCAAATTCATTTTCAATAAGTACTACTTTTTCACCATTAAATCCATTTTGAAATAATTTTTTTATTAATGTAGTTTTACCAGCTCCTAAAAAGCCAGATATAATATCTATTTTAATCATTTTAATTAATCTCCTTTTTATGCATGATTATTTTATCACTTTTTTTTAATATGATAATAAAAAAGTCAAATTTTTTATATTATTGTTTTTCAGTTATTATATCTATTTAAAAAAACGTATAATATTGTTATAATAATTTTTGAAATAAGAGGTAAAAAAATGAATGAATTTATTGAAAAATTAAATAATTATTTTACAACCGATGGAGTTACATTAGCCAAAAGTGTCACTTTAATTTTGCTAGGGTATATGGCAATTAAATTAGTTATTAAATTACTTAAAATTTCTGTTAGCAAAACTAAATTAAGTGAAAAAACATTAGCAAATTTTCTTATTTCGTTATTAAATATTGTTTTAATGGTAGTACTTGTGGTTTATGTTTTAACTTTATTTGGTGTTTCACCTGATTCTGTTGTAACCATAGCTTCAGTGTTTTCTTTAGGTGTTTCTTTAGCGTTACAAGGTACAATATCTTCTTTAGCAAATGGCGTTATTATTATAGTAGCAAAACCATTTGTTGAGGGTGATTATATTTGGGTTAATGGTGTTGAAGGAACTGTATCGTCCATTTCTATGTTTAGTATTAATTTAATTACGCCACTTGGCCAAGCAATTAATGTTCCTAATTCTGCTGCTACTGCTTCTAATATTATTAACTATTCTAGATTACCTACTAGAAGAATTGATATTGTTGTCCCTGTTGGATATGATACAGAAATTGAACATGTAAAAAATACAATTTTATTAGTAGCTAAAGCTCATAAATCAATTTTAAAAAATCCTACTCCTAGTTGTAGATTAACTAAATATGGAGATTCGAATTTAGAATTTACTTTAAAAGCATGGTGTCCAACGGATGTTTATTGGGATACATTATTTGATTTGAATGAACAAATATTAATTGCACTCGAAAAAGAAAACATATCCATTGATTATGATCAATTTGATATACATATTAAAGACTTTCCAAAACCAAAAAGAGCAAAAATTGAAAAAGGAGATAAATAATTATGTTTATAATATTATCAAGTGTAGAAAATACTACTCAACCACCAACATATTCTCTTCAAGAAATTATATTTTGGTATAGTGCTTTAATTGTTACACTAATTATTACAATTTTTTTATTAACTCATCGTAAAACTAATAGAAAAAAAATAGAAATTATTTCTAACAAATTATCTTTAGAAGCTAAAAAATATGAGTCATTAATTAATGATAAAGAAATGAATAGAAATAAATTTAAAGATATTGGTAACAAAACTATTATTATTCTTTCTGGATTTGAAACAACATTTATCGATTTAAAAGATAAAACAAAATTAGGCGATTTTGATAACCTTATTAAAGAAAAAAATAATTTAATAGATTATATAAGAAAATTGGATAATAAAAAGGAAATAAATATAGATAAAGAATCACAAAATATAAAAAATAAATTGCTTGATTTTAAATCAAATATTGAACAAGTAAAATCTTACCTTAAATAGCTTTGAATACTTATAGTGTTTTAATTAATATAACTATAAGTATTTTTTATATTGTTAATTGTTTACAAAATTATATATAATAGATTTTTATATAAAAATAAATCACTAATTATACATAAAAATAAGAAAAAAATTACATATTGAGTTATAATTTTTATATAAATATTAAATAAATATTTATTATAAATAAATTATTATGAATGTCATAAATATAATGTAATCACTGAAAAAGTAACAATTTAATATGATTTTATTAGATTTTTATATAAAATATTTAATTTAATTAGAATTATTCTAAAAATTTCTTTTTTTTTTTTTTTTCTTGACATATATAAAAAAATATGTATATTAATATTTACCGCATATGGAAAAATTGAATATGCAAAAGGAGATTTTTATATGAGAAAGAAGTTTATAATAGGTACAATAATTCCTGCATTAGCAGCAGTAGCAGTTATCGGTTCTGGATTTTCAATGTGGTATTTTGGTGATGCAAATAGTGTCAAAGCAAATCAAAATGCTAACAAAGAAGTTGCTCAATTAGTTAGAGCTGGTAAGATTGCTGTTGCAGATAGTTTTACAGTCAATTTTGATCAAACAAAAGAAGGACATGCTAACCAAATTGGATCACATACTTATAATGATGCAACATGTGTAGAAGCAACAGGTATTACATTAAAATTTGCTGAAAATGCAAACACAAAAGCAATTTATACTGAAGCAAGCAAAACAACTTTTGATGATAATTTAGCAGGTATTGATCATACTGATGATGGCAAAGTATATTATGTATTTACAACTAAAGTAACTATTGAAAATGGTTTAGGTGTTTATGTAAATATGAATGTGAAAACTGGTTCAAAATTTACAGTTGATAATGCAAAAGGTGAATCAACTCCAAATACAACAGTATATACATTTACTTCAGAACATAATGTTAGTGAATTTGATTGGTCAAACGTCGAATTAACATATGCTGCTGATAAAGAACCAAGCACATTAGCAGAATTTATAGCATTTCATAAATTAGTAAAAAATGAAGCAACAAAAATTTCTGTTGAATATGCTGTTAATGTTTTTGCTAAATAATTAATAAAAATTTATATTAAATATTAAAACTGTTAAATGATGAAAAGGAGAAGGGGTATATGATATTTACAAAATCTATTGTGGATACTAATTTAGTCGTATTTATTATTAGTATTTGTGTCATTGCATTTTTTGCCCTTGCTTTCATCATTTTAGCAGTTTTTTATTTTAAAACAAAAAAGAAATGTATTCTTAATAAAATTGATGATGATGAAATTGAAAAAGAGATAAAAGAAGATATAGCTAAATTAAATAAAAAAAATATAAATAATATTTCTTTAAGTGAATTGTTCAAAAGAAAAAAAGAGAAAAGTACATTATTAAGTAGAACATTTAATACAGTATTATCAATTTTTTATTTAACAGTTTTATTTTTGTTAGGAACATTTGCTTTTGTTAAAAGTCAAAATCAACAAATGTGGTTTGGTGATTCTTCATTTTTAGTTATAGAAACTGGATCAATGGCAACTGCTAATTCTTACAATGATTATTTAAAAGATGAAAATGGTAATTTTAATGATGAAGATAGAATATCTCAATTTTCATTTATTACAATAAATAGAAACAATAAATATATTGATGAATTAAAACCATTAGACATTGTCGCATTTAATATGTATTCACCAGAAGAAAAGAAGAATATTATTGTTATTCATAGATTAATTAATATTTCTTACAATGATGGTAAACAATTATATACTTTTAGAGGCGACGCTAATCAAAGCTCAATGGTTGGTGAAATTAATGTTACAAGAGATAAAATAATAGGTGTTTTTGAAACAACAAATTATAAAGGCACTAAGAGTTTTGGCTTTGGTTATTTTGTTTATTATCTTCAATCATCATTTGGTATGATTATAATTCTCATTGCTTTTGTATTGTTATTTATATATGCAATGCTATATGATAATATTTTTGAAATATATGATAAAAGATATATGCAAATAGTTAATGAAAAATATTTATCAAATGCGAATGAATCTAGAAAAATATAATTGGTGATATTTATGAAAAACAAAATTATTATAGGATTAATACCTTTCATATTACTTCCTTCGTTTATATTTGGCGGATTTGCTTTTTTCTATTTTGGAAATCAATATGTTATTAATAATGACCAAAATGTAAATATTGATATTGAAAATAGTAAAGAAATTGGAAATATTGAATTAAGATATGCTGATGAAAATGGAGAATATACTAAAAATGAAATGCTAAATACTAGTTTCAAAAATCAAGTATTTATGGACTATAATTCTGTTTATTTTATTAGAAATGATAATCCAACAATAAAACGTGATTTTATTATTTATTATGAGAAACCAACTAATATAATTGATATCAGTAACTTAAAAATATCATTATGTTGTGAAATGACTATAACTGATACAGATGCTAGAGGTATAAAAATTAAAGAATATAAAGATGAAAATGAAGAAATTAGATTTTATCCATCATCAGAATCTATTTTAGATATTTTTGAGCCATCAAGTATATTATATAAAGATTTTAATAATGTTTTTGAATTAGTAAGTAGTCGTGAAATTGGTGATACAACTGAAAAATATGTTGCATGTATAAGAGAAAATATATTATTAGATTCTATTACTACTAATGAATGGTTTACTATGTTTAATATTAATTTAAATTATAAAAATTATAGTGTTATTAACAATGGAGAACGAATTGAAGGCAATATGGCTCCTAGTGTAACAGAATTCGATAATAGTTATAAAAATAAAATGGTTTCTAATAAAAATGCAACTAATAATTCAAACATAAAAATAAAATTTTATTTGAAAAGTGTTGAACAAAATAACGAGTAAAGATAAAAATAGCTATTTGTATTATTTATGAATAATATTATATATTGAATCAAATTTTTACAATATATATGTGAGGAGGTGTGCAATGAAAAAATATTTATCATTTATGTTAATTGGATTAGTTTTGATTGCTATTATTTTTAGTAGTGGTTATGCGTATTTTACTTTTTCTAATGAAATAGTTGTCGATAATATTAATGGTTCTTCAAATAATGCCAAATTTAATAAAACAGAATCTGATTTCTATAAAGTATATTTTTTTGCTTCTCCTTATTACGCTACTGGAGCGACAATAGATGGAATAGATATTACTGATCCATTAAAAATTGCAGATAGTGGATCAAAAAACCCTTATAACCAAGATGAAGGTTATTTGCTTATTGGATCTCCAATAACAGGTAATAATGCTGATAAATATGCTAATGCAATATATCCAGATAATGGTAATAAACATTATTTGTCTGCTGAAAGCATTGATAATGAAAAATTAGGTACTTATGGTGCTGTTAAAATGTGGCCAAAAAAATATTGGACAGGATATATTATGGATAATCCTAATTATGGAATTTATGAAAAAACAAGTACATATGTTTCATTGACAGTAAATACTAATATTTCTTCTGATATTTTAGATGATGTTATTGCCCAAACAGTATATAAAGATAGATATGGATTTGGCCCTGAATTTATTGGTTGGACATATGATATGGCTAGTTGTAATACTCGTGTAAGATATGGAACAAAAAGATATAATAATGATAGTTCAATGCAATTAGGAGACACTAGAGGATGGAAAAAAAGTAATGGTGATCAAATAGGAAATTACGGTGCTCAAGGTGAAATTAAACAAATTAGTTCATCAACATCTCTTTATTATATTGATAATTTGGCAAGTACTAATTCAACAACAATATCAATTGATGGATCGCTTAAAGGTGATCATATAATTTATCTATATCCTGTTTTTATAGCTAAAAACTATAGCAAAGATAAAACAATAAATAATAAACAAACAGCGTTATTGAAATTTCGTGTTAATCCTGAAAAAGATGAACAAGGAAATTATACATATGAATATAAACAAAGTGGAGAAATAGACTATCCAAAAAAACGTTATACAAATGGATTTTTTCAAACATCTGATACTGATATTTTAAAGCCAAATTATTATGTTGATGATATTTATATAAACACCTCTAATTCAGAAGATAATGATATAAAAGATATGATTTTGGATATTAATCCTTTAAACAAATATAATGTGTGGAGCTCAAATTGGGAAACTATTTTAAATTTTGATGATTTAAAGAAATTAAATTTAGCGAAAGGTTTTTATAATTTTTATATAAGTTTTTGGCAAATTGATGAAAATACCTTTAATGAAAATGATGAAACAGAAAAAATATTGAAAGTAATGGAAGAATTTAATCAAACAAATTTATATATGAAAATAATTGGCTCAAAAAGAAAAGATGGTGTTACTTATGGGGCAACTAATTTGATTGCTGACAGTGCTCCTTTACATATGGGTTATGTGATTGGCATACAAAAAAATGAAGAATTTCGAATTACCGGAAACTCTTTAAATGGCTCTATAAATGATTTTAATTCTGCAAATTTAAAAAAATTATATTATACTTCGATTACAGATAAATCAAAAAAATACTTTTTTAGTGATAATATTTATTTAAAGAAAAATGATGAAATATCAATTCTTATTGAAAATACTACAATTGAGACAATACCATATTCATTTACTACAATTGATGAAACATTATTAGATGAATATAATACTGCATTGGCACAATCAACATATGCAAATAAAACACCATTTAAAAATGTTGGCGATGAAAAAATTAAGATTAATGATAAAACAAATAAAATTGTTTGCAAGGCATCTGGAACTTATGACTTCATGTTTGTTATAGATTTTATAAATGGTATTCCAAAAAGTGTAGGAGTATCGTATCGTGAATTAAATGAAAATTGTAATATATTAATATTAAGTTCAAAACCAAATGAAAATATGTTTTTTGATTATAAAAAATTAGAAGAGTCAACTGAATTTGTAGCGGCTGGAGCATTTAATTTATATTCTTCTATTGTGGAGACAAGTATTCTTTTTGATAAACAAGGAAATGCTTTAAATATTAAACAAATTCATGAAATGTATCCTAATATGATACTTATAGACACTGCAACTGGTTGGGAAATTAAATATAGTTTATTTGAAAATAAACAATTTATTTTGAATCGAAATTATGTCTTGTATTTAAAATCAAACAATTAATTGTTTTTTAGAATAAAGAATTTATACTTTATAAAAACAATTTTATATTATTGTTTGTTTTTAATATTATATTAAAATTGTAAAAAAAATAAATTAAGTTGTTTTTTTATAGATTTTCTTCTTATAATAATTATATCGAAGTTAATAGGTGATTTGATGTTTAAAACAAAAGAATTTAAAAAAGTAATTATTATTAGTAGCATTATTTATATAGTTATTATTTTACTTTCATTAATAGGCTTATTATTTAATGAATATTCTATTATAATATGTGTTTCATTATGTTCAATTGTTAGTTTTTTAAATATATTTTTACTCTTAAAGAGTAGTAATGTTAATCCTAATGAAGGAGCAGTAAAGTTTGTTTTATTTACTTTTATTAGATACCTATTAATGGTATTGGGACTATTTATATCTGGATTAATTGTTTATTTAACAATGGGTGAAGAAATAAATAAAACTCGTTATTTAATTGTTGCTGCAGGTGCAATTCCATATTTAATTACACCATTAATTATAAGTTTTTTAGGTAAAGAAAATGTCACAAGATAAGATTGATAGAATTTTAGGATTTAGTTGGGATTATTTTTCTGGAGAAGTAATTATGTCATTAATAGTAATGCTAATTATTTGCCTTTTTTCATTTGTTATTTATTTTAAGTTTAAAAAAGCAGATCCTACCAAACCAGATAAAGGATTTATTTTAATTATAGAATCATTAATTGAAAAATTAGAAAATTTTACAGTTGAATTAATGGGAGAAAGAAGAAGAGGCTTTGCTGGATATGCAATGGGATTAGCACTATATATTTTATTATGTTTCTTTGTGTCATTGATTGGATTACCTGGACCATTATCTTATTTAGGAAACACATTATCTATTGCATTGTGCACATTTACTTTGATTCATTTTACTGCAATGCAAAACAACAAATGGAAATATTTTAAAAGATATATTGAACCAATACCAATTTTATTACCTATAAATTTATTGTCAATGTGGGCACCATTATTATCTTTATCTTTACGTTTGTTTGGTAATGCATTAGCAGGTTTTACATTGATGAGTATTATATATTACGCTTTAGGCAATTTATCTACTTTAATTTTTGGAATGTTTATTCCATCAGGTTGGGCTAGTATAATTTTGCCACCATTTATTACGCCGGTTTTACATTTATATTTTGATGTTTTTTCAGGGGTTATCCAAACATTAATTTTTGTTATGTTAACTATGATCTTTATTTCACAAGAAGATCCTGAAGAAGAAATTGAAAATGTAAAATTAAAATAAAATTAGGAGGTGAAGATATGGACATGAAATATATTGGTGCAGCAATAGCAGTATTAACAGGTCTTGGATCAGGTATTGGTGAAGGCTTTATTTGTGGTAAAGCAATGGAAGGTATGGCAAGAAATCCTGAAATGTATTCTAAATTACGTACAGGAATGATTCTTGGTTGTGCTTTAACTGAAACAACAGGTATTTATGGCTTACTTATTGCAATTCTATGTTTATTCGTAGGATAGAAAGGACTTATTTATGCTTATTATAACATTAAGCGATGGATTATCCTTACCTACTGGTGATGATTTTGTTAGTAAAGTTTTCCCTAATATTTGGGCTTTTCTAGTTCAATTATTGGCATTTATTATTATGTCAATTATTGTTATTAAATTTGCTTATAAACCTGTAAAAAAATTTCTTGCACAAAGAAGAGAATATGTTGAAGAACATTTATCTAAAGCTGAAGAAGCAACAAAGAAAGCTGAAGATAATGTTAAAGAAACAGAAAAAAATTTAGCTTTATCAAACAAAAAAGCTTTACAAATTATTGAAGATGCAAAAAAAGAAGCTGAAAAACAAAAACAAGAAATTTTATTACAAGCAAAAGTAGAAGCAAATAATAAAATGATTCAAGTTCAACAAGATATTGAAAAAGAAAAACAAAAAGCAGTTCAAGAAGTACATGATGATGTTGTAAATCTTGCTTTAGAAGCATCAAAAACTTTATTAACAAGGGAAGTTAATTCTTTAGACAATCAAAAGTTATTAAATGATTTTGTTGATGAATTAACAGAAGAGAAATAAAAATGGATTCTATTTATAATCGTTACGCCTTAGGTTTGTTTTCTATTGCTGAAGATGAAAACAAAGTAGAAATTTATAAAGATGAAATTAAAAATATTGATATTCTTTTAAAAGAAAATGAAGATTTAATTCATCTGTTTTCATCATATTTTATTAATCAATATGAGAAAGAAAAATGTATTGATAAAATATTTGGTGAATTTCAAATTTATACACAAAATTTTTTAAAACTTATTATTAAGAATAATAGAATTAATAAATTTAATTTTATAGCAAAAGAATTTAATAAATTATGTAATGATTATCTAAATATTAAAGAAGGAATTATTTATTCTACAGAAGCACTTTCTAAAGAACAAATAAAAAAAGTTGAAGATAAATTAAGTGAAGTTATTAATACAAAAGTCGAATTAACTAACCAAATTGATGAAAAATTAATTGGCGGAATTAAAGTAATTGTTGATGAAAAAATATTTGATGGATCTATTAAAAATAAATTAGAAAAATTAAAATCAACATTAATCTCAGGAGGAATTTAACATGGCAATAAATACATTAGAAATTGCTTCTTTAATTAAAGAGCAAATAAAAAATTATTCTCATAAATTAGAATCAAATGATGTAGGTACTGTTGTTACAGTAGGAGATGGTATTGCAACCATTTATGGATTAGATAAAGCTATGCTATCTGAATTATTAGAATTCCCTCATGATGTTTATGGAATGGTCATGAATCTTAATGAAGATAGTGTTGGTGCAATACTTTTTGGTAACGATTCTTTAATTGAAGAAGGAGATATTGTAAAAAGAACAGGTAGAGTTATAGAAGTTCCTGTTGGAGATGCTTTACTTGGTAGAGTAGTTAATGCTTTGGGACAACCTATAGATGGATTAGGTAGAATTGATTATAAAAAAACTAGACCGATTGAAAGAATTGCTCCTGGAGTAATGACTAGAAAATCAGTTGATACACCTTTACAAACAGGTATCAAAGCAATTGATGCCATGATTCCTATTGGTCTTGGTCAAAGAGAATTAATTATTGGTGATAGACAAACAGGAAAAACTGCGATTGCTTTAGACACAATTATTAATCAAAAAGGAAAAGATATTTTATGTGTTTATGTTGCAATTGGACAAAAAAATTCAACTGTTGCTCAATTAGTTGAAAAATTAAAAGAAGAAGACGCTTTGAAATATACATGTATTGTTTCTGCTACTGCAAGTGAACTTGCTCCTCTTCAATATATTGCACCTTATAGTGGAGTTAGTATTGCTGAAGAATGGATGGAACAAGGAAAAAATGTATTAATTGTTTATGATGATTTATCTAAGCATGCTGTTGCATATAGAACTTTATCATTATTATTAAAAAGATCACCTGGAAGAGAAGCATATCCTGGAGACGTATTCTATTTACATTCAAGATTACTTGAAAGAGCATGCCGTCTTGATGAAGCACATGGTAATGGATCTATTACTGCTTTACCAATTATTGAAACACAGGCTGGAGATATATCAGCATATATTCCAACTAATGTCATTTCAATTACAGATGGACAAATATTTCTAGTTAATGAATTATTTAATGCTGGACAAAGACCTGCTATTGATTCAGGTTTATCTGTATCGAGAGTTGGCTCTGCAGCTCAATTTAAATGTATTAAACAAACTGCTAAAGCTTTGAAAATTGAATTAGCAAATTATAATGAGTTACAAGTATTTGCTAAATTTGGTTCAGATTTAGATGATATTACAAAGAAAACTCTTAAACATGGTGATGTATTGATGGAAGTTTTAAAACAAAAACAATATTCACCTATGAGTTTTGTTCAACAAACAATAGAAATATTTACTGCTCAAAATGGATATTTAGATGATTTAGAAATAAAAAATGTTAGAACATTTTTAGATAAATTATGGATTTTATTAAATCAAAAAAACAAGGACATTATTCAAGAGATTACAGAAAAAAAAGCATTGTCAAATGAACTTATTGCAAAAATGAATGAAGCAATTAGTGAAATTAAAAAAGCTATTTAAGGATTAATATGGCACAAGAATTAGCGAATACAAAAAAAAGAATTCAATCTGTTAATTCTACTTTAAAAATAACAAAGGCTATGGAATTAGTAGCTAATGCTAAATTAAAAAGGTGGAAGAATAAAATGGAAAATATTACTCAATATTTATTGGAAATGAGTGATATTATTTCAACTTGTGCAGGTAGTTATGATCCATTCAATATGAGCATTGATGAATTAAAGAAATATAAAAATACAAGTAGTAAATTATATATTGTTGTTACTTCTTCATTAGGATTATGTGGTGGGTATAACTATAATGTTTTTAAATTTTTAAATAATAAAATAAAACCAGAAGATAAAGTTATTATTTTAGGGACTAAAGGTTTGATTAAATATTCTCATACTGATTTAAATCTTGATGAAGATTATGTGTCTTTATTAGATAAATTTGATAGTTATGCATCAAGAAATTTAATTGATAAAATAATTAATGAATATAAAACTGGTAAATATAAAGAAGTAAGATTAATCGCTACTGAATATAAAAATTCTCTTACATTCATTCCTAATGATATAAAAATTTTACCTTTTGAAAATAAAAACAATACAATTAATGATAATATTATATTTGATCCTAATAAAGAAGAAGTATTATCTTTATTAATACCAAAATATTTGGATGTGTTAATGTATGGCAAGTTAACTGAGGCTATTGTATGTGAACATGCTTCAAGAAGAAATGCTATGGATACTGCTACTGATAATGGCAAAGAATTATCACAAAAATTAATGTTAGAATATAACAAAGCTAGACAACAAGCAATCACTCAAGAAATCACAGAAATTTCTAGTGCTGCAAATAATTAAGGAGGCTTGAAAATGAATGGAGAATATAAATATGGAAAAATAGTTCAAGTAATTGGTCCTATTGTTGATGTTAGATTTCAACAAGAACATTTACCTAGATTACTTACTGCTTTAATAATTGATACTGGAAATAATAAAAAATTAACAGTTGAAGTTCTTCAACATGTAGGTGATGACACCGTTAGATGTGTTTCAATGGGACCAACTGATGGCTTAGTTAGAGACATGCAAGTGTATAATACTAATGCTCCTATTATGGTTCCAGTTGGTGAAATTACTTTGGGTAGAATTTTTAATGTTTTGGGTGAACCACTTGATAATAAAGAAGATGTGTTTAAAAATTGCAAGCGCGCTCCTATTCATAAAGAAGCTCCAAAATATGCTGATCAAAATCCATCTCAAGAAATTTTAGAAACCGGTATTAAAGTTATTGATTTATTATGCCCTTATGTTAAAGGTGGTAAAGTTGGATTATTTGGTGGAGCAGGTGTTGGTAAAACTGTTTTGATTCAAGAATTGATTAATAATGTTGCAACTAATAGAAATGGTATTTCTGTTTTTGCTGGCGTTGGCGAAAGATCGCGTGAAGGTAATGATCTATATAAAGAAATGGAGGCAAGTGGTGTTTTAAGTAAAACTGCACTTGTATTTGGCCAAATGAATGAACCACCAGGAGCAAGAATGAGAGTTGCACTTACTGGTTTAACTATGGCTGAATATTTTAGAGATGAAAAACATCAAGATGTATTGTTATTTATTGATAATATTTTTAGATTTACTCAAGCTGGTAGTGAAGTATCTGCTTTAATTGGTAGAATGCCTTCTGCTGTTGGATATCAACCTACTTTAGCTACTGAAATGGGACAATTACAAGAAAGAATTACATCAACTAAAAATGGCTCTATTACTTCTATTCAAGCTATATATGTTCCTGCAGATGATTTAACTGATCCAGCTCCTGCTACAACTTTCTCTCATTTGGATGCTAAAACTGTTCTTGATAGAGGAACTGCATCTTTAGGTATTTATCCAGCAGTTGATCCTTTACAATCAACCTCTAATATTTTAGATCCTAACATTGTTGGACAAAGACATTATGATGTAGCAAGAAAAGTTCAATCAATTTTACAAAGATATAAAGATTTGCAAGATATTATTGCAATTTTAGGTATGGATGAATTATCTGAAGAAGATAAAATTATAGTTAATAGAGCTAGAAGATTAAGAAATTTCTTATCTCAACCTTTACATGTTGCTGCTACTTTTAATGGCTTTCCTGGTGTATTTGTAAATAAAGATGATACAATAAGATCTTGTGAAGATATTATTTCTGGTAAATATGATTCGCTTCCTGAAGCTGCATTTTTATATGTTGGAACTATTGATGATGTAGTTAAAAAGGCGGAACAATTAAATGGCTAAAAAATTCAAATTTAAAATATATACTTCTGATGGAAAAGTATTGCAAGATGAAATTGATTTATTAAATATTGTGACAACTACTGGCGCAATGGGAATATTAGCTAATCATTTGCCTTTAATAGGAATAATTGATATTTCTCAATTTAATTATAAAAAAGATAACGAAACATTTTATTTTGCAATTAGTGGTGGAGTACTAAATATAAAAAAAGATGGAGTTACAATTTTAGCTGAAAGTTTTGAGCGAGATACAGAAATAGATTTTGCTAGAGCAGAAGAAGCAAAAAATAGAGCGGAAGATCGCTTGAAAAATCATCAATTAGATATTGATATTAAAAGAGCAGAAATTGCACTAAAAAAATCTCTTAATAGATTGAGCTTAAGAAAATAAAATAATTTATTAGGTAAAATTAAAACTATATTATGAAAAAATTAACAAGTATTAAAAAACTTGTTTTTTTTCTTGCAAGAGAAAATAAAACTTGTTATTATAAATAAGCTAGTATAAATTACTAAGAAATAATAAAAAGATTTCCAGTAACAAATACGAGGCAT
>QWCN01002945.1_pt1 | contig 21004 bp, 20 predicted proteins | sample 1972711 | NCBI WGS metagenome assembly QWCN01 (sample SAMN09866707, study PRJNA288562) | Human gut metagenome isolate term1_stool, whole genome shotgun sequencing... | isolation source: gut | host: Homo sapiens | place: USA: California
TTTATCCTCTTAATACGCCTCATTATCCAGTTCATGTTCTTTGGGCCACGATTTCGCTATTGCTTCCTCTCTCCCACACCTCACGATGTGAAACTTGCAAGTCGCTATATGATTCGTCGACAACTACGCTCATGAAGGACTTTCACCTTAGATGTAAGACATGCCCGTCATACTAAAAAACAGAGAAAATTTCTCTGTTTATCCAACTAAGGCTCTGGTTCTCCGATTTATGTCCAACTAAAGCATGGTCTTTCTATAAGAATTATAACATTTTGTGTATTTATACACAATAATCCTATAATTCATTAACAATATTATTGACCCATATTCCTTTTCTTACAAGAAGAAGACCAAGTGTTGCCTTAGGAATATCAACACATTGAACAAGTATATAAATTATAAGAATTGGTAGACTTGTAAGTCTTGTTAGTAATAAAGCAGCCATAAAAGTAAAGACAAATGTATAACCACTATCAAATAAGAACGTTAAAAACGTTTTTCCTCCTGCACGCATAGTAAAATAACTACTATAATAAACAGAAATAACCGGTAGCATACATGCTGCTACTTTAAGTAAAGATGTTGCAAGATTTTTTACTTCTACAGATGTGTTATAAATTTGTGGAATATAAATAGAAACATTAAATAAAACAACAGCCAACGTAAAACACATGATAAAGTTCATAAACACCATTTTCAAATCATAATCTTTCGCTCTTTCAATTTCACCTGCACCAAGTTGTTGTCCAACAACAATTGAAATAGAATTTCCCATAGCATAACAAACAATCATAAAGAAATTAGTAACGGTTGTGGTAATATTAATCGCTGCAACAGCAACAAGTCCTCTTGTGGAATAGCTTTGAGAAATCAAAGCTATAGAAATAGACCATAAGATTTCATTACATAAAAGAGGTAATCCTCTTTTCAACATTTCTTTAGTTGTATCAAAAGGAACCTTCTTCATCTTAATAGCATCTTTTAAATAAAGATTTCGAGAACCCCCTATAATATTAATACTCATTTCAATCACACGAGAAACAACCGTTCCAATCGCCGCTCCTGAAACCCCTAATTGTGGAAATCCAAAATGTCCAAAGATCAAAATATAATTAATACAGAAATTGACAATCACGGCGACCACACTCGCAATCATTGGTAAAATCGTATTTCCTGTTTCTCTAAGTGATGATGAATAAACTTGTGTAATTACAAAAGGAATCAGTCCAATGAGCATAATTTTTAAATAATCCATTCCATAATTTAAAGTTTTTAAACTATCTTGCGGATTATCATTTAAATATAAAGAAATCAATTGTTGTCCAAATGTATAGAATAAAAAAATAGCTAGCAGTGCAATTATAATTCCTATAATCAATTTGATCCTAAAACAATTCTCCACTCCTTCTTTATTTTTCTTTCCATAAAACTGTGCCATAAAGATTCCTGGACCTGACATAGCGCCAAAAATCGTGACATTAAATACTTGTAATAATTGATTAGTAATAGAAACTCCTGACATAGAAAGTGTTCCTAATTGTCCAATCATAATATTATCTAATAAACTTGCAAGATTTGTAAAACCATTTTGAATAACAATGGGTATACAAATCGCAAGAACCATTTTATAAAATCCTTTACTTCCAATTAGTTTTTTCATATTCCCTCCTATGTGTAAAAGATATTATAATCGATTTTGCATTTAAAAAAAAGAGCTTTCGCTCTTTTGGTTATTTATTATCTCCTAATAATTGAAGAATATCTAAGAAGATATTAACAAAGTCTAAATAAAGATTAAATGCTCCATAAATACTTAATTTTTCTAACATTTCTGGATTAGATGAAGCATAATTATAAAGTTGTAATGATTTTTGCATATCATATGCCGTAATTCCTGCAAATAATGCAAGTGAAATAAGTGGCATAATAAGTGTTCCCACACCTAAATGAAAAATCATCACAATAACTGAAAAAATAATATAAACAAATAATCCTGCTAGACAGATTGTTCCAATTCTTGTTAGATCCATTTTAATCACTGTTCCTAATACAACAAGCACACCAAAGTAAATAGCTGCTACTAAAAAAGCAAGTGCAACACTAAAGGAAGTATAGCTTGCAATAACATAAGAAAATGTCACACCAGTAATAACTGAATAGATCATATAAAGAACTTTTGCCGTAATTGGTTTCATTGTCATTAAACGTCTTGATAAACCAATAACAACCGCAAATTGAAAAATAATTAAAATGAAAGGAAGCATTCCTGCATAAGACATAAATGATGATTTTTCTAAAGCAAAAGCTGTCATAAAAGTTGTTAAAACACCTATAATCATCCATTTAAAAATATTGTTAATGTATTGTTGTATCGTCATTGAACGATCTTCAACATATTCATAAGTTTTGTTATCCATATTCATTCTCCTATCCTTGAATAATACGATTTTCTAAAATTTTCTTTTCAGGTAAAGCTTTTTCAACATATCCTAAAATACAACAACCAACACCAACATAATCTTCTAAATGCCATTTTTGAAGATATTGTTGTCCCTTTTCTAACTCAAACATTTCTTTACAACGATTGATCCAACAAGAACCTATATTTAAAGCATAAGCTCCTGTTTGCATAGCACCAATCACTAATGAACCATCTTTTATACCATTACTTTCATCTTTTGGGACAAAGATAAAACATACTGTTGGTGCCCCATAAAAAGGATCAATATCTTTTCCAAAAATAATTGCATTAAGTTTTGAAAGTTCTTTGATTTCTTCTTGATTTTGAACAACCACAATTTTACTTGATTGTTTATTTTTACCACTAGGGGCATTTAAACCACAAGCTAAAATCGTTTGTAATTCTTCATTTTTAATTTGTTCTTGTTTAAAACTACGACAACTTCTTCTTGTTGTAAGTGCTTCAATTGCATCCATTTTTATCTCTCCAATCCTAAAATATAATTGATAAATTGTTGAGCAGTTCTTCCTGAAGTTCCACCATGAGATAATTCCCATTTATTGGCTTCTAATAAAAGTTCTTTTTCATCCATTTCTATATTATTTTTATGTGCTAATTCTAAAACAATATGATTAAATTCTTTTTTCATTGGTTTAGAATAATTGATTTTAACTCCAAAACGATTAACTAATGAAAGTTTTTCTTCCATGGTATCTGATTGATGCATTCCATTTTCTTGAACAACATCATTACGATCAGACCAGTTTTCTTTAATAAGATGTCTTCTATTACTTGTTGCATAAATAAGAATATTTTCAGGTTTTGTTTCAACCCCACCTTCAATTACTGCTTTTAAGAATTTATATTCAATTTCAAATTCTTCAAATGATAAATCATCCATATAGATAATGAAACGATAATTTCTATTTTTAATCATCGCAATAATATTTGATAAATCTTTAAACTGATGTTTATAGATTTCAATCATTCTTAAACCTTGATCATAAAATTCATTTACAATTGCTTTAATACTTGTTGATTTACCTGTTCCACTATCCCCATAAAGTAAAACATTATTTGCTTTTCTTCCTTCAACAAAAGCTACAGTATTATCTAATAACTTTTTCTTTTGAATTTCATAACCAACTAAATCATCTAAAACAACTTCATCCATATTATTAATTGGTTTTAATTCTACATAGTTTTCATGACTTGTCGCAATTCTAAAGGCTTTATTTAAACCAAACATACCTACTCCATAATCTTTGTAGAATTGTGTTACAACATCAAAGAACTCTTGTTCATTCTTTGTTTTTTCTAGTTTTTTAGAAAGCTCTTGTACTTTTAAAGAAACATTCTTGTTATACATCAATTCTGGTTTAGATAAAGCTTTATAATCAGCAAGTGTTGAAAAACAATCAATATTTAATTCTTTTTCAATACTCCTAAAATCATAATGGAAAAGATCATAAAATACTTTAAAATCATTTAAAGCAAAATGATTAACAGTTCCTTCTCTTGCTCCTTGTTTTTCACAAGTCATACTAAATGGATTTTCATTTGTCATTAATAAATAAGTTAAATAATTATGCCATAAATTATCATTAAATCCATATTGAGTCGCAAGTTCTAATAATCTTTTTATTTGACCATAAATTTCTTGACGAAGTTCATGATTTGATTTTTCATCATCTGATAACAACTTGGCAAGTTGTACTAAAATTTCATCCTCTGGTAAATTCCCATAAAGAATTAAGTTTGATATTAATTCATACATATATAATCCCCCTAATTTCCTTTATTTTACCGCATCTTTTAAGAAAATGAAATAAAATGATGTATAATAGTTTCAATGAGGTGAAAAAAATGGAAAATGGTGTTTTATTACAAGGGTTTCATTGGTATATAAAACCTGAAGAAAAACTTTGGAAACAACTTCAAGAAAAAGTAAAATCTTATAAAGAAATGGGTTTTTCAGCTATTTGGTTACCACCCGCTTATAAAGGAGTTGGTGGCATCAATGATAATGGTTATGGTGTTTATGATCTTTATGATTTGGGAGAATTCAATCAAAAAGGAAGTATTGAAACAAAATATGGGACAAAAGAAGATTATTTAGCGTGTATTCAAGCTTTTCAAAAAGCAGGAATCGATGTCTATGGAGACATTGTCTTGAATCATAAAATGGGTGCTGATGGTACTGAAATCGTTATGGCAAAAGAAGTCAATCGCCAAAATACCAATGAAATCATTTCTGATGATGAACAAATTGAAGTCTATACCCTTTTTACTTTTCCCGGTAGAAATAAAAAATATTCTGATTTTATTTGGCATTGGTATCATTTTGATGGTATCGATTATGATGAAAAAACACATCGTAATACTATTTTCCTTTTTAATCAAAAAAGTTGGGATCAAGAAGTAGATGATGAAAACGGCAATTATGATTATTTAATGGGAGCTGATTTAGATTTTGGAAATGAAGAAACGGCTCAAGAAGTTACCTCATGGCTTTATTGGTATATAAATTTAACTAAAATCAACGGCTTACGTCTCGATGCCGTTAAACATATTCCCGCTTCTTTTTATAAAAACCTCTTGCCAAAAATATATCACGATTTTAATAAAGAATTATTTACGGTTGGTGAGTATTGGCACGGAGATGTGTATCATTTGGAAAATTATTTAAAAGAAGTCAATTTTGAAATGTCTTTATTTGATGTTCCTCTTCACTATCATTTTTATGATGCAAGTCATAATGAAAATTATGATTTTTCTCATATTTTTGATCAAACGCTTGTTTCCATGTATCCTTCAAATGCAGTTACTTTTGTCGATAATCATGATACGGAACCAAGTCAATCATTAGCTTCTTTCATTCCTGATTGGTTTAAAGGACATGCTTATTGTTTAACTCTTTTAAGAAAAGCAGGGTATCCTTGTGTTTTCTATGGTGATTTAGAAGGTATTGATTATGAAAATGTTTCTTCAAAAAAAGAAATGCTTCAACAGCTCCTTTCTTTAAGAAAACAATATAACGAAGGAAATCAAGAAGATTATTTCAATCATCCTCATTTAATTGGTTGGATTAGGCGTACCCAAACAAAAACAATGGCAATTATTATGACGAATTCAACTGGTGGTATTAAATCAATGTATGTTGGTAAAGAATATAGTCATTGTTATTATGTCAATGTCTTTAATGGCTATCAAAGAGTGCTTATTAATGAAGATGGTTACGGTGATTTTTATTGTGAGGATAAAAACTTTGCTGTATACGTAAAAGAGTAATGATTCAGTTTTACTAATTCATTACTCTTTTTTATAATTATAAAATTAGTTTTTTTGTCATTTAATCCAGTTAAATTCAATTCAATCTTTACAACAGTTTCTTTTATATCAATATTTTCAAAATCATTCCCACATGTTATTGCTTCTGGAACATCAGAAAATGAAACCGAATATCTTTCTTCCATCATCTTCTTTTAAGAAAATGGCAGGATAATATAATTTCATACTCTTTCTCCTTCTTATATTTTTCATTGAAATTATTTTTGTACTTAAACCTCTCAAAATTTATTCTTTCCTAAAAAAAGCAGGTGTCTTACCCGCAAATTGAGGGACCCTGGTCTTACGACCAGCCCAATTAATAGATTTCTATTGTAAGTAGAGTGTATCATAAATCTATCTTCTTTTCATACATGTTTAAAAAAAAGAAGGATTTCTCCTTCTAATATTGTAAAAAGATTTCTCTTATTTCATCACGGTCATGTGTTTGTGTTAAAGCAAACATTAGAATCAATACGTTAACTAAAACTTTATTTTTCCATAGGAATTTTACTTATTTGCGTATAGAAGTATACTTCTTAATTTTGCATACTAACGTAGTCTTTGGGCAAAAACATCAATAAGTTATTGACTTTTCCACTTTCTGAGTAAATCGTATTAGAAAATAATGCAAGAATACCTCAATTATAGAATTCTCCATGACATACTAGGCAAATTACTTGATAAAGATTAAATGAATCTACTAGATGCATTGTCCTTGTTATTATTACTATATTTTAACCAATGATCTCTTTTATACAATCTTTAATTAATGAATCAATCCATGAATTAATATTTGAAAATCTAAAACCTAATTTTTTAGCAAGAGCAGTATTTATTTGATAACTTTCTACATCATTGTACGGAGCAATTTCTGCGTTCTTTCTTAAAAACAACTCAGAAATGTTTTTATCAAGAATATTTTTATTCGGATCAAGTATTGATAAAATCTCATACATTGATAAACCCCCCATTGCTAGCAGCATTAATACATCCCTTAAAATCATTTACATCTTTTAAAAATGCTAGAAATTTCCCAGCTTCTTTAGAATCTACGAAACTCATCTTATTTTTTATATTATTTACATATAAATTTTTCTTTTCTCTATAACATTTTATATACTTAATCAATCTTCCTGTATAATCATCTTTTCCTATAACAAATGGGAACCTAACACAAATATAGTTTATATCATTAAATTTTTGTAATATTGCAGCCTCAACAAGACGTTTCCCTTCTGCATATTCAACTTCATTTCGTTTACAATTAATATATGGATAAGTTATTGAATCAAAATCAGTTTCTTTTACATCTCCTTTTAAAGGATTATAAACAGATGTAGAAGATGTAACAACATATTTTCCACAATGAATATGTGGTAATAATATTTCTATATCATTGGAACAATATGCCAAGTTATCATATATTACATCAAAATATTTATCACTAAGGTTATTTATTATACTTAATTCATCATGTCTATCCAATCTAATTCTTTTAACTTTATTTCCAAAAGAATCACTAGTTAACCCTCTAGTTGCTATTGTTACATCACAATTACTTTTTAATAATTCATCAACCAAATGAATCCCAAAAAATCTTGTACCACCTAAAACTAAAACTTTCATCACGCTTTCTCCTTTATATAAAAATATAGAGTTAATGCTTTTTAAAAGATTTTATATATAAGCACATAATTTTCAAATTGTATTTTTAGTACTTAATTTCTTAATTATTTCTATTTCACGAAATAAAGTTTCATCCAAGGAACAACAATTATTTAACATTTGATCATAATCATCAATATCAATACTTTTTCCTTGCAAAATCATATACTTTAGTATGCAAATTTGTGCTTTATGTTCCCCAATACCTTTAAATTTCAATAAATTATTTTTTAATTCAATAAAATTAGTTACTTGAAAAACATTATTTATATCTTTAAAATCATATTTTAAAGTGTCAAACGTACTATCTAGATAATCTATCATTTTATTAGGAAATCTGTGTTTAATGCCTTGTTTATAAAATAAATCCGTTAATTCTCTTTCAGTACATATATAGTTCTTTTTTTCCAATTCTTCTACTAATTTAAGACTATTTTGTAGTGTAGTATTTGTATTTTGTGATTGATGAAATATCGTTGATATTAAAAGATAATACATTTGTTTTTTATTTATCTCTTCCATTTTCTCTTTATATTTTCCTTTTCCTTTTTTAAAAATGCATCATACAAATCAATTTGTAATTTATTAGCTATTGAAAATAAAACTATTAATACATCCGCAATTTCTTCTTCAATAGAAGAATAATTATTTATTTTGCATCTATCAATTGGTAACCTTGTCGAATCCTTTCTAATAGACTTTGCTAGCTCACCCACTTCTTCCATTAATAACATTAATTTTAATTCTATTGACTGATTATTGAACCCTCTAATTTCTAAAACATTATTAATATAATTTTGTAGTTCCACTAATGATGTATCTTTCTTTAAATCATTAAAATATTCTTCTTGAGTTTTCATATTCCTCTCCCCCTTTTTCACATAAAATTAAAATAATACTTTTCCTTATAAGTTCATTATACTCCAGACAATGCATAAAGTTGAAAAAATAACATAAAATAGTTTTTTATCTAAAAAGTTGTCTTACCGTTAATTGATAAATGTTGATCTAATATCCACCAAAAATAATTGATTTTCTCTAAACATAAATTGTATCATAGCTATCAATTATTCTTACCTATAAACATTTTTAATTTTATATTAATACTTACTAAAAATAAAAAAAAGAAGGATTTCTCCTTCTAATATTGTAAAAAGATTTCTCTTATTTCATCACGATCATGTGTTTGTGTTAAAGCAAGCATTAATAAAACTCTCGCTTTTTGTGGCGATAAGGTATTTGATGAAATACATAAATGATGTGGATCAAAGATTTCATCATCAAAAACAATTCCTTGTGAAATACGTGAAGAACGTACAAAAATTGTACCCTTTTCAGAAAGTTCTTCGATTGCTTTTAACCAAGCTTGGCTATAATTTCCACTTCCTGACCCTGCAATAACAATTCCTTCATGATCACTTGCAAGATCATATAAGATTTTAGCATCCGCACCACTGTAATAAAAAGCAATCGCTACACTTTTAATAGAATCAATACGTTTGTTAAAACGTGATTTTACCGTATGAATCTTACTTGTTTGTGTATAGAAATAGACTTCTTGATCTTGCATATATCCTAAACATCCAAGAGATCTTTGATCAAAGGCATCAATTTTAAAATTATTAACTTTTTCAATATCTCTTCCTGAATAAATTGTATTAGAAAATAAAGCAAGAACCCCACGGTTATAAGATTCTCCATGACAAGCTAAACAAATAGCTTGATAAAGATTAAATGGACCATCTGCACTCGTTGCTGTTGCTGGACGCATTGCTCCTGTTAAAACAACAGGTTTTGGTGTATTTAATGTTAAAGTTAAAAAATAAGCTGTTTCATCTAAAGTATCTGTTCCATGAGTAACAACCGCACCATCAATCGTATCATCCGACAAAATTTCTTCAATATTATTTTTTAAGATCAACCATTTTTCATGAGTCATTTCATTACTATCTATATTCATTAATTGATATTCTTTAATATGCGCCACTTCATTGATTTCTGGAATTGTTTCAATAATTGAATCAATATCAATTTCTCCTGCATGATATGCTGCAGTTTTCCCTTTTTTTCCTGTACCAGCAATTGTACCACCTGTTGCTACAATAGCAATTGTTTTCATAATTCCTCCTTAATATCGTATTTCAAAAGATTTTTCATACTCTTTTATATTTAATAAATGGTAATGGATTTGTTCTATTTCAATAAATGGTTGTTGATAGAGCTTTTCAATCATTCTTTCTATTTGCATTCCTTCTCCTTGAACTTCCATAGAAACCGAACCATCATATTCATTTTTTACAAACCCCGTTAATTTTAATTCATTTGCGATAGAAAAGCAACGAAAACGAAAACCAACACCTTGAACTCTGCCTTTAAATAAATACTTTCTTCTTTCCATAAAAAATAACCGGTTTCCCCGATTATTTTAAACTATCTAAAATATCTTTCATTTTAAAGGCAAGTCCTTGGCATTTTTCTACTGATAAAGAACATAAAGCAACACGAATACCTTTATTGACTTTAATTGTATAAATATCTTGAGCAAGCATTGCTTCATGGAATCGTGTTAATAAATCATCATCTTCTACTTTTAAAGTAACAAAGAAACCTTCTTTATATGGATAATAAACTAAACCACATTGATTAGCTTCACTTGTAAAGATTTCATATCTCTTTCTTAATAAATCAACATATTTTCCTTTTTCTTCGTTAAATTCATCTTTATGTTCAGTTGTAACTTTAACAAAGTTTTCCATTGCTGCATTAGGAATATTTGACCAAGAAGCTCTTGCATGTTTTTCCATTAAGATTTCAAGTGCTCGAACATCGTCTTGATTTCTTGCTAAAATAACAGCACCCCCACATCTTAAACCATAAGATGTAAGTGTTTTAGAACAAGAGAACGCTACAACAATCATGACTTGATCATTCATACGATTAAATGCATTCATATAATCTCTTGATCTTTCTAAGTTATAAGAATAGTCAATATAAGCAATATCATCTAAGATAATAACAGGTCCTTCATTTGATAATTCATTACAAAAATCAATCACTTGATTCCATTCTTCAACTGTCATAGAATATCCTGTTGGGTTATGACATGGATCATTGATAATCGCTAAAACTTTACCTTGTCTTGCCATTACTTCACGACAAGTTTCTTTAAAGCTTGTAATATTGAATGCATCTCCATCAAACATTTGATAGGCTTGTACTTTACAATTAGCAATCGTTGCCATTGATTTATAGTTACCCCATGCAATATGAGGAATAATTAAAGTTTGCCCTTCATCTAACACATTTAAAATGGTTGAACTTACTGCTCCTGATCCTCCAGGTGTTCCAATAACACTATGGCATAAATCAAGTTTTGTATCTTGTACGACCCAATTATAAACTTGTTTTCTAAAGTTTGGATTCCCACTAAAACTAGAAGCATATTTTGCTTTTGTTCTATTATCTAAACTGTTATACGTATTAAATACGGTATCTAATGCAACTAAATTTCCATCTTCATCATATAATGAACCAATTGTCGCATTGATAATATTTTCTTTTCCTTTTTTAGCAATTGCATCATTTGCTAGATTTACAATCTTAAAAACATTATCAACAATTGGTTGATGATCAATATTTTCTCTAATAAATTTTTTCATCACACATACCTCTTCATATTCATTATTACTTGTATCTTATCATACTTTAATAAAAAATTCTCTAATTTTAAAGATTTTTTAATTAAATACAATTTATCTTATTTCTTTTGTTCCATCTAACTCTTGATAAATCATCCAAATTTTCTTAACTAAACGATGTGGCAAAACCTTCATTCCTAAGATTTGTATTCGATTGATTGTTCCATATAAAGAAACATCCTTAGAACTTTCCATATCCTTAATCGCTTTTTTAATAACATCTTTCGCTTTATAAACCTTTCCATAGCGAATCACAACAGGTTTTTTGTCTTTTACAACAGCACGATCAAAAAACTCTGTTTCTACCCAATAAGGACATATAGCTAAAACATGAATTTGTCGATATTTTAATTCTTCATTTAAAGCTCTTGAATAGCTTAAGACAAAAGCTTTGGTAGAAGCATAAATATTTAAGTAAGGAATCGGCATATAACCACTACATGAAGCAAGATTAACAATAGAGCTTTTTTTATGCATATAAGGTAAAACACTATTGACCATTTTAACAACTGCCAGCATATTTAAATTCATCATATTTTCAATGACTTCAATCGACATATTTTCATAATGATTTAATTTTCCATAGCCTGAACAATTAATCAAGGCTTTTACTCTAGGTTTTTCTTGAAATAAAGCTTCTTGAATAATTTCAAAGGATTCTTTTTGCGTTAAATCTAAAGCAAAAATTCTTACCTTTGTTTGTAGTCTTTCCTTTAAATTTTCCAATCTTTCTTTTCTTCTAGCAATCACCCATATTTCATCTACTTGATACTTCTTTTCAATTTGCATGGCAAATTCTCTTCCCATTCCAGAACTTGCACCTGTAATCATTATTATTTCTTTCATCATATCACCACTTTTTATTATAATTTTCTTTCGAAGTAAGTCAAAATATTCTTCTTTTTTTCATAATACAAAAAAACGCTTACATTCATTGCTTTTATGATAAAATATAGATAAGCTATTCATATTTAGACATACAATATGATTATTATTTAAGGAAGGAAATGTTTATGAAAAAAAATCGTAGTTTAAACTTGAAGTATGCTGGTAGCCAAATTTTCTACTTTGCTGCTTTTGCATCAATGATGGGTTATGCTTCTGTCTTTTTATTAGATAAAGGATGTACAAACTCACAAATTGGTATTGCTCTTGCTCTTTCAAGTATTATCGCTGTTTTATTACAACCAATGCTTGCTTCTTTTGCAGACAATCATAAAAATATTGAAATGCGGAATATCATTGCCCCAATTGTATTGTTAGTCATTGCTTTATCCGCAATTCTTTATTTAATTCCCGGAAGTGCTTTATTTGTTTTATTTTTAGTAGTGACTATTTTTTCAATCATGTCATCAATCATGCCATTGATGAATTCACTTGCCTTTGTTTTTGAACAACATGGTATTGAAATTAACTATGGTCTTGCTCGTGGATTGGGTTCTGTAGCTTATGCCATTGCTTCTCTTGTTTTAGGACATGTTGTTGAAAGTTTTTCACCAGGTATATTACCTCTATTCTATGTTATTTTTACAGCTTTATTATTTGTTGTTGTTAAAATGTTTGTTTTACCAAAAGGTTATGAAAAAGAAATTACCAAAGAAGATACAAAACAAGAAGAAACAGAACAACTTTCTTTTGGTAAATTCTGTATGAAATATAAAAAATTTATTTTATTTTTAGTTGGTTTTGTACTTGTCTATTTTGCTCACACAATCATCAATAACTTCTTTATTCAAATTATTACTAATATTGGTGGGACAAGTGCTGATATGGGAAATGCAGTTTTCGTTGCAGCAATGTTGGAACTTCCAACAATGGCTTTCTTTACAAAGATGTCTGAAAAAATTAATTGTGGTACACTTATTAAATTTTCCATTTTAATGTTTGTCGTAAAACATGCACTTACATATTTTGCAACAAATATGATCATGATTTATCTTGCTCAAGTATGTCAAATGTTTGCCTATGCTTTATTTGTTCCAGCTTCTGTTTATTATGTTAATAAGAAAATTGCTGTTGCTGATCGTGTTAAAGGACAATCACTTGTTACAACTTCAATGACATTGTCAGGAGTATTTGCAAACTTTGCAGGTGGAATTATGCTTGATGCTTTAGGTGTTGGACATGTTTTACTTGCTGGAGTAGTTCTATCTATTGTAGGAGCTGTTATTGTTATTTCAATGACAGAAAAAGTTTAAGCGACTCAACATTGAGTCGCTTTTTTTATGAGCTTATTTCTTTCTTCTTTATTTAAAGGACGTGACATACCTTCCAATAAGTCTTCATCTAAATAGATTTCATCAAAAGAAATTCTTTTTAAAGAAACAACTTCATTCTTTAATGATAAAAACATCTTTTTGATTTGATGATATTTTCCTTCTTCAAGTGTTACATAGCCATGAAAATCATCTAAAATTTCAAGTTTAGCAGGTAAGCATTGAATACTTTGATCAATGGTGATTCCCCTTTTAAAAACTTCTTGATCTACTTTTTTTAGCTTTTCTTTTGTTTCAACAAGATAGGTTTTCTTTACATGATTTTGTGGTAATAGAAGCTTCTTTAAACTTTTATCATTGGTAAGAATCAAAAGTCCTGTCGTATCACGATCTAATCTTCCTAAACAAAAACAATCTAAATAATCAATTAAATCAACAACACATTTTTCTTTTTCATCTTTATTGGCACAAAGATATCCTTTTGGTTTATTGAGCATAAGATAGTGAAATGGTTGACTCTTGAGCTTTTTTCCTTGATAAATAAGAACATCCTCTTCTTGGATCTTTCTTTTACAATTCGTTTCAACAACACCATTAACTTGAATGAACCCATGTTTAATAAGTGTTTTGCATTCCTTTGTATTACCTAAATTATTGTACATTAAAATATAATATAAATCTTTCATCTTAACCCTTATAATTCTTTTCTAACCAATGCGCCACCGCATCTTGATCATGACGACCAATAACGCCTGTTGCCTTTTCTTTGAGTTCTTTACAGGCATTTTCTACTGCATAGCTCTCATTGGCTATTTCAAACATTGATAGATCATTCAACCCATCTCCAAAAGCAACGACTTTCTCACATTTTAGATAGTCTTTTAATTGTAAAATAGCATGCGCTTTTGTCGCTTTTTGTGGTAAGATTTCAAGCCACCAATCTTGACTATAGATATCTTTAGAAAATAAGCATTGATAACGGTCTTTTAAATCATGATAAAAACTTTCTAGCTGTTTTTTTGAAGCAATACATGAAACATAGAAAACATCTCCTTGATAGAGATCATTTTCAGTTGGATTTTTTCTTTTATCATTACGTGTACTTATAAAATCTAGTTGTTGTTTGGTTGATTTACCAGGAATATAACTAAATTTTTCTTGTTTATTTATAAAAGCATAGACAATAGGATAAAAGTTTTTTTGCTTAAAATAATACGATAATTCATTAACTTCTTCTTTTGAAAAGAAATTAGATACTAAAATTTCTTGGCTTTGATTATCAATAATAAAGGCGCCATTATAAAGAATCAAAGGAATTTTTGCACTTAAGCCTTTGGTTGCTGGTTTGGCTGAATAATAAGATCTTGCGGTTGCATAAGAAAACAACATTCCTTGATCAACAAGTTTTTCAATTATTTGATTGGTATAAGTTGATGTTTGTTGTTGACTATTTAAAAGTGTACCGTCTAAATCAGAAACATACAGTGTTTTCATTTTAACGAATAAAGTTTGTCGTTCTCTTTTTATTTTGAGGAACTTCAATTCCTGCTTTTTTACCAGCTTCAATACATTTTAACATCCAAGCCATATTTTTACCTAATGCATACATTGTATCTAATCCCTCTCTATCTTGTTCAACATCACTTGGTGTATGTCCATGCACTTCATTCCAATAATTTGATGTGACAATTGGCATTTCTGAAATACTTAAATGTTTATTTAAAACATCCATACTTGTGACACTCCCTGCTCTTCTCGATGAAGAAATTACTGCTGCTGGTTTATGAACAAAAGCTGATTTAGCACTGTAAAAAACACGATCCATAAAGCTTTGAATTTTACCTGTTGGATGCGCATAATAAACAGGTGTTCCAAAGATAAAGCCATCAGCATCTTTTGCCATTGAGGCAAATTCATTGACACAATCATCAAAAACACATTTACCTGTTTTAGCGCATGATCCACAAGCAACACAATCTTGTAATGGAACATTAGGAATATCATAAATAAGCGTTTCTATTCCTTCTTCCTTTAATGCTTTTTCTACTTCTTCTAAAGCACGATTGGTACATCCTTTAGGGTGTGGTCCCCCATTAACTAATAATACTTTCATTTCCTTTTTCCTCCTATTTTTATTGTAAATCACTCTTTATAATATGACAAATAATTGTTTGTTATAACTTGATATAAGAAAAAGAAATCACTAGGATTTCTCAAATCTTAAAATATTTTCGATGTGGAAAGTATGTGGAAACATATCTACTGGTTGACAATTTGTGATTGTATAACCATGTTCATTTAAATACTTAGCATCTCTTGCTTGAGTGGCTACATCACATGAAATATAAATAATTTCTTTTGGACTTGCCTGTAATAAATGTTCTAAGAATTCTTCTGAACATCCTTTTCGTGGTGGATCAACAAAAACAACATCTAAATGGGTATTTTTCTTAACAAGCTCGACCATATATTTTCCAGCATCATCACAGACAAAATCTACGTTATCTATTTTATTAAGTAGAGCATTATTTTTAGCATCCTCTATAGCTTGGTAAATAACTTCGACCCCGTAAACTTTCTTTACATGTTTTGCAAGTGAAAGGGTAATTGTTCCAATTCCACAATAAGCATCTAAAACAACAGAGTCTTGATTTAAATGAGCTAAATCAATGGCTGTTTGGTAAAGAACTTCTACTTGAATTGGATTGATTTGATAAAATGATTTCAAAGATATCTTATATTGATTTTTAAGTAAAGTATCATAAATATAACCTTGACCGTAAAGAATCTTTTCTTCATCACCTAAAATAACATTATCATGTCTTTCATTGATATTTTGGATAATGGTTTTAATATGTGGAAATTCTTGAACAAGTATTTCTACAATTTGATCAATATGTTTGATTGTTTTTTGATAAGTAATGAAGCATAACATAAATTCTTCACTATGATAGCCTTTTTTAGTAAGAACATGTTTAATATTTCCTTGATGTGTTGTTTTATCATAAGGTTTTATATCATATTGTACAAAAAGTTCTTTCACTCTTTGAATCACTGCATTTGATTCTTCATTTTGAATAAGACATTCATCACAAGCAATAATATCATTGGTTCTTTGTTTATAAAAACCTGTCACTAATTGACCGTTTTTATCATAGCCTAAAGGCATTTGAACTTTATTACGATAATACCAAGGATCTTCTTGCATTAAACAAGGTTGAATATCAACCTCTAAATGTCCAATTCTTTCCATACAATCCTTTACTCTTTTTGTTTTAAATTCTTGTTGTCCTAGACTAGATAAATGCATTAAATGACAACCACCACATCCTTGATAAATATGACATTTAGGATTCACTCTTTCAGGTGAAGGTTTTTGTAATTCAATTAAACGTCCTACCCCATAATTCTTTAACATTTTAATACATTTAATTTGTCCTACTTCTCCTGTGATCATCCCATTTACAAAATAAGTAAAACCTTCATATTTAACAATTCCTTTTCCATCATGAGATTGATCAACACATTTTCCTATAAAATAATCATTTTTTTTCATTTTTTCCTCCAAAAAAACGAGCTAGGCTCGTTTATTGATTTGCAGCATTGGCTGCATCTACTTCTGCCTGTCTTTGAATTGCTTTATCGGCAGCACTTTGATCTTTAACATTTTGTCCTGTATAGGTAATATCATCAATGCCCGCATGTTTTGTACCAAATAATGGGAAATCACTATCCCCATTTGATTTAACAATAATTTCTAAATCATACTGAAGACGTCCATTAGCTTTATTTAAAAGTTGTGACCAAGCAGCTCCATCATCCTTTTGTTGACCCATTGCATCATCAAATGTATGAACAGAATCTTCAACTAAAGACTTCGCATCATCTGCAGAAACATTATCGACAAGTTGATAAGTTAATTTAATTGTACGACAATCAACTTTTACAGCCAAATCTTGAATACGATCATCTTGTTCAATTTGACTTTCAACTTGACTCACCGTATTTTGATCTACTGATAATAATTTCACACATCTTTGTCCATAGACAGGCCCTTTATTATTACCAGAGAAAACAAAAATATAAAGTAGGAAAGCAACAATTAAAACAACAAGTACTGTAATAAAAATATGCCATTTTTTAAGCTTTAATTTCTTTCCATTTTTTGGTTGTTTTGTTTTCTTTAGTTTTTTTACTTTCTTTGGTTTTTCTTCTATTTCATCATCAAATGTAAATTTACCTGTTTGTCCTGCATGTAAATCATTATTTGGTTGTAAATCATCTTTATTATATTCTTTAGTATCATTAAATGAAAATCTTTCTCTTGCCATTATTTCACCTTCTTATACCTTATTTTATCAAAAAATATAGCAAATGTATATCCTTAATAAAGTAATGTACTTTGTGCATCCTCTCCAGCATTTTTAATAACAACAGCTTTTAAACCATCCTGATCATTGATAATGGTATATGTATCCACACCACTAAAATGACTATCCATTTCATCAGCCACTGTTTCTACCATGTAAATAAGTTCTGTATAACTTTTCACACTCACTTTTACTTGAATTTTCATAGTTTGAATCGAACCATCTTTATATTTTCCATATCCAACAACCCCAACTGCTTCTGTTGAAGCATTTTTGACATTGTTTTTAAATACAGAGAATTGAGAATATAGCGATTCGTCTGCTTTATTAGCCTCATCACTTGTAAAAATATACGTATTATAGTCTAATAATTTAATTGAACCTACTTTACCATTTTTACAATAACTACTATAAATATAGTGTCCATTATAACTATTTTCATCTTTAACATTTTTACGATAAACCGCAATTAAAGTCGGAATATCTTTAACACTTTTCTTTGTTTGAAGATAGTTATAAAGTTTAGAAATCACTTCTTTTCCATAATTATTAACACTATCATCTGATAGTACGTCATTTGTACCACCTGTTGCATCTAAAATAATTGCGATAGACATTCCTTTTAAAGTATATTTATCACCACTTTTTTCATAGTAATCTTGTTCACTGATATTTTCAACCATCTTACTTACTTCTTTACCATCAACAGTTTCCCCTGTTGCCGGTTGTAAAGAATGTTTTTTATTTCTTAATAAAAGTTCATCTTTATCTTTTTTTACAAGTTGTAAACCTTCAGACATATAATAATCTGATGTTGAAAAATATTCTGTCGATAAAACTTGTAATTCTCGTCCAATTGTTTGAAAATCATCTGATGAAGAAAAATCTTGATAAAATGTTTCTCTAATCAAATTTGTCCCAAGATTAACAATTGGATAAAATGAATCATCTAACGAATCTGTTGAAGAAATATCTTGGCTGCTTTTTGTTTCTTTTTTGCTTGATTTTGATGTACACCCTGTACAAAGAAGTAAACATAATATACCAATTAATAGTTTTTTCATAAGGACCTCCTTTTTTTGCACATTATAGCATAAAATTATGATTTTATCATTTCCATAAACATTTCTTCACTAAGAACCGGAATATTTAAGGATTGTGCTTTAGCAAGCTTGCTTCCGGCATTTTCTCCCGCTAATAAATATGTTGTCTTTTTAGAAACGGAACCTGATACTTTACCCCCGTTATTTTCAATAAGTGTTGCAGCTTCCTTACGAGATAAAGTTGGAAGCGTTCCTGTTACAACAAAAGTCATATTTTCTAATAGAGAAGAACTTTGAGTATCTTCTATTTCCATTTTCAATCCATAGTTTTCTAATTTATGAATGATTTCTTTATTTTTTTCATCTTTAAAATAATCAATAAGAATTTGCGCACTCGTAGCACCAATATCATTGACTTCAATGAGTTGTTCATAGCTTGCATTCATTAATTGATCCATGGTTTTAAATTTTTTCATTAATGATTTTGCAGCTGATTTTCCAATATTAGAAATACCTAAAGCTGTTAATATTTTTGTTGCATCATTTTCTTTACTTTTTTCAATCGCATTTAATAAATTATCGGTACTCTTTACAAGACCGATTACTTTTTTGTCTAAAAGATCTTGTCTTTTATCTTTTAATGTATAAATATCACTCACATCATGAATATATCCTTGATCTATCAAGGTTTCTACATAAGATAAACCAAAGCCTTTAATATCCATTGCATCTCTTCCAACAAAATTTACAACATTTCTTACTAACTTACTTGGACATGTTGGATTGGAACACTTAATATCTACCGTTCCTTCTTCTTGATATGTTGGTGCTCCACATACTGGACAGACATTTCCTATTTGATAAGGAACACTATCAGCCGGTCTTTTATCTTTATTGACACCTTTTACTTTAGGAATGATTTCTCCTGATTTATAAACAATAATTGTATCACCAATACGAACATCTAGGCTATCTATAAAATCTTGATTATGAAGGGTTGCTCTAGAAACCGTTGTTCCACATAAACGAACTGGTTCAAAGATAGCTGTTGGTGTAATTCTACCTGTTCTTCCAACAGACAACTCAATATCTAAAAGTTTTGTTTCTTTTTCTTCTGGTGGGTATTTATAAGCAACTGCCCAACGCGGTACTTTAGCTGTTTGTCCTAATTGTTGTCTTTGTTCATAGCTATCAATTTTAACAACCGCTCCATCAATGTCATAGCCTAATTGATCTCTACTTTCACCAATCATTTCAATTGCTTTCCATACTTCTTCAAAGCTGTGACAAATTTGATAATTATCAATAACTTTCATTCCTTGTTTTTTCAAATATTCATAACCTTGACTATGCGTCGTAATTTCTTTTCCTCGAATATCTTGAATATTAAAGATAAACATAGAAAGATTTCTTTGTTTGGTAATACGACTATCTAATTGACGAAGCGTTCCAGCTGCACAGTTTCTTGGATTTGCAAAAGTCTTTTTATTATTTAATTCTTGAATCTCGTTGACTTTATCAAAAGCCTCATTCGTCATATAGACTTCACCACGTACTTCTAAGTATTCTATTGGTTCTTTTAATTTATTTTTTACATCTTTGATGACTCTTGCATTAACTGTAACATCTTCACCTTGGATAATTCCATCACCACGTGTAATCGCTGTTGTTAAGTCACCATTTTCATATCTTAAAGCCATTGAAAGACCATCAATTTTATATTCAACGATAAAAACAGGATCGACTAAAGTTTCTTGCATTGATTCCACAAATTCTTGGACTTCTTCTTTAGAAAAAACATCTTGTAAAGAAAGCATCGGTACACGATGTCTTACCAAAACACCTGCTTCTCTTTTAGCACTTCCTCCAACATGTTGAGTTGGTGAATTTGGTGTGACATATTCAGGATGATCCTTTTCTATTTTTTTAAGTTCTTTCATCATCATATCATAGTCATAATCACTTATTTCTGGATCATCTTGGTTATAATAACGATCATTATGATATTCAATTGTTTTTACTAATTCTTCATATCTTTTTAAATCATCCATCATTTTCTCTCCTTTAAAATCTTTTTTATTATAACAAAATAATGACATACAAAAAAGAGAATATTATATTCTCCAATGGCATGAACTTAAGATATAATCTTAGGTTCATGTCTTTTTATTTTTATCCTTTTTTTATAATAGTATCTCGTATTTCTTTTTATGTAGTATAG
>QWCN01002959.1_pt1 | contig 20890 bp, 19 predicted proteins | sample 1972711 | NCBI WGS metagenome assembly QWCN01 (sample SAMN09866707, study PRJNA288562) | Human gut metagenome isolate term1_stool, whole genome shotgun sequencing... | isolation source: gut | host: Homo sapiens | place: USA: California
CTCATCGTAATATTGTGCCACCCCTCTTCTGTTGTCAAGCGGCTTTTCTTCCCGCTTTTTACCTCTACCCGAAAAAGTTGTTTCTCCACCGGGGAGATTTCAGATGAAAGATAATACACATATTTCCCGGCAGGATCAGCGGCCACGAATTCCACGTCCGCATCCACGTCTGTCAGACGACGAATTAATTTACCGTTCACATCGTGCAAGTAAAGATTCATGAAACCATCCCGGTTATTCGTAGAATAAATGAATTGTTTCGGGTTATTAGCCAAGAATACCAAACCGCTTTGCGGTTCCACGTAAGTATTGGACTTTTCCTCGAATAAAGTAGCGATCAATTTACCCGTTGACGCGTCATATTTATTCAAACGCATATGATTTTGTCCCCGGTTAAGCACTTGAATATATACCATATCAGACTCCGGAGCCCAAGTAATTCCCGTCAAATATTGTTCGCGGCCGAAATCATTCGCATCCAGAAAAGTCGTCTTAGCAGAAGCTATATCATAAACCCCAAGATTCACCAACTCGGATTTCATTCCAGCCATTGGATACTTAATCTCTTTTAACTCACCCGTACGAGTATTGATATCCAACAACGGGAAATTCGTTACCTGGCTCTCGTCTTTACGGTAAAATCCCAGTTTCTTTCCGTCCGGAGACCAAAAAATACCACCCGTAATTCCGAATTCATTCCGGCTAACCACCTGCCCGTTCACGATATTCTTGTCCTCATCCGCGGTAACGGTATAACTATTCCCACGCTCGTCCACGTAATACAAGTTATTATCAATCGTATACGCATACATATTACCCGCTTTAGAATAAGTCTCGTTAGCAGCCCCTTTCGGGAAAGTGAATTTCTGTTTCACCTGTTTCTTGGCAACGTCAATGTGGTAAATACTCCCTTGACGAGCTATCACCAGAGTATTATCATCCAACCAAGAAAAATTAGGGAATCCTCTCAATTCGGCTCCCAAGATCCTGTTCAATTCCGCCACCGTGAGCAGTACACTCTTTTCACCTTTATCGACAGATTCACCCATCAAACCTTCCCGGTCCAGATAGGTCAACTGATTCTTGTCGCCTTGCCATTGAATATACTTGGACCGGGGATATAAATGATACCCAACCACGGCCTCTTCCATGGTTAAAACCTTCTTTTGCGCGCTTAAATCGAACATCATACTTAATCCGATTATTGCCAAAAACATCCTTTTCATGCTTTACTTTTAGCTGTTATTATTAATCTTCAATTGTAAATTCATCCCGATCTTCCAACACGGGGAACTTCACACGAAATTCCCGTAAAGCTTTCAAATCAATATCTACCTGTTTCACCTCGTCGGCAAAAGGTTCACAAGCAACCAATACATCCCCTTTAGGAGAAATAACTGCCGAATCACCGGAATAATTCAATCCTACCCCGTCTTCGCCCACTCGGTTCACCCCAATAACGTAACATTGATTCTCGATTGCCCTGGCCATTAATAAAATTTGCCACGGTTGCCTCCTTGCCTCCGGCCAGTTGGCCACGTACACGGCCAAGTCGTAACCACACGTGTTACGACTCCACACGGGAAAACGTAAATCATAACAAATGAAGGGCGCGATCCTTACTCCCTGGTAATCAAACACCAATAACTCATTCCCTGCCGTAAAATGCTCTTTTTCCTCTCCCATCGTGAACAAATGCTTCTTGTCATAATGCAAGATTTTACCATCCGGAAAGGCCACCAGCAAACGGTTGTAGTAATGCTCGTCTTCGAAATAAACGGTCGATCCCATGATCAACGCATCTTTTTCCCTTGCCCATTCCTGCATACACTGGTAAACAGCCTCGTAAAAAGGTGCTACCCGTTCTTTCCCCTTCATGGTAAATCCCGACGCAAACATCTCGGGTAAAACGATTATGTTTGCTCCTTCTATCGCTGCTATCCGCTTGTTAAAAAGTTTCAAGTTCACCGGTACATTCTCCCATTCCAAATGCGCCTGTACGATCGCAACATTCATATATACTATTATTTATTATACAATAATGATTTCTGTTAATCGCCCGCGGAAAAGTTTTCCGGGTGACGCGGGTTCGCATCCTTATATGTTGACATGATATATTTCAAATCCGCATCCGGATCACCCGTCGGTTCAAAGCGGGGGCCCCACGTGCAATATTTATCCTTGTAATCAATACGTCCCAGATACACCGGAACCCCGGCCTCCTTAGCTATCACCAGAAATCCCTTTTTCCATTTCTTCCGTTTTTTCCGGCTCCCCTCCGGGGTTATAGTCAAATACATAACATCCCGTTTTTTGAATTCCTCCACCATTCTCTCCACGATATGATTCTCCTTATTCCCCCGATCAACAGGAATCACGTTCAAAGCCCTCAATATCGGTCCTAACGGAAAAAAGAAAAACTCCTTCTTCATTAAAATATAAGTAGGAACACCTTGACTTATAAAAGTCAACTTTCCCCAGATAAAATCCATAATGGAAGTATGCGGTACGGATATGACTACCGCTTTTTTATCCGCGGGCAAGCCGCCCTTGAGTTTCCATCCGAATATCTTCAATATCAGTCGTGCAATATGTTTCATAACCATTCTGTTTTCTGAAATCCCGTCAAAGTTAGTGTTTTTTGAGGAAAGATAAAATTATTGATAAAACTTCGGTAAACTATTGGTTCGTACAAAAACAATTATTACTTTTGCCGAGCGAAAATTTAACCTCAGGGGTACAACAAGTGGAAGAATCCCACCCCACGGTATTAACTTAATAATGAAATAGAACAATGTACGCAATTGTAGAAATCGCAGGACAACAATTTAAAGTTGAAAAAGACCGTAAAGTCTATGTTCACAGACTGACTGCAGAAGAAGGCGCTCAAGTTGAATTCGACAAGGTGCTTTTAGTAGACAACGAAGGTGACATTAAAATCGGAACTCCGGTTGTAGAAGGAGCTAAAGTTACGGCAAAGGTATTATCTCACGTGAAAGCTGACAAAGTAATAGTTTTCAAGAAAAAGAGAAGAAAAGGATATTGTAAGAAAAACGGTCATCGTCAATGTATGACCCAGATTCAAATCGAAGCTATCAACGCTTAATTTATTTTGTAACTTCTAAAATTTAAAACGATATGGCACACAAGAAAGGAGTCGGTAGCTCTAAGAACGGTCGTGAATCAGAAAGTAAACGATTAGGAGTAAAGGTATTCGGCGGACAATTTGCTAAAGCAGGTAATATCATCGTTCGTCAAAGAGGAACTGTACACAACCCGGGATTAAACGTGGGTATCGGTAGAGATCATACCTTATTCGCATTGATCGACGGAAAAGTTGTTTTCAGAAAAAAACAAGACAACAAATCTTACGTTTCTATTGAGGCTATCGCTGAATAAGTAGAAAAATGAACATATTTAAGCTCCTGTCCTTACAAAGTACAGGAGTTTTTTTTATTTTTACACCTCGAAATGAGAATACGGATATTCTTGTTTCGATGATTTAAAATTAAAATCTAAAATTTAAAATTACCAGAGATGCTAAACCTTAAATTTATTCAGGAAAACAAAGACACGGTGATTCGAAAATTAGCCGTTAAGAACTTTGATGCCAAGGAATTAGTTGAGAAGATTATCGCTCTCGACAACGAGAGAAAGAATTTACAAAAAGAATCGGATAACAAGCAATCCGAAATGAATAGCATCTCCAAGCAAATCGGTTCCTTGATGAAAGAAGGGAAAAAAGAGGAAGCCGAGCAAGCAAGGGCTAATACAACCCGTCTGAAAGAAGAGATCGCAGCCTTGACTGCCCAACATAATAGCACCCAGAACGAGTTGAACTCACTCATCGTTCGTTTACCGAATTTACCACATGACTCCGTACCTCCCGGAAAGAGTGATGCGGACAACGTGATCGTGAAAATCAGTGATAACGTGCCTGCTCATGAAGAAGGACAACTTCCCCACTGGGACCTGGCGAAAAAGTATCAGTTGATTGATTTCGAGGTTGGTGTGAAGATCACGGGAGCCGGATTCCCCGTCTATAAAGGGTTGGGAGCCCGTTTACAAAGAGCCCTAATCTACTTCTTCCTGGAAGAAAACATCAAAGCAGGCTATCAAGAAGTGCAACCCCCGCTTGTCGTTAATGAAGATTCAGGCTTCGGAACCGGTCAGTTGCCCGATAAAGACGGACAGATGTATTACGTGAACGAGGACAAACTGTATCTTATCCCCACGGCAGAAGTACCTGTAACCAACCTTTACCGGGATATGATCGTGGATGCCGACCAATTACCGATCAAGAACACGGCTTACTCCGCTTGTTTCCGCCGGGAAGCCGGATCATACGGAAAAGACGTTCGCGGGTTGAATCGCCTGCACCAGTTCGATAAAGTAGAGATAGTGCAGATCACCCGTCCGGAAATGTCTTACGAAGCTCTCAACGGCATGGTGAAACACGTGGAAGGACTATTAATCAAGTTGGGATTACCTTATCGTATCGTACGTCTATGCGGTGGTGATTTGAGTTTCACCTCTGCCCTAACCTTCGATTTTGAAGTGTATTCAAAAGCACAAGACCGTTGGCTGGAAGTCAGCTCTGTTTCCAATTTCGAAGAGTATCAGGCAAACCGTCTGAAACTACGTTTCCGGGATAAAGGAGACAAGAAAACGACCATGGTACACACGCTAAACGGTAGCGCCCTAGCATTACCGAGAATCGTGGCCTCTTTACTGGAGAACAACCAGACTCCGGAAGGTATCCGGGTACCGGATGTACTCCGCGGGTTTATGGGTACCGACTATATAAGATAAAAACTGAAAACTAAAAGATAAAAGATCCGTGAAGGATTAACTTTTATCTTTTAGTTTTTACCTTTTAGTTTAAAATGCGCTTTATATACAACACGACATTCAGTATTAACGAAAACATTGCAGAGGAATTCATCCAGGTTATCCGAGGTGGTTACATCGCTTATCTCAAAGGCAAAAACCTTTGTAATGACATACTATTTACCCGTGTCTTGATTCGTGAAGGAGAAGGCCTATCCCTCTCCCTACAACTCATATTCCCTTCTGCCGAAGAATACACCATCTTTATAGAAAGCTACAAGGACAGATTATTACATATGCTGGTAGACGTATTCGGAGAGGATCTTTTATATTTCAGTACCACTCTCGAAGAGATTGGATAAATCGAGATTCTGACAGATTTTTATTAACTTTTGCAAGAAAAGATAATTTGCCTAAAATAAATCGATTGGTCGGATTGCTTGAAAATTAGGTAACGAAATAGCAACCGTTCGTATTTCTGAATTTTCAATTGTTATGCTCTAATGTAATAACTCTGATACTACATACCCAACCTAATCAGACTACGGTTGGTTTCAGTTTTTTGACCACCTTTCTGCTTGAATGAGTTGAAATTATACGACACGCCAAGCCAGAGCATACGGCTCTTATTTTTGCTGCTATTCATCAGGTCAAAGAGGTTGTTATGCGACCACACCTCCCACTTTGCGGTATTCAATACATCGGTAACAAGCACCGATACGGTCATAGCACTCTTCAAGAGGCGTTGCTTGATGCCGATATTCATTTGGTGCGTAAGCGAGGTTGTCAACTGCGGGTAGTATTGTGGAGTGGTAACGAAATATTGAACTTGAATGTCACCGCCCTTCCAAGGGATAAAGTTGAACATTAGATTGCTGTTGTTTGTCCAACCGTTATTATCGATATGTGTACCTTTGAAAATACCCTCGGTCGTCACATAGTAAGTGTTTGCACTCACCGAGAAGTTTACCCACTTTGCAGGCGTTACCTTCAACGACAACTCCACGCCCGTTTTAAGGTCGGAGTCGGCATTAGCATAAGTGGTAATAAGTCGCTCGCCATCCATCTTCGTAACCTGCGAGATATAGTCGGTGGTGTAATTTAAGTATCCATTCACAAAGAGGTTTACCACCTCACTATTAATGTTATAGCTCAAATCTACCTTCGTTGCCTTCTCGGGGTCTAAGTGCATATTTCCCTGCTCGTAAGTCGTAGCATCGACCATACTCATATAAGGAATAAGCTGCGGATATGTTGGGCGACCAATGCGGCGTGAGAGCGCCAACGAGAGGTCTTGATTTTCTGCAAGTTTATATGTTCCCGAAAGGCTTGGAGCGAGGAAGAAGCTATTGTTACACTCGTCTATCGCATCATGTTTACTATTGAGCGTTACGGTCGAAAACTCGCCACGTAAACCGACCTTATAGGTAAATTTCTTGCTGATGCGTGAAGAGAACATTGCGTATGCCGCAGGAACGAACTCGGTGTGTAGCATATCTTTACTCATATTATCGGAATACACCCAGTCGCCACTCGACAACTCATAAAATTCGTGATATACATCGTTTTGGCGATAGGTCAGTTTCGCTCCTACCGAGAGTGTACCCGCACCGAATTCATGTTTGTAGTCGGCTTGCAGGGCAGGGATAAATGGGCTACCTCCCGACACCGAACGGTTATTCTCAACACCACCTACCCAGTAGTGTGATGGACGCTCACCCCAAATCCTCGACATCGAGCCACGAATCGTGATATCCGACACTTCGGGCTTGATGATATGGGTGTAGGCGATTAAGCCCTCGATATTTACACGATTCCAAGTTACATCATTGTAGCGAAACTCCTCGTGGTCAGCAAAAGTGTTGTGTAAGTCCTGCTTGACATTTAGGCGAGGGATAATCACCTTCGCATCCACACTCAATCGGTTGCGAGGGTTGATACGGAAGTCAGCACAGAGTGAGATGTTGTTGTTGAAGGTGTAACGAGTAGATTGCATCTGCTGAAAGACCTCATAACCTGTATGATGCACCTTGCGGTTAAGCGTTGAATTTATCACATCATCTTCATATTTAGCGTTATAGCTGAATCTCCACGATGTATTTGGACGATTATACGAAATGGCAATATTACCACTTGCAAAATGACTAAAACCATAATTTGCCGCCACCATACCGCTAAAGCCCTCGGCTCGAGAACGCTTCGAAATGATGTTGATGATACCTCCCGTACCACCAGCATCGTGCGAGGCGTCGGGGTTGGTGATAACCTCAATACTCTGGATGTTTGCCGCAGGGATTGTCGACAGGTCACCAGCAGTCGTTGGCACACCGTCCATTAAGACAAGGATATTTTTGTTACCTCGAATAGCAATTTCGTCGTTCGAAATGCTCACCGATGATACAGAACGCAAGATGTCAATGACAGTACCCTTGCTCGATACCATATTTGCCGAAGCGTTGATCGTGGTATGTTCAACGGTAGATTTACGTGCCACTTCCTTGCCAGTAACGACAACTTCTCCCAAAGCAATGGTGTCTTCTTTCAAAGTAATAACCCCCAAGTTAATATGTGCCTTATTCGGTGTGATAAACCCCTCATATTTTGAGTAACCAATAAACTCCACCGCAAGGCGATACTCGTTGTCCGAATGATTTATTTTTAGCAAGAATTTACCATCATTATCGGTAATAACACCCGTGATGGGAACAGTTCCACTATAAATTGCTACGGAAGCATACGGTACGGGATTTTGTCCTTCATCTATTACCTTTCCGGCAATACTACAAATTGTATGTTGTGCTAATATATCTATAGGACAACAAAATAACATTATTAATACTATAATAAAGTTTATATCGGTAAATCTAACATTTTTAATCATATTTATATTGTTATACTATTTAACGCTGCAAAGTTACACTTTCCTGCTAATGGAACGCTCCGAAAAGTGAATTATTACATTCTAAAAAGCGATTTTACATCTTCATTCCTCGGCTTTTCCTCGGTTGTATAGGCTGTTCGCTAAACCATTGACCAAGCGAAGTTCTATTAACAGTTAGGATTGGTCACCTGTCGTTATCTCGCATAATCTGTATCGGGGTATTCTCCGTTGTAATCATCGGTTATACCCCAATAAGAATAGTCGTCCCGTAAAGTTTAGTACATTGCCCCTACTAAGCTCGACAAATTCCATAGCCGAAAGTCCAATTTGCTTGGCAAGGCGTTCTATCTGATTGCGCTCCAGGCTTCGGTTAGTGGCATACTCAATCTGTTCTAGATAGGCCTTGACGGAATGCTACGTTCTTGGTAAGCCGTGCTATGGCAATGTTATTGGATCCCAAAGGGACAAAATAGCGTGGTTTTTCCATATTCCTGAAGTTTTCTGTGTAATACATTTATAACCAGCGAAAAATGCACTATTATTCCAATTTCAGTTGATTGTTTCTGCGTTTTTTTATATTTTTGTATATAAAAACTGATAGATGGAAAAACTAATCATGGGAATAGACCCCGGTACAAACTTCATGGGATATGCAATTCTTAAAACAACCGGAAAGAATTGCAAACCGGAACTTGTCGTGTCGGGAGTCGTTGACATGAAAAAAATGAGCGACCCGTATCTCAAACTGCAAAGAGTATTTCAGCGCACACTGCAAGTCATTGATTCTTACCATCCGGACGAATTGGCTATCGAATCGCAATTCTACGGTAAGAACATCCAGTCTATGCTGAAACTCGGACGGGCACAGGGTGTAGCCATCGCTGCTGCCCTACAACGGAATATCCCCATTTTCGAATATGCCCCGAAGAAAATTAAAATGAGTATCACGGGAACAGGAGAAGCTTCCAAAGAGCAGATCGCCCTTCTATTAAGCAAATTCATGACGATACCGACCACCATTTCCACCTTGGATGAAACGGATGCCATCGCCATCGCCTATTGTCACCACTTACAAGGCAACTTACCCACCACGGGAAACCCCAAATGCAAGGATTGGGGTGACTTCATCAAACAGAATCCGGATAAGGTTTTGTGAAACAATTCATCGTTTCACAAAGTTACAGGTTACAGGTTCGTCATACTTGTAACTTGCAAACTTGTAACCTGTAACAAATCGGGCCTAGCTCTCGCTACGACCCGATTTAAATGCAAAGTCAAACAATTTTAATCAACAATATCCAAATAAATACTTTCTTGAGCGTAAGGATAAAATTCTTTATCAGTACTTGCCCTCTCTTTCAATTGCGGGTCAAGTTGTATAGCCTTCTGTAAAGCAACAGCCATTGCCTGTACATCTTTTACTCTTGCAGCAGCCACGGCCATCATGTAATACTCGTACCCTTCCGTCAGATTCAACTTCTTCAATGTCTCCAAAGCGGCACGATTATCATTAGCCATCAATTGAGCGTAAGCCAGATTCACATTCGGCATCGCTTTCAAGTAAGGAATAGCCCTACTGTACTCTTTATCTTTCAATAACAACATTCCCAAATTATACTTCGCCTCATTCTTTACAGAAGCTTTCGTATACATATCTTTAGCCTGAGTATTATTCCCTTCATTTTGATAAACAATACCAAGATTATTCAGCACTTCCGGTTTTTGATTCATTACAACTGCCGATTCCAATAACTTTTTAGCTTTCCTGTAATCCTTGTTACGAATAGCAAGGACAGCCAAATCATTCAACAAATTTACATCCGTACGAGCTGATAAAACTGAAGTCTCTTGTAATTGAGGTACGTAATAAGTCGTCACCTGATCCTCCACCTGCATCACTTCAGGCACGGTATAAAAAATATAGAAATCAGCCCGCCGCAATGTCGGAAGAATCATATCTTTCAATTCCGGAACAGTCTTTATATATGATTCCAAGACAGCCTCCCGTTTCTGTAAATTCGGGGCATTCTGCAAATCTTTCACGATTTGTGCCTTATTCTTCAAGTTGGAATCATTCAATAACATATACAGACCTTCCCAATTCTCGCTCACCGTGTTGGAAACGATAAATTTAGTATCTTTTGCCACCGGCGTGTTAGCCAATCCCAAATCTTTCATGAAATAAGCCTTAGCCGTATTGAAGCGATTCGTGGTCAAGTTTTTGTTTAATTTTTCCGGTCCCTCCGGGGAGCTGGAAACGTACATTAACATATTGGTAATCTTGGCATTTTTATCTGCCAGAATTTTCTTCATTTCTTGGGCTGCCCGTGTCATGACAGACGATTTTTTCTGCGCATCTGTAATCACTGATTTAGATAACGGGAATAACACGTACCCGCTAATGATTCCCACACCTGTTGCCAGAACATCTTTCACAAAAGTCTCGGTAAACAAAGGAATTGCATCCGGATTGTTCGGTAGAGAATATATATATGTTTTCCATTCCTTTACCCCATTCGTATTTAATATAGCCGGGGTAAACGCGACAGTTTTATTTCCCATGATCGCCTCAATATCAGCGATTAATACCCCTTTTTGCATACCATCACGATAAGGGAATGATAAATTATAAGTTCCTAGTGTATTTCCTTTGTATTCCACCACCGGGTAATTGGTTCCCTTCACCTTCTCTCCTTGGAAATAAAGCGGTTCCATCGCTTCTTCCCCACCGGGATATTGCATTTTAGGAGTCACTTTCAAAATTAACTTTTTATAAAACTGCCTGGGAGCAAAAGCAATATTATAATTAAAATTCACTACCCCATCCACCGCAGTCAACTGCTGAGGAGAAACTTTCCCCACAATTGCCGTTTCGATGGCCTCCCTCTCCAACTTCTTCATGGTATTACACCCCACCATCAAGAAAGAGAGCATCAAAATAACTCCACTCGTTATCAAAGATAATTTTCTCATAGTTCTCTTTTTTTGCGTTTAACTTATTCTATCCATTAAAAATGTTCATATTTTTCAATTCATACCCTCTCTAACGAATTTTATTGAATAAGGTTTTTTATCTTTGTCAAAAGTTTTGAAACAAGGAGATTCAATTCACATTTATTATGGAAGAAACTGTTAAACCGATATATATCGAACAACTTTTCAAAAGTAAGAATCCGAAGTTAGCCCGCTGGATTCCGAAATTCGTTTATTCATTTTTAAAACGTGTGATCTGCCAAGACCAGATCAACGACTTCATCTCTAAATACGGAGACCAAAAAGGCTTGGATTTTGCCGAAGGTATCTTGGAATATCTTGATATTTCTTACATCATCGAAGGTAAAGAGAATTTACCTACCCCCGACGGACGCTATATTTTTGCCGCGAATCACGCTCTCGGGGGGCCGGATGGTATCATTCTGATCTCCTTCTTGGGGAAAATATATAAAAAGCTTAAATTCCCGGTAAACGATTTACTGATGAATCTCAAAAATCTGAATAATATCTTTTTACCGGTTAACAAACACGGAGCCTTAGCCAAAGAAGCCGCAGTAGACCTAGAAAACGCCTTTGCCTCCGATGCTCAGGTCATCACCTTCCCCGCCGGAATGGTAAGCCGCAAAGTTAAAGGCGTGGTTAAAGATTTAGAATGGCAAAAAAGTTTCGTGGTTAAAGCTGTTAAATACCAACGGGACATTATTCCGATACGAGTAAAAGCGGAAAATTCAAAATTCTTTTATAATTTAGCAAACTTTCGTACCAAAATAGGGCTAAAGGTTAATTTGGAAATGATGTATCTCCCCAAGGAAACATTCAACAAGAAAGGTTCAACTTTTACTCTTATCATCGGGAAACCCATTAAATGGGAAACCCTAGATAAAAGTAAAACACCGAAAGAATGGGCGGAAGAGATAAAGAATATTGTCTACCAATTATAGATCTACATAAACTATGCAACCAGTCATCTATCCTGTAAACAAAGCAAAATTATTAGCAGAACTGACAGAAGAAAGATTCATTCGTAAAACCAATAAAGGGGGAAATGAAATTTACTCGTTTAATGCTTTCAACAGTCCTAACCTGATGAAAGAGGTAGGAAGATTACGGGAATTAACCTTCAGAACTGCCGGGGGCGGTACTGGAAAAGAGGTAGACATTGATCCATTTGATGTTGACGAGCAGGTTCCCTACCAGCAATTAATCGTATGGGATCCAAAAGAGCAGGAAATTCTAGGCGGGTACCGGTATATTTTATGTGACAACCTTCCTTTAAATCAAGAGGGAGAACCCAACTTGGCCACGACTGAATTATTCCGTTTCTCCGAGGCCTTCAAAAAGCAATATCTCACTAAAATGATCGAATTAGGCCGTTCTTTCGTACAACCTTTGTACCAGTCTACAAAAATGGGACGCAAATCCCTGTTCGCGTTGGATAACTTGTGGGACGGCCTAGGCGCTCTTACCGTGGAGAATCCGGGTATGGAATACTTCTTCGGGAAAGTAACCATGTACACCAGTTTTAATATAGAGGCTCGTGACATGATCTTATTCTTTATGCGGAAGTATTTTAAGGATACGGAAAGACTTGTCGAGCCGATTACTCCATTGGAAATTCATATTGATGACAATAAACTCGGGAAAATACTCTGCGGAAATAATTACGACGAGGATTATCGAATCCTTTCTCGTTACGTCCGGGAACATGGAGAAAATATCCCTCCCTTAGTAAATGCCTACATGAGCCTGTCACCTTCCATGAAATCCTTTGGGACAGCCATAAACCCAGGCTTTGGTGGTGTGGAAGAAACAGCCATTCTGATCAAGATTGCAGATGTATACGAAACCAAGAAAGCCCGTCACATCTCGACCTATATACCTCGAATACTTCGGTTAAGAAAATTTTGATCAGACAGTCACGAAAATCAGACTGATTCCGATGGCAAAATAGACCAACGATTCGATGATATGCATGATCAAAGAAAATCGAGCATTTTGCATCAACCGACGTGACAACCGGTCTGCCAGCAAGGCTACCAACGAGAATATAACAATGCCCTGCGCCATAAAAAGCAATCCCAGTATCAGTAACTCTCCTGCCGGGTTCTCCGTGGCAGGACTTACAAACTGGGGAAAGAATGCAATAAAGAACAACAGCACCTTCGGATTCAGTATATTCATCAGAATCCCCTTTCGGTACAATTTATATTCTACCCCGGTAGCACTCGGCAAAGCCAATGAATTTTCCTTCCGGTGGATATAGGATTTCACGCCCAAATAAATCAAGTAAGCCGCCCCCATGTATTTCAATACGCTGAATGCCACCGGAGAATTATATAAAATCAAAGAAAGTCCCAAACTCACAGCCGCCGTGTGAGCGATTAACCCCGTACACAACCCGCAAGCAAAAATAATTCCCGCTTTCTTTCCCCGGGTAATACTTTGCGTGATCACGAATAAAATATCCGGCCCCGGCATCAAGGTCAATAAAATGGCCGCACTTAAAAAACCCAGTATATTCACTTGAAAAAACTAAAAGTTGAAAACTAAAAGATAAAAGTTTAGCCCAAAAGATAAAAGCTAACAGTCCTAAATCATTGAACTTTTAGCTTTTATCTTTTAGTTTTTATCTTTACAGCAAGTTACTTGCCACTTCTGCCAGGTAACTTCTCTCTCCCTTCTCCAAATGCACGTGGGCAAAAATATCCTGCCCCTGCATACGATCAAACAAATGCGATAAACCATTCGATTGTCTATCCAAGTAAGGAGAGTCTATCTGGTCAATATCTCCCGTGAATACCATCTTCACGCCCTCTCCCGCACGAGTAATAATCGTCTTTACTTCATGTGGCGTAAGATTCTGCGCTTCATCCACGATGAAAAAAACATTTGACAAACTCCGCCCCCTGATATAGGCCAGTGCCGAAATCACCAGACGTTCATCTTTCAACATATCCTCTATCAACCGGTTTTCCTGGCTATGCATATTATAACGATGCTTGATCACGGCCAGATTATCAAACAAAGGCTGCATATACGGGCTAACCTTCTCGTTCACATCCCCCGGCAAATACCCCAAATCCTTGTTTGACAAGGCCACGATCGGACGTGCCAGGTAAATTTGCTCGAATGCCTTGTTTTGTTGCAAAGCTGCCGCCAAAGCCAATAACGTCTTTCCCGTACCGGCCTTACCGCTCAATGCTACCAACGAGATATTCGGATTCATCAAGGCATCCAAAGCAAATGCCTGCTCCGAATTCTTCGGGTAAATGCCGAAAGTATTTAGCTTCTCCACTTTCCGCACCACTTTCCGGACGGGATCATAACAAGCCAATACCGAATTACTACCATTCTTCAATATATAGTAATTATTTCCTTTAATTTCTTCCTTCGGAAAAAATATCTCTACCGGAACTCCTGCCTCCCCGCTCTCGTAAAGCTTTGCAATCAACTCTTGAGAGAAATCCTCTTTTGTTTCTATACACTTGTTTAACGACACTTCCAAATCCTTCACCTGATCGGTCTTGTAGTCCTCTGCCAAAATCCCCAGAGACCTCGCTTTCATCCTCAAATTCATATCTTTCGACACCAAAACAACCTTTTCTCCTTCTCTCTTCTCTGTTATATATTCAGCAATAGCCAATATCCGATGATCGGGAATATCCTCGCCAAAAGAATCATTCATTTTGGGAGAGAAAGGCACTCCTGTCTGGATAAACAAACGCCCTCTTCCCTTACCTAACGGCGCTCCTTTTAGAAAAAAATCTGATCCGGAAATCTGATCCAATTCCCGGACAAACTCACGGGCATGGTAATTAATCTGGTCATTCCCGCGTTTAAACTTATCTAACTCCTCCAATACCGTGATTGGAATAACAATATCATTATCCTCAAAATTATAGATGGATCTGTAATCGTGTAAAATCACATTCGTATCTAATACAAATGTTTTCTTATTTTTAGTTTTAGTCATAATGTAATTTTTAAAACAATGACAAGTTACAAAATATAATAACAAAAAAAGCGGCATATGCCGCTTTTTTTAATGTATAAACCGAAACATCCTGTTCCAACGTATCTTACCTAGGAAGGATTTATCCTTATCCAGAGAAAGCCAAATAAAATAAGCTTTCCCGACAATATGATCTTCAGGAACAAATCCCCAGTAACGGGAGTCAGCCGAATTGTGACGGTTATCCCCCATCATCCAGTAGTAATCCATCTTGAAAGTATATTTATCTGCTGGGGCACCGTTAATATATATAACGGAATCCTTTACCTCCAGTTTATTCTCCTCGTATGCCCCGATAATACGGTCATAAAGCGGTAAATTCTCCAACGTCAAGTCAATAGTTTCCCCTTTCTTCGGGATCGGTAACGGTCCGAAATTATCACGGGTCCACGGGTAATTCGGACTATACGGGAATATTTGTCCATCATCCTCCTGATGATTCACCGACAGAACGTTCGGCATTTTCTTAATTTTCTCCACCATTTCAACCATCAGAGGCAACACGTAATGATTATTTCCCATATAACCACCATTAATATCTTCCATGGAAATCCCCATCTCTTGCAATTTTACCTTATTAAAAGGAGCATTCACGATAATATCATAATTATATTGCATCTTATCTTTATCCTCCAACTTCTTCCCGTTCACGTAAAGTACGGCATCCTTCATTTCCAAAACATCCCCTGGGATCCCAACGCATCGCTTGATGTAATTCTCCCGCTTATCTACTGGGCGGGCAATAATCTCGTTCTCCCGCCAAATCTGTTTACGAGCGATAGACCAAGCCTCCTCTGGGGTTACACTCAATCCCTTCTCTTGTGCCACGTACCGAATAGCAGCCTCCTGTCCCCTAATTTGCGAATAGTAATCCGGGTTTTCTCTTCCGACGACTACCGTATCCCCCGCCGGGAAGTTAAACACGACAATATCTTCACGTTTAATCTCTCCCAGCCCGGCAATCCGTTTGTAAGGCCATTGAATCAAGTCAGAATAAGCTTTCGTTGACTGGGTGAAAGGCAAGGTATGATGAGTAAACGGTACTGACAACGGGGTATTAGGTAATTTCGGTCCGTAAGCTACCTTGCTCACGAAAAGATAATCCCCGACCAGCATGGACTTCTCCATAGAGGAAGTCGGGATCGTGTACGCCTCGAAGAAAAACATACGAATCAATGTAGCCGCAATAATAGCGAAGATCAAAGCATCGATCCACTCCACTGTCTTGGTCTGTTTTTCCACTCCTTTCTTCTTCCAGAAAGCCCAATGCACCTTCTTCGTGATATAAATATCAAACAGAACAGGCACACCTAATAACAACCACCAGCTCCCGATCCATAACGTCCACAGTAGGTACACGAAAAGAACGCACCCTAATTTAAACCATTTATTTGTCAATATCCTACTCATATATTTCTTGATTTATTAAATTAAACTCCTCCGTCAGCTTCGCTGCCACCTCCTCTATAAACAGAGGAGGAGCTGGTAACTTCTCCCCAAGACAGGGAGCATTCAACTCTCCCTCTGTTTATAGAGGGAGTACCCCAAAGGGGGGAGGGAGTTTGTTATTTCAGTTTTCATTCTAAATTTTCAACAAGTCTTCCATTCCAAAAACACCTTTTTTCCCCATCAGGAATTCAGCCGCCATCACGGCTCCTTGGGCAAAACCATCCCGGGAATAAGCGGAATGGTATATCTGAATTTCATCCACGTTCGATTTATAAGTTACCGTGTGAATCCCCGGAACTTCACCTTCTCTTTTAGCTTTTACGGGCAATTCTCCCGCACCGACCTTTCCTTCATCCAGTACCCAAGATGAGTATTCCGGATGCTCTTCCAAAATATCTTTTACCAAAGTAATGGCTGTTCCACTGGGAGCATCCAGCTTGTGGATGTGATGGGTTTCCTCGACAGAAACTTTATAATCGGAAAAGCGAGCCATGGTCTGTGCCAGCCAACGATTCAGATGAAAAAATATATTCACCCCGATACTATAATTGGACGCATAAAAAAAAGCTCCCCCTAATTGCTCTCGTGACATCATCACTTCGCTCCATCTTTCCAGCCATCCCGTCGTACCGGATACCACCGGAACATGATTACGGAAACACCAATTATAATTATCGACTGCCACGGCCGGGGTTGTAAATTCAATCGCAACATCAGCCTGTTTCAATTGATCATCCGTACATACAGCCCGGTTATTCTCATCCACGACCAACACGACTTCATGCCCACGATCACGAGCCACACGCTCTATCGTTTTCCCCATTTTCCCGTATCCAAGTAATGCAATCTTCATTATATTGAATTAAAAAATAATGTACCACTGTCTTACAAAGGTAATATTAAAAAATAAAAAAAGGCCACCCGAGGGCAGCCTTTTCTGATATTTTATAATTACTAAGCTAACTCTTTCACTTTCGCAACGATTGCTTTGAAAGCTTCCGGTTGATTCATAGCCAGATCAGCCAGAACTTTACGGTTCATGTTTACCTCAGCTTTATGAACTAAGCCCATAAACTTAGAGTAAGACAAACCTTCCATTCTAACTGCGGCGTTAATTCTCTGAATCCACAACGCTCTAAATTCTGATTTTTTCTTCTTTCTGTCACGGTACGCGTACGTTAAGCCTTTTTCATACGTGTTTTTGGCAACCGTCCAGACATTTTTTCTTGCACCAAAGTTACCTCTGGTTTGACTTAAAACCTTTTTTCTACGTGCTCTTGAAGCAACGGCATTTTTAGCTCTTGGCATAATCTTTTGTTTTTTGAATGTTAGCGTCCCTCAAGGAACTTAACTGGCGTAACATCCTGGTTAATTACTGTTTTTTTTTAATTTCTTAGATACAAAGCATTTTTCTCACGGTTGCGTCGTTAGCCACGTCAACGATAGCTGTATGAGTCAAATTTCTTTTTCTCTTGGTTGCTTTTTTGGTCAAAATATGACTTTTAAAAGCATGTTTTCTCTTGATCTTCCCGGTAGCAGTCAAAGTAAATCTCTTCTTTGCACTGCTCACACTCTTCATCTTTGGCATTTGTTCTAATTTTAATTTGTTTCAGAATATATGTAATTATAAAATACCTTATTAATTTCAAATTTAATGATTTTAGATTGAAAAATTCAATGATTTTAGAAACCTATTCATTCTAAATTTTAAACTTTCATTATTTTTTCGGAGCAATAACCACGATCATTTTCTTTCCCTCAAGCATGGGAGCGGATTCTAGTTTCCCGTAATCTTCCAATGCATTGACAAAGCGTTCCAACAAGTCAGCCCCCTGATCTTTAAACAGAATCGAACGCCCTTTGAAAAACACGTAAGCTCTCACCTTCGCACCTTCTTGTAGGAACCCGATTGCGTGTTTCAACTTGAAATTGAAATCATGATCATCTGTTTGAGGCCCGAAACGAATCTCCTTTACAACGACCTTCACGCTCTTGGCTTTAATCTCTTTCTGCTTTTTCTTCAACTGATACAGGAACTTGCTGTAATCAATAATCCTGCATACAGGTGGATCGGCATTGGGGGATATCTCTACCAGATCAGCTCCGGCAGCTTCAGCCATGGCTAAAGCCTCTTTTAAAGGATAAACACCCGCTTCTACATTTTCACCAACGACTCTCACAGAAGCAGCCCGAATTTGCTCGTTCACTCTGTGCTGTGGCTTGTCATTTTGACCTCTGCCCCTAATTTCCATTGTTCTTGCTATAATTAATCCTCCTTTTATTATTATTCATTGTAGATAGAGTTCAATTGAGCTTCTACCTCTTTATTTATCATTTCTGCGAATTCTTCCGTTGTCATAGATCCTTTGTCTCCTTCTCCTTGACGACGAACAGAAACTTTATTTTCGTTCATTTCCTGTTCCCCAACAATCAACATATAAGGAATCTTTTTCAACTCGTTATCACGTATCTTACGACCAATCTTTTCGTTACGATCGTCTAAAACGGTGCGAATGTCGGAATTATTTAAGAAATTTACAACTTTTTGAGCATAATCGTTGTATTTTTCACTGATTGGGAGTACCACAACTTGGTCTGGAGTCAACCACAACGGGAATTTTCCTCCCGTATGTTCGATCAGCACGGCCACGAATCGCTCCATACTGCCGAACGGAGCCCGGTGAATCATTACTGGACGATGTTTCTGGTTATCAGCACCCGTGTATTCCAGCTCGAAACGTTCCGGCAAGTTATAATCTACTTGGATCGTTCCTAACTGCCACTTCCGCCCGATGGCATCCTTCACCATGAAGTCCAATTTCGGCCCATAGAATGCGGCCTCACCCAACTCAACAGTTGTTTTCAATCCTTTCTCGGCAGCAGCCTCGATAATAGCACTCTCGGCTTTCTCCCAGTTTTCATCGGTTCCGATGTATTTCTCCTTATTATTCGGGTCTCTCAAAGAAACCTGCGCGGTGAAATTTTCGAAACTCAACGCTTTGAATATCGTGAAAATAATGTCGATTACTTTCTTGAATTCCTCTTTCAACTGATCAGGCGTACAGAACAAGTGAGCATCATCCTGCGTGAACCCGCGAACCCTTGTCAACCCGTGCAATTCCCCGCTCTGCTCGTAGCGATACACGGTACCGAATTCAGCAAAACGAACCGGAAGATCCTTATAGGACCGCGGTTTGAACTTGTACATCTCGCAGTGGTGCGGGCAGTTCATCGGTTTCAACATGAATTCCTCGCCTTCTTGCGGGGTCGTGATTACCTGGAAACTATCTTTACCATACTTCTGGAAATGTCCCGAAGTCTTGTACAAGTTCACGTTACCGATATGCGGGGTGATCACCTGCTCGTAACCGTATTTCTTCTGTACCTTACGCAAGAATGCTTCCAGACGATCTCTCAACATGGCCCCTTTCGGCAACCACATCGGAAGTCCCGAACCAACCGCTTGTGAGAACATAAACAACTCCATCTCCTTACCAATCTTACGGTGATCGCGTTGTTTTGCCTCCTCCATCAATACCAACCATTCGTCCAACATTTTCTGTTTCGGGAAAGTGATACCGTATATACGGGTTAACATCTTGTTATGTTCATTCCCTCTCCAGTATGCCCCGGCAACAGAAGTCAACTTGATAGCCTTGATATAGGATGTATTGGGCAAATGCGGCCCGCGGCACAAGTCCGTGAAATCACCCTGACGGTAATACGTGATTGTTCCGTCTTCCAAATCGTTGATTAACTCTACTTTATATGTTTCGTTGAGCGATGAAAAATGATTCAACGCCTCTTGCTTACTAACGTCTATCCTGCAATACTCCTCGTTCTTTCTTGCCAATTCCAACATTTTCTTCTCGATCTCCACCAAATCTTTCTCTTGGATAGCAACACCTTCTCCCGGGTCCACGTCATAGTAGAAACCATTTTCAATAGCCGGACCGATACCGAACTTGATATTCGGGTAAATAGCCTGCAAAGCTTCTGCCATAAGGTGTGCAGATGAGTGCCAGAAAGCATGGCGTCCCTCTTCATCGTCCCATGTATACAGCTTAATCTCGGAGTCTGTTGTTATACCGCGCATCAAATCCCACGTGACGCCATTTACAGATATAGACAACACTTCCTTAGCCAGCTTATGGCTAATCGACTTAGCTATGTCCATGCCGGTAACCCCGGACTCGAACTCTTTTACATTCCCATCGGGAAATTTAATCTTTACCATTCTGCTTTCTTTTAGTTATTACTCTTTGTAATTTACGAACCGCAAAATTACAAAAAAACATCGGAATATCAAAGAAAAAGCCCGGCTTAAACATACCCTTCGCCTTGAAAAAGAAACAAGCACAAGGTATGCCCCGGGACGCATCCAAATCACCTTTAACAAATATAAATATTTGCTATATTACATTTATTTTATTGTATTCATATTGTTACCCGCTCCCATTCTACTCCCATTCCTCCCCTATTCCGCTCCTATTAATATTGAAAAAATATTGAACTATAATATATTCTATAAATAAGCACATCACTATATAATAACAAATAAATATATAGAATATAACAAACTGATTTATAATATCTTAATTAACAGAGAAGGTATTTTTCTAAAAAAGATAGTGTCCCCAAAAGTGTGTAAATTCCAATTTATTTATTTTTGTAATAGAACAGTCAAAAATAACTTATTATGGAATTTACACCCGAGCAAATAA
>QWCN01009886.1_pt1 | contig 20868 bp, 18 predicted proteins | sample 1972711 | NCBI WGS metagenome assembly QWCN01 (sample SAMN09866707, study PRJNA288562) | Human gut metagenome isolate term1_stool, whole genome shotgun sequencing... | isolation source: gut | host: Homo sapiens | place: USA: California
CAACAAAGTTCCACGAACGGAGAAACAACACAAGATGAAGAGCATTTTCGTTTTTGCATACTATTATTACTTTACTATGGATTCGTAGTAAGGCTAATTTGTGATGCAAAGATGCAAAAAGGCTCTGAAAAGAGATTGCTTGATGCGGCACAGGTTAGACCTGTGCCGCATTTTTTCGTTGTGGCGATATTTCACGGTCAATAAGGAGGAAATTATTATGATCGTCGTACTCAAGCGTGGCGCAGAACAGGACAAGCGCGAGCAGCTTATCAACTGGCTCAAAAATCAGGGCCTTGGCGTGCACATCTCCGAGGGCGAGTACCAGACCGTGCTGGGCCTGATCGGCGACACGGCGCGCGTCGACATGGACCTGATCGAGAGTTTGAGCATCGTCGACTCCGTCAAGCGCGTGACAGAGCCCTTCAAGTGCTGCAACCGCAAGTTCCATCCCGACGACATGATCGTGCAGGTGGGCGACGTCAAGGTCGGCGGCGGAAACTTCTGCATGATCGCGGGCCCGTGCTCGGTCGAATCCGAAGAGCAGATCGTCGCGGTCGCCAAGGCCGTGAAGGCCTCGGGCGCGAACATGCTGCGCGGCGGCGCATTCAAGCCCCGCACTTCTCCTTATGATTTCCAGGGCCTCAAGGCCGAGGGCATCGAGCTGCTGAAGATCGCCCGCCAGGAGACCGGCCTTCCCATCGTCACCGAGATCATGGGCACGAATTACCTGCCGCTCTTTGAGGATGTGGACGTCATTCAGGTCGGCGCGCGCAATATGCAGAACTTCGACCTGCTGCGCGAGCTCGGCAAGCTGAGAAAGCCCATCCTCTTAAAGCGCGGCCTCGCCAGCACGCTCAAGGAGCTTTTAATGAGCGCGGAGTACATCATGGCCGGCGGCAACGAGCAGGTCATCCTCTGCGAGCGCGGCATTCGCACCTACGACGACTACATGAGAAACACGCTCGACCTTGCGGCTGTGCCGATGCTCAAGGAGCTCACGCACCTGCCGGTCATCGTCGACCCCAGCCACGCGACCGGCATTGCGCGCCTCGTGCGCCCGATGGCACTGGCTGCTGCCGCCTGCGGCTCTGACGGCCTCATCATCGAGGTGCACAACGACCCCATTCATGCGCTGTGCGACGGCGCGCAATCCCTGCGCCCCGAGCAGTACGATGACCTTGCCAAGGCTGTGCGCCGCGTGAGAGAGGCGGTGGCAGAATGACCGCCGGCATCGTCGGCCTCGGCCTGATCGGCGGCTCGCTCGCCAAGGCATACCACGAGGCGGGCGAGCGTGTGCTCGCCCACGACATCGACCGCGATGTCTTGTCGTTCGCCGTCATCAGCGGCGCGGTGGACGAGGCGCTGACGGACGAGACGATGGCAGAGTGCGATGTCATCCTGCTGGCCGTCCGACCCGCGGCGGCGGTCGAATGGCTCAAAAATCACGCGGCAAAGATCGACAAGCACACGGTCGTCATCGACTGCTGCGGCACCAAGCGCAAGGTATGCGCGGCGTGCTTCCCAATCGCCGAGCAGTACGGCATTACGTACCTTGGCGGTCACCCAATGGCGGGCACACAGTTCTCGGGCTTCAAGTACGCCAAGGCGAACCTCTTCGTGGGCGCGCCGATGGTGCTCGTGCCGCCGCGCTTTGACGACATTGAATTACTCAGCCATGTGAAAGGCCTGCTCTCGCCCGCGGGCTTTGGGAGCTACTCCGTCACAACCGCCGAGCAGCACGACGAGATGATCGCCTTTACCTCGCAGCTGGCGCATGTGGCGTCCAACGCCTACATCAAGAGCCCCACAGCGAAAAAGCACAAGGGCTTTTCCGCCGGCAGCTACAAGGATATGACGCGCGTTGCCTGGCTCGCGCCGCACATGTGGGCGGAGCTCTTCATGGAAAACAAGGAATTCCTGCTCAAGGAGATCGACTGCTACATCGAGCACCTGAGCGAATACAAGACCGCCATGGAACATGATGACGAAGAGACCCTTATCCGACTTCTGGACGAGGGCAAGAAGAGAAAGGAAGAGGTGGACGGCTGATGCGAAGCATCCATATCAAGGCCTCACGCGAATACGACGTGCTGGTCGAGCGCGGCTTACTCGACCGCGCGGGCGAGCTTCTCCGGGAGGCCAGCGCCCCCGGCATGGCCGCCATCGTGTCGGACGACACGGTCTACGCGCTCTACGGCGAGCGCACGGTCAAGGCCCTTGAAAAGGCGGGCTACCGTGTGCACTCTTTCACATTCCCCGCGGGCGAGGGGAGCAAGAACCTCTCGACCTACGCCGATGTGCTGCACTTCCTCGGTGAGCACCGCTTCAGCCGCAGCGACGTGGTCGTTGCGCTCGGCGGCGGCGTGGTGGGCGACCTCGCGGGCTTTGCCGCGGCGACGTATCAGCGCGGCATGGGCTTTGCCCAGATCCCGACGACGCTGCTGGCCGCGGTCGATTCGTCCGTCGGCGGCAAGACCGCCGTCGACCTGCCCACGGGCAAGAATCAGGCGGGCAGCTTCTATCAGCCCTGCATCGTGATCTGCGATCCCAACACGCTCGAAACGCTGCCCGAGGAGCAGTACCGCTGCGGCTGCGCCGAGATCATCAAGTATTCGATGCTCGGCAATGCAGCGTTCTTTGAAGAACTCTACAAAACGCCCGTGCGTGAGCAGTACGAGCACGTCATCGAGGTCTGCGTGCAGATGAAGCGCGACATCGTCGGCGCGGACGAGTACGACCTCGGCCGCCGCCGCACGCTGAACTTGGGCCACACGTTTGGTCACGCGGTGGAGCAGTGCAGCGATTTTTCTCTTCTGCACGGCGAGGCGGTCGCCATCGGCATGGCGACGGTCACGCGCGCGGCAGTCAAGCGCGGCATCTGCGGCGAAGAGACGCTGGCGCGCCTGCTCGACATTCTGCACCGCTATGGTCTGCCGACCGAGACGGGCTACGAACTCGACAAGCTCTATGAGGCCGAGCTCGTCGACAAGAAGATTTCCGGCGGCAAGATGCACCTCATCGTGCCGGAAAAGATCGGTCAGGTGCGCATGGAGACGATCCCCGTCGAGGCGCTGCGCGACTGGATGCAGGATGGTGGCATCCGATGAAGAGAACCATCATACCCGGCGCGCGCACGGGCCATGTGCGCATTCCGGCGTCGAAATCGCAGGCGCACCGGCTGCTGATCTGCGCGGCGCTCGGCGAGGAGAAGACCGAGGTCGTCTGCGACGGCATTTCCGCCGATATCGCGGCCACGGCGAAGTGCCTGAGCGCGCTCGGCGCGAAAATTGAAGAAATGGAGACGGGCTTTCTCGTCTCTCCGATCAAAAAAGTGCCCGAGGGGCGCTGCGACCTCTACTGCGGCGAGAGCGGGTCGACGCTGCGCTTCCTGCTGCCCATCGTCGGCGCGCTCGGCGCGCAGGCGGTATTCCACCGCGAGGGGCGGCTGCCCCAGCGCCCGCTCGCCCCGCTGGATAGCGTTTTAAAAGAGCATGGCATGACGCTCCGCGAGGACGGCGACCTGCTGTATTGCAGTGGACAGCTGATCGGGGGAAACTATACGATCGCAGGCAATGTGTCCTCTCAATATATTTCGGGCCTTCTCATGGCGCTGCCGTTGCTGATCAGAGACAGTCTTCTTATGGTGTCCGGCCCGCTGGAATCCGCGGCTTACGTCGCCATGACGGAGGATGCACTTCAGCTTTCCAAGCTGACCATCCCCAAAATGGGGGCGATGTGGGCGATTCCCGGTCAGCAGAGATGTCATCTGCCGAAGCGCACGGTCGTCGAGGGCGACTGGTCGAACACCGCGTTTTTCCTCTGCATGGGTGCGCTGTCGAAAGAGGGCGTGACCGTCGAGGGGCTGAATTTGCAGTCCTCGCAGGGCGACCGCGGCGTGCTGGACGTTTTGCGCCGGTTCGGCGCGAAAGTCACGGAGCACGGCGACGCCGTGACGGTCAGGCGCGGCGCGCTGCATGGCGTGATGATCGATGCTGCGCCCATCCCCGACCTCATCCCCGTGCTGAGTGTCGTTGCGTCGGTCGCAGAGGGGGAGACGCGAGTCGAAAACGCCTACCGGCTGCGGCTCAAGGAGTCCGACCGCCTCAAGAGCACGGCAGATCTGCTGCGCGCGCTCGGCGGACAAGTCGAAGAGAAAGAAGACGGCCTTGTCATCACGGGCGTTCCCGCGCTGCACGGCGGCGCGGTCGAAACGCAGAACGACCATCGCCTCGCGATGTCTGCCGCCACGGCGGCCTGCGCCGCAACGGGCGAGATCACAGTCGACAACGACGGCTGCGTGGCAAAGTCCTATCCCCGCTTTTGGGAGGATTTTAGCAGCTTGAAAGGAGAAGGTTTATGAGCAGCACCTACGGCGAAAATCTGCATTTGACCATCTTCGGCCAGTCGCATTCCCCTGCCATCGGCGTGACGGTCGAGGGCATCCCCGCGGGCGAGAAAGTTGATCTGGACGAGCTCCAGCGTTTTCTGGATCGCCGCGCGCCGGGCAAAAACGTCTGGTCGACGCCGCGCAAGGAGGCCGACGCGCCGGAGATCCTCTCCGGCCTTGTGAACGGCTATACCTGCGGCGCGCCGCTCACGGCCATCATCCGCAATACGAACACCCGCTCGCAGGATTACGCGAATCTTGCTGTCACGCCGCGCCCCGGTCACGCGGACTACACCGCCGAGGTCAAATACGGCGGCTATCAGGACCGCGCGGGCGGCGGACACTTTTCAGGCCGCTTGACCGCGCCGTTGTGCATCGCGGGCGGCATCTGCCTGCAAATTCTCGCGCGCGAGGGCATCACGCTTGTGAGCCGCATCGCCTCCATTGCGGGCATTTCTGACGAAGGTGAGCTGACAGGCTCGCTTGCAGGCAAGGAGTTCCCCGTCGTCAGCGATGCGCGCGGCGAGGAGATGCGCGAAGCCATCGCGGCGGCGCGCGAGGCTGGTGACAGCGTCGGCGGCGTCATCGAATGCGCAATTTTCGGTGCGCCCGCGGGCCTTGGCGATCCGATGTTCGGCGGCATGGAAAATCGCATCGCCGCGGCTGTTTTCGGCATTCCGGCGGTCAAGGGCGTTGAGTTCGGCGCGGGCTTTGGCGTGGCGAGCCTTCGCGGCAGCGAGGATAACGACGCCTTTACGGTCGAAAACGGCAAGATCATCACTGAGACGAACCATTGCGGCGGCATTCTCGGCGGCATCACGAACGGCATGCCCATCGTGTTCCGCGCGGCGTTCAAGCCGACGCCATCCATCGCGCGCGAGCAGCAGAGCGTCAATTTGCAGACGATGGTACCGGAGAAGATGGCCGTCACGGGCCGCCACGACCCGTGCATCGTGCCGCGCGCCGTGCCCTGTGTGGAGGCGGCGGCCGCCATCGCGGTCTATGATGCGTATCTATCGCGCAAAAAGGAAATGAGGTAAGGGAACATGGACTTAAACGACTATCGAAAAGAGATCGACCGCATCGACGATCAGCTCATCGCGCTCTTTGCCAAGCGCATGGAGACCGCTGAAAAGATCGCGGCATACAAGAAGGCCAACGGCCTGCGCGTGCTCGATGCGCGCCGCGAGAAGGAGAAAATGCGCGAGATTCTGGACAAAACGCCGGACGACCTGCGCGAATACGTCTCCTCGCTCTACTCCCTCATTTTCGAGCTGAGCCGCAGCCGCCAGAGCTGTCTTCTCGGCACGAAGGGTGATCTGCCCGCAAAAATTGCCGAGGCCATCGAAAAGACGCCGCAGCTCTTTCCCGAGGACGCCGCCGTCGCCTGTCAGGGCGTGGAGGGCGCGTATTCCGAGCAGGCGTGCGAGCGGCTGTTCAAGCGCCCGAGCACGTTCTTTTTCAGTTCCTTCGAGGCGGTGTTCTCCGCCATTGAAAAGGGCCTCTGCCGCTACGGCGTGCTGCCGCTGGAAAACAGCACGGCGGGCAGCGTGAACGCGGTCTACGACTTGATGACGCAGCACAACTTCCGCATCGTGCGTTCGGTGCGCATCAAGGTTGACCATAATCTTCTCGCCAATCCCGGTGCGAAGCTCGAAAACATCCGTGAGATCTACTCACATGAACAGGCCATCAGCCAGTGCGCACACTTTTTACAGGGGCTTCCCAATGTGAAGGTCATCCGCTGCGAAAATACCGCGGTGGCGGCGCGCATGGTGGCCGAGTCCGGCCGCGACGATGTGGCGGCGCTGTCGTCCCGCGCATGCAGAGAACTCTACGGCCTTGACTGCCTCGCCGCCTCTGTGCAGGATCAGGGCAATAACTTCACGCGCTTCATCTGCATTGCGAAAAACCTCGAAATTTACCCCGGTGCAGACCGCACGAGCCTGATGATGGTGCTGCCGCACCACCCCGGTTCGCTCTACAAGGTGCTCTCGCGTTTCAACGCGCTCGGCGTCAACATGAACAAGCTCGAGAGCCGCCCGATGCCGGACCGCAACTTCGAGTTCATGTTTTACTTCGACCTTGAAACCTCGGTCTATGCCCCGCAGTTCACCCAGCTCATGGGCGAGCTGCCCGAGCTGTGCGAGGAGTTCACGTATCTTGGCTCTTACAGTGAGGTGGTTTGAATGAAGCGCTGCGGATTACTCGGTGAAAAGCTCGGCCACAGCTATTCGCCCGCTATCCACGCGGAGCTGGCGGACTATGAATACCGGCTCTATGAGGTCGCGCCCGAAAAGCTCGGCGAATTTCTGACGGGCGGCGGCTTTGACGGCATGAACGTCACCATTCCCTATAAAAAGGCCGTCATCCCGTACTGCGCAGAGCTCTCGCCCATCGCGCAAAAGCTCCAGAGCGTGAACGTGCTGGTCAGGCGCGAGGACGGCACGCTGTACGGCGACAACGCCGATGCCTACGGCTTTGCCGGTATGGTCAGGGCGAGCGGCATTCAGATCGATGGCAAAAAGACGCTCGTGCTCGGCTCCGGCGGCGCCTCCTCGACGGTCTGTGCCGTGCTCGAGGAGATGGGCGCGCGCAGCGTGACCATCATCTCCCGCAAGGGCGAGGACAATTACAACAATCTGGACCGCCACGCAGATGCGGAGGTCATCGTGAACACCACGCCCGTCGGCATGTACCCGAACTGTGGCGTGTCGCCGATCGACCTGTCGCTCTTCCCGAAGCTCGAGGGTGTGCTCGATATCGTCTACAACCCCGCGCGTACAGCGTTTGTCCTGCAGGCGGAAAAGCTCGGCATTCCTTATATGAGCGGGCTCTACATGCTCGTCGCGCAGGCTAAGCGCACGGCGGAGGTCTTTGAAAACCGCGACATCCCCGACAGCGAGACCGAGCGCATCTGGAAAAAGCTGAGCCTTGAGATGCAGAACATCGTGCTCGTCGGCATGCCCGGCAGCGGCAAGCTCGGGAGCGGTCATCGCTACGGGCGGCGGCTGCGTGACGAGAGAGGAAAACTACGATCTTCTGCACCAGAACGGCATTATCTTCTGGCTGGAGCGCGATGTCAGTAAGCTGCCGCGCGAGGGGAGACCTCTTTCCGCGGGAGACCTTGCGGCGATGTACGACAGGCGCAAGGCCTGCTACGAAAGATTTGCCGACCACATCGTCGACAACAACGGCACAGTCGATGAGACTGTGCAGGCAATTTTGGATTGTCTGAAATAAAGGACAAAAACATCCCGCCGCAATTTGCGGCGGGATGTTTTTGCGCGATGGCGGCAGCTACGGCAGGGGATGGCGAGATCGCTGCGCGAGCGCTTCGTCATAGCATCTCGCGCAGCGCCGCCAGTCGATCACCTGCACACGCAGGGCGAGGGACTCCTCGCTGCACGGCACCACCGGCGCGGTCAGGTCGAGCAGCACCGCGCCGAACGAGATGTCGGGGTCCTTCGTGCCGGTGAGCCGGAGTGAGCCGTCCGCCATCAGCGAGAGCAGGACGTGACCGCCGCAGCCGCGGCGCAGCGCATGTGTGAGCACGCGCTCAAAGTCCTCCCGCTCACCGAAATCGCGCAAAATCGCGGCCTCAAATGTATTCAAAACAGACCACCTCGCCACAAGGTATGCAAAAAGTCCATCAGACAGCACAAAAAAGCGGAAAGTCCTGCGACTTTCCGCTTTTCATTTCAATTTGGACTAACTTAGATGTGGACGACCTTCAGCTCGCTCGCCTCGAAGAGACCGAGGCGCTTGCCGACGTTGACATATACCTGCGGGTCGCCGCTCGTGCAGATGACGAACTTGCCCTTTTCCTGGGGATTGAGCGCGTTCTGCTCGGTGAGGTATGCCTTGACGGCGTTTGCCTGCTCGAGCGCGGGGTTGATGAGGTGCATTTCGGGATAGCACTCGTGGAAGTTCTCTTCCACGATGGGATAGTGCGTGCAGCCGAGGATCAGGTTTTCGACCTTTTCGCGCGCGAGAATGTTGTCGACCTGCGTACGGATCTCGGTGTTAATGTCGTGCTGGTTGAAGTCGCCGCGGTCAACGAGTGCCGCGAGCAGGGGAGAGCCCTTGCCGACGACCTTGCACTCGGGATCACCCTCATGGATGAGCTCGGCGTACTTGCCGGAGGCAACAGTGAACTCCGTCGCGATGAGGCCGACGCTCTTGAGATGCTCGCGCAGGACGTATTTGGCAGCTTCTTCCACGATGCTGACGATCTTGTAGTCGAAGCAGGGGCGCAGGCGGTCGGCCATGGTGGAGATGGTGTTGCAGGCGATGGCAGTGCACTTGACACCGTTGTCGCCGAGGAACTGGAGCATGTGGCTGCTCAACTCGAAGATCTGGTCAGAGGTCTTGTTGCCGTAGGGGCAGTTGGCACTGTCGCCAAAATAGATGATATCTTCGCCGGGGAGAATGCGCTGTAATTCGCGCACGACGGTGAGACCGCCGATGCCGCTGTCCATCACGCCGATGGGGTTGCCTGCGTTCAACATGGTTGAAAGCCTCCTTTTTTTGTCTATAAATATTGTACCACGCGCACACAAAAATGCAAGGGATAAATCATTTTTGCTGTTTGTAACAAATCTTGGGAAAAGGATTGCAATTTTGCCCTCACCTGATAGAATAGTATTTGGTGAGAGTTGGGTATTTTACAGCCCGAAACCTGCGCCGCGCGGCGGCATAATACAGAAGAAGAGGTTTGAAACGCTTATGACGATTTTCAACTTGATCACCCTCTTTGGCGGTCTGGCGCTGTTCCTGTACGGCATGCGCCTGATGGGCGACGGACTGAAAAAAGGTTCGTCCGATGCCTTCAAGCGCGCGATGGAAAAGGTGACGAACAATCCGCTCGTCGGCTTTCTGCTGGGCCTTGTGGTCACGGCGGTCATCCAGAGCTCTACGGCGACGATCGTGCTGACGTCGGGCCTTGTCGGCGCGGGCGTGATGTCGCTGCACCAGTCGATCGGCGTCATTCTGGGCGCGAATGTCGGTACGACGATCACGGGCCAGATCATCCGCCTTCTCGACGTGAACGCATCGGAGACATCGCTGCTCAATTTCTTCAAGCCCTCGACGCTCGCGCCCCTTGCGGCGATCATCGGCATCCTCTTTCTAATGGCGGTCAAGACCCGTCAGTCCGATACCATCGGCTCGATCGCGATGGGCTTCGGCATCCTCTTTACCGGCCTTCTCAGCATGACCGCGGCGGTGAGCCCGCTGTCGGAATCTGAGACGTTTGCCAACATGTTCTACCAGCTCTCGGGAAAGCCGGTGCTCGGATTCCTGCTCGGCGCGGGCGTTGCGTTCCTGCTGCAGAGTTCGTCGGCGACCATCGGTATTTTGCAGGCCATTGCCACGACCGGCGCGCTGACATTTTCGTCCGTTTACGCCATCATCATCGGCGTCAACATCGGCGACTGCGTGACGACGGCCATCGTCTGCTCCATCGGCTCGAAGGCCGATGCCAAGCGCACGGGCGTGATCCATATCCTCTTCAACATCGCCGGTTCGATCCTCGTGATCGTGGGGCTGATGCTGCTGCACTCGTTCGGTGTGCTCGATGCCCTGTGGGACGAGGCGCTTTCCTCCGGCGGCATCGCGAATGTGCACACGGTGTTCCGTCTTGTTTCGGCCATCGTGCTGCTGCCGGTGTGCGGCCAGTTTGAAAAGCTCTCGCGCAAGCTCGTCAAGGACGATGTGCGCCTTGGCGAAAATGTCGACCACGAGCTTTCGCTGCTCGATGAAAAGTTCTTCACCTCTCCCGCCATCGCGCTCTCGGGCGCGGGTGAGGCCATCACCACCATGGCACGTCTCGCCCGCTCGGGTGTGATGAACGCGATGAACGTGCTCGAGCAGTACGACGCCCACACGATCGAGGTCATCAACGAGAACGAGGAGCACATCGACAAGCTCGCCGACCATGTGGACAACTACCTCATCCGCCTGTCGCCGCACATGCCGAGCGGACACGGAAGCGACATGCTCAACTACTATATCCAGTGCTTCGGCGAGTTTGAGCGTATCGGCGACCACGCCGTGAACCTGACGGAAAATGCGCAGGAGTTCCTTGACCGCAGCGCGAGCCTGTCGCCCACGGCACATCAGGAGCTCATGGTGCTGCGCGAGGTGCTCGGCGAGATTTTAGATTACACCTACAAGGCCTTTGCCGCCACGGACTACGAGGCCGCGCGCCACATCGAGCCGGTCGAGGAGGTCGTGGACGACCTTGTCGCCACGCTGCGCGCCAATCACATCCGCCGCGTGCGCGACGGGCAGTGCACGGTGTACGCGGGCCTCACGTTCCTCGATATCCTCGTCAATGTGGAGCGCATCGCCGACCAGTGCTCGAATGTCGGCGTCTTTACGCTCTCGATGTTCGACGAGCACATCATGAACAACCACCACGACTATATTCAGGCGCTGCACCAGGGCAAAGACCCGGTCTTCAACCGCGCCTATCAGGAGGCGCACGACAAGTATTTCGGCGAGCTCAAGCGCATCGAGCGCAGCAAGTGAGCCGCGCCAGATATGCGCGCCCCTGATTTAATGGAAAATAACGATCAATGCGACTTTTGTGCGCCGCGGCTTGCGTTTGCCGCGGCGCTTTGCTATAATGCAGTGCATAATAGCAGCGTGATTCTCTGCAAAGGAGCATGAAAGGCACGATTGGCGGCGGCGCAGTGGAGCGGCTGAGCATCCAGCGCGCGCAGGACGCGCTCAAAAACGGTGGCAGCAACGAGCTCAAGTCCTACAACCTGCACCCGAGTGAAGTGGCCAGCACGGGCATGATCTGCGGCGGCGCGGTGACGGTCTACTTCCAGTTTTTCGCGCCCGAGCAGGCGGCGGATATCGCGGTGCTCAAGCGCTGGCGCGAAATGCTCGACAAAGATGTCGACCTCTGGCTGCTGTTGTCTCTTGACGGCGACGGCGTGAACGAGTTCCACGTTGTCACGCGCGAGGAGATCCCGCAGGACAAGGCGGACTATTTCTCCGCCAAGGCTGTGTGGAAAGACGGCATTTATGTCGAGCCGCTGTGCCACGCGGGCAGCGTGTATATCTTCGGCGGCGGCCATGTGGGCCGCGCGCTCGTGCCGGTGCTGGCGACGGTGGGAGCGAGGTCATCTTCGGCAGCTTTTCCGATATTTCCGGCAAGGTGGCGCTCACGGCGAACGACTATGCCGTCGTGATGACGCCGGGCCATCAGGCGGACTATGAGATCCTCTCCCAGGTGCTGGGGAGCGATGCGACCTATATCGGCTGCATCGGCAGCCGCACAAAGGTCGCCAAGACGCGTGAGCGCCTCAAGTGTGACGGCTATACCGAAGAGGACATCGCGCGCGTCCACGCGCCCATCGGCCTTCCGATTCTGGCTGAGACGCCGGAGGAGATCGCCATCAGCATCGCGGCGGAGATGATCGAGCACCGCGCGCGCCTCGCCGGACAGCGGCACTGAGGGCGCTCACATGCAGATCACACCGCTTTTGCACGTCGGCCGCGGCGTGACGGCCATCATCGGCGGCGGCGGAAAGACGACGCTGATGGAAACGCTCGCCGGGGAGCTTTCGAAAAAGGGTAAGGTCATTATCACGACCACAACGCACATCTGCCGTCCGAAGCAGTATGAAACGCTGCTGGATGCGGACGAGGCCGCCGTTTCGGCGGCATTGGAGCGGTCGGGCATCGTCTGTGTTGCCTCGCAGGCGGAGAGCGGCAAGCTCTGCGCGCCGCGGCTCTCAATGGGCACGCTGGCGCAGCTTGCGGATTTTGTGCTTGTCGAGGCGGACGGTGCCAAGCGCCTGCCGCTCAAGGCGCACGCTTCCCATGAGCCGGTGATCCCGGAGGAGGCGCAGCGTGTCATCATGGTCATCGGCATCGACGGCGTCGGCAAAACCATCCGCGAGACCTGCCACCGCAGCGCGCTCTACGCGCAGCTCGCGGGTGTGGATGAGGAGACGGTCGTCACGCCGCAGCTCGCCGCGCGCGTCGTCAACGCCGAGGGTTACGGCGACCGCGTTTATATCAACAAGGTGGAGTCTGCCGCCGATTATGAAGCGGCGCAGGCCATGGCAAATGAATTTTCCTGCCCGGTCATCGCGGGCAGTCTGCATCAGGGGGTATATGTATGCTTGCATTGATTCGCGGCGCAGGAGACATCGCGAGCGGCGCGGCCATGAGATTGTGGCGCTGCGGGATCGACGTGGTGATGACCGACCTCGCCCGCCCGACGGCCATCCGCCGCACGGTGGCGTTTTCCGATGCCATCGTCCACGGGGAAACGACGGTCGAGGGCCTGCGCGCCGTGCGCGCGGAGAATGCCGCGGAGGCGAAGAAGCTGCTGCGCGAGGGTTCGCTGCCTGTTTTGGCCGACCCTGAGTGCGCCTGCCGCGAGGAGCTCGCGCCGGACGCGCTCGTGGACGCGATTCTTGCCAAGCGCAATCTCGGCACGAAGATCGACGACGCGCCGATCATTGTGGGCGTCGGCCCCGGCTTCACGGCGGGGGAGGACTGCCACGCGGTCGTCGAGACGATGCGCGGCCACACGCTCGGGCGCGTCATCTACTCCGGCAGCGCGCTGCCGAACACGAACATTCCCGGCCTCATCGGCGGCTTTGCGGGCGAGCGCGTGCTGCGCGCGCCGTGCGACGGCATTTTTACTGCCGTCCACCGCATCGGCGACACGGTCGAGGAGGGCGAGACCATCGGCTTTGTCGAGGGTCAGCCGATGAAGTGCACCATCAGCGGTGTGCTGCGCGGCGTGCTGGACGACGGCGTGCCCGTTAAGAAGGGGATGAAGTCCGGCGATGTCGACCCGCGCTGCAAGCCGGAATACTGCACGACGATCTCGGACAAGGCCCTCGCCGTCGGCGGGGGAGTGGTCGAAGCGGTGCTGTATTTGAGCGCGAAACAACAGGGCAGACGTTGATATGCCCTGCACTGCGCGGGAGATGTCCCATTGGCATGGGACTGCGCGGGGCAAAGGGGGCCTTCTCTCACGTGAGAGAAGGCCCCCTTTGAATCCCCCAAGAGAACGGCAGGGGCGTTTCGATCTCGCCCCTGCACCCCTAACGACCAAAAGGGAGGGGCCTTGCCCCTCCTTTTTGGATTATCCACCCCGCTGTTGCTTCTGACGGCGCGGCATTGCTGCGCTCGCCGCTTAGGGGTACTGCTTTTTTAGCCTTTTGCTGGGTCGGCACTGCTGTAGTCATTGCTGATGGGCTCGTCGGAAATGATGTCGTGTGAAATGACTTGGTCTTCTGCGTCCAACAGGGCTTTTTTCAGGACTTCACGGGCAAGAATGCCTTTACCTTCGTCGTAAAGGTCGATGGCTTCGCTCATACTGCGTACCATCAAGTGGTATAGCGTTTTATAAGTCGTCATCTTATCACCTCTACACAATTATAGGTCAATATCACCCTATTATCAATAGGTCAATTTGCCATAATTTTGTTGGGGTGATTAGATGACTCGTATGAAAGAACTGCGCAAAAAGAAAGGCTTCTCACAGGTTAGAATGCAGATGCTGACGGGAATTGACCAGAGCGATTATTCAAAAATCGAGACCGGCAAACGAAATATGAGCTTTGAACAGTGCCGCCGCATCGCCCTTGCCTTGGAAACCAGCATGGACTATCTCGCCGGCCTGACCGACCAGGACACCCCCTATCCCAGAACAAAGTAAAACGACCGCTGACGCGGTCGTTTTTTCTATTAGAAGCGCGGCGAGCGCAGCAATGCCGCTTCGGCACGCACTGCTGAAACGGAATCATCCAAAGTAGACGTAGTTCTTACCGGAAGTGCCATGGGGAGGATAATCCAAAAAGGAGGGGCAAGGCCCCTCCCTTTTGGTCGTTAGGGGGTGCAGGGGGCGAAATCGAAACGCCCCCTGCCTTTCTCTTGGGGGTTCCAAAGGGGGAGGTTCTCTTTTGAAAGAGAATCTCCCCCTTTGCCCCGTGCAGCGCCGCTGGCGCTGTCATCCTTATTGATGCTTATAAACGCGGCGGTTGTCGCGCGCGAAGACACGCTGGCTGAATTCGCCCGCTTTGAGCGGCGCGAGCACCTCGCGGTAGATCTCCATGCGGCTGTCGATCTGGTCGACGAGCGACAAAAGCTCTGCCTCCGCGCACTGGGGCAGCACCGCCGCGCCGAATTCCGGTTGGCCGTGATGCGAGAGGATCAGGTGCTCCAAAAGCGTCGCCTTTTCCTCGGGCAGGTCGAGCTCGGCGGCAATCGCCGCGACCTCCTGCGCGCCCATGACGAGGTGACCGAGCAGCTGGCCCTTCGTCGAATAGTCCGTCACAAGGCCAAGCTCGGAGAACGTGAACTCCTGCTCCTTGGCGAAGTCGTGCAGCAGCGTGCCGGTGAGAAGCAGGCTGCGATTCACGGTGTCCGCGTACTGCGCGGACAGAAAATCGGCAAGGCGCAGCATGTTGAGCGTGTGCATCAGAAGGCCGGACAAAAAGCCGTGGTGCACGCTCTTGGCGGCGGGAATGGTGCGGAACGCTGCCTCGTGGCGGCGCAGCATTTCCTCGCACACGGCACGGTAGTCTGCGTCCTCAATGGTCGAAACGAGCGCCTTGACCTCGTCATAGCCAGCCTCGCGGTCGATGGGCGCGACGCTCACGAGCTTCGAGACGTCGACGCGGTCATTGTCTTCGGCGAGGCGCAGCTTGTCGACTGTGAGCTGGGGCATGCCGCGGTAGTCCGACACGCTCCCACGCACCTTGAGCACCTTGCCTACGTCGCGCTCGCCGATGGGGCCGCTGTAGTCCCAGACCTTTGCTTCAATCGTGCCGCTCGTATCGGCGAGCACTGCGCTCAAAAACGGCTTGCCGCTGGCTGTCACCTTGGCAAAGGCGGCCTTGAGCAGATAAAAGCCTTCCACGTCCATACCGCGCTGCATCTGCGCGATGGAAAGACCAACTTCCATGATAAAAACCTCTTTCTGCCCGCGCGCAGCGGGCGAATCTTTCTTCTTTCGTTAACGAACAGCATTATAGCATGCCTGCGCGGAAAGCGCACGGAAAATTTAGTGTGCGGTCCTTTCGCACTGCGCACGCTCAAGCCAGTCTTTTCCCTCGATGAAGCGTGCAACAAGGAACGACACGACGTAGTCGCCAGCGGAATTGATCATCGTCGCGGGTGGGTCGACAAGGTTGCCGATCGTCACAGCGATGGGGTAGGCGATGGCCATCTGCGCGGGGAAGAAGAGAGAGCAGATGATGTACTCGCCGATGTATCCGCCGCCGGGGATGCCGCTCATCGCGACCGAGCTGAACACGGCGACAAGCAGAATTTTGACGATGAGGCCCGCGCCCTCAAACGGGATGCCGAACACGCCGAAGAGGAACGCGATCTTCAGCACGCAGCTGAAGCACGAGCCGTCCATGTGCATCGTCGCGCCCAGCGGCAGGACGGGATGTGCCGCCGCATGACGCGTACGCCCTCCTTTCCGCCGCCGAGATAGGCGTAGAGCGGAAACGCGACGAGCGCGTAGACAAAGCAGAGCGGATAGTAGACGAGCATCGCGCGGCCATAGGCCGCGGTGATCTGCGCACCGTAGGTCGCGACGAGTGAGGCGAAAAAACCGAAAAACGCGACGGGCGCGTAGTAGGAGATGAGCGAGACGACCTTCAAAAGGCAGTTCGTCATGTCCTGCAGGACTTTTGCCGTCAGGCAGTCCGCGCCGCCGCTCAGATTGACGCCAAAGCCGATGAGAAGCGAAAACACGATGAGCGGCAGCATCGCGCGGCGGGACAGCAGCGCCGCGAAGTCCTCGACCGTGAAGAAGTTGACGAGCAGCTGTGCGACGCTCGCCTGTTCATCGACCGCGCCCGCCGCCGCGTCCGCCCACGGCTCGAGGACCGGGGGATAGAGGCGCATCGCAAAGAGCATGATGACTGCGGCGATAAGGCCCGTGACGATGAAGACCAAAAGCGTCGTGCCCATGATCCTCCCTGCGCGCTTCGGGCTTTTCATGCAGGCGATGGAGCTGCTCAGCGAGCAGAATACGAGCGGCACGACGATGCAGAACATCAGGTTAATGAAGATCGTGCCGAGCGGGGCGAGACACGTCGCCCCCGGCCACAGCGCGCCCAGCACGCATCCGAGTACGATGGCGAGCAGCATCGCGCTCAGAAAGCCGTAGGTGCGGAAAAAGGAACGAGACATAGAATTCCTCCCTTAAAAATTGCGTTCAACACAATATAGCGGGAGGACTTGGACGATATGCGAAATCAAAAAAGGACACATCCGTACGGATGTGTCCTTTTTTGAGTTATTCAAGCTCGAATGCGCCGGTGTAGAGTTGGTAATAGGTTCCTTTTTCCGCAATCAGCTTTTCGTGGCTGCCGCGTTCGATGATGCGGCCGTGGTCGAGGACCATGATGACATCGGAATTCTTGACGGTGGACAGGCGGTGCGCGATGACAAACACCGTGCGGCCCTCCATCAGCTGATCCATACCGCGCTGGACGATGGCCTCGGTGCGTGTGTCGATGGACGAGGTCGCCTCGTCGAGGATCATGACCGGCGGGTCGGCGACCGCCGCGCGGGCGATGGAGATGAGCTGGCGCTGACCCTGCGAGAGGTTTGCGCCGTTGTTGGCGAGCTCCGTCGCGTAGCCCTGCGGAAGGCGCGTAATGAAATCGTCCGCGCCGGCGAGCTTTGCCGCGGCGATGCACTCTTCATCCGTCGCGTTGAGTTTACCATAACGGATGTTGTCCATCACCGTGCCGGTGAAGAGGTTGACGTCCTGCAGGACGATGCCGAGCGAGCGGCGCAGGTCGGCCTTTTTGATCTTGCTGACGTCGATGCCGTCGTAGAGAATCTGGCCGTCGGCAATGTCGTAAAAGCGGTTGATGAGGTTCGTGATGGTCGTCTTGCCCGCGCCGGTCGCGCCGACAAAGGCGACCTTCTGGCCGGGCTCTGCGTAGACGGAGACGTCGTGCAGGACCTCTTTATTCGGCTCGTAGCCGAAGTCCACGCCGATGAGGCGCACGTCGCCGCGCAGCTCGCGGTAAGAGGCCTTGCCGTTGTCGTTCGGGTTCTTCCACGCCCAGTGGCCGGTGTGATGGTCGCTCTCGGTGATCGTGCCGTCGGGGGCGATGTCCGCGTCGACGAGCGTGACGAAGCCGTCGTCCGTCTCAGCCTTTTCATCGATGAGGGAGAAGACGCGCTGCGCGCCTGCGCCCGCCATGACGATGGAGTTGATCTGCTGGGAGAGCTGGTTGATGTTGCCCGTGAACTGCTTGGTCATGTTGAGGAACGGGACGAGAATCGAGATATCCAGCGTCTTGCCGGAAAGGCTCAGGTTCGGAACGCCGATAAGCAGCAGCACGCCGCCCACGAGCGCCAGAGCCACATAGAGGAAGTTGCCGATGTTGCCGATGATGGGGCCGAGCACGCTGGCATAGGCGTGGGCGCGGTAGCTGTCTTCAAAGAGGGCGTCGTTGATCTTGTCGAACTCCTCAATGGAGCGCTGCTCGTGGCAGAAGACCTTGACGACCTTCTGGCCGGTCATCGTCTCCTGAATATAGCCCTCGGTTTTGGCGACGGCCCACTGCTGGCGCAGGAAGAATTTGGCGCTGCCGCCGCCGACGCGCTTGGTGACGACGATCATTAGAATCACGCCGAGCACCGAAATGAGCGTCAGCCAGATGCTGAAATAGAGCATAATGCCGAACACGGCCAGCACGATCGCGCCAGACTGGATGAAGGAGGGGATGGCTTCGGACACGAGCTGGCGCAGCGTGTCGATATCGTTGGTGTAGAAGCTCATGATATCGCCGTGCTGGTGGGTGTCGAAGTAGCGGATGGGAAGATCCTGCATGCCGCCGAACATCTCCTGACGGAGCTTGTCGAGAAAGCCCTGCGTCATATAGGCCATGAGCTGCTTGTAGACCAGGATCGCGATGATCGAGAGCACATAGAGCGAGATGAGCAGCGACAGGATGGGGATGAGCTCTGCTTTGGCGGAGACCCAGTCGCGCGAGACGTACCACTTTTCGATGACCTGAATGACATTCTGCACGAAAAGCGACGGGATCGACGTGACGATGGCCGAGAACAGGATGCACGCAAACGTGACGGGCGCGAGCACAGGATAGTAGGAAAAGAGCTTTTTCACCGTGCGCTTAAGCATGGCGAGGTTTGCCGCGCCGTCGTTTGGGCGGCGGGAATTCTTGGGATCACGCTTCATCCTGCTCACCTCCGTTCGTCTGGGATTCGTAGACCTCGCGGTAAATTTCACTCGAAGCGAGGAGCTGATCGTGCGTGCCCATGTCCGCAATATGGCCGTTGTCCATCACGAGAATGAGGTCGGCGTCCTGCACGGACGCGACGCGCTGGGCAATGATGATCTTCGTCGTCTCGGGAATATAGGTGCGAAAGCCCTCGCGGATCAGCGCGTCGGTGCGCGTGTCGACCGCGGAGGTCGAGTCGTCGAGGATCAGAATTTTCGGCTTTTTGAGAAGCGCCCGGGCGATGCAGAGACGCTGCTTCTGTCCGCCAGAGACGTTCGAGCCGCCCTGCTCGATATAGGTGTCATACCCGTCTGGGAAGGAGCGGACGAATTCGTCCGCCTGCGCGAGCCTGCACGCCTCGATCATCTCGTCGTCGGTGGCGTTTTCGTTGCCCCAGCGCAGGTTATCCTTGACCGTGCCGGAAAACAGCACGTTCTTTTGCAGCACGACGCTGACCGCGCCGCGCAGCGCCTCAAGGTCGTATTCGCGCACATCTCTGCCGCCGACCTTGACGCAGCCCTCGCTCACATCGTAAAGGCGCGGGATGAGCTGCACGAGGGTCGACTTGCTCGAGCCCGTACCGCCGAGGATGCCGACGGTCATGCCCGAGTCGATGTGCAGGTTGATGTCCTGCAGCGCGAATTTCTTCGCCTGTGCGGAGTACTTGAAGCTGACGTTTTCAAAGTCGATGGAGCCGTCCTTCACGTCCATCGCGGGAGATGCGGGATCGGTGAGCGCGGGCTCTTCCTCGAGTACCTCGCAGATACGGACGAAGGACTCATACGACATCGTCATCATCACGTAGATCATCGAGATCATCATCAGCGACATTAAGATCTGCATGCCGTAGGTCAGCATGGCCGAGAGCTGGCCAACGTCGATGGTCGTGCCGCCGTTCGTGATGATGATCCGCGAGCCGACAAATAGCACGAAGATCAGGTTGAAGTATACGCAGAACTGCATCAGCGGCGCGTTGAGCGCGACGACGCGCTCGGCGAAGGTGAAGTCCTTGGCGATATCGTGCGAGGCCGCGGCGAACTTCTGCTTTTCATACCCTTCGCGGGCAAAGCCCTTGACCACGCGCATCGCGCGCACATTTTCCTCGACCGATTCATTGAGCTTATCGTACTTGCGGAACACCGCGCGGAACGCGGGCATTGCCTTACGTGCGATCAGAAGAAGTCCGATTACCAGCACGGGAATGATAATGAGGAATGTCGTCGCCAGCGCGCCGCCCATGATATAGGCCATGATGACGGCGAAGAGGAACATCAGCGGTGCGCGTACCGCGATGCGGATGCACATCATAAAGGACATCTGCACATTGTTGATATCGGTCGTCATGCGCGTGACGAGCGAGGCGGAGGAGAATTTGTCGATATTTTCAAACGCGAAGCTCTGCACGCGGGTGAAAACATCGTGGCGGACGTTTTTGGCAAAGCCGGCGCTCGCGCGCGAGCCGTAAAGCCCGCCGAGCGCGCCGCAGCCGAGCGACACGAGCGACATCAGGATGAGCCCAAGGCCCACGCGCACAACGCCGCTGAGCTCCGCGCCGCCCTTGATTTCGTTGACGAGGTTGGCGGTGAAAAACGGGATCAGCACTTCAATCGCGACCTCGCCGACCATGCACAAGAGCGTCAGGATCGTGGGCTTTTTATACTCGCGGATGCAGCCCATGAAGCGATGGATCATATTCATCGGCAGTGGCCTCCTTTCTTAGTTTGTGGGGGACAGTCGGGCAGCTTGCCCTGCTCGATCATGCGCTTGCGTTTGGCCTCAAAGGTGTCGTGGATGGTGCGAAGCGCCGTGCAGAAGGTCTCGCGCTCTTCGCCTTCGAGCTGGTCGAAAAACGCGCGGAACTCCGCCGCATCCTTCTCTAAAAAGCTCGCCACGTATTCGTCGGCCTTCTCAGTCGCCCGCAGGCGGATGACGCGGCGGTCGTCGGGGTCGCTCAGCCGCTCGGCAAAGCCGCCCTCGACCAGCTTATCGACGAGCTTGCTCATCTGCTGCTTGGGCATGCGGGCAAAGTTTGCAAGCTCTGTCATCGTCATCGTGCGGCCGCTGCGGCGCATCGACTGGATGCAGTAGTACATGTCAAGGCTGACGCCGTCGTTCAGCATGCGCTTGAACGGACGGGCAAACCAGTAGTGCCACGCGGGGATCGTGTCGAGCAGCAGCTCCTGGATCTCGTTGGTCTGCATGTGGTTCTCCTTTCTTGAAAAT
>QWCN01008525.1_pt1 | contig 20820 bp, 17 predicted proteins | sample 1972711 | NCBI WGS metagenome assembly QWCN01 (sample SAMN09866707, study PRJNA288562) | Human gut metagenome isolate term1_stool, whole genome shotgun sequencing... | isolation source: gut | host: Homo sapiens | place: USA: California
GCGCAAGCGCCTTTTAAGCGAGCTTGACGAGCTCCGCCCGCAGGTCGAGGAATACGGCCGCGTCAAGGCGCACATCGCCGACATTGAGCTCTCCGCCCGTGAGCGTGCCGACGCGCTCGACGCCGCCACGCGGGAGCGTTTGCAGGCAATGATCGCGGCATGCAGAGGGCAGTGCGAGCAGGTGCTCTCGACGCTCGGCGCGACGTGTGAGAGCGTGTCGAACGAGCTCAAGCGCGCGGACGCTGCCGTCGCGCAGCTGCCCGAGGCGTTCACCACGCTGGAGGACCAGCTCGACGAGCTCAAAAAGTTAGAGCAGTGACAAGATAGCAAAAAAGAAGTGCGTTCCCGTTAGGAACGCACTTCTTTTTATGCTAATTCGCTATACTGATCAAAGATGTCTGCAAATTCGTCCAGATGCTCGCGCAGGCTGTCGGGCGCTTCGGTGCGGAAGTAGAGCACCTCTCCCCCGCGGCGCAGAATAAGGAACTGGCTGACTTCGTCCGGTTCATTGGGAAGCCGGGTATTTGGTTTGATAAATTCTGCGTAGTACGCCTCGTCAAAGCCGTCGATGGAAAGCGTCTGCGCATCGCTTCCCATGAAGTAGTCGCGCAGCTCATGCGTCAGCGGAACGGCCAGCGCGGAAATGCGAGGGGCGTAGAAGTCAAGCTCCGTGCTGTACTGCATCCAAGTGTCGATCGTTCCCGCATACGGCGTTTCGCCGACAGAGTACACGTGCCCGCCGAGCGGCGTCGAGAGATTGCGCACACCATACCAGTCCGATCCCCTTTCGCCGCCGAGCATCTCGGTCCCGATATACGGCAGCGGCGGCTCGTCATAGCTGTCGCCGTAGGCCGTATCGTTCACTCGCCAGAAAATCAGCGCGAGCGCCAATACACCGGCAATGATCGTAAGCGCGCGGTCCGCTTTCGCCCAGCGGTTGCGCGGCATCTTCTCCACGCGCTCGCACGCCTCCATCGCGCGCTTGAGCGTCCACATCTCGTTTCTCTCCTTTGCCTCGCTCAGGATACCGAGGATACTGCCTAAGATAATGGACACAAACTGAATGACCTCGCTCTTTTCCATCGTGAGAAACGACATCACCGGGAGACTCAAGGCACTAAAAAGGAAATAGACGAGCCAGATGTCCACCATCAGGAAGATCATCGGCAGGAAATAGCTGCGGCGCAGCTTTTTACACAGTCTTCGGTAGCCGTAGGAATCCGTACAGTCCTTCGGCGTGGGGACGTGCGCAGTCCTGTCACCGCGCCAGGGCTCCAGATGATAGCGGCAGTCGCGCGGCTCGCCGATCGCAAAATCGTCGTAGCGGAGCAGGAGCTTCCCCTCCGCCGCGCGCTCGGAAAGCCACTGCTCGATGCCGCGCGGGTCATAGGCGCTGGGCACAAAGCGGATACTCTTCGTCTCGGGCTCATTCTCTTCGTTCGGCGCAGTCCCTCCGCTCTCCGGAAGCTCTGTTGTCTCGCGCAGGTTTTCGTCCATTCGCGCTCCCTCCTCTCTTCTCTCTATGCAAAGTATAAAGAAGCGAGGGGGATTTTTCAAGCAAGTTCAGCGAGCATCGACAAAAAACGTGCGCAAGTTTATTGTTACATCGCAAAAAAGGCAGGAAATTCCTGCCTTTTTTCGTTTCACAGCAAAATCGGCTGAATTTGTCTTCCCTCCAGCGCCGCCTCGGCCGTCGGGATAATTTTGCGGAAGTCCGCAATCAGCGACGTGGGCTTCGCCTCGGCGTTGTCCTGCCCAAAGGGGACAAAATAGTAGTTCTTGCGGTTCAGCAGCGCCGCGATGTTCGGCGCGCTCGCGGATAAGCCATCATTCGTCGCAATGGCAAGCACGACAGGCTTACCGTTGCGCAGGTGCCCCTTTGCCGCCATCGTCACCGCGCCGTCCGTGATGCCGTGGGCGAGCTTGGCAAGCGTGTTTCCCGTGCAGGGCGCGATGACGAGCACCTCCATCGCGCCCTGCGGGCCGAGGGGCTCGGCTTCGACGATATTGCGCACGGCCCTCCTCCCCGCCAGCGCCTCCACGCGGGTGACGAAGTCCTCCGCCGTGCCGAAGCGCGTGGAATACTTCGCTGCGTTTTCCGACAAAATCGGGACGATCTCATGCTCGCGCGCGATGTCCTCGTAGAGTTTCAGCAGCTCGGGATGGTTGCAGAACGAGCCGCAAAAGGCAAATCCGATCTTCATGCTTCCTCCTTGATGAGTCGACATAACGTCTTTTTGATGGCCCGCGCCGCCGTCTCCGGCGCGACGCGCCCGGGCAGTCCCCCTGCCTTGAGATACGAAAGGCGCAGCGTTTCGACCGCGTCCATGTCAAAGCCGCTCGCGCTCGCAAGCTCGATGAGCAGACAGTCCGGCGGCAGCTCGGCAAGGAGCGTTTCGTCCAATACCTGATGCGGCACGGTGTTGAACACCACGCGGAACTCCCCCAGCGTGCCGGAGAGGCGGTTCGTGTGCAGCGGCGCGTAGCCGAACGCGTCGATCCACGCAAGGTCCGACCGCTTGCGCGCGCTGACGCTGACCTTCGCTCCCAGCGCGCTCAGATCGTGCGCGAGCACCTTTCCGATGCGGCCAAAGCCGAGCACGAGGCATGGCGTGCCGTGCAGTGTGACGCTCGTGTGCTTCATCGCCGCCTCGATGGCCCCCTCCGCCGTCGGGATCGCGTTGCGCACGCTCAGCTCTTCCGAGGCAAAGTAGTCCGTGATCGTAAGCCCCAACGACTGCGCGAGCGTTGACGCGTCGTTTCCCACATTGCCCGCGAAAATGCGGTGCTCGCGCCGCAGCGAGCGCAGCAGGCTCTCCATCGTGAGCTCTGTGCCGCTCAAATAGCCGTTTTTCTCCGCCGGCAGCGGCAGGACGATGATGTCTGCTTTCAGCGCGTCGCACAGCGCCAGCGGCTTTGGCGCACCGGAAAGCTCCCACGAGCAGACGTCGTACCCCTCCGCCGCCATCATCTGGGCAAGCAGGCGCATGCGTGCGTCGCCGCCTAGGAATGCTATCGTCTGGTCCATCTCATTCCCCCTTTTCCATAAAGGGTATGCCGCAGCGCGGGCGCGCATGACGCAAACTGTTTTTGATTTTCCGCTTGACAACTCTATTTTTATCGCTATAATAAGAATTATTCTAATTCTTATTATAGGAGAAACACATGACCAAGTACGCCCAGCAGATTCTCGATCTCGCGCGCTTGTAGCGGACGGCAAACTCATCCGCCTGTCGCAGCCCGGCGCGCCCGACCGCTACGACAACACCACGCGCCACGATCACCTGATCTGCACCCGCTGCGGCGCGCTCGCAGACTTCAAGTTCACCGACCTGACGCACAACATCGAAGCCGCGCTCGGCGCGCGCATCCAGTCCTACGACCTTCGCATTCACTATCTCTGCCCCGCCTGCCGCAAAGCGCAGGAAGCGCATTAAATTTTGAGAGAAAAAGGAGAATTTCACCATGAAGACCAACAAGTATTCCGGCACCAAAACCGAGCAGAACCTGCGCACCGCCTTCTCGGGCGAATCCGAGGCGCGCAACAAGTACACCTTCTTCGCCTCCACGGCCAAGAAAGAGGGCTATGAGCAGATCGCCGCGCTCTTCCAGAAGACCGCGGACAATGAAAAGGAGCACGCCAAGCTGTGGTTCAAAGAGCTCCAGGGCATCGGCTCCACCGCCGACAATCTGCTCTCCGCCGCTGAGGGCGAAAACTACGAGTGGACCGACATGTACGATTCTTTCGCCAAGACCGCAGAGGAAGAGGGCTTTCCCGAGCTCGCACAGAAGTTCCGCCTCGTCGGCGAGATCGAGCGCCATCACGAGGAACGCTACCGCGCGCTGCTGCGCAACGTCGAGACCGCCAAGGTCTTTGAAAAGAGCGAGGTCAAGGTTTGGGAGTGCCGCAACTGCGGCCACATCGTCGTCGGCACCAAGGCCCCCGACGTCTGCCCCACCTGCAACCACCCCCAGAGCTACTTCGAAGTCCACGCGGAGAATTATTGAGAATCGACAAACTAACAAGAGAGCCGCAGGCTGTGCCTGCGGCTCTCTTACTATTCACTTACTCCTTCGGCAGCAGGATGCAGATCATCGTGCCCTTGCCCTCTTCGCTATGAAGCTCGACTGTACCGTGATGGTACTGCACGGCGTGCTTGACGATGGAAAGGCCGAGGCCCGTGCCGCCGCTTGCCTTCGAGTGGCTCTTGTCCACGCGGTAGAAGCGCTCGAAGATGCGGCTCTGGTGCTCCGGCGCGATGCCGATGCCCGTATCGGTCACGGAGACGAACGCCTTGCCGTCCCGTTCACCGACGCTCATGGTCACGCTGCCACCCTCGACGTTGTACTTGATGGCGTTGTCGCAGAGGTTATAGATGACCTCGTACAAAAGCCGCCGTACACCTCCGATGGTCTCGCTCCCGCCCTCGACGGCAATCGCGATGTGCTTCTCCGCCGCCGCGGTCTTGAGATCGTCCGCCGCCTCCTGCGAAAGCGTGAGCAGGTCGACCGTCTCGCGCGGCATTTCGTCGCCCTCGTCGAGCTGGGACAGGCGGATGATGTCGCCGATCAGCGTGACAAGGCGCTGCGCTTCTTTTCGGATGTGGCCGACGAAGCGGGGGACGTCCTCCTGCTTCACCATGCCGTTTTCCAGCAGCTCCGCGCTGCCGATGATGCCTTGCAGCGGCGTTTTGAGCTCGTGCGACACGTTCGCCGTGAATTCACGGCGCGTCTGCTCCGCTGTCTCGCGCTCGGTGATGTCGAAAGCCAGCAACACAGCGCCGACCGCCGCGCCGCTTGCGCCGATGCGGCTGACGTCAAACTGCCAAATACGGCCGCCGCGCTCCACGCGCGCCTCACTGTGCCCCTCGTCCATGGCGCGCTCAATGGCAAGGCTCATGTCGTGGCTGCGGTCGATGGTCAAAAAGTCCTGCCCGACGCAGCTCTCGTCCGTGCCGAAGAGCTTTTCCGCCGCGGGGTTGATACTCAGCACACGCTCTTTTTCATCGAGCAGCACAAGCCCTTCGCGCATGCTGCTTGTGATCTGCGAAAATTCCGTCTGCTGGCGCTGAAGTTCGTCCATCTGCTCGTCGATCTGCAAGTGCTGGCGGTTGATGCGCCCGAGCAGCGGGGCGAGCTCTTCATAGGCGTCATTTTCAAGCGGATGCTCAAGGTCCAGCTTGTTGAGCGGCTGGACGATGCGGCGCGACAGGCTCTTGGCTAAAACAGAGGACAGGATCAGCGCCACGATCAGCACCACTAAAATGGGCTGCCCCATGCCGACGAGCAGCGCACCCGCCGTCGCGCGGCTCATCGAAATGCGCAGCACGCTCCCGTCCGCGAGCCTTTCCGCGCAGTACATCGTCTTTTGCAGCAGCGTCGAGGAATAGCGCGTACTCTCGCCCTCGCCGTATTCCAGCGCTTGCTTGACCTCCACGCGGTCGGCGTGATTTTCAAGGCTTTCGGCATCGGTCACGGTGTCGTAGAGCACCGTACCGTCGTTTTCGATCCACGTCAGGCGGTAGCGCTCGGAGGAGAGCTGAGAGAGATACTCCGTCCCGTTTTCCTCCACGGCGACGGCGGCAAGCTCCAGCTCGTCGCGCAGCTGCTTTTTTTCGACGCTCCCGAAGTATTCGTACAGGCAGCCCATGATGACGAGCAGGCTCGCCAGCAGCACCGTGCCCGCCACAAGCAGGATGGAGTGAAAGATCTTTTTTGTCATGCCTTGCCCTCCATCCGGTAGCCCACGCCGCGCACGGTCTCGATCTTCTCGCCGTACGCGCCGAGCTTCTGCCGCAGCGTGCGGATGTGCATGTCCACCGTGCGCGTCTCGCCGCAGTAGTCCGTGCCCCACACGTCTGCCATGAGCTGGTCGCGCGAAAACGCCGTGCCGGGATGCGAGAGGAACAGGCGCAGCAGTTCGAATTCCTTGTATGTCAGCGCAACGCTCTCGCCGTCCGCCGTGACAGTGCGGCTCTCTTCGTCGAGCACCAGACCGCCGCAGCGCAGCTGGGCTGCCGTCTTCGTGCCACAGCGGCGCAGCACCGCTTTGACGCAGGAGACGAGCTCCATCACGCCGAACGGCTTTGTCAGATAGTAGTCTGCACCGAGGTCGAGCCCGCGGATCTTGTCGTATTCCGCGCCCTTGGCCGTCGCCATGACGACAGGGATATCGGAAAGCGCCGCGTCCGCGCGCATGCGGCGCAGCAGCTCCATCCCGTCGATGCCGGGGAGCATCACATCGAGCACGACAAGCTCGGGTCTTCCCGTGCGCAGCGCCTCCCAGAACGAGGTACCGTCTTCAAAGCCCTTGGCCTCAAAGCCGGTCGATTGCAGGGCATATACCTCGATATCGCGGATACTGGCATCGTCTTCCACGCACCAGATCATACTTTACCCCTCCTTATGCTCTCCTGTCACAGAGAAAATGACCCATTCGGCGATGTTCGTCGCATGGTCGCCGATGCGCTCAAAATACTTGGCGATCATCAGCAGGTCGAGTGCGAATTCACCATCATCAGGGTCCTGCGCGATGCGCTTGATGAGGTCCTTCTTCACGCGCGCGAAATAGTCGTCCACGGTGTCGTCCTCAGCGATGACCTGATCGGCAAGCGCCGTGTCGTGCTTGACGTAGGCGTCCACGCTCTCGGTCACCATCTTGATGGTCGAGCGCGCCATCTCGCGCAGGAGATTACTGTTTTCCGCACCGCGCCCGCCGAGGAACGTGATGATCTCGGCAATATCCTCGGCCTGGTCGCCGATGCGCTCCATGTCCGTGATCATCTTGAGCGCCGCCGAGATCTGGCGCAGGTCCTTTGCCACGGGCTGCTGCTGCAAAAGAAGCTTTAGGCACAGCGACTCGATCTCGCGCTCCTTGCGGTCGATCTCCTGATCGAGCGGTGCGACGCGCGCGGCCAGCTCCGCGTTGCCCTCCGTCAACGCCTGTGCCGAAAGGGCGATGACCTCCTCGCACAGCGCGCCCATCTCAATGAGCTCGCGGTTCAAAAGCGCAAGCTGTTCATCAAACCGGCTTCTCATTTAACCGAACCTCCCCGTGATGTAATCTTCTGTCCGCTTGTCCTGCGGCTGGGAGAAGAGCTTCTCCGTCTCGCCGTACTCTACGAGCTCGCCGAGCAGGAAGAACGCCGTGTGGTCGGAAATACGCACCGCCTGCTGCATGTTGTGCGTGACGATGACGATGGTGTACTTCTCCTTGAGCTCCATCGCGAGCTCTTCGATCTTCGACGTCGAAATGGGGTCGAGCGCACTTGTCGGCTCGTCCATCAGCAACACCTCGGGCTCGACCGCGAGCGCGCGGGCGATGCAAAGGCGCTGCTGCTGGCCGCCGGAGAGGCCGAGCGCGTTTTTCTTCAGGCGGTCCTTGACCTCGTCCCAAATCGCCGCGCCGCGCAGGGATTTTTCAACGATCTCATCGAGCTTTGCCTTGTTCTTCACGCCGTGCGTGCGCGGACCGTAGGCAATGTTGTCGTAAATGCTCATTGGGAAGGGGTTCGGCTTCTGGAACACCATACCCACCTGACGCCTAAGCTCGCTCACATCGACGGACGAGTCAAAAATGTCCTCGCCCTTATAGAGGACGCTGCCCGTGATCTTCACATCGGGGAGCAAATCGTTCATGCGGTCGAGCGTCTTTAAAAACGTCGACTTGCCGCAGCCGCTCGGGCCGATGAGCGCCGTAATGCTTTTTTCGGGAATTTCAATGTTGATGTCCTTGAGCGCCTGATGGCTCCCGTACCACAGGCACAGGTTCTCAACGGAAAGGATGTTGTTCATAGCCCTCTCCCCTCTTTCAATTTGTCTTCAAAGGCGAGGCCGTACCAGTGGTTCTCGCCGCGTTTTGCCGTTTTCTGCACGCAGTCGTCGCAGAATTCCGCCGCGTCTTTCAGGGCTTGCGGCATGTCTTTACCGTTCATCAGCTCGCCGCACAGGGCGGAGACGAACACATCACCCGTGCCATGCAGCGTCTGCGGAAGGCAGGGCTTGAAAATTTCCATATACTGCCCGTTCAGCCGCGCGCAGTAGCCGATCTCCTCCCCGCGGTGGACGCCGGTGATGATGACATTTTCCACCGTGAGCGCTTTAAGAAGCGTTTCTATCGGTGCGTCCATCCCGCAGCCCGCGAGAAGCGCCGCCTCCGTGCGGTTGGGCGTGATGAGCTGTGCGCTCTCGCACAGCGCGCGCATCGCCTGCACGTACTTTTCGGTAAAGCAGCCGTACAGCGCGCCGTTGTCGCCGAGCACGGGGTCGACCACAACGATGGTATCCTCCCCCGCAAAGTCGCGGAGGAAATCTTTCGCAAAATGCATCTGCTCCACCGAGCCGAAAAAGCCCATGCAGATGCCGTCGAATTTGATTTGAAGCTGTCTCCAGTGCGCGGCAAAGGCCTTCATCTCATCCGTCATATCGCGCATGACGTAGCTGCCGAAGCCGTCCGCCGTGTGCGTCGATAAAATGGCCGTCGGCAGCGGTACCGTCTCCACCCCGTAGGAAGAGAGGATGGGCATGGCCACGCTCAGCGAACACTTGCCGAAGCAGGAAAGGTCATTTAAGAGCGCCATGCGCTTCATGCCGCTTCCGTTGACAGGTCGTATCATTGCTGTTTCCTCCTGAAATATCGGCCGACCAGATCGGCGATGAGGTTAATGAGCATCGTCAGCAGCATCAAAATGGCTGCGATGGCGAACACCACCCCCGTATCGCTCGACTCCTTGGCGTAGAAGTACAGCGCCACCGTCAGCGTCGCGCCCGCGTTGTGCATACCCTCAAAGAAGTTGTAGAGCATGTGCGCCGAGCCCGCCGTGAATAAGAGCGCCGCCGACTCGCCGAGGATGCGTCCGATCGACAGGATACAGCCCGTCACGATACCGTCCACGCAGCTTGGCAGCACCACCGTGCGGATGGTGCGCCATTTGCCCGCGCCCAGGCCGAACGCGCCCTCGCGGTAGCTCTGCGGTACGGTCTTGAGGCTCTCCTGTGTCGTGCGCATGATGGTCGGCAGGTTCATGATCGTCAGCGTCAGCGCACCCGCAAGAAGCGACGTGCCGTTTTTGCAGAAGATCAGCATGCCGACAAGGCCGTAGATGATCGACGGGATACCGGAGAGCGTTTCGGACGCGTATTCGATGATGGAGACGAGCTTTTTGTTCGCGGCGTATTCATTTAAGTAGATGGCCGCGCCCACGCCGAGCGGCAGCACGATTAAAAGCGTCGCGATGACGATGTAGAGCGTGCTCAGGATGTCCGGCAGGATGCCGACGCGGTTGGCAAGATAGCTCGGCGCGGTGGAGAGCATCTCCCAGGTGATGTTCGGAATGCCGTTGCCCAATATATAACCAATCATACCGACTACGAGCGCGCAAGTCAATACTGCGGCGATGCCCATCAGGAGCTTCATCGCCGTGATATAGGCCTTGCGGCGGGCCGAAGACTGCATTTTCAGCATCAGTTACCCTCCTTGTCGCGCTTTAAGAAGAAGTTGAGCGCCGCATTGATGAGCAGGATGAAAAGATACAGCACGAGCGCGATGGAAAAGAGCGCCTGACGCTGCAAGCCGCTCGAATACGACATCTCGCTCGCGACCGCCGTCGTGAGAAAGCGGACGCTCTCAAAGATCGAGCCGGGCATGTTCGGCGCGTTGCCCGAGACCATCATCACGGCCATCGCTTCGCCGATGGCGCGGCCCACGCCGAGCACGACCGCCGCGGCGATGCCGCTCTTTGCCGCCGGAACGGAGACGCGGAAATAGGTCTCGACCTCAGTCGCACCGAGGGCAAGCGAGGCGTCCTCATATTCATGCGGAACGGCCTCGAGCGCCGTGACGCTCACCTTGATGATCGACGGCAGGATCATGACGGCCAGCACGATGATGGCCGCAAACAGGCTTGCGCCGTCCGGCAGGTGGAACGTCTTGCGGATGGCAGGCACGAGCACCAGCATACCGACAAGGCCGTACACGACCGACGGGATCCCCGCGAGCAGGCTGACGGCGGCCTCCAGCACGGTGCGGACCTTCTTGGGCGCGACCTTGGAGAGGTACACCGCCGTCAAAAAACCGATGGGCACGCCGAGGACGATCGCGCCTGCCGTGCCGTAAACACTCGTTAAAATAAAGGGCAGAATGCCGTACTTCGGCTCCGCCGACGTCGACGACCACACCTTGCCCGTGAGAAACGGCACAAAGCCGATCTTCTGAATGGCCGGGATGCCGGAGATGATGAGATACACCGTGATCAGCAGCACGCATCCGACCGTAATGAGGCCGAGAAGCAGAAAAATACCGTGGACGACGGCTTCAAACATTTTTTTCCTCTGCGCCATAATTGTTTCCTCTTTTTGCTGTCAGCGGGAGACGGCTCACGCCGCCTCCCGTGATGGTTCCTGTGTTCTGTTAGTTGGCTGCGACCGCACCGGCAGCGGCGATGATGCTTGCCGCGTCAGCGGACAGCGCGTAGTCGAAGAAGGCCTGTGCCGCGGGGGAAAGCTTGGTGCCCTCCTTCGTGACGAGCACGAACGGACGCTGGACAACATAGCTGCCGTCCTTGACGGTCGCCTCCGTGGCTTCCACACTGCCGACTGTCAGCGCCTTGACGCTGTCGCCGACCGCGGAGAGGGAGGCATAGCCGATGGCGTCGGGGTTCTGGGACACGGTGTTGATGACGTCGCCCGTGGAGGTGAGCTCCTGACGGTACTGGCAGGCGTCCTTGGTGTCGGTGATGGACTCGAAGCCGTCACGCGTGCCGGAGCCGGCCTCACGGCCGATGAGCACGATCTCGGCGTCGTTGCCGCCGACGTCCTTCCAGTTGGTGATCTCGCCGGTGTAGATCTTGGCGATGGTGTCAATGTCGAGATCGGAGACAGGGTTCTCGGGGTTCACGACAATGGCGATGCCGTCGAGCGCGACGACGGTCTCAACAAGGCCGGAGGCCTTTTCGTCATCCTTGAGCGCACGGCTCGAAAGGCCTATGTCGCAGCGGCCTTCGGACACAGCCTGAATGCCGGAGCCAGAGCCGGTGGGGTTATAGGTGAACTTCACGTCCTTGTTCATGGCCATGAAGGATTCACCAAGAGAGTTGATGACCTTTTCCATCGAGGTGGAGCCGTCGGTCGAGATGGTGCCGGAGAGGGTCGTTTCGGTGTTGCTGCCGTCAGTGTTGGTGTCGGCGCTGTTGTCGTTCTTGCTGCCGCAGGCGGTCAGCAGGCTCAGCGCCATGACAGCGGTCAGCGCAAGAGTGAGAAACTTTTTCATTTGAAATACTTCCTTTCAATTTTTCCAAGATGTTGTTCCTTGCTACATTTGCCATCATAAAGGCAGGTTGTAAAATCAGAAAGTCGCCTTTTGTAAAATCGCGGTAAAAGAGAAAAAGGACGTTTTCCGTCGGAAAACGTCCTTTTTGAAGGCGGAGGGGATGAGGCCGGCGATGAACGTGAGAAGCATGCTGATGGCGACGAGCGCCGCGCCGCCCGCCACCGGCAAGATGGCGTTCAGGCTCTCGATACCCGTCAGGTGGTGCACGACGAGGTTGATCGGGATGATGAGCAATAGCGTGATGCCGATGCCGATGGCACCGGAGCAGAAGCCCTCGATGAGCGTCTCCGCGTTGAACACGCGCGAGATATCGCGCTTGCTCGCGCCGATGGCGCGCAGGATGCCGATCTCCTTCGTGCGCTCGAGGACCGAGATATACGTGATGATGCCGATCATAATGCTCGACACGACGAGCGAGATCGCGACGAATGCGATAAGCACATAGCTGATGGCGTTGATGATCGTCGTGACCGAACTCATCAGAAGCGCCACATAGTCGGTGTAATCGATCTGGTCGTCCTCGGAAACGCTGTTGTTGTACTGCTTGATCGCATCGGCGATGGCGTCCTTGTCGGCAAAGGTCGAGGCGTAGATGTTGATGGTCTTGGGACTTGCGAGGTCGACGTCGCCAAGCAGCTTCAAATTGTCCTCATACGTGCCGTTCGAGACCGTCGCAGGCATGTAGTTATCATAAAGCCAGTTGTACTGCTCGCTCGTCAGCGGCATGACAGCGGGCGATTTTTCGAGCGCCAGATTGAGCGCCATGGCGAGCTGATCGCTCGTCATGTTAGATAGCCGCGCCTGCACGCCCGCGGCGTACTGCTCCGTCACCTGCTCGCGGATAGACTGCTCCACGTAGCCGAAAAGCGTCTCGTCGTCCATCTGCGCGATGTAGGACTTGACGGTCGCCTCATCCACGCTCATCTGCTGGGCGTAGGTCGAAATGACCATCTGCTCGATGCTCGCGCGGTCGAGCGAGCCCATCTGCTGGTCCACGATGGCGGAGAGATACTCTTCGCTCGGCACGCTCATCATCGCGGTGTAGGCCGCGGCGCGCTCGGTGACGGAAAGCGTTTCGAGATAGTCCGTCACGTCCGCTTCCTTCTGCTCGTCGCTCACGGAGTAGTCATCGGTCAGGAACGGCAGGCCGAGGATAACGTCGGTATCGGGGTCTTCTTTCTGCTTCTGCAAAATCTCGGTCTGTCCCGCCTTTTCGACAAGATAGTCCGTCAGCGCGGACGTATAGCCGATCGCGCCGGAGAGCATCGAGGACACTGCGTTCTCATTCGGGCGCAGGATGCCGACGATCTTCACGCGCGTGCCGACATCGTCGGAGTTATAGAGGAAGTCGAGCCCCGTATCCGTCGTGCTGACGTCGGTATATGTGCCGCTTGCGGAATCGTACTGGTAGCGCTCAGCGGGCAGGACGATCTTGAAGCTCATATTGCACAGGTCTTCATAGCTCCAGCTCTGGATGTCCTTGCTGTCGAATTCCGAGCCGTCGAGCATGTGCTGCATCGACTCCACGACCTCGTCCTGCGCGCTCAGGCCGAGCGAATAGATGACAAGGTCGGAAATTTCGTTGTCCTTGTTGACGATGAGCATGACCTCGTCATAATTCTGCGGCCAGGAGCCGTAAATCAGGTCGTACTGCTCGTGCAGGAGGTCGCCCACGAGCTCGCCGCTCTCACTATCCTGCGGCGGGAGCATCTGCTCCCAGGTCTCCATCGCGGAGTAGGCCGAGCCGAAGCGCTCGAAATAGCTGCTGTAATCGCCACCGTAGAGCTCGCTCATGCAGGTCTGCAAAAGCTCCGTCACGTCGGACTTGAAGACCTTGCCGTCGGTGTCTTTGGCATAGATGCTCATGCCGAGGTCGTAGTCATAGGAAATGGAGCTGATGTGGCTTGAAAGCTCGTCGTCGCCCTCGAGGTAGGTCTTGAAGTCCTTCAAATTGTTCGTCTGCGTCTCCGCCGAGGCAAACGAGCTCATCATGTCGTACATAATGTTGTTGGAGTAGACGGCGTCGAGGTCATGCTGCTCCCCGTCGCCCTCGTCCTGCGCATGGACGCCCATCATCGAACTGACCATGCTGGACATGTCCATGCTCTCAGCCTCGATGGTCAAGGGATAGCTCGAGAGCGTATCCTCCTGCACGCGGTCGATATAGGTCTGGATGCCATTGCTCAGCGACAAAATGAGCGCGATGCCGATAATACCGATGCTGCCGGCGAAGGCCGTCAAAAATGTCCGTCCCTTTTTCGTCATCAGGTTGTTGAGCGAGAGCGACAGCGCCGTCCCAAAGCTCATTGAGGTCTTTTTGCTCTTGCCCGCGGCGGGCTTTTCTTCCACGGCCTCCTCATACGGCGCGCTGTCGTCCACGATCTCGCCGTCCTTTGCCGGACATCTGGTTCGGCTTTTTATTCAGCTGATCGCCGAGGCCGACGCTCTCAAGCGCCTTGATGGCGCGCTCGCGGCGCTCACTCTTACTCACGCCAGAGAGCGTGAGCGCCAGCTCCACGTTGCTCAATACCGTCTGGTGCGGAATGAGGTTATAGCTCTGGAAGACAAAGCCGATGGAGTGGTTGCGGTAGCTGTCCCAGTCGGCGTCGGAAAAGTCCTTCGTCGACTTGCCGTTGATGATGAGATCGCCGCTCGTATAGTGGTCGAGACCGCCGATGATGTTGAGCATCGTCGTCTTGCCGCAGCCCGAATGGCCGAGGATGGCGACAAACTCGCTCTCGCGGAACTGTAGGCTCACGCCGCGCAGGGCGTGGACGGTGGGATCTGTTGCAGCTTCAGCATATCCTGCCTTCTTTCTGAGTAAATAAAAATAAGAATTCCAGAGTAGGATATCATTTTGACCTTTTACCGTCAACCGGCGCGGTCGAGAATTCACCGAAAGTTCATGCCTCTTCCCCCTTGCATCGATGCAAAGGGAGCGCGGCAAAGCTGCCGCGCTCCCTCTCCGCGCTTATAGGAGGCTGTTTGCGCCGATCTCAATTTCCCGGCGCAGAATTTCCCGGTGCATGGCATCGCAGCCCGTAATATACAGAACGCCCTTTTCCACCGCATAGGATCTTGTGTTTTCCTCGCGCTCACGCGCGTCAAGAAGAAAATAGCGGCAGCCGCCGTCCTCGATGAATTCTTCCACCGTGACGGTACGCAGCCTGCGGAGTTTTTCATTCTCGCACCCCGGCTTTGTCCAGTCTCTGCCGCCCCATTCCTCAATGGTGAGCAGCGCAATGTTGGGATCGTCGACGCGGCCGAATATGATCTCCTGTCCGAAGATCTTATTGAGCGAGCGCGGGCACCAATTGCCGACATGCACGCTTTCCCCATCCGTACAGGAGATCGCATCGCCCATAAAAATGATGTCCCAGCCGGAGGGAGTCAGCCGTGCCGCGCCGCAGTAGAGCGAGTTCTCTCCCGCCGTCAGATAGACGCGGTAGTTTTGCCAGCCGATGCGCATACGCTGCATCGCAACGGTGTGCGTCGGCTCATAGATGCCGTAATACTGCTCTCCCATGCGGATCGCCGCGCGCGGTGTGAGCTTCATGTCGGACAGGACGACATACGCCGCCAGCACGCACAGCAGCACGGCAACGCTCCTGACCGCGCGGCGCATTCTGTTCGGTTTTCGCTTGATCGTTTTCACGGCTGCGCCTCCCTTCCCGGCAGCGGGATCTCCAATGCAACATGCTCGCCGAGCCGGTCGTAAATGAGCCTGATATAAGTATCGTCCGGCTCGATATTGACGCGGTGACTCGCGATGCACACATAGAGCGTGCCGCTGCCGCTCACACAGCTCGGATAATCGTGATCCTCCAACCCCTCATAGATCGCCTCACCGCGCTCGTTTTCCAGCCGCAGTGTATGCAGCAGCCGCGCATAGACCACGCCGCCGGGAATACGGTCAAAGCCCGTCAGCTGCACTTCTGCGCGCTGGGTACTGCAGGAGACCGCATCAATGCGCACGATATCATCGCCGATGGGAATGCGCGTTCCCGGCGTCTCCGTGTTCCAAATCTCCCAGCCGTCGCTTGGCTTCTGCACGGTGATCCGGTCGCGGATCGCGCCGTAGAGGCCGCTCGACTTCACGATCAGCCCCGCGATCATCACGCACAGCACCGCCGTGAGGATGCGCGCGGCGCGCTGCACGATGACGAGCCACCAGCCGCCGTACTGCGCGCGCAGCGCCCGCCCCGTCTCCTCGGGATCGCCCATCAGCGCCACCGCACGCCCGTAGGCCGCGTCCTCCGTATAGCCGTGCTCGACCAGCGCTTCGGCGTGGTCTTCGATGTGACCGGCGAGCTCATTTCTCAGATCGTTCGCCTCGTCAGCCGTCAGCCGGCCGACCTGTGCGAGCACGCGATCGCAATACTCGTTTCTGTTCATAGCCTCACCCTTTTTTAAGCAAAGTGCAGCACGGCGTTCACCGCGCCGCTGTAGCGCTGCCAGCTCTGCTCCTCTTCGGTGAGCGCCGCGCGCCCGGCGCGCGTCAGGTGATAATACTTGCGCATCCGGCCGGTGGACGCCGTTTTTTCATAGGCCTCCACATACCCCTCGCGCTCCATCCCGTGCAGCACGGGGTAGAGCGTGCCCTCCTTCATCTCGAAGACATTGCTCGAGCGGCGCGCCAGCTCTAAAATGATCTGGTAGCCGTACATGTCCTCACATGAGAGGAGCTTGAGCAGCAAAAGCTGCGTGTGGTCAATGCTCTTTTTCTTCATGTTGCACCTCCGATGATACATAGAGTATCTATGCTTGTAGTATACATAGAGTTACAAGGTATGTCAAGCCAAAAATATTTGTAAATTTTTGTTCATTTTCTTAACAGACCCTAAACTTTACTTCTTGTCCTCATCAGACATACAATTATAATGATAATTTGAAAATCGGCGGGACTCTTTTACCGCCAAATCGCATCGACATGAAAAGAGAGGTTCCCCATGAAAACGTATCAAGCAGGCATCGACGTAGGCTCCACCACGGTCAAGCTCGTCGTGCTGGATGAAAACGGACAAATGATCTTCGGGCAGTACCAGCGCCATCTGTCCCACACACAGCGCGCACTGTCCGACTTACTCAAGCAGGCGCGCGCAGCGCTCGGCGAGTGCGCGCTCGAATTGCGCGCCACCGGCTCCGGCGCGATCAACCTTGCCAAGGCGCTCGGCATCCCCTTTGTGCAGGAGGTCGTCGCCGTCGCGCAGGCGCTCGAGCGCGTCGCGCCGCAGGTGGATGTCGCCATCGAACTCGGCGGCGAGGATGCCAAGATCATCTACTTCAAAGGTGGGCTCGAAGAGCGCATGAACGGCGTCTGCGCCGGCGGCACCGGCTCGTTTATCGACCAGATGGCCGCTCTTTTGCAGACTGACGCCTCGGGTCTCGACCGCGAGGCCGCGCACTATCAGCAGATCTACCCCATCGCCGCGCGCTGCGGCGTGTTCGCCAAGACGGACATTCAGCCCCTCATCAACGAGGGCGCGACAAAGGCCGACCTTGCCGCCTCGATCTTCCAAGCGGTCGTCAACCAGACCATTTCGGGCCTTGCCTGCGGCAAGCCCATCCGCGGCCATGTCGCGTTCTTAGGTGGGCCGCTGCACTTCCTCCCCCAACTCAAGGCCGCGTTTATCCGCACGCTGAAGCTGACGGATGAGACGACCATCGACCCTGAAAATTCTCATCTCTTCGCCGCCACCGGCGCGGCCATCGACGAAACGCCCGCCGAGGCGCAGCCGCTCAGCGCGCTCATCAAGCGTCTCGACAGCGGCGTGCAGATGGATTTTGAATTAAAGCGCCTACCGGCGCTCTTTGAAGACGAAGCCGACCTCGAGGCCTTCCGCACCCGTCACCATACGGCGGTCGTGCCGCGCGGCGATCTTGCAACGTATAATGGCGACTGCTTTCTCGGCTTCGACGCGGGCTCGACGACGACAAAGCTCGCGTTAGTTGGCGAAAAGGGCGAGCTTTTGTACTCGTTCTACGCCAACAATCAGGGCAATCCCATCAAGACCGCCATGCAGGCGGTACATACGCTGCGCGAGCATCTTCCCGCGGGCGCGCATATTGCGCGCTCCTGCTCCACGGGCTACGGCGAAACGCTGCTCAAGTCCGCGTTCTCGCTCGACGAGGGCGAGGTCGAGACCATCGCCCACTGCACTGCCGCGTCGTTCTTCGACCCCAAGGTCGACTGCGTGCTCGATATCGGCGGACAGGACATGAAGTGCATCAAGCTCAAGGACGGCGCGGTCGACACGGTGCTTCTGAACGAGGCCTGCTCGTCCGGCTGCGGCTCGTTCCTCGAGAATTTCGCCAACTCCCTCGGCATGACGGCGCAGGAATTCGCGCACGAAGCGCTCTTTGCCAAGGCCCCCGTGGACCTCGGCACGCGCTGCACGGTGTTTATGAACTCCAACGTCAAACAGGCGCAGAAGGAGGGCGCAAGCGTCTCCGATATCTCCGCCGGCCTTGCCTACTCCGTCATCAAGAACGCTCTTTATAAGGTCATCAAGCTCTCCGACGCGAGCGAGCTCGGCTCGCACGTCGTCGTACAGGGCGGCACATTCTTCAACGAGGCCGTGCTGCGCGCGTTTGAGCGCATCTCCGGCGCGCAGGTCACGTGTCCCGACATCGCGGGCATCATGGGCGCGTTCGGCGCGGCACTGCTCGCGCGCGACCGCTACCACGGGCAGCAGAGCACAATGCTCCCGCTTGAGGAGATCGAGCAGCTCACGTACAAGACCTCTGCCGCACGCTGTCAGGGCTGCCAGAACCACTGCATGCTCACGGTCAGCGTCTTCCCCGGCGGCCGCCGCCATGTGAGCGGCAACCGCTGCGAAAAAGCCCTGCGCGGCGAAAGCGCTGCCAAACCCGGCGAAAATATCTTCGCCTACAAGCGTGAGCGCATGTTCGCCTATCCCCCGCTCGAGCCGGAAAATGCGCCGCGCGGCGAGATCGGCATCCCGCGCGTGCTGAACATGTATGAAAACTACCCGTTCTGGGCGACGTTCTTCCGCGACCTCGGCTTCCGCATCATCCTCTCCCCGTTCTCCACGCGCGCGATCTACGAGCTGGGCATGGAGAGCATTCCGTCGGAATCTGAGTGCTATCCTGCCAAGCTCGCCCACGGTCACGCCCAGTGGCTCATCGACCACGGCGTCAAGACCATCTTCCACCCCTGCGTGTTCTACGAACATCAGGAGGTGCCGGGCGCGCAGAACCACTACAACTGCCCGATCGTCGTCTCGTATCCCGAAAATATCAAGAACAACGTCGAAGCCGTGACCGATGGCTCTGTGCGCTACCTGCATCCCTTCCTCGCTTTTACAAATGAGAAGGTCGCGTCCGACCGCCTCGTCCAGTTCTGTAAGGAAGTATGGAACATTCCCGAAAAGGAAACGCGCCATGCCGCCCACCTCGCGTGGGAAGAGCAGCGCAGGGCCAAGGCCGACGTCCGCGCCGCGGGCGCGAAGGCACTCGCCGACATGGAGAAAAACGGCGGCAGCGGCATTGTTCTCGCCGGACGTCCCTACCACGTCGACCCCGAGATCAACCACGGCATCCCCGAGCTCATCGCGGCCTACGGCCTGACGGTGCTGACCGAGGATTGCCTGCCCATCGACTTTGTCCCCAAGCGCCCCGTGCGCGTGAACGACCAGTGGGTCTATCACTCCCGCCTCTACACCGCGGCGGAATTCGTCTGCGGGCGCGACGATCTTGAGCTCATTCAGCTCAACTCGTTCGGCTGCGGTCTCGACGCCGTCACGACCGACGAGGTCTGCGAGCTTTTGGAGCAGGGCGGCAAGCTCTACACCTGCCTCAAGATTGACGAGGTCAACAACCTCGGCGCGGTGCGCATCCGCATTCGTTCGCTGCTCGCCGCCGTCGCCATGCGGCGCGAGCGCGGGATCCATTCGATCTCTCACGTACAGCCGTTCGAGCGCGTCTACTACACCAAGGAGATGCAGAAGCAGCACTACACCATCCTCGCCCCCCAGATGAGTCCCATTCATTTTGACATTCTCGAGCCTATCTTCCGCCACCACGGCTATAATTTTGAGGTACTGCAAAACGACGACCGCGCCGCCATCGACGCGGGCCTCAAGTACGTCAACAACGACGCCTGCTATCCCTCGATCACGGCGGTCGGCCAGCTGATGGAGGCCGTGACCTCCGGCCGGTACGACACCGACCACCTCGCCCTCATCATGTCGCAGACCGGCGGCTGCTGCCGCGCGAGCAATTACATCGCCTTCATCCGCCGCGCGCTCAAAAAAGCGGGCCTTGAACACATCCCTGTCATCTCGCTCAACGCCAACGGCATGGAGACGAACGAGGGCTTCCGCATCTCCAGCGCGAACGCGCTGCACCGCAAGTGGCGCGACATCTGCATCGACTCGCTCACGAGCGAGCATCCCAAGTACCGCTACGCCCAGCTCTGCCGCGGCATTGTCGAGGACTTCGACGCCTTCCCCATCGACGAAACGATCCGCAAGCCCCGCGTCGGCGTTGTCGGCGAGATTCTGGTCAAGTACATGCCGCTCGCCAACAACCACGTCGTCGACCTTTTGGAGCGCGAGGGCGCAGAGGCGGTCGTGCCCGATCTTCTCGATTTCTTTGCCGCCACGATCTATGAGCAGGACTTCAAGCACACCCACCTTGGAAAGGGGTGGACAGCTTCGGCCAGCGCCAAGCTCGGCATTCCGGCACTTCAGCGCATGCGCCGCCCCGCGATCGAAGCGCTGAAGGCCAGCAAGCGCTTTGATCCCCCCATGGCCATCAACCATGTGGCGGAGCTTGCCAAGCCCTTCCTTTCAATCGGCAACCAGTACGGCGAGGGCTGGTTCCTCGCCGGCGAGATGGCAGAGCTCATCACCTCCGGCACGCCGAACATCGTGTGCATCCAGCCGTTTGCGTGCCTGCCGAACCATGTGGTCGGCAAGGGCGTCATCAAGGCGCTGCGCGCGGCCTATCCCGGCGCGAACATTGTCGCTGTCGACTATGACCCCGGCGCGAGCGAAGTGAACCAGCTCAACCGCATCAAGCTGATGCTCACTGCGGCGCAGCGCGCGCTGCACGCGCAGGAGGCCACCCCGAAAAAGCCGCAGCCGCCCGAGGCTCCGTCCATCAGCCTGCCGCACCCCAAGGTCGCAATGCTCTGAGCGCAGAAAGCGGCAGAAATTGAAAAATAGGCTTGCTTTCCGCACCTTTCTATGGTATTATGAGTACCTGTGAATATAGCGTGATCACACGTTCAACAATTTGGAGGTTTTCACCATGACTTTATTCGTTACGATTCTTCAGCTTCTCTGCGGTCTCATCGTCATCGGCATCGTCCTGTTCCAAAGCGGCAAGTCCGCCGGCTTAAGCGGTGCGATCGGCGGCGTGGCCGATTCCTTCATGGCCAAGAACAAGGCCAAGAGCACGGATGCCCGTCTTGCGCGTGCCACCAAGTGGGTCGGCGCTGCGTTCATCGTCCTGACGCTCGTGCTGAA
>QWCN01002971.1_pt1 | contig 20800 bp, 28 predicted proteins | sample 1972711 | NCBI WGS metagenome assembly QWCN01 (sample SAMN09866707, study PRJNA288562) | Human gut metagenome isolate term1_stool, whole genome shotgun sequencing... | isolation source: gut | host: Homo sapiens | place: USA: California
TGATAAACCAACCGTCGGATTCTGTCCCCGTCCCGGATAAAACCGTTTTGCCTTCTTTTGTCAGAAGTATCAGCGGAGAATGCATTTTTATATTGTTTTTGTCAATGAATTCTTTAGCGAATATACTTACATATTCATCGAGAAAAACCGAAGAATCCAATATGTTGAAAAATGAGACTGTTACGGAACCGTTTCCGTCGGGATTGTATATCAGAAGAGTGTCGTCATCTTCTTCCGCTGTCCAATTTTTAGGAAGCTCGTAACTCAGACAATCTCCGTGCTTCAGAATCATGTATTTCTTCTCCTTGCAGTAGTATAATCTTGTCTGCGGACAAAAGAGTGTTCGGCTTGCGGCGGTGTGACCTGACGGCGCTCCGGATGAAAAAGTACGCTTTTTGAACTATTCCCAACAGTATCTGATTTCGGAGAACATGTTGGTTTCTATGACCCCGAGCGTGCTGAGAGACCGTCCCTCATAAGGGAAAAACGCTCCGCGAAAATGGATAAGACAGCTGTCACAGATTTCAGTGAATATTTCCAACGAATGATTTGCGGAAATCATATCGCCGAGCTCCGCCAAAGAAACGGGGATTCCTTTCAGAACAGCTCCTTTTTTAGTCGCCCGCCGTTTGATTACATAACAACTGAAATCGTCCGGAGCGCATCCCGTGATTTCGGCATATCCCGGAGACACTCTTGTCATTGTCCCATTTTCGATCAAATCGAATCCTTCGTCGAACATAAGGATCACTGAATTTTCCGTGCACTGAATTTTTGTTATTCTTCGGTCGTGCAGGCTTATGAAAGGTTCGGAAACCGATTGAAAATTTTTGATAAGTGTTTTCATTTTGTGACCTCACTCGGGCAGACTCGGAATGCTTTCTGCCGATTTATTCACTGCATATACGGTTAGGGTAACATACCAAATGTTCTTCTCCCGAGTCAACCTTAATAAACCTCCACTGCTCTGTATCATGCGATGCTGCATCGACTATGATCTCCATAACGGTACCATCCGAAAAGCTTATGCTTACATCGCCGCACTTTTGCACGAAAACATCCCGGATTTTTGTGTTTTTATTCTCGGCAATATTTTCGTTTATAATTTCGGAAATCGTATTGCTTCCGGAATCTGACGAGGAGTAGTAAATATCTCCGGACGAAGCGGTAATTGTGCCGTTGTCCGTTAAGCGGCACAGGCACTGTATATGAAGCTGATATTTGCGCCTTTCTTTGATAAAGGAAAGACACAGCATGTCCAAACACCAAAATGAATCGGACAGCACGGCTCCTGTCAGAATGCTTTTTATATCAAACATACCGTTCTCCTTTTTAGATTTTCGACAGCTTTTGAAATATGTTACGTTTTCTTCGTTTTTCGGCGGATATTGAAAGAAGTGTTTTTCATTTTTCGTGAAATACCGCAGTGTCGGCTTGCCTGTCAACGGTAATTTTGTACCGCCTACTTGTTTTTATTTACAAACCAGCGTTTATAGGTCTTGTCTCGGTCGCGTGAGCTTGCGAACAGCAGCATAATGATGATCCAAATAGAATCAAAAATGCAAGCGGTTTTGGCGGTCATTTCACCAAGGTGATTGTCAAATCCTACATAATTAAAAATGACGGATATGAGCAGACAGACGGGATAACTGATTAAAACGATAAAATAAAACACAAGAAAAGGTTTTGGCAGACATTCTCTGAATTCGCTGAAAAGCAGCCGACTGTAAAACGGATGTTTCTTTTTTTCTTTTTTATATTTTTTCGTTCCGAAAAGCCACTCCAATGCGCCTGCCAAAAAAGAATAAAGATATAGCAGGAAAAAACCTCGTACAACGCCGAGATAGATAATTTGGCTTCGAAGATCTTCAAACAAGATGTTGTTCTCAATATCCATTACTTTTTACTCCGAGTTTGGGATTGCGGAAACGATCCGTTTTTTGTTTCCGCCGATCAAAATGACGGCTCGGGGCTTCGGGTCTGCGGTAAAAATTTCGGGACAAAGGTATCCCTCACCAATGCTTTCCTGTATTTCAAAAGGTAAAAGGAATGCTTCCATGTGCTGATTTGCCCCGGATTTGTAATACAGATATTCTCATCTGAGATAAACATACCTGCGCGATTGTGGTAATCAAGATTGTATAACGGTTTGTAAACGTCAATTATGCGAAATCTGCTTTTTTTCAAGAGGCTTCCGGAATCAAACCATGCGGCGGTATAAAGCTTTGCACCGAATACATCCTCTTTGCTTTTCGGAATCGATTCGAGTTCATCAGAAACGGCGATAAGAAAATACTCTGAAAGAAGAATCTCCAAGACAACGGCACCGTAAATTTTCCCGCTGTCTCTGTACCATACGACCTCACCCTTTGAGAGAAACATTTCTTTCGTTATTTGGTACGGCGGATTCAACGGTTTCCGGTTTTCGCTCTTCAGCTTTGCGAAGAATTTATCGAGTTCTTTGCTTCTCTTTTCTATCATAGAATCGGAAGCACCGCAGTCTTTCCAATAAAGCAAATCTGTTTTTCTTAACGCGACAGCTTTATCGTATAACTCTTTTGACAGCTTGCCGTACTGCCATTGGCAGTACGCAACTGCAAAACAGGCAATGTGTCCTTCCGGATTGTCACGGTACTGCTTTAAAAGCGCGGCAGATGTCTCTTCAATGCTTTTGCATGACGCATATTCTTCCAGGAAATCATCACATGCCTCGTGAAAGGTGTCGTTTCCGTCGATTTTACAATTCCATGTTCCCATATATTCTCCGTGAGGATGAGCGCTTTTACCGCATATGATTTTGACCGAAATGACTCGGCAAATGAATTGCCCGGCTGAAAAAAGATTTGCTTTTTCGATATTATTTCGAATTACGTCTCAGTGAAATCAGGCGCGTATTTTGAAATAAGCGATTTAAACTGATCCTCGTCAAACACACTGTATCCGGCATAATATTTGAGCCCTTTTTCAGGGGTATATTCGGTTTGCCCGTTCCAATTGATCAGTTCATAGCTGCCGTTTTGGTAAGAGATTTTGATGACCGTGCCTTTTTCGCCTTCCGGAAGTACACTTATCGGGTCTCCGAAATATGTATGACAGCCAATCTTTCGAAAATCCTCTAAGAATGTGTCCGTGTCCGCTATGCTCTGAATTTCGGTTTCCGTCAGATTGTCACCTTCTGCCGAGGATACATTTACAATTGCGATTTCCGTGATTTCATCGGATGGGTTAAGAAAACGGTATACTTTTGTTTTCCCGCAAGCCGGAAGAAGAAAAATCAGGATAATTACAGCAGTCCAAATAATTACCTTCTTCATGAACGCCTCCTAGTAAAAAACATTTTAATTGGAGCTTCGCATGTCCGCCGCCGGTAGTTTTGTGCCGGCACGCAACGCCGTTTGTGATCTCGGCAGACTGCCGACATAGCTCATTTAATTGTCATTTAATCGAACTTCGCATCCCGCAGGACGATTTTTTAAACGATCTAAACGTTCGCTAAAGTTCATTAATAAACCATACTCAGTCTCAACAAAAAAGCAACAATTGTGTTCACTGTAATTTCCTCCGTCGGCGAGTTCGGCGTACACTTCGATATTTATATGCCCTAATTTGTCTTTATTAAAGAATCGTAATGATAAACACGCTGTCGAGTCATCTCCTTTTTCCCCGTTTGCCCATAAGCCTTCTTCAATATTTCCATTGAGAAATTGCTTAATCTGGAAAATCAGTTCGTCAATTAAATCGTCATCAACATATATTTCTGTTGTTATAGTTGCCACAGAAGAGGAGCACACAGCCTTTAATTGTATTGCAAAAATATCTTCCCATATTTTGCTGAATATAATGTTATCTTTCATCGCATTATTCCTTTTTGATTATGGTTTAAACTTAAAATCATCAAACATATTTAGGCTTTTATTATAGACATAATAGGCATTGCCACAAATGCCGACAGATAAATTCTATCCCTTATTTCTTTTTTTGTTTTGGCTTTTGCCCGCGCCTTTTTGAAATCCAACGTTCATACTTCATATCGCCGCTAGGAGTCCAAAAAAGGAGACTTATTACTATTACCAATAAACAATCAAGCCACCATATAGTTCTTGCAATTTTTCCGCCGATGGTTAAGGGTACGAATAAGCCGATAATTATGCCGGCCGGATGGATTGTCAGAAAAGCAAAATACAGTACACGTATTATTTTTGGTATTTCTTCCTTATATCCGCTATATAATAACCATTCTTTAAAGGTTTCTCCTTTCTTTCGCTTTTTGTATGCGCTTTTGTTAAGTTGATAAAACTTTATGCCCACAATGAAGCCGCGGAAATATATAAAAGAGAGCAGTTCAGAGAGAACCAATAATATGATCTGCCGTTCAATACTCATTTACGCTACCTCTCGAGTATACGGTGATATTGGCATTTCATAAAATCTGACGTTGCTGCGGCTGCTGCCACTGTGAAAATAAAATCAACAATGACCGTATCACTTAGCATAAATCCGGCGAGCTTATCGGATTAATTACACCTATGTGCGTGCTTGACTGTGTAATTCAGTTTCACTCTTGCTTCTCCGATCGCAGTAACGGATTGTAGATATCGGTAATTGTTGCGTATCCGACAATACGCTCGCCTTCTTGTATGTTGATCTTTTTCCCGATCCACAGACAATGCGGATATGCTTCCGGCGACAAAAAAGTGATAGTTCCTTTAGCTGTCCCGTCCGGAGGAACAGAGCAAGCACCATAGTAATGGTGAATTCCTGTAGTTAAATAATTATCCACAACTAAGTGAGCCGGTCTGTACCCATCCACTACGGGATTTTTTCTCCTTCCGTTGAATTCAAATATGACTTCAACATCCGGGGGCGCATCTATAATACTAAGGCTCATAATATTCTCCTTTTACTTTATGAATCGGATTGTCCCGCTCACGGCTTGATTGAATGCCCAAAGTTGGTCACCATATACAGTCAAAGTGCCTGCGCGAAATATACTTGTATCAACTCCGCCGGTGTACAGTTGACCAAGCATACTTTTGGGGATTTTTGCACTCACAATGATACTTTGCTGCAAATTTATCGTAACTGCTTTTTTCGGTTATCCTTTTCGAATTTCTTCATTTCTTGAAAAGAAATATCTATCCGGCATTTAGGACAATAGAAATATCTTGTTCTATATTCAACATCACCCACAAAATAAGTATCTCCTGCAGAAAAATCATAGTCTTTTGCCTCGGGAGATTTTGAATTTACAATTTTACTGACATATCGCAGTTCTGCTTTACTGCCGCACTTAGGGCACACATGTTTTTTCCAATGTACATAGAATGGATTTGCAGCATAGATGTATTTAATTGCTTTTTTCATAAAATTCTCCCGATGAGAATAGTGTTGGGGAAGAAAATCGCTTATGTACTCCCTTGCAAAAAATTCCGACAATTCTCTGCGGTGCGGGCATTCCGTATTTTTGCCTTGCACTATAATCCTTTGCTCAGATCATCGGCAAGACATGACAAAAGGTCGAGCCCGTATTCGCACTCCTCAGCTTCTTTGCTTATAATGTCGCTGTACCGTTTCTTTTGTTCTTCGCTGAGCGAATCCATGGACTCTCTCAGCATTGTATCGACGCTCCAACGCATCTCGAAATTTTCATTTATGATGCTTACGAGCAAATCCATATACGGCAGATAATCGTATTGCTCCAAGGCACTGATCAGACTTCCCCTGTGATTGAATGTTTTTGGGTCTTTTATCAGGCTTACGAGCGGCTCTATGAGTTTGGGATTTCCGGTGTCCGAAATTTTCAGAGCAAGCTGATTTCGGACACTGAAATCATCCGCGGCGAGAAGTATTCCTATGAAAAAATCGATATTGTCGTCTGTGATTATTATATTCTCAAGCGCTTCAAAGAAGCTGTCTCCGAAAGTATATTCAGATGTGGGATTCATTGTAAATTCTCCTTTTGATTATCAGTTATTTGGGGAAAGGTTTTCCCGATTCATTGCGCCCTCCGCACGTTGCACGAGCGAGTTACTCTCCCACAGGCATGATAACCGTCTTGTTTAAGCCTTCCAGCATTTCCAAAGCGCCGGAAAGGTTTTTGTGATAACCTTCAAAGCGGGATTTGCTGAGCCACGGGAAACAAAATACTTGCTTCCCGAAACAGTATGCTATAGCCGACATTGCCCGGAATATTTCATTTCCGACACCTGCAAGCGGTCGTTCAAAGCGTTGACTGTCAAGGCAGAACAAATCTTTCACATCGTCGGCGCAAAGGGTAAGACCGCTGCTTTTTAAGCCTTTTTCAACGCAGTGCCGCACGGAAGCCCTTGAGGAGAACAAGGGAAATGACCTGTCCATGTAGCAAGTGAATTTCGACAGCTCGTGAAAGGGCAGTGGCTCGCCGTTTACGGCGATTTGCGGAATTTCGGACATGACAAAGTCCTTCGGACGGCATTCAAACATAGACAGAAGATAGCTTACCGCCCAACCGCCCGAATCGATTTCGCCGACGAGCATATTTGTACCTTGTGAAAATGTATAGCCCGAGTCGCCCGATAAAACGTCAAACGCCGAATAAAAGCATGACTTGCAGTGAATATATCCGTCGGCGCGAATTTGAATTTTGTTTATGTTCATTTTTCCTGCCCGGGTGTCCTTTCTTGATATTATTTGATAAGTCCGACGGCGTAATTTCAGGTTCAGTGACGCAGCATTGCCGTTAATGATTTTTGTGCGGCCGATCGGATATCCTTGTTTTCGCTGTTGGTAAGGGGCTCAATAAGAGCCTTCGTTTCCCGGGAAGGGAAGTATTTCAATCCGTTTATTGCAGTGAATTTCAGCTCCCGTCTCATGGACTCGACCGGAGGATAAAATTGAAGATTATCACTTTCAAAAATTCCGAAGTCGGCTGCGCTCAGCCGTTCGGAGAAAAAGTAGAAATTCAGTAAGTCAAGCATTTCAGGCATTTTCCACGATGCGAGCATACGCATAGTGAACGGCAAATAAAAAGCGTCTCTCGGATTGCGGGCAAGCTCCAATAAATTTTTTGCAAGTTTTTTCGGCTTTAATTTTCTGAACGCATTATCATATCTGACATAAATATGCGCCGGCGCAGGTTCTCCCGGCTTACTGATATATTCTTCGGATGATTTGAATTGCAAATATAACTGTAATATAAGTTTGTCACAGTCCTTTACTTTATCTGCCACTATTTGCGGTACCAGTAGTCCTTTGACGCTTTCCGAAGAAAATTCCGTAATATATTTCGAAATAATTTCTCCGGAACCTTCGATTCTGAATACGTCCATTTCCGCAAGATATTTGACATTTATTCCGGTGTGTCGGTATATTTCCTTGAACAGTTTTTTCAGCAGCTTTTTATCTTCAGCGGAGTATGTATAATCCGTGCCGTTCTTTTCGGATTCAATAAGTGATTCGAGAAATTTTGTTGAAAACATTGAAAAACTCCGTGTAATTTCAGAAAGATACCCGAGTCCGGTCGTTTTATATTGAGCGAGATATATCCGACTGCATCATCGGCTGCGCGGGAGTGTACATTAAAGAAATATCTTAACCGTACTGCTCAAAGTACAAGTTTGACAAAACTTCTGTCGCCGTACCTGCCGCGCTTTTGACCTGCGGACCGTTCTCATCTTGTATGATGCTTTGTATATCAGTCAAAACGCAATGATTTAATTTTTTTGTACACATCTTTCGGCGGAATCAAGGATTTGTTCATGCAAATCTGTAATGCATTTTCATCTGATGCAATGGAAACAAACACATCGGCGACCCTTGCAATCACTGCTTCTTCATAAGAATGCTGCATGCACACAGAGCCGCTTGCGGGGTCAAGCAGGTTGAGCACAAATATATTTTCCGAATCTTCTTTAATGGCTTTATCCAAAAAATCTTCAAATAAAGGGTATGGCACAACCGCAGATATTTCTGCATAACCGCCTGAACGGGGACTTGCACAGTATTTTAATCCCTGATCCTTAACAAATTCTAACAATGAACTTCCTTCTGCTACGGAATCAATCGTGACTGCGACCCATTTGAAGTCAAACACAGTTGAGATTTTAACTATATTACTAAAGCTGCATCTAATTCCGGAAATCCATATTTTCGCCGGATTCAACCAAAGCTGCTTCGAAAATCTAATCACGAGCAATACCTCCCGGTAAACCGAAATTTGCAGTCAAAGCTTTTGACGAAATTTATTATCTTTCATTCCCCGAATAGTTTTTCGGAAACTCCTGCAGCATGGCATAGATGCTTAGCGGACAATCATTCATCAATTTTGAAATCCTCGCAGAAGAAGCTGACATGATCATCTTCGAAATCACGAATTTCGTATGCGGAATCTTTCTCCCAACCATTTTGAGAATGGCTGACAATTTCGAAACCGTGTATTTCTGCCGGCATCGACACCTCTCCGATTCGAAACCGTGAAACATTAGAAAACGTCATACGGAAAACCGTATTTTCAAAAGATATTTTCCATGATAAAACAAGTTGTCCGTCCATCTGCTTAAGAGCCATTTCTAATATTTCAATTTTCTTTCCCTGAAGAATTTCCGTTTTTTCTGTATCCATTTTAGTCCCGCCTTATAGTATCTTCGTTTTCCGACAATTTCTGCACAGCAGGCGTTTGTATACGTTGCTTATGTGACCGACTTTGTTGATCACTGCCGTCCCATATGAGGTTGTCCGTCCGTTCTGATATACGGATTAGGTTAATGCGCTCACGGGGACTGAAATTTCCGTGTGATCTCCCAAAGCATGGGGGATCATAAGGCTGATAATCAAACGATCTTTGCAGCTTGCACTGCTGCACAGATTTTCATCGGAAGAATCAATTTCATTCAGAAAATATGAGATGCCCCCGCACGAAATAATATAATCATATATCGGTTTGCTCAATTGTTCTTTGGCACACTTGTCCACAGCCGGAGCAACCCGTTCAACATCATAAAGATCACTGAATTTAACAGTGCTGCAGCTTCTCGGTTCAATGTTCAGCGTGCGGAAAATATTTATCGGGTGCGCCGCAGCGGAAACGTTGAAATTTCCGAGCATAACCATACTGAATCTGTCTTCGTCGAAAAGAGTTACCTCGCAGGTAAAATCAATGTATGAGTTACTGTCGGAAGATTTGCCGCTTTCCAAAAAATCCGACACATAAGAATTGTTTGTCGCATATTCCTTTATCATGTCGTTGATTTTATCCTTGTTAACGCAGTGCCCTTTTATTTGAGGATATTCTATATGTATATTACCTTTTGAAAACACACATGTTTCAATATCGTATTGTCCTTTGCACGCAGAGAGAAATAATATACAGCCTATAAGAATCGCACCTATAAACACTGTCAGGATAAATACAAGGAACGTCCAATTTTTTCTTTTGATCATTTTTTCCTCCCAAGATGCTTTGAATCGAAAGTAGTGCCGCAGGTTGAAACGCGACTGCATCCGACGAGTAAAAGCCGTGAAATCGGTGGCTCGGTATTACTCAGCAATCTCGATGATCACTTCTTTTGAAACAATATGCAATTCATCACCGGAAAACATTTGAAACAGCAGGTAAAGAGAGTCTTCCGTATATTCGCCGTGCTTTAATAAATAATTCTGCAAGTATGAAGAATCTTCTTCCACAGTCAGCGAAATGATTGTTTCACGATTTCCTGACCAATCACCTTTAATTGTAAGCGCAATTCCTATGCCGATAAAGGTCAAGCTGATCTTAGTATCGGAAATCGGATTGAATAATTTAATTATAATTCTATCTTCTCCGTAGTCGTAGTTGATTTTTTCCAATTTTGCATCATGAACATCACTGCTGTATAAAAACTCTTTTAATTCTTCAGCGTTACTTTTGTTATACCTTGGCATTGCAGCCTCCCGATTATCTGGTTGAGAAATAAATTGTCGCGTAAGGCTCGGGCACAACCATTCCCGGATAATAATGACCTGTTCCGTGTATATGGTAATGTGGTCCGTTTACATAATTGGGATAAACCGTGAAAGTATCAATGGCATTATTTTTTCGTGACGTTTTCTCTCTCCAAGTGTTGATCGCTAATATTTCACAGCTGAACTCACATACTCATAAGAGTTTGTTTCAAGGTAATACCAATACTCATATCTTGCCGAAGCCCTGCAACACCGTCTTTGCGGAAAATGCGATTGTCGGATCGTCGGATTTTTTTATTATTTTCTTCAAAACGGAAACTGACTGACGAACAAGAATATCCGTTTGCAAGCAGAAAAAAGCCGCGTTGAGCTTTACTCTGTCATCTTCGTGGGACAGCAAAGCGAGCAATACCTCGGTACTGTCAATTTGTTTCATTTCATCTTGCAGTTGCTTGAGCTTTTTATGAGCGGCATTGCCCGCCTTGACCTTTGTCTTGTCGGCATAGTCTTCTTTTGTGCATTGCTGTAATGACAGCTCTGCGAATAAACCATAGTAATCTTTCATATGAGTCCACGCTTAAACATCACAGATACAAAATGACGTATAATATTACACCGATTGCGAGGGAAATAAATCCGATAAGTGTTGTTTGTTTACCGGCAATCGGAATGTGCAGTACTTTGAGAATTTCTTCTAAAACAGTATTTACGCCGCTTTCCTTATGATGGGATAATAAGCAACATACTACGAAGGTAACCAATGATACGCACATAATAATCACTGAAACAGTATGTATAACATGCATCGATTTGTACGGTAATTTTCCTATTTTATCGGCTATTTTCAGATGTAGTTTGTCGTCGAGTTTAACCCAAGCGACAAATGATGAAATACAGATTGTATCAAAAATGTAGGAAGCATAGAGTATTTGATCATAGGTAAACGGAATGTGAAATATTTTCATAAGCTTTTCGGTGCTTAGCATTCCCATTAGTTCAAAGTATAATAAATAAAGCTCCAGAGGAATGACGAAAATGAGTGAACTGAATATTATAACTTTAACTGCAGCAAGCGAATTCTTTTTCATTCTGTACTCCTTCGCAAAAAAATCTGCCGCCCACAACGGCGCGCGTAAGCTCGGAACAGGTTCCGTTCCATGTGAGGTTGGATTGTTATTTATGTTTTTTATCTATAAACCAACGGCGGTATGACATATTTATACCACCACCTATGGGACCGAAAAACAAATGCACTAATACAAACCAAGAAAAATCAAATAAAAGAAGTGCTTTAGTTACAATTTCGCCAACGTAATTTCCGAGACCGGCAAAGTGACAGACAATACATATAATTAGACCAAGGGGGTGAGTTATCATGATGACGTAATAAATTACAACTACAATTTTTGGTAAAAATCTTTTGAACCTGCTATAAAACAGCCACTCTTTGAACGTTTGCTGCTTTTTTCTTTTTTTAAGCATTTTCGCGCCGATTTGATACTCTATGGCTCCGTTGAAAAATGTTCTTAGCATGAAAAAAAACAAATACGAAAGCGCAATGATCCAAACAACCTGGCTTTGAAAATTTTTGCCAATATCGATATTCTTTGTAAAAATCATGAATTTCATTGCGGTTTTCTCATTTTATATAAGCTGCGGCAATCTGTTTGTAAGCGCTGCATATGGAATTTCCTGTTGACAGAAAAAAGTCTTTTTTGATTTCCTTATATCTTTCTCTTTTTTGAATCTCTGTGTTATCCATAACTTTCTCCAGTTAAGAAACATTAACTATGAGTTTGAATCCGCTGTATTTAAGCAACTGACAATTTCATGATGAAGCAAACTCACTTTTTCCGTATGCTTTTGAATCCCTTTTGAAATCCAAAAGTGCTTCCTTCCATGGCTTGTCACCTCGCGCTTCAGCCAATGACAGACATTCGGATAACGGGTTCTTTATGTCTTTTTTTGATAGTTCTGTGAGACGGTCGTAAATCAACTGCGCACCCGGCCAATTCAAATCCTGCAGCCATTCAAGCAGATTCGGGAGATACGGGCATAACTCCGCATCACTTTTGTCAACCAATACTTTTGCACAGTTTTCCCAAATGGACTTGCTCTCTATGGGTTGAATTAAAACAGAAAGGTATTTGATCTTTTTTGCTTCCTCAATGCCGAGCCTTTGAGTTTTCTCATCATTGTCCCAATACAGCATTTCGAATATTCGGTCTATATCGGACATAAAGCTTGACTCTTTTTTGTTTTGGGCTGCGGATAATGTTTGTGTCCGAATTGCATCTTGTTCTTGTTGTATTCGCTTATCAACCGTTTTGCGGATGGCTTTTCGACAATTTTCACTCGACAAGGGCAAAATGTTTTCACCCGAGTGCTTTTGTGATGAAGCAAACTCGCTTTTGCCGTACGCCTTTGAATTATTTTTGAAATTCAAAAGCGCCTCCTTCCATAACTTGTCACCGCGCTGCTCGGCCAATGACATACATATGGATAACGGGAGTTCCATGTCTTTTTTCGATACCTCTGTGAGACGGTCGTAAATCAACTGCGCACCCGGCAAACACAAAAGTTTCATCCATTTAAGCAGACTCGGGAGATACGGAGACAACTCCGCATCACTTTTGTCAACCAATACTTTTGCACAGTTCTCCCAAATGGATTCGCTTTCTATGGGTTGAATTAAAACAGAAAGGTATTTGATCTTTTTTGCTTCCTCAATGCCGAGCCGCTGCGTTTCTTCGTCATTGTCTCGGTAAAGCATTTCGAATATCCGGTCTATGCTGTGCATGAGCCTTTTGCTCCTTCTTAAATTTTGTAATCCTCCGGCGGAAGATCGTCAATCGAAATTACCGTTATTTTATCGCCGTCGGAGTACATGCGGAGCGCGTTTCTGAAATCGTCCGCAGTTTCAAACTCTTTCTCGCCGATGAAAAAAAGTTTGTCGAAAAATTCGGATTTTCCTTTGTCATAATCGGAGCTCGCTCTGACTTTAATTTTTTTGTTGCCTGATAAAATCTTAATTTCGATTATAGAGTTGCTGTCTGCCAGAGAGACTATCTTGTCGACAGAGCATGTCTTACTTCGCTTTTTTTCCTTATCGGATACCGCGGCAGTCTTTTTTCTGTTGCCGGGTATCGTTAAAATTTCCGCAATAGATAGGATAATGCGGATGATTCCTGCACATATGAGAATTCTACATAAAAAATTTACTGTGAAATTTGCGATTTCGCCGTTAAAGTGAAAAACGAGATTACGGTTGTATATTGCAGCTAATATCAGAACAGATAAAAGCAGTTTGATTATCGGGTATTTGTATGATGTTGCATTATCGTCAAAGTCGAATATTTTCATTTTTTATTTTTCTCCTGGATTCCACCGCCCGGCGGCGGAAGATCGTCAATCGAAATTACCGTCATTTTATCGCCGTCGGAGTACCTCCGGGGCGCGTTTTTAAAATCGTCCGCTTTGGATGTTGAAGATCTTTTCATTATTTTAATACGTCAATTTCATTTTAACACAAATGAGAAAACGTGTCAAACGAAAAATAATATTTTGTCGAATAATTGTTCAAAATAGCAAAAAACTCGTCCGCTCAAAAGAGCAAACGGCTCGGGCATACCGACCGTCGGCCGGAACGGAGCGGCGGGCTTTGCGATTTCACAATCGACAGACCATGCGGCAGCGGTCAGCGGAATACGGCGTCGCCGCTCCGCAATGCGTTCCCGCTTTTATATGAAGCGTTCCCGAAAGAAAAAGCACGGCGTCCCGACGCTTTCGCATCGGAATCGACCGTGCTGTTCGCTTAAAATGTAGTTTCGGATTGCTTTTCTCGGCGTTTCGCCGATTCTGCGGCAAAACGCCTGCTGCCCGCCCGACGGACGGCGCTTCGTATCCGCGTCGGACGGTAAATCACGCTTTACTTCATCTTTTCCCAACGTTCCTTCGTCAGGATGTTCGTGTGATCGGTTCTTACCTCGCCAAGGAGCGGAACGGGAACCTCGCTGTCCGTATGATGAAATACAAATCCCAATTTTTCCTGAACCCGCTTTGACCTTTGATTTCCGTCGAAATAACGGCACCACACCGTCGTCATGCCGAGCTCCTCAAAGCCTTTTCGGATAAGCTCCGCGGCGGCTTCGGGGATGTAGCCTCTTCCCCAGAACGGCTTGCCGAGCCAATAGCCGAGCTCGCATTCGTCGTCACGGTTTGTTACGTCCGTATGCCCGTTCAGTATCAGTTCGATAGCGCCGATCGCGGTATTGCTGCCTTTTTCGCATACCGCATAGCATTCCGCGCCGCTAAATACGTTTTTTATCACGTCTCTGCTTTCCTCGACGGATTTGTGAGGAGGCCAGCCCGCAATCGGACCGACATCCGGATCCTTTGCGTATTCAAAAAGATCGGCAGCGTCCGCTTCGGTCCATTTTCTCAGTCTCAGTCTTTTCGTTTCCAACATTGCTTTCGCTCCTTTCGGAATCTGCTGCCGCGCCCCGATCGGGTTCGGACTTGTACGGTGCGGGGAGATCTACAAAGATTATATCACATCCCGCGTCACGCTGCAAGTGCGGTACCAAACATCCTGCGCGGCATATGATAAAGTCAGGCGTGTCAGAGGGCACGATATTTCACAGCGAAGCTGTTTCATTTGTCCATGTGGGCAAATTTCATTACTTCTTCACTATTCACTATTCACTATTACTTCTTACTTCCCAAAAATCCTCACTAAAGGAAAGCGGCAAGTGAAAAGTGAAGAGGTAATAAGTAAAAATCCCCATTCTTACGAATGAGGATTTTTGGTGGGCCATCAAGGACTCGAACCTTGGACCGACCGGTTATGAGCCGGTAGCTCTAACCAACTGAGCTAATGGCCCGAATGTATCGGACGAAGATTATTTTACCACATTGCGCCCCGATTGTCAATACAAAAATAAACTTTTATTTTTTCGAGAAAATTGTGGGGCTTCGGTGATAATTCTTATTGACAGACGGACTCCGTTTTGCTATAATTAAAGTACCAACTTAAAATTCTTACTTAAAAACTTAAAATGACGGTGACACGCCGACGCGGAACGCAGCCGACGTATATCATCGGAAAGGAAGCTGCAATGGCAAAGTTCAGCGGATACCTGATAGGAACGGATTTCGACGGAACGCTTTCGCGGGATGGTACCGTCATGGCGCGGGACAGGGAAGCGCTCCGGTATTTTCGCAGTGAGGGCGGAATATTCGGGATCGTGACCGGACGCAGCTATTCCAATTCATATGAGCCCTTTCTCGATTGCCTCGGCAGTGAATTTGATTTTGTGATCTGTCAGAACGGCGGAGCCGCGTTTGATCCTTCGGGAGAGTTCGTTTTCCGTCATTCGTTTCCCTCCCTAAGCGTGCTTCCCGTGTATGAATACGCAAGGTTGAACGGGCTCGGCGCGCTGTGCTGCTGCTCCGACCGCGACTTCTTTTCCGTGAATCTTTCCGACTTGCCGTCCGACGGCAAGACCGATATCTCCGATATACTGAAGCTTGGGCGGATAGATCAGATGATAGCGATTCCCGATACATTTCCCGTCCGCCGTGCGGCGGATGAGCTTGAGGCGATCGCCGACGGACGCTTTGGGGTATTCAGAAATCACAGATCGATCGATATGCCGCCGCCCGGGATAACGAAGGCGACCGGGCTCGGTGAGATCGCCGGGCTTTTCGGGATCGATGAGGGCATGATATATACGGCGGGGGATAATTGGAACGATCTCCCCATGATTGCGGCTTTCCACGGATGCGCCGTCGAAAATGCCGAGGACGATGTGAAAAAGGCGGCGGAGATAATTGTTCCCGATATTGCCGCAATTGTGGAATACATAGAAAAAACGGATGCCGCGGAGCATCCCGAAAATAAAACCATGCCGACTGAGGCGGCGGAACGGAGTTTTTTATGAATGCTGAATTTCGCGTTACCGAAAAGGGACTTTGCATATACGCAGACGGGGAGGAGCTTATCTCCGGAATCTGCGGATATATCGAATATCCGGGTCACGATTTCAACGTGCTGAAGGTGAAGAACGTCGGAGAGTGGAGCACCGACGGTGAAAGCGCTTCGTGCGACAATATGACGGTTGAGCTTGCGCCGTGTCACGAAGGCTTTCTTGTGAGATCGACCTTCACCAACCTTTGGGAGGGAATAGACGAGCCCGACGAGTTTACCGCCTTTGCGGGTGATCTTGCACGCACGGTGGAACGCGGTATCGTGAACCGATATACCGAAGCGAACGGCAACCGCGTTTGCGAGATGCAGTCTCAGATAGATACGGTGCATACCGTTTACAACGCGGTGTATGACAGCGCCGAAAATACTGTTTTCGACACGACCGAAGGTGACAGCTTCGTTTTCGGTGCCGCAACATATGAAAAGTACTTTTCCGGAGTTACCTTTTCGCGCGAAGGACGCCTGACCGCGCATTGCCGTCCCGAGGCGCATCCGATCGGAACATCCGAAAAAATCACCTCCGAGTGGTTCTTCTTCTCCCCATGCGCGGACTGCGTGAGCGGACTCGAGGATTTCGCAAAAACGGTGTCTTCAATTGCGGGAGTCGAGCGCTCCGAGAGGGAGAATCCGTCGGGATTCTGTACATGGTACTATTACGCGGGACGGATCACTCCCGATACCCTGCGTGACAATATGGCGGTGCTCGATCGTCACCGCGAGGATCTTCCCATAAAGTACATCCAGATAGACGACGGCTGGTACGACTGCTGGGGAAGCTGGATGCCGAACGGCAAATTCGGCGATATGAAGGCGATCGCGGACGAGATCAAATCTCACGGATATCTCCCCGGAATATGGCTTGCGCCGTTCGGATGCCACCCGGGAGCGCAGGTCTTTGCGGATCATGAGGATTGGTTTGTTCACGTTCCCGGCGGCGGCGCGTGGCGCGAGCTTTCCTTCGACTTCACGAATCCCGAGGTGAGGGAGTATATCTCGTCGATATTCCGACGCATCTCGTACGATTGGGGCTTCCGCTATATCAAGATGGATATCATAACGGGTACGCTTGCCCCCGGCGCACATCACGATCCTTCCGCGACCGCACTCGAAAACTACCGCCTCGGACTGAAGACCATACGCGAATCGGTCACGCCCGATACGTTCCTTCTTGCGTGCACCGCGCCTCTCGGCGGTGCGTGCGGACTTGTCGACGGAATGCGCGTTTCCTGTGACGTTTTTGAAAGATGGGAATCTCTCCGTGACGTATTCAATTCCGTTATCAAGAGATACTATTATCACAGAAACTACTTCCTTTGCGATGCCGATTGCCTCATAATCCGAAAGAAGGAGAATGAGGATGAGGAATGCTGGCGCCTCTGCACAAGAAGCGACGAGGAGATCAGGACGTATATAACCGCAATGGCGGCATCGGGCGGCATACTCATGCTTTCCGATAAGCTTCCGAACCTCGCGCCCGAGCAGCTTGAGCTTATTTCAAAGCTTTTCCCGATGACGCAGGAGGCGGCGCGCCCGCTCGACCTCATGGATTCCTTCATCCCCGGAGTTCTCGATTTCGGGGTGCGCGCGTCGGCTCGCACGGTTGCGTTTATCAACTGGGGAGATTCACCGCGCGACTTCTCCGTGGACTGCGGAGAATCCTTCGTCCGCGAATTTTGGTCGGGCGAAATGTCGGTGTTCTCCGGCGGAAAGTTTACATCCCGCGTTCAGCCCCATTGCGCGAAGGTGTTTGCGTTCACTCCGATCACATCTTCGGCGATTGTCGGCAGCGATGCTTCGCTTGTCATGCAGTCTGAGTGGAGCGCTGACGGAGATGCCGTGAAAGGCAAATGCATAAAATCCGGAGAGCGCCTGTATGCGGCATCAAAAGGCAAAGATCCGACCTCATCCGGGTGCAAAGTTTCGGCAATTGCAGAAAACGACGGATACACATTTTATGAGATCATCCCCGACGGGGAAGAGTACACCGTCGCTTTTTAAGGCGACGCGGCTTGCCGCGCCGGGAAATCCGGGAAACGCATAGCGGGCAGTGTTCCGCTGCGGAGGTTTTTCCGTCGGGCAGCATAAAGAAAGGCGGTTCATATGGCAAATTACAGACGCGGCAGAGTCAACGAGGCAGTCTGCAACGAGGTCTCGCAGATCATGCGCGATGTCAAGGACTCGCGTCTTGACGGCGTGATGATAACTGTGACGGGAGCGGATGTTACTCCCGATCTCAAGTATGCGAAGATATATTATTCCTGCATCGGGGAATTCGATGCAAAGGAGGTCGCGCGCGGACTGAAAAGTGCCTCGGCGTTTGTGAGATCGCAGCTTGCGCGCAGGCTCAATATGCGGCAGACGCCGGAGATCACGTTTGTTTTCGACGAGTCGGTCGAGCGCGGCGCTCATATAAACAAAATAATACAGAGCATTGAGAAGGAAAGCAAAGCAGGACCGGATACCATCGAGGACGGTGAAAACGAAGAATGAGCACCTTCCGTACTCTCGGCATTGAAGAAATTTCGCATCGTATAAGCGGTGCCGACGCACTTATCGTATGTCATACAAGCCCCGACGGCGACACGGTCGGAAGCGCATTTGCGCTTGCCGAAATCATACGCCTGACGGGAGGAGACGCCCGCGTGGTCTGTTCGGAAACCTTCCCTGACAGATTTTCGTTCATGACGCGAGGTGAGAGCGGGGAATACCGCGACGGAGAAGAGAACGGAAAAACGCTGATCTGTGTTGACGTTGCCTCTCCCGCACAGCTTGGGCGGCTGACGCACCTTGCGGCGAAAGCCGATATCATGATCGATCACCACGGCACGGGCGAGATCTTTTCGGACGGGCTTGTCGATCCGGATGCCGCCGCCGCAGGTATCATTGTATACGATATATATAAATTCATGCGGGAAAGCGGTGCCGTTCCCGAAAGCGCATACACCGCGCGGATGCTGTACGCGGCGGTATCGTCGGATACGGGCAGCTTCCGCTACGCGAATACGGACGCGCGCGCCCATCTTTGCGCGGCATATCTCGTCGGGATAATAAATTCCGACAAAGACGGCGAGGACACCGCGCAGATCGCGCGGCTCCTGTTCGATTCAAAAACCGTATCTGAGCTTCGCGCGCAGGCTTTGGCATCAAAGAATCTGCACCTTCTCTGCGGCACCTCGGTCGCACTTACCGTTATAACGCAGTCTGATCTTGAAAGTGCCGGGCTGACGTGGGAGGACTGCTCCGCGGTCGTTGACATCCCGCGAAGCGTGCGCGGCGCGCTTATCGGAGTGGCGGTGAAGGAAAAAGCGCCGGGCGAGTACCGCATATCGTGCCGTTCAAACTGCGCAGCCGATGTCGCCGCGGTATGCGCTTCGTTCGGCGGCGGAGGACACACAAGAGCGGCGGGGGCAACGGTGCGCGCATCGTCTCCCGATGAGCTGATCGCACGGATAACGCCTCCCCTTGAGGCTGCGGTAAAGGAGAACAGGAATGCAGAACGGGCATAACATGGGAACCGAGCCGTGCGGTGTTATCGTAATGGATAAGCACGAAGGGGTAAGCTCCTTCCGCATGATACAGATACTCCGGAAGATGTTCGACACCAAAAAGGTCGGGCATACGGGAACGCTTGATCCGCTGGCAACGGGAGTTCTTCCCGTGCTCGTCGGACGTGCGGTCAAAGCGTCCGAGTACATAATGAGCGAGGATAAGGAATATTCCGCCGTGATGCGCCTCGGAATTGAGACCGATACCGAGGACATAACGGGAAACGTAATTCGCTCGGACAGTGCGATCCCGGGAGAGGATGAGGTGTACCGCGTCTGCGAGAGCTTTTGCGGCGAGATCAGTCAGATACCGCCGATGTACTCGGCGATCTGGCAGGACGGACGCCGCCTCCACGAGATAGCGCGCGAGGGCGGAGTAGTCGAGCGCGAGGCAAGAAAGGTGACGGTAAGCCGCCTCCGCGTAAAGAAGATCGACGAGGCGACATACTCGCTTGACGTCGCCTGCTCAAAGGGAACGTATATAAGAACGCTTTGCGCGGATATCGGAAAAGCGCTCGGCTGCGGCGCCGCGATGGCATCGCTCCGACGGACGAGATCGGGAAATTTCACTCTCGACAGAGCGCATACGATCGCCGAACTTGAAGACCTCAGCGTTGAGGAGCGGCGGGCGCTGCTCCTTCCGGTGGAGAGCGCATTCGTTCAGTACCGCGAGATCGAGCTCAGTGATTTCTATCATCGGCTTGCATCGTGCGGTGCGGAGATATATCTGAAGAAGATTCGCACTCACGCGGAGCCCGGAGAGACCGTGCGCATGAAGCACGACGGAGAATTCTTCGCACTCGGCAGAGTCGAAGAATTTCCCGATGGCACGGCGATACGTCCGGTGAAGCAGTTCGTCCTGTGAGGATACGCCGATTGGAAAAGTAAATACGGGTGTGCGAAAGATGCCCCCGAAAAATAAAAGGAAAGGAAGCCTTTTTATAAAGGCAGGGAACCCAAAATGAAAATCATGATTGCCGAAGACGAGATCGAAATGTCGAATGTGCTGGTGAAGATACTTCGCCACAACCGCTATTCGGTTGATGCGGTGTATGACGGCGAAACAGCCGTCAAGTATGCGGAGGCGGGAACCTACGACGCCATTGTTGTTGACATAATGATGCCCAAGCTCGACGGATTGCAGGTCGTAAAGACGCTTCGCGCACACGGATGCGATACGCCCGTTATGATCCTTACCGCGAAATCAGAGCTTGAAGATAAGGTCGAAGGGCTTGACTCGGGTGCAGACGATTATATGACCAAGCCGTTTATGATGTCCGAATTTCTTGCGAGAGTTCGCGCACTCACTCGCCGCCGCTCGACCATAGGACCTCAGGTTCTCACTTAC
>QWCN01002974.1_pt1 | contig 20769 bp, 33 predicted proteins | sample 1972711 | NCBI WGS metagenome assembly QWCN01 (sample SAMN09866707, study PRJNA288562) | Human gut metagenome isolate term1_stool, whole genome shotgun sequencing... | isolation source: gut | host: Homo sapiens | place: USA: California
GGGAGTTTCAGTGGCGGGAGTTTCAGTGGCGGGAGTTTCAGTGGCGGGAGTTTCAGTGGCGGGAGTTTCAGTAGCACCCGTTTCACCCGCAGTAGCCTTAGCCTGCTTGGTGTACTCATGCGCCAGACCGGCAACCGTCTTGGTGTAGGAGAGAGCGTCACACGCCGCGGGGACCGTGGGGTTCGGGCGGAGCGACGGTTTCACGGGGAAGGTGAAGTCGTGGGGAATGGGGCCGTCGGGCGCGACGGAGGTGTTGGCGATGACGATGGGCTCACTAGAGGGTCAGAGAGGACGGGCGTTTCAACGAGGTGTGTCCTTCGGCGTCGGTGGCAAGGGCCATGGCAGTGCGAATCACGGCCAGACCACGAACCACGCGACCGAAGAGGGACGCGCTTCCGAAAAGTTGGGGCGTGGGGGCGGAGGTGATGAGGAAGCGGCTGAGGTTGCTTGGAGTGAGGAGGAGTGGGAAAGCAAACAGGTTCAGACCGTCGCTCAGGCTCAGGAGCAATCCCGCACGATCGAGCGGCTTGTTGGTGTTTTCGTCCTCGAAGGGGGCACCGTAGATGCTCATGCCGCCCGTGCCTGCGAATGAGACATCAATGCGAGACAAACCATCGCCGTTGGTGATGTCGCCGCCGAGCATGCCCTGACCGGGAATACACTTGCAAAACAGGGAGCCCTTCAGCTTCAGCGGCTGGGAGCCGAGATCGGGCAACTCTCCAGTGCACAGACAATAGAAGTTGTAGCACGCCAGAGGAGCAATGTCCGCAAATAACTAGAAGTGAAACGGGATGGTTGCGTCCACCTCGACGGTGATACGTCCTCCGATGCGATCTCCGTAGTTCAGATCGAGATTTAGACGCGGTCTGGGATGCACTACGGAATTAGAATGGGCGTTGGCGAAAGAGACGTACCCTGAGCAAAATCAACACACTCGTTGCGACGACTCTGCCTATGTGGAATAAAGGGTACACTAAGAACCAGTTACCAGATGCTCACATCGCAGTCCTTATATTTGTTCAGAATAGAGAGATAGGGAGACTCTTTGGTTTCTTCTCCCGTTTTGTCATTATGATACACGATGCTCCCGTCATCGGCGAGAAGAACTCTCCACTCGGGCTTCAGGCTCTCCGTCATTCCTCTTTCTGCCCCGACTATCGGGGAGAAAGAGCCGCCCGAATTTCAAAATTCCCGTGATCCCGCCTGGTGTCTGGGAGTGAAAGCGCGTTGATTCGCCTTCCGTTTGTTGAATTGGCATTGCAGCATAGGGTTGGTGCATGAAGAGCGATAAACGGAGTGATGATCTCATCTCGATGTACGTTGTTCCGTGCATCAATTTAGGGGATTCCCCATCCCTACAGAAGTCAATTTCCATAAACAGAGTCCCCACTCCCTCTATGAGGCGAGCGTTGATGATCAAGGAACCACTGTACATCCGTCTCATTCTTCATGAAAGAAAACAAGGAAGCGAAGGATCATGGAAGAGTATATACAGCAAACGAGGAAAACGAGTTCGGCGCATGTGCTGCGTAGTTATCTGTAGGCAAGAACAACTATCCTCACATTGCTGAATTGTACTACCCGTATGGATATGAGGAAGATGAGAACAGCCGGAGTCGTTGGAGAGAAGACCACGAAGCCGAGGTGCACTTCAAGGCACCGCACATGGACGACATTTTGTATTGTAACGTTGTAAATGGCGAGTTGAATGGGCCGTTTGTATTGCAGAGCGTGGAGAACGGAGAAACCTACACGCAAATGACAGGCACAATGGAGAATGGAATCATCAACGGCGTGTGCGAGATCTTCGACCCATACAAAGGAAAGATATTCGAGGGCACCTGGGAAGACGGGAAGCGCTGCGGGACGTGCATTGAGTACGAGTTCGGCAACGTGTCCTTCCAGGGCGCGTACGCCAACGACAAGCGGAACGGATACGGCTGGGAGTACCACGACAACGAGCTGCAGCGCGAAGGCGAATGGAGGAACGGCGTCTACCAGCAGACGTACGAGATCACGAACCAGGTGAACTTTGTGGACTCCGGCCTTGGGATGATCATTTCCGACGTGGATGGCGAATTCCTGATCACGTGCGTGCCGTGGGAGGACAACAAGAAGAACGGAAAGGCATTCACGTACAGTCGCAAGGAGGGGCGCGTGGTGCAGGAGCGCCTGTACATGCAGGGCGACGAGATTGATCGCGTGATCATCCCCTACGCGGCGCCGACGAAGGGGTCCCTGACGCTGGAGAACGGTTTGAAGTGGGAAGGCGAGGTGTTGAACGGCATGTGCAATGGCGATGGCCGATTGACGGACGCTGCTGGCAATGTGGTGTACGAGGGCTCCATGTTCCGAAACATGCGCTACGGAAGCGGAACGAGCTTCGTGCAGGGCAGGAAGGAGTACGAGGGCATGTGGCAGATGGATACAAAAATGGGGGATGCCACTCAGCTCGCCAGCGACGGGAGTGCGACGACCGGCGTGTGGATCGATGGGTGCTTCGCGGAGCCGGAGGTGCGTGTGATGAGTGATGACGCGTCTGTGTTCTCGAGTGTCATGATGAAACGGTTGGTGGTGGGTGACAATGTTTTGAACGATTTCGTGGAGATCGCATTCCCGCGGTTTTCGCTGCTTGAGTCGATTTCTATCGGTAGCGAGTCGCTGAAGGAGCTTTCCGAGATGAACCTGTGCGGATTGCAGAAATTGCGATCAATCACGATCGGACCCAATAGCGTCACTCTGTGCATCAACGTGCTCTCCCCCATCATGGTCAAAAACCAGCCGGAGCTGGTCGCCAAAACCATCTCCAACAACGAGAACCGAATTCGCGTGGAGATGAAATCCCTCGTGATTTCGGACTGTCCCGAATTGGAGACGATTTTGCTCAAACAGGGCGTGTGCTCTGACTTCTTCGTGTTCACGGTCGAAAACCTCCCGAAGTTGCGCGTGCTCGAAATCGGCGAGATTTCCGCCACTCCGGGCGACAAGGGCTCGTCGAACTGCTTCTACTACGCCAGCAATCTCGAAGTGATGAGTGGCCCCCCATTTTCGAGTTGACGTGTAGACTGCCCGTCGCTGGAGCGGTTGGTGATCGGCAACCGTTGTTTCTGCTCCGTTCAGGTGATGCGTCTTCATAGTGAGTGTGATCGCGATCGGTGATCATCAGATCTGCCCAAACTGAATACCCTGTTGTTCGGTTCTCGCGCTTGTTTTGGACGCAACGAAAGGGGCGCCGACGGAAAGATGGCCCCAATCAGCCGAATGTCCATTCGAGGTGGCCCCCCATTTTTGAATTGACGTATAGAGTGTCCGACGCTGAAGGAAGTGAAGTTCAACAACAACTTTGTGTGGTTTAGGACGGTGTGTTTTGAGAGTGGGAAAGGGAGGCGGAAGTGACGGCGTAGACATTCCGACGTGCGAGAGCGTGGAGTGCGTGTCGAAGTGCTTCCCGCGGGAAACGGGTGGAATTGAGGTGGGAGAGAGTGAGAGAGCGAGAAGGAAGTGAAGCGTAGATGTGTCGGAGGCCTTGAGGAAGGTGTTGTAAGATGTATGTGTTTGTAGCAGTTGGGGTGTTTGTTGATCAAGAAACAAAGCGTAAAGAGTCGGTGTTGTTACACGTATCCAAGGCGAAAGAGTTGATCCAGTTTGGGACTAATGTCTGAGGGTGAGGTGGTGAAAGAAGGCACACTCTTAACTCGTACCAATCTCTTGAAAGCGAAGGCAAGCGGCAAATAGATGTCTGTCAATGATGGAATGTCTAGCCATTAGGATCTGCTATATAATGCACTGTTAGCGGTGATATACGCAGCGAAGTGGAAGGATAGACTATCACTACCAACCGTTCGCAGAGACTGCAGCTTAGGCAGATCTAGTGTTAACGGATTGAGCAGAAACAACCCTTCATTTCGAGAGTAGGAGTCGTTGACAGAGTCATCATCAAGGCAGAATTCCCAAGGGAAATGGAGAGGAGTTCAGGCAAGTCTAGGATCAACGATCATAACAGGGAATACCTTCAATGATGGCATACTCGCAGTACTGGAATGCCACTCTTCCAAAGGTAAGATTGCGTAGGTTGTGCAGGTCTATTCCATTATTTCACAATTGCATATCAACGGGAAAGGGTTAGAAGTGCTCCCTCGTTAAAGGAGTTATCACCAACGGTAATGGACTGTAACTGGGGCATGTCTATTCCTCACTCCTGTCACACTTCCGTACTCGTTAGACTCATCGATGCGAATCCAAAGCACTCTTCTTCGATGTAGATTTCTTCCAGGGAAGGAAGGTTTCTCAAATGGAATCCGTAGAATTGCTGCATCGCATAACTATAGGCTATGAATTGCTTCACCTTCGGACACGCCTCCAATGTAAACTGCCGCTCAGGCCAGTACAACGCATTCTCCATTGCAAAACACCAATGCCCCAACTCCAAATACTCCAGATTCTCCATTTGAGTGATGCTGGCTTTATTCGTAACTCGATAGCTGTAGTTTCCAACGACCAGCCGTTTGAGATTCGGGTATGGAGAGAAGGTAACGACGTCATACCTTTTATCGTTACAGACATTGGAGGGAACGGTAATGAACTCAATCGTTTCGGGGAGAATGGCGTTGCTCCAACAGTTGATGTACGCCGGTTGAACGGCGTCCAAGAGGGCTTGAGTGATGTCTGATGATGAAACAGCAAGAAGTGTTACTGTTGATGGAAATGCCGGTCTTGTAGAAGAAGGCCTTTTCTGATAGAGAAACGGTGGTGAGAGAAGGAATGGCTGCATATGAGAAGAAGGAGAAGAGAACACTCTCAAGAGTGGTGTGACGAGGAAGCATGAACGAAGAACTCTTGTCTGTGGTCGTCAGGGATGTAAGATTCAGTAAGTCTGAATGTGAGTTAGCACTCCGTTAACCACTTCGCATGATGAGTTCTGAATAGGGGTCGTCTCTGAAGGAGAAGGCATTCGTACCGAGTTGAATTGAGTAGAGAGAGGGCAAGTCTGCAACTCACCAAACACACATAATACTACTCTCAAGCACAACGCTGGACGTCGCGACAAAGCTATTCTGACCCACTCCAAGGGTTTGCAAATGCGGCAATCCTATTCATCAATCACACCTCATTCACTTGCCTTTCAACTTCAAGTCGGCGGAGGAAAAGCAGTTCCTTCCAATCGCAATCGACTCCAACTCTTGCACATTCTCGATCTCACACACCTTGTAGTGCGAGAAGGAATCGTCGTCTACCGCCATCGTTTTCAAGAACGGGCAGTTGCGAACGACAAAAAGCCCGTTCACAATCATCACTCCCATCGGCTTCAAGTGCATCGATGAAACGGTCGCATTTTCATTTCCAAGGAAACTCCCTCTTTGGATGGTGACACTCTCCAACTTCTCCAAGCCAATGAACTCCACCTTGTTTACATTCTGGAAACAGTTGTTGCCTATCGACACGGAGGACAGTTGGGGAACGTCACTCAGTGAAAAGTGGTCAAAGTTCGCAAACGCGTCGTTTCCAATCTCCAGTTCGAGCAGATTCTGGAATTGCTGGACGGAGAATGACCCGCTCTTCGCGCCAAACGAACCTTCTCCAATCTTCACGCTCTCCACCTTCTTCATTCCCTTCCAATTCACCGCATCCACCTCTCCGAAACAGTTCCTTCCAATCTCCACCTCCTCCAGCATCGGCAGCTTCTTTAGTTCCAGCTTTGCAAACCGTTCAAAGGCATTGTCGCCGATACGCAACTCTCTCAGACTCGAGCAACCCTTGAGAACGAAGGAGCCATTCTCTCTCGTGAAGGTGTTCTCCCCAATCACCACACGCTCCAACTCCTTCAGACCATCCAACTTGACGACGTTCACTCCCATAAGACTGTTTTCCTCGATCGTCAGATTCTTCAGCTTCTTGAAGCCTCCGAAATTGATCGTCGTGATGTTCTCGTTGCAATGACCTCCTGTAATGATCAATTCATCCACATTCGCTGAAATGCTTGTATCATTCAAACACTCGATCAAATCCTCAACAGTTTGCCGTTTCTCCCGCTCGTTTGAGTAGTTGCTCATCACAACAAGCAGGGCCACCATCCCAACAAACAGACACACAAGGAGGATCGGAACGAATCCTTCCCAGTTTCTCAAGCAGCACACACCCTTCTTGTCTCCAACAGGTGTTTTGGATGTTCTCAGTTTCGGACAGTCTATTCCTCACTCCCTTCGCCATTGCGCACTCTCAACTCGCATTCTTGCGTTCTCAAAGCAACCACGTTCACACTCCAATCCTTCCAGAAGAGGCAAATCTATGCATAATCCCCATTCTGTGTTTCCACTTCTCAGCAGTACACTGCACACATCGCTCTTCACACCACGAAGTGCACCTTGCTGAAGCAGAACGCATTTCAGCTTGGGACAGTCTATTCGTCATTCGATCTCTCCTCCTTCACCTTCGATGACAGTATGGAGTGACTTCTCGAAGCAACCCTCACCCAGCACGAGCACTTCCAGATTCTCCATCGTCTTCACCTCCAAACTCACTTCTCTGAAGCACTCCGCTCCCATCTGGATTCGCTGCAAAGAAGGCAGTCCGCTCATTCTCAGAGACTTGAAGGAGGGGAAGGAGTGATCGCCGATTACCAACTCAGTCAACTCGGGACAGTTTCGGATGATGACTTCACTGTCCGCATTCGTGCAGTGAAAACAGCCGGATGCGATTTCCACACCCTTCAGCTTCTTCAATCCTTCGATCTTCAGCTTGCTGGGATAATCAAAGCAGTCCTTCTCAATTCTCAACACCTCCAGATTCGCGAAGCGCGAGAAGTCTAACACTTCACTTCTGTAATCCGCACAGGATTGGACGGTGATAAACGACACCTGCTCTGTCAGCGCATCCAGAGCAGCCTTGCATGTGACAATTCCATTCTCTGGCAATTCTTCCATTGGTGGGATAGTTTCCTCTTTGCTCTCATTCTGAGTTGCATTCTCCTCCTTCTCTTCCCATTCATTGTGAGTTGCATTCTCCTCCTTTTCTTCCCATTCATTCTGAGTTGTGTTCTCCTTTTCTTCACACTCATTCTGAGTTGTGTTCTCCTTTTCTTCCCATTCATTCTGAGTTGTGTTCTCCTCCTTTTCTTCACAATTACCCTCAGTCGTATTCTCCTCCTTCACTTCCACCCATTGAGCTAACACAGGTGAAACTCCCTCTCGTCGGATTCTCTCCACACTCTCCTTCACAAACGGATGCTAGTCATCACTCCACGGAACAGCGCTTACATCCATCAACTGAGACACAGTCCACCGCTCCTCCACACTCCGCACAACACACTTGCCAACGAAATCAACACATTCGGCGGACCATCCTTCTCCAGAAAGAGAGGGCGATTCTGTCATCAGCTTCTTCATCAGCTGCATTTGATTGCAGCCCTCGAACGGGTTCTTGCCTTCCGCCATCTCAATCAGCGAGATGCCCAAACACCACACATCACTCTTTAACTCCTCCTTTCCTTCAAACACTTCCGGAGCCATGTACCACAGTGCATTCCGCATCGTTGTGGTCAGATACAAAGAGCTCTCCATCCCTGTCATAATGCAATAGTCGCCCACCTTCACAACGCCATCATGTGCAATTAGCATGTTGTTTGGTTTCTACTCATTATGCTGCATGCCTTGCGAAAACAGGGTAAATCAGAGGATGATTCGTTGAAAGCGTATCGAGATCGTGCATTCCCAGCAAGCAGCAACTAGCAACGTCCCGTAACGCTTCTTCGTTCAGTCCGTATCCCTCCTTCACAAGGGACCCAACAGAACCATATGGACAGTGCTCCATCACAATCTACTTCTTTACCTAAATCAAGGAGGGCTCACCCATAACTCTTCGTGTGACACGACAACGGTGGAATACGAAATGACGAACTTGGAGTCGCATCTTGCAAGGGCCTCCACATCATGTCGCAGCTCCTCCTCGTTTGCACTCAACACGACACGCTTCACAACGACCTCCTTATTAGTGGCCGTTTCAGTGGCAAGAAACAGATGATCCACTCCCCTGTTGTGTGATCCAAGCCATTGACACCTACTCTGTCTCCAATTTGGCCCTAAGCTCATAGCCATCAATATGGTACGGAAATGCCATTATTGCCGACTCAGAACAATGATTAGTGAGCAAATCAAGTCGCGATGGATTTGAAGCGGCATTCAAATTCTAAGCAAGTAGAAAGTCGGGTGTTCACTCTTTGGAAGCTATACTCAATTCTCTTTCACAACAGAATCATCCCGTTCATCTCGCCTTATCGTTGTGAAATGGTGTAACATTGGACTCTTTCACCATGAAAAATGGCAGTAGGTGCGAGAAACATGTCACTTCACTTCATCCAGTCGCATTGTACAGTTGGAGTGGATAGGATTATGGGTGTCAAATAGAAGCCCACAGTATTTGGATCCTCTGATTGATTGCCGTTGATATCTAATAATCTACTGCCGCATCGGAGAGAGGAGGGATACAAACCACCCAGACTCTTTTCATGCGTATCATCACCATGGAATACCTCCAAATGCCCGCTGAAAGAGTGTTTCCAAAAATAAGACCCATTCTCATTTCACTTTTCTCCCCTTTTTTCTCCCTTCCCAATTTCCAACACTTACTCCTTTGATTCACCCTTAAACATGTCACGCACACTGTGGATCGGAGATGTGCAAGAAAACTGGACAGAAGACTACTTGTGCGCTCTGATGCGAAATGCAAGTACACTCCCTTCCATTTCAATCTTCTAACGCATAGAGGGACTAGTATCCATCAAACTGATGAGAGATCGCGCAACGGGCGAGCCGCAGGGTATTTCCCCCGTTTGTCGGAATTCACGCATAGGCTTTGGCTTCATCGACTTTGCGACGGAAGAAGATGCGATTAACGGCCTAAACGGCTACAACGGTCGTCCCATTCGTTCGTTCGTTTGAAAGGGCGTAATGCACAGCTGGAACGGGCTACACATTTCGTCTGAACTACGGAGGCAACGGCAAGAACAGCAACTATTCGGACAACTACAGCATATATATCGGAGAACTGGAGCCCAACGTGACGGACTCGCAGCTCTACCAAATCTTCAAAGAAAAGTACCTGTCGTTCTGCGGAGCCAAGGTAACAGCATTCCTTCACATTCAGGGTAGATTATGCGAGAAACGGGAACCAACATCAGCAAGGGGTTCGGTTTCATCCAGTTCCGTGCGCGCGACGAGGCGGAGACGGCTCTCAAGCAAATGAACGGATAGTAGATCATCTTCCTCCTCTTCACCGTAGCGTCATCAACGGCAAGCCCATCAAGCTGAGCTACGCCTCCGCACGCCGCTGGCAGAATGAGGACAGCAAGGGTCCGACTCCGCTCGATGTCAAGTACAATGTGCTCGTGGAGGGCCCGGAGATCCCGAACATCCGCCCGCCTCCACCGACGCCGGCGATGATCGCGAAGACGATCGCGAACAACTCGAGCGGCGGATCGTCGATCATGGATGCATACGGGAATGAGTACGACAACCCCATGTTTACGAACGACCCGGTGTTCCAGGTGGAAACGGAAGAGGGGAATGAGTCGTAGGCGGCAGTGAAGGCGAGACGAGAGAAGAAGATGCGATTGATGGGGGCGCGTAGTGTGATGGAGGTGAACGACACCGAGGTGCCAACGGACCGTTCGAAGGGGATGAACGTGCGTGTGGCGGATGGGGGTGAGAAGTAGATTCAGGAGGAGAATCGGGAATTCATGCGTCGGATGGATCCGATCTTCGATTTGCCCTCGCTGGTGGCTCCGAAGCTGAAGGTGTGATGATTGGTTTGTTCAAAACACGTGGCGCCGATTGCCGCTATTTCCATTTCGGGCACTCTTTATTGTTTCGATGGAGGGTTGCTTGCATTTTGTGTTTCTGAGGTATAGAGGAGCTTGTGGTTTCATGCGCGCTCTACTACACGGAGGTGGGAGCGCGTTTTGGGGAAATGAGGCTGTAGACGTCTCAGGAGTATGCCGCGGCGATCGACGTGAGTAATCTGAAACGCAGTAACGAGGACCGAGACCGCGCGCTGCTTCTGTTGCGGCTTTGTGCTTTTGTGAATGGTAGACTCGAATACCAGGACAACATGCAGTTTAACAACCTGGAAACGGTGCTCATCCAAAACGATGTGAATTGCCTGTATACCTATGGATCGTTGGAGAAGGGCAAGCTGTCGCACATTGCGAAGCTCCTGGAGCATCTGAACATCAAGCTGAAGGTGGTCAAGAGAAGGAACTCCCTTTCCAGCTTCCTCATCCGTAGCGCCTTTTCAAACGCCAGTGTGGAGCACGATCTCTCCGTGCTAATTGGGGAGGACAACCTGAATCTGCATCCGGACATCCTTGCCAAGCCCAATGCGATGAATGCCGCCAGCGTTCTGCTTTCCGTGCCCTCTATCCTTTCAACTCATTCAATAGGAGCTGCAGCTGACATCGGGACCCTACATCGGACGTTACGCGATCGAGTCGTATTCCATGCGCGATTACATGCGTCTCGACAAATCGGCGCTGTCCACGCTGAACATCTTCCCTGTCGATAGGGTTCGCGACAAGGTGTCGAGGTTTGTCCTTGATTGCAGCATCATCCCCAGCATCTTCGGTCTGTTGAACTGCACCGTCACGGCGGGCATCGGCGAACGCCTGCTTCGTCGCTGGCTCAACCAGCCGCTGGTGTCTGCCGAAGCCATCAATCGCCGCTTGGACGCCGTGCAGTTGTTCATTGAAGATCAAGAATTACGCGACGCGCTACGAGGGAACGCGCTGAAGGGCGTGATCGACATGGAGAAGATGTGTCGGCGACTCGAGAACAAGAAGAACTTCAAATTGCAAGATCTGTACAACATGTATCAATCGGTATGCAAACTGGATGACGTGATCGTGGTTGGATGGAGAGTGAATAAGGTGATAGAATTGTTTCGAGCAGTCCCAAAACCCGCTGAAGGAATCGATCGATTCTCTCATCATCTCGCCGTTGAAGGAGCTGAAGGACGGATTCGGGCCTTTTTTGGAGATGACGGAGAAGGTGATCGATCAGAAGGCGTTACTGTTGTCTCCTCCAGAATTCATGATCAACCCAAATTACAATGAAACGCTCTCCGAGATTTCCGCAAAGCGCGACGAAGCCTATGGTCGCATTATGGATCTGTTCCACGAAGTGAAGAAGGCGAAGAAGATTGACAAGTAGTTCAGTGATCGCTATCCGGGCATTGATTTGAAATGCGAGCGAAACCCCCGCTTCGGGTTTTGCTTCCGCGTATCCAGTCGGTACAACAACGAGGTGAATTCCATTCCACATGTGAGCGTTCTCCAAGTGCTGAAAAATGGCATTCATTTCACCATTGACGGGAGAGAGTAAAAATCGGGGGTGTTTTTGACGCTAGGGATTTGCGCACGCCGTCGTCGGAGTACGAGGAGTACAAGAAGGAGTACATGGAGGCACAAAAGGAAGTGATCCAGAATGTCATCGAAGTGACCTTTTCGTACATTCCACTTTTCCACACCTTTTCGGCACTGGTTGCGACGGTGGACGTTCTGGCGGCTTTCGCGGAGGTTTCGGTCACGGCAGCCATACCATACACACGCCCGTCGTTGCTGGACATCGAGAAGGAGAATTGTGAGAGACGAAGGAGATGATGAGATGCAGATGTCAAGATCGCGGAGGCGCGCCACCCCTTGTTGGAAATTCAATCCACCATCCAGTACATTCCAAATTCATACGAGATGGGCGGAACGGGGGATGATCGCAAGAATGTGATGCTGATCACCGGACCGAACATGGGAGGCAAGAGCACGTACATGCGTCAAGTGGTCGTTCGATTGCTTGTTTATCATAGCTTGGCATCATCATCATCATGACCCAAATCGGGTGCTTCATCCCCGCGGAATCTGCCGCGTTCCCGCCATTTACCGCGCTTTATACCCGAATCGGCGCGTCGGACAACCAGTCGCGCGGCGTGTCGACATTCATGAACGAGATGATCGACATGTCCAACATCCTGAATGCCTGCACCGAGAACGATTCGCACGCAAACAGCCTGATTGTGATTGATGAGCTGGGTCGAGGCACGTCCACGTAATTGCGAATGCTTGGGGTCCCATCTAGGTACGATGGGTTGGGATTGTCGTGGGGCATTCTGGAGCATATTGTCACCTCTGTCCCGAATTGTTACTGCCTGTTCACCACGCACTACTTCGAGTTGACGGAAATCGCCAAGGATTATGCCAATGTGCGCAATGTGCACGTGACCGCCCTCACGCGGGAGAATTACATCACGATGTTGTATGGCGTTCGCGACGGGGCATCGGATAAGTCGTTTGGAATCAACGTGGCGCAATTGTGCAATTTCCCTCCATGCATCATCGAGGTGAGGGTGCGAAGCAGGAGTGAGGCGTAGATGGCGGAGAAGAAGGTGTGGGAGTTGGAGGCGATCGCCAAGGCGAATCACACGGAGAAGGGAAGGAAGCGGCCGTCCGAGGGGGAAATGGAGGGACTGAAGAAGCGGGTGCGGAGTGTTCTGGAGAAGGACACCGTTCAGAGGGATGATGTTGCGTTGCTCATCGAAGCAATCTCGAATGTGTGTTGTTGTGTTTGTTTCAGCATCCACATGTAGCGGTGTCCTTGTCTTCAACATAATGGGTGTTTGTTTCAGCATTCTCATATGGAGGTATTCCACTCTCAGATAGAGTTGGTTTGTGTCAACATTCTGGAATAGAGGCATCCTCTCCAATAAGAGAAGGGGATTATGCCAGAATCCACATATGGCGGCTTCCTTTTCATCTTCTACAGAGTGGTAACGAACTGAACGGTGGATTATGGAGTAGGGAGGAGTGGATGAAGGATGCCTCCGAAGATTCCTACCAGAAGAAGCTCTATGAGAATGAAGCAATTCTATCCAAAGAGGATATCGATAGTGTGATGTGCAACTGCACAGCGAGTCCGTTCATAAAGGAGGGGTGATTTCTAGTTCTCGTTGAGATGGGAAGCAAGAACAGCATTGACCGGAGTGTGATCAACACGGCAATCGTGTACTTCAAACGGCTATACACAAAGCACCGATTCCTCTCGCCATGAACCCTAGACTTCGATTCAATCAAGTCCATCCCTATCTAGCCGCTCCAACGTGCTTCTACCTTGCTTCCAAAGTGGAGGAGATTATGATTACGGCGAGTCGGGTCCAGTCCTACTTCGTGGCGGTCTGTAAGAGCCACAACGTGGAGCCCTTGCAATGGACGGTGGAGGAGATACTGAAGTGCGAGAATCTGGTGTTGGACCAACTCAACTACAATCTCATCATCTTCCAGCCATTTCGATCACTCCGTCACTTGCTCGTTCTATTCCACTTGAAGGACTTCCTTCCCTCCTGCACGTACCCTCTCTCCTTCTCTGTTGATCCTAGCGCACTCGTAAACGACTCCTTCTTCACCTTCATTCCCCTGTTATACCCGCCACACCTGATTGCCCTCACTGCCGTGTACATGATTTGCATCTTCAACAGCATCAATCCGGAAGAGACGTTCAGGCGGATGCAAGTCGACATGGATGCTATTCGCAAGATTTGCTCCTCCCTGTGTCGCTTCTACGATCGGGGAATGGAGCCGTGGCCCAAGACGATCACGGACAGCATCATCGTGCTCAGCCAGCAGTTCAAATCGTAGTTGTACCATAACGGAGAGTGTTTGTGCTACACAATTGTTCTTCCAATGAACTACAGCAGTCAGATTGACTACAGCGACAAGTACTACGATGAGACATACGAATATAGGTGGAGAAGGAGGAAGGGAGTAAGACATAGACATGTTACTCTGCCAAAGGAGTTATCGAAGCAAATTACTCCCGGAAAGCTGCTGAGTGAAAAGGAGTGGAGACAACTTGGAATTCGCATGAGTCTGGGTTGGGAGCATTATGCCACACACAAGTACTCTTCTGCTTGCGCTAATGATTTTATAGACCGGAGCCGAATATTCTGCTGTTCCGCAGGCCCCTGGGTACGGATGGAACGACGGGTCAGGTGAATCCGGAATTGGCAAGGATGCAGAGAGAGCAATTCCGTAAACAGTATGGATTAGCGTAGTATCTGTTTCTTTCATTCATGTTCCGTGTGCCCCCTTTCAATCCATCGCAATGTGTTCTCTGATGGAAGGTATATGTGATAATCGATACCGTTCACAAATCGGCGAGATGATCGAATCGAAGCAACCATTTGCAACGGCGTCCTTATGACTTACATGGACTGCAGAGCACGGATAAACAGCAAAGGGAAAGAAGCAAGCACGATTCGTGAAGAAGAAGGACCACTGAACGCGCATGACGCTTGTCAAAGAGAAAAGAGCCATACTATAAAACTGAAAGGTCTTCGCATTGCAAAAGGAGCAAGGAGTGTATTCCCCAGGAAATACTCACCGCTCGAATTGGTCGAACTGTCCCTAATCGAACTCTACAAATCGCTGAATGAAGAGAAGAGGAAGGATCAGAACGTAAGGGATTCGCCACAACACTGAGTCGAAGAATGCCGCCGTCCTCAAACAGATGCGCAACTGTCTGCAATCCACAGTAGAGCGTCTCGGAATGCAATTCTAATGGTTGTAGAGCAAAGATCGAGAGAGTCTGCTTGCCCTTCTCTTCCAGTCACGCCTTTTGTTTCTCTACACCAGCCATTTGAGTGTATTGAGTCAGGGAGTCTGAAAGGGGTGTGTGACTGATGGATAGGAGCAAATCGAGTTCGCGCTCCTCTTCTCGCAAATCGTACACAGCAGCGCAAGGACCTGCCTCTCCTCCTACATGCTCCAAGAAGATGGCTTGCGCATCCTTCGCACGGTTGTTCAATCGTCACGTCAAACAGCCTTGATTCACTCCTAGCTACGCCAGCAGCACGAAGGGATGCAGCAACGGAGTGCTCTTTCGCAAGTGCTTGCACAACGCCCATTTGCTGCAGTACTATCTCGAACACCCCGAGATCATCTATCCTCTCTTCTCTGAATACAGTCACTCCCAGAACACGGAGATTCGGAGAGACGTGCTCCTCTCCATCCAAGACCTTCTCCTCGGCCATCCCGAGTACGGAGAACTGCCTTACGCACAGATCGTGAGAGTAGAGCCACGATTGTGAGAATAGGCACTGACCGGCTTTCCGCTGCTGCTGAACACTCCCTTCGTCGATGCCCAAATCGAAGGCTTGCACATCCTCTACAACTATTTGATGCTGCCCACGACCGCCCCACGCCTCTTCCTCGATAGCATTCCCCTGATTTCCAGTGTGTTTGCCCTGCTCCAGTCCCAGAGCGTCAAAGTCGTGGTGAACGCCTACTACGTGATGAAGCAGTTCATCGTCGCGCCCTCGAAGAAAGCCATGCGGCTCTACCTCATTGCCAATCGGAATCAGATCGCCACCCTCCTGCTCTCCATTCCCTGTCATGAATGTGACATCCCGCACTCTCCCTCAGCCATAGCGGACACCGAATTTTCCCATGAGAGAGAGCGGATTCTCAACGCCTTGCAAAAGATGAAGTGAATGGCGTGTTTGATGAAAAAGAAAAGATGGATGAGACGGGCATCGATCCCGTTACCTATCCCTTGCGAAGGGATCACTCTACCATTTGAGCTACACACCCATTTGTCTCCAGTCTCAAACTGGCGCATATAAGCAACCACCTCCTGCACCAATTCGTGGTTGTACGGAGTGCACTCCCACTTTGATCCCCGCGCACGTGATTGACTCCGCTCCGATGGTTCCACCGCGCCCACGCCCCAATTCTCCAGTACAGATTTCTACTATGTCCAGCGTCTTATTCTCGATTGTCATATGGACTGGCTTCTGTTTGAGCGTCGCTAGCATCTGCCACGTACTAGACATGGATTGCCTCTGAGATTGTAGAGCGTCCGCAAAACGCACAAAGCCTCCCAGCCCGCAGACATGAGTCATGTCATCCTGAGAAGGGTCCTGTTCTATGTAGTATTGCGCGTGAATACCCTCATTTCTAGTCAGGCGCACTATCCGTCGTCTACTTGATGCTATGGCTCTGTGCCTTTACAGGCGTCATCAAACTGATTGGAGAATACGTCCTCTTGTTCCTGCGACTGATTACCCTCGCGTGGACCACTTGTCTCTTCCATCATTTTTCACTGCTTGTACCCGTGAAGAATACCCTTGGAGTGGAACTGTCTTCTCGGTCTCAGCATTAGGAATCGCGATACTTCTGGTTCTGCCTGCTGCTTGCTGTCATCGTTCCCTTCTTCTATTTCCTGTTCTCGGACAAACGCAAGTCATCTGCCCTCGTGTATTGCCCGCTTTCTCCTCTGATTCCTAGTTTCGTGCAAAGTGCTGGCGATTTTTGGCTGTATCATTTCCTCTCCTTCGTGTTGGTGTTGTATATACTGAAGGCGTTCCTCCAGCTGAATCGTTCTCTGAAGGAGAGGGGATACACCCAGAGCTACATCCGTCTGCTTGTCAGAAAGCCCACACTCTTCCTCAATGTGGTTGTTCTGTACTGGCTCTGCGGCATTCTGGCTGCCTGCTCGAATCTCTCCAACCCCCAGTCCGAAACCCTGTGGGACGCCGTCTTCGCCTTTGTATCCATGACGCTGTGCTTCTGGATCGATGTTGTCGACTCTCTTCCCATGCATGTGCATTCTTCTTCCCTTCAGCAGCCACTGCTCGAACAGTCCGCTTCCATTCTCCATGTCACTCTTAGAAGCGAGCTCGCTGTGAATCCCTGCGAATCGAAGGATCTGTCCGTATTTGTGGAATCCTTCAACTGTGGTGAGAAGTGGATCACGGACGTGGATCTGCGCAACTACGTGCCCAAGGACAAGGACATCTACGTCTTCTCCCTCCAGGAGTGCATGAAGCCCGAATCGTCCATTTCCGCCATCCGCAAACTCCTCGACACCTTCGATGACTCCTACCTTCTGAAGCACCAGTCCATCGGCGGTAAGGCCAAACTGTTGGGTTACCATGGAACCATCACGGTCATCGTGGCGGTGCGGAAATCCGTCATTCACAACTTCATTCCCTCCACTCCGAGCCAGGTGTATGAGGGCTTCGGGTTCAGCACGTTCCGCTGCGGTAACAAGGGATCGGTTGCGGTGCGCCTGCGATTAGCCAATCAGACGCTTCTCGTGATCGCCTCGCACTTCTCGTCGGATCTGAAGGTTTGCCAAATGTATTGCAGTCAGAGATAGGGAAAGAGCCACCTGAGCAAGCGATTGGCCAATGCGCAAACCACCCTCGCTCAACTCTCTCCGGAATGGAACGGCCTCGATGGATGGGACGCGCAGTACATGGATACGCACACCGTAGCCGTCAATGTCCGCCTGAAGGGTAGATTGTCGCCGGAGATTTGAACTTCCGTCTGAACGAAAGCGATGTCGACAGGGTGTTCGAGAAAATCGCGGAAGGCTCGCGTGACGGTTCATTCAAGGAATTGCTCCAGCAGGACGAGCTGCGCAGCGTGATTCAGTCCGGAAAGGCGTATGCGGACTTCCGGGAAGCCGTCATCACCCATCCACCGACCTTCAAGCTCCAGAAGAAGGAACGCGGAATTTGTCTCGATTTCTGCAAGGCGGATGCCGTGAAGGCTGTTTACAAGACCAAGGCGTCCGATGGCACGCTTCGTGTGCCTTCTTGGACGGATCGGATTCTCTTCTACAGCCTGCCGCTGTACCGGGATCAGATGGAGGTTTCAGAGTGGCGATTATTAATTGTCTCAATGGTAGAGACTACGCCATGATCGAAAGCATCGTGAAGTCGGACCACAGACCCGTTCACTGCGAATACCTCATTCGGGCGCAGCCAAGCAAAGATGGACAATCCGAGAAGCCGCTTCTGCTGACTTTGAAGAACCTCGTGTTTGAAGGAGCCACGAAGGAGAACCCGGTGTGGATGAAGGTGTGCTGTCCACTGCCGTGCGAAGATTGCCAGTGGGAGCAGCGAGAGGCATGGACTGAGGTTGTGAATGAGCGATAGGCTGAAAACATCAAGCGTGGATTGTTCCTTCCGAATGAGGATCATCCACTTCCTTCTCTGGAAACCGCTTCCCGCACTGCGAATCAGCAAATCCTCACTCATGGGGTTACGTCGTATGGACAGTTGCCGGTCCATGCCGCGATTCGCCTGGAGTGCGCATCTGCCACGGTTCAGGTATGAAGTGTGTTGGAGTGTGTGATCGAGCAGGGTCTGCTTGTTCTGCGTGAGGAGAGCAAAGAGGCGCTGTTTTCGATCGACGCGACGTACGGTGGACAGCGTGTTGGGTGCATCTCGGGTGTGTATTCGCTGGAGGAGCAGCTGTGATGTGTTTGTTTGGACAGGCATTTGTGGGGTGGGGGTTATCCTCCTTTGTGGGGTGTGATGGGTCACAACACTACCAACTCCATTCACTCCTAAGAGACTCCCTTCACCCCCAAGACACAACCCCACACAGAAGGGATCAACACCACCTCAAACACAGATCGAACCACGCTTCTAACAAACACACCCATCTAAACAAACGCTAATCACTCTCCCTTCTCCCCCGCATTCAACTCCTGCTTCGCAATCGACATCATCAACGACATCCTGTCAGTCTTCGCCTCTCCATCATTCTTCGCCGTCTTCTCACGCTTCGCCTCCCCCGCCTCGCTCGGCACCTCCTCCGTCAGCGGATACGACGGTCGGTCCTCGCCCACGCCGACATGCCGTGAGAATACGGGCCAGTTCATATCCGACGACGCACTTGCTCGCGGCAACAGGCGGTTCGAGTACGGGAACAAATACGACATATCGCCATAGGAACTGTTCCGCGAGGGAAACCCAACTCCAGCCATGTCGTTGGATATGGCTTCTTCATGGAAGGGGAGCGACGGGCGAGCGTCACTGGGGCGCGCTATCGGGTTCAGGGAACTCGATGCTTCCGCTTGCCGCGGGAAAAGCATCGAAGCTGGCATCATCGATTCATTCATGGGCATGGAGTTCCATTGTGCAGAATCGACGCTCATGCGCACGAATTGCTTGACGTCCGGTTGATGCACGTACGAAGGCACTTGAGACGAATCGGCAGGCGGAATTGATTCCATGCGGGCGGTTTGCGCACCGGACTGCAGGGGCTGCAGCATCACAGACGAGGCAGACTGCTGACGCGGTCTGGTCTGCCACATCGCTTGCATTTGATTCGCGATGGGGGAAAGAGACTGCTGCGTCATTGGAACCATTTTCTAAACTGAAGCGAATTGCAGACACCGACCTGCTGATAATAATGAATGAAAAAGCAGCTGTTGCAGTTAATCGGGAATTGGAACGAATACTCCTGGACAATATCCTGGGCTGGAATGGTCGCCTCCTACGCATCAAGGGAGGAGGAATGGGGGACATCCGCAATCGAGATGATGCTCGAACCCTTTATAAACACAAAATGAACATTCATAGCAAGCAACATCAAATTGTTCAGAATGCTCCGCAGCTGAGAGAGGGAGCCCTGGACAGAAGAGATGGGAATCAAAGATAGCAGCGTATTCGTCTTAAAAAACATGACGGCAATATTCGGACTCGATCCATAGTCTACAATGAAAGGAAAGCGCAACGACTACAGGAATACGACAGGACCTCGTTTCGACTCATTGCCATTGGGTCCATAGGCATAGCTCCCTGCAACTTAAACTCTGGGTTGGAGGCCATCGCTGCCTCTACACCATGACAACACACGCCGAATCCCAACCCCTTTTCCTCTCTTCGTTCTGCTGGCACACTTGGCGGTGTCTCAACTTGTTTTTCTCACATGGATTGCAGACTAAACGCCTCTTGTAGCGAGGGTTCTTGCACATCTCTCCGGGAGCATGGTTGCAGTTCTCCTGCCCAGTGCATCGACAGTGATTGCACGAAACCTTTCCGCACCACTGACACGCAGACAATCTCGGCCCTGGCCTCTTATAACCACCACTTGAATCCTGGTTCATAATTCAAAGATGATTATCAACAAGACAGCAGCAAACTCTCTGGAATGGTCGGGAAATGCCGTTTGTGTGTCGGCGCGTACAGTGATCGACGCTCGTTGACTATGAACACATTCTTCCCGCTTGGATTGTGCCGAAAACAGTATTTCGCGCGTCTCACAGCCCGTGGCTTCTGGAGCAGAATTATCGATTGTTCTCCTCCCAGACTCTAAAGACTCGTTTCTAAGCCCAATTCCTCATTTCTCTCCGGAATGCCTGTTATCCTCACCCACACCACACGAAGAGGATTTGCCACCGATGGTTCTGTGTGCTCTAGGGAATGCAACTCTCTCTCCTTATAACCACGTAGGACCCAATTATGTCTCATTGTGTACGACTCCCTGCATGACTGTCACATATAGGGGGGCATTATGGAATACCCTCATCCAGCACACTATTCTGTGTTGCAAACAAACGACTTGCACTATGAATACAATTCGACGGACAGGAAGGAAGAACCCAATAAAAAACGACTGGAGCATCGCACACTACAGGTAGTGCTCTATAGAAGAAGCAGTGTTATTAATGAGGCGTCGCAACTCCATCCGCACTTCAGACTCGTCTTCCTAAGGATCATCCACTATACCCATCAACACGTTTTCTTCTCCACTGATTGCATTCTTCTTGAATCGATTCTACACATAATGCATTGTAAAGAGGGAACACCGTAATCCATCTCGCAGCTCCAGAAAACATGACTATAAGCGAGGAAATAGCACACAGAGTAGAATAGGAACAGTCGTTATTGCCACGCATTACCAGCAGCCCCTTTCTACAGATGAACCCTAAACACACA
>QWCN01002976.1_pt1 | contig 20763 bp, 11 predicted proteins | sample 1972711 | NCBI WGS metagenome assembly QWCN01 (sample SAMN09866707, study PRJNA288562) | Human gut metagenome isolate term1_stool, whole genome shotgun sequencing... | isolation source: gut | host: Homo sapiens | place: USA: California
TTGATCGTAACGGACTCAAATGTATATTCCTTCTTTGCAGGATCACGCCCAATGCCGTAGCCGGCAAGATTGATATCGCTTCCGGAACCGTTGTACAGTTCAACCCAATCGTAATTATCGGTGTTGGTTCCCATCGGCACGGAGGAAACCTCGCTGATCCACAGCCCGCGCCGATCAAGACGCGCGGCGTCCATCAGCTCGTCGTAGCTCTGCGCGGCGTTCACGGCCCCCGGCGTAGGCTCGGAAAAATAGCGCCATGCGCCGCCGGAAAGCCCGCAGGACACGCCGCCCGCCTGCTGCCGAATCGCGACCTCGGACAGCCTTACCCCCGCCGAGGTGGAAAGCAGCAGCACGGTTTCCTTGCCTGAGATCTTAAAGCCGGCATGCAGCTCTCCGCCCTCCGTGCGCTCGCCGCGCCCGCTGAAATACACCGTGGCATAGCCGCCCGCAGCAATAACCGTTCCCTTGGGAAACGCCCACTTATCCGGCTTATCGGCATCATCGCTCAGGCAGATCCCGTCTAACGAGACTTCCTTTTCCGTGGTGTTATGCAGCTCCGCCCATGCATGATATTCCCCGAACGAATCAGCATAATAGCATTCGTTATCCGTCATATATTCGTTAATAACAACCGTGGGAACCTCCTGCGCAAGCAGCTGCTCCACCGTCTTGGCATGGGGGTTGGTGTTCTCCTTCCCCGGCATACCGGATAAAAACACATGATACTGCCCCTGATCGGAACCGCTCATCACATAGCCGTAAGCCATGTCCGCATTCATTGCGGGCAGCGTAACAAAGCTTGCCGTTGTGCCGTTGGGCGCAGTCAGGTAAACGCTCTCTCCGGAGGCCGCTAAAGAAAAATTGGTGTGATACGGCTCCGCGGCGCGGCGATCCTTGCCGGAAGCAAACACCACCAAATACTCTCCCGCCCCCAAAGAAACATCGGGCAGCGCCCATTTCTGCGGCTTGTCCTCCTTATCGGTGAGATAATAGCCCGAAAGAGAAAGCCTTCCGCTGCTGCCGTTATAGAGCGCGATATAATCGCTGTAGTCTCCGTCTTCATCGGCAAGCAGCGTATCGTTCTGGGAAACCGCTTCCGCAATGAATATCGCAGCCTTCGCGCTTCCGCCCGAGGCCGACGGCCCCGACGGATCGAAAAGCCCGCATCCGCAAAGCGACGAAGCTATAAGCAGCGCCGCGGAAAGCAAAGAAATGAAGCGTATAACATGTCCTCTCATTGATTAAAACCCCGCCTTTTTAAATGACTGCGGGAAGGTTTCCCGCACCGTCTCTATTGTATCACAACCTATACACATTGCAACTATATCAAAAAAATTTTACAAATTCAGCCGCACGACCTCCGCCGTGTCTAACAGCACAAGCAGCGTTTCGGCCACGGGAAGCCTTAAAATTCCCTCCAACGCCTGCTTATAAAGCGCCAGCTGCGGCGCATAACGCCTGCAAAGCTCCTCGCGCCGCCCCCTTGCGCGGTCGGATTTATAATCCACTAAAATCGCTTTGCCGTCCTCAACAAAATAACAGTCGATAATCCCCTGCACAAGCACCGTTTCGCCATCCTGCTCGCGGCTGAGCGTAAACGGCGTTTCCCGATACAGCCGCGCTCCCGCCATGCGGCGCGCAAGCGGCGTTTGCAGCAGCGCATGAAGCTTTTCCATGTCAAGCGACGCCCGCTGTTCCTCCGTCAGAAAACGATTTTTCACCATCGCTGCAACCTGCTCCTCCGGCGATGTCCGCAAAGAAAAATCCAGCCGTTCCAGCGCTGCATGATACGCGCTGCCGCGCTCCGCAGCCGCAAGCGAGCCGTCCTCCTGCGGCTTCCACTGCGCAAGCGGCTGCGCCGTACGCTCATGCGTCAGCTCCGTAACGCCCTGCTTATTTTTAAGGCGCACGGCCTCCGCATACGGATAGCAATATTCATATCTCTTCTTTAACCGCTCCGCAGCCGCAAGCGCCTGCGGGGAAAAATGCCCTTGCAGCATTTTCTCCGTTTCGCTGCGCACCGCGCCTGCATCGCTGCGCTGCTGCCGAAGCTCGCCGGTGGTATACACGCGCACACGCCAGCTGCTTGGCTCAAACAATTTTTCGGGATGCACGCCGTACAGCGCGCGCAGCGCATCGCCGTCCCGATGGTTGGCAAGCACGGAGACCAGCCAATCCAAAAAGCTGCCCGCCGTAACCGCATTATACTGTGAAAACACCGCTTTTTCGCCTTTTGCGCCCGTTTCCGTTCCCGTAAGAATCAGCTTGTTTACGGCGCGCGTCATCGCCACATACAAAAGCCGCAGCCACTCCGCTCTGTCCTCCGCATCATTTTTCGCCGCGATCGCGGCTCCCGCAATCGTTTTTCTGCTCATCACAGTACCGTCTGCCTGCATACGGCGCATGGGAAGAGCGGCTCCCAATTCATGATTTGTCAACATCGCGCCGCTGCCCTGCCCTTTAAGCCGTTTTCCCGTCATCGCCACAACGCATACGGGGAATTCCAGCCCCTTGCTCTTATGAATCGTCATCAGCCGCACAGCGTCCTGCGTGCTCTGCGCGGCGCTGCTGTCCATCGAATCGGTTTGCAGGCGTGAAACCGCGTTGATATACTGCAAAAAGCCCGAAATCCCCGTTCCTTCCCGCTCGGTATACTGCCGCGCGCTTGAGGCTAACAGCGCCAGATTCCTGCACCGCTCCGCTCCGCCGGGAAGCGCGGACACATAGCTGTAAAAGCCCGTCTGCTCATAGAGCAGCCACAAAAACTGCTCCGGCTGCATGGCTGCGGAAAGCAGCCTCCATTTTTCCAGCCTTTGCAGAAATTCAGCAGCCTTTTGCCCCTCGCCGCGCTGTGCCCACGCCTGAAAGGCCTCAAAGAACGCGCCCTCCCGATGCGCGGCGCGCATCTGCGCAAGCTCGTCCGCCTCAAAGCCGCCGATCGGGCTGAGCAGCACGGACAGCAGCGCCTCATCCGCCCGCGAGGTTACAAACAGCGCCATCAGATCCAGCATAACGCCGACCTCCATGCTGTCCAAATATCCTCCGGTCGGGTCATACACGAGCGGAAGCTCCTGAAGATGAAAGATCTTTTGATAGTGATGCGCCCGGCTCTTGGCTTTCTGATCCAAAATCACGATGTCTCCGGGGCGGATCGGCCTCATACGCATCAGCGCCGCATCGAAGATTTCCTCCCCGAGCAGCTCGCGTATCCGGCCGCAGAGCATCAGCAGCTCCGCCTCCTCCGCGGCATACTCGCTCAGCAGCTCGTCCTCCTGCTTTTCCTGCCGATCCTGCGGCAGCGCAAGCAGGCACAGCTCCGCGCAGGGCGCGCTTGGAACAAATTCCGTCTGCCATGTGTTCTCCCCTGGGTAAAGCCGCGCGGCGTCATCGTATTCCACCTCAAAGGCTTGCGCATGCATCAGCTTTTCAAAAATCAAATTCACCGCCTCCAGCACGCCGCTGTGAGAGCGAAAGTTATTATTTAAGTCGATCCGCCGGCCTTCAGGCGGATAAAACCGGTTCATTCGCCGCACAAAGAGGGACGGCTCCGCCTGCCGGAAGCGATAAATGCTCTGCTTAACGTCGCCTACCAAAAACAGATTATCGCCCTTTGACAGCGTTTCCAAAATAAATTCCTGCACACGGTTGCTGTCCTGATATTCGTCAACAAAAATATAATCATAGCCGTCCCGCAGCTCGGCCGCCGCAGCCTGATCGCACAGCGCCTGCACCGTGAAGCGCGCAATATCGGAAAAATAATAGCCTCCCTTTTCATGCTTTTTAGCAAGCAGCCGTTCGTCAAAGCGGCGCGTCAGCTCGCACAGCAGGCGAACATTTTGCCCCGTATACCGCATGCTTTCCGCCGCTTCGGGATCTCTGAGCAGCTCTATGATCGGCCTGATATGTTCCTTCACAATCTCCTTCATGCGGTCGCGCGCCTGCCGGTATTCCTCATGCAGCCATTCCTGCGCGCAGCGCTTCTTCCCTGTGGGAATGCGCCCAAATGCCGGCGAAGTCTCCATGCGCCCCGGCTCTCCCTGTAAATACGCCTCTATCGCCGCGGCGTCCTGCTCCGTCAGAGCCGCGTACGCCTCGCCGCCGTCCATCCCCCGCACGGTCTCCCGGCAAACGCCGCAGTATTCCAACGCGCTCATCGCATAAAGATGGACGCGCGAAAGCAAATATTCGTAAAACCCCGTCTTTTCAATCGGCAGATCGTACTGAACCGCCAGCTCCTGCAAACGCGCAGGTGGATCGGGAAACACTGAAATATACGCATGAAGCGCCAGCACCGCCGAAGCGACCGCCGTATCGCTCTTGCCGGTTATCAGCGCCGTGTAAAGCTCGTCTAAGCCCGAAAGCTCCCCGCTTTCAGCCTCGGAAGCTGCCTGCTCCAGCACCTCCTGCACCGTTTCCTGCCGCATAAGCTCCTCCCTCGCGGCGTCAAGCACGGTAAAATCCGGCGGGCAGTCCAACAGATAATAATACCTGCGCACCACCATTGCGCAAAAGGAATCGTAAGTGCTGATCTGCGCGCGCAGAAGCGATTCCTGCTGCTTCTGAAGCCATTCGTTTTCCGGCTCCGCGGCGATAAGCTTCGCAAGCTCGGAGGCGATCTTTCTGCGCATAGACGCTGCGGCGGCGCGCGTAAACGTTACCACCAGCATCCGTGAAAGATCCGCTCCCTCCCGCATGAGCGAAAGTATGCGGCTCACCATCACCGTGGTTTTTCCGCTTCCCGCCGCGGCGGAAAGCAGCAGCGCCTCGCCGCGCGCCTCGATCGCGTCGCGTTGTTTATCCGTCCATTCCATTGTGATCCTCCCGCGCCAGCGTTATATTCTTGCAGCCTGCGCGCCGCCGCAGCCCCATGCCGTCATCCTGCCCGCAAATGCGGCGATACCGGCAATAGTCGCAGGCGTTTCCAAGCGGGGACGGCGCGATCCTGCCTGTAAGGATCTCCTCCGTCAGCTGCTGCGCGCGCTCCATGCTCAGGCGCATCAGCGCCTCCATTCCTTCCCGCGCCAGCGCGCCGCGGGGCGCCTCGCCCTCCCGCTTCAAGGCCTCCACGACCGCCGATTCGTTTAGCGCCACACCGAAACGGCGCGCTCGCCCGCCGCTCTCCACGGCGGAAAGCGTCAGATAATATGCGCCCGCAGGCACGGCGTTTTCCCGTATGCCCGCCGCCGCGCAGAGATACAGCGGCAGCTGAAGCTGCGTTCCGTCCGCCACCGCGTTGACGGAAAACCGGTGATCGCTCGATTTATAATCGATCACGCGCAGATAGCAAGCCTCCTGCGTCTGCAAAATGTCGATGCGGTCGATCACCCCTTTAAGGCGAAGCGTGCCGTGCGGAGCCTGCACGCAAAGCGCGCCGATGGGCTTACCATCGCCGAACTGCGCCTCCTGCGCAAACGGTTCAAACCCTTCCGGCCCTAACTGCCGCGTGATCTCCAACGCCGAAACCCGCGCGACCGCACGCAGATAGCGGCTCAGCTGCCGCGCCCGCGCATTCGCGCAGAGCGCGCCGAAATGCTGCTTGGGAAGCGCCTCGTCAAACAGCCTATCCGCCATTGCAAAAATCTGCTCCTGCGACAGCGCTCCCTCCGGCATGCTCATGCGATCCCGAAGAAAGCCTTCCATTACCTCGTGCAGCAGCGAGCCGATATCCACGGCGTTTCCTTCAAAAAGATCCTGCTCCTTGGGCGATAAGCCGTACTGCACAAAATGGCGGAACGGACATTCCGCTTGCGTTTCTAACCGTGAAATGCTCACGGTTCCGCGCTGCGCAAACAAGGCCTGCGCGTTTTGAGAGCAAAGCTCCGGCGTCCTTTGCGCCAACGCTTTTTTTTGCATCTGCAAAACAAGGCTGTCCTCGCCGTGCAGATACGCCAAATAGCCTTCCAGCTCCGGCGGGAACGGAACGCCCTGCCGTGCGGCGCGAAGGCTTTGCCCAAGCAGCGGCGCCGCGCCCGACGGGCACAGCAGCAGCTGGGAAAGCTCCGTATCCGCACCGTCCCGCACCGTCTCAAGCGGCCCCAACACCCGCTCCAGATTCAAAAGCAAAGAGGAGCGCGCCAGCACCGCGCCGCCGGATGAGGTCAGCGCACATGAGAAATAAACAGCTTCCTGCGCTTGCAGCAGCGCGGAATAAATGTCGTAATTCTGCTGGCGGAACAGCGTTTCCGTGTCGGGCTTCAGCCCTGCGCCGCCGGCATTGAGCAGATCTGTCTCCGCAGGGGACAGCAGCCCCTCTCCCGCAAGCGGCGCGGGCATCACGCCCTCGTTCATGCCCAGCACGATCAGCCGCCGCACGCTGCCGCTTTTGGAGCGCGAAAGATCCCCTAACAGCACGCAGTCCGCCGTGGTAGGCAGAACGCCTGCCGCCGCGAGCGAAAACCCTTGCTCCAGTACTGCCGTCAGCTCCGAAAGCGAAAAACGCGCGCCGCCAAGCAACGTGGACATCTGCCTGAGCAGCTCCTCCGTAAGGTTCCAAACGCTCCTGCACTCGTCCGCCTGCGTCAAAAGTCCTTCCGCCTCAAGCCGTTCAATATACGCCTGCAACCGCTGTTCAACAGCATTTTCAGACACAAACTGCATGATCCTGCGCGTAAACTCTCCAACGCTGCTCACACCGGTCAGCTGCTGCTTAAACGCGCACAGAGGAGAAAGCGCTTCACCGTGCAGCTCTTTAAAACGCGCACGCTGCTCCGCCCTTCCGCGCACGATCTCTCCGCTGAGCAGCTCCGCCGGAAACGCGCCGAGCAGCTGCATCAGCTCCCTAAGCTCCTCCGTGGCCTCGCGCGGCGCAGGGCACAGCGCGTTGGCCATATATTCCACGCATGCCGCGCTTCCCAATCCGTTCGGTGCGCAGCATGCCCTAAGCGCGCTGAGAATCAGCTGCACAAGCGGCTGAGAAATCACCGGCCTGCGCACATCGGCAAACACCGGAATTCCAAAAAGCCTGAATACGCGGTCGATAATGGGAAAATATTCCTCCGGCGCATTGCATACCACGCAGTAATCGCGCCAGCGAAGCCCCTCTTCCTGCACGCCGCGCAGGATCACAGCCGCCGCGTTGCGCACCTCCGCCTCCGTGGAAAGTCCCTCGAAAAGCGTTACGCCCAAGGCCTCCTCGCGCTGAACGCCGTATACGCCGAAGCCGTCGGCAATGCGCTGAACAACGGGATTCGGCAGCGGCCTTGCAGGCAGCTCCTCCACACGGAAAGCTATTCCGTTCTCCCCGCATTCCCTGAGCAGCCGCCGCGCCGTATCCTCCTGCAAGGAGTAGAGACGCGCATCCCCGCGTCCCATGGACGCGCTAAGCGCCACCGTTACCTCATGCTCCCGCAGCAGCGCAAGGATAAAACGCTGCATCACAACGGTAAAAACATCAAAACCGTCAATATAAAAATCCGTGTCAGCCATAACGCCGCCCTGCGCCAGCGCTTCGCCCGCCATCCGAAAAAGATCGTTATTGTCCGCATAGCCCTCGTTGAGCAGCGCCTGATAACGCTCGCAGATCAGGCAGCTGTCCTCCAGCTTGCGGCGCAGCAGGCCGTCCGGTCGCTCCTGCGCCAGCTCGCGAAGCCGCTGCGCCGAAACACCGCAGCTTTTCATCAGCGCCGCCATGCGAAGCATTTTTTCCCCAAAGCCCGTATGCGCCGCCGCGTTTTTAAAAACCGTCAGCTGCTCCCGGCAGGACAGGATTGCGCTTTTCATCAGCATCGCGCGCCCCTGATCGGACAAATGCACCGCGCCGCCGCGCCCACTTCTGCGAACGATCTGCGCGCACAGCCGGTTGAAGGAGATCACCTCCGCCTGCAAAAAGCCTCCGCCCAGCGCGTCGCAAAGCCGGCGTTCATACAAAAAGGTTTCCTGATCGGGAACGATCAGCGCCGCCCGCCGCCCGGCCTTTACACTGCCGCAGACCTCACGGATGATACGGTATGTTTTTCCGCAGCGCGCGCGACCCTGTAAAACTGTAAGCATCTTCCGTTCTCCTCTAAAAACAAAATACCTTATAAAACGCAGCTGTTTTTTGTCATTATACCACAAAATATGCGTCTGAAAAAGCCCGCGCGGGAAATTTATAAAAAGTTCTTTTTATTCAAATAAAAATCATGTATAATATGGGAAATGAAACGTCTTCCGAAAGGATGTCTGCACCATGAAATCAAAAGAAGCTCTTGCTTATTACGCGCGCCGCTGCGCGGGTGTGCTGATTGCCGCCGTGCTTGCGGTGGGGATCATAACCGCCGTCGTTTATCGCCGCGCCGAAACGGTCATTCCGGAAAACCATGCGATTTTATTCTTTTACCGCTCCAACGTGCCCGGCACTCATGCGGATCAATGGAAAAAAAGCTTTCTTGCCCGCACCTATCCCGAAACGCAGTACATAGAGGTGCAATGCTTTCAGCCCGGTATCAGCGGGCAGGTTTCCGCGCAGGACAGCGGCTGGTTCATTATCACCGCCCGCCTTGCCAAGCATGAGGGCGACATTCTTTTTCTTGACCGCGAGCGCTATGAATATTTGCAGGAAAACGGCTATCTTGCCCCGATGGACGCTCTGCCTGCCGTAAGCGCGCTGCCCCAAGGCCGCCTGCTGAAAACGGGCGGGCAATGCTTTGGTCTCTTGGTGCAGGGAATGCGCCTTGAAGGGCTGGAATTCCCCGCCGCACAGGATCGGACAGATAACGTCCTCGGCCCTGCCGAGGGGGGAGACGAGCTGATCGCCTGCCTGTACCGCACTCATACCGTTCAGGCTGAAGCGATGCTCAATGGCATTCTTGAAAGCGCGCAGGAAATCGAGCCTGTTTCAGAAAAGCCGGCAGGAGGATCGCAATCATGAAGCTTTCCGACGCGCTGCGAAGCCATAAGCTGCTCTTCATTATTCCCGCTGTGATCGTCATTGCCGTTACGCTGCTGATCTATTCCTTCACCAATCGCAGCATTCGTCCCGACGCGCTTCACGTTGCCGCCGTGGACGCTTCAACGCTCTCCGCGCATATCGCTTCGCGCTTGGAGACCACGCTTACACAGCGCGTTGCCGGTTGTTCAGACGCGCAGGTTTTGGAGATCCGTTCCTCCATGCTGGAGCCGTATATTGATTCCGGCTACACCGACTGCGCAGATTTAGAGGAAATGATCTTCAAAGAGATCACACTTCAGAGCGGGGATATTGCGTTTATAGGAAGCAATCTTATTCCCGTATTTGCCGAAAGAGGCTATATTCTTCCGCTGTCCGAGCAGCAAACGTCTCTTCTGGGTGAGGAAACGCGCAAGCTTACCTCCGCAAGCCTGCCCGACGGCAATACCGCCTGCTTCGGCGCGGTGATCGACATGCGCCCGCTGACGGATTCAGGCGATGTATATTACGGCCCTAAAAACGACGAGGACCCTTCAAAGGACGTTTACATCTGCGTCGTGCGCGTATCCGGCAGCAGCCACCCCGAGCTTGCCGATGCCGCAATGAATTAATTTTGTGAAAATTACCGATAATAAGGAATGCAATATTTATGTATCAGCAAATAAAACAGCCGCAGCAGCGAAAATGGTATATCAACGCACTGATCGCAATAGGCATGGTTGCCGCCGCATTGATCTTAGTCGGCCTGTTGAACCTGTTATATTATTCCGTGTGGCGGCTGATCGTGGATATTCTCCGAATCGCCGTGTTCGCCGCATTGGTGATTGCCCTCATGAGCCTAAGCATGAGCACCTATGTGTATACCCTGCAGGACGGCATCCTCACGCTTGAGCGCCAATACGGCCGAAGAACCGTTCGCGAAAGAACAATATCAGTATCAAATATCATTACTGTATCTGATTGGGATGGACAGGAAAAGGCAGAACGCTTCTGCACGCGCCGCGATCCGGCCTGCATGGCGCTGCGCTACCGCGACGCCTCCGGAAGCGAGCATACGCTTCGCCTTGCTCCGGACGAGAAAATGCTTTCACTGCTTGCCCGCGAATAACAACCCCGCAGAAAGGTCTGAATGAAAATGCAGCAAATTACGGATAAAATCATTGAAGCCCGCCAAGACGAGCTGATCGCCTCCACCGCGGCGCTGGTGCGGATTCCGTCGGTGAAAAGCGCGCCCGCGCCCAATGCGCCGTTCGGAGAGGAAATTCGCCGGGCGTTGGATTACACGCTTGCGCTGTGCCGCCGTCTCGGCCTTGACGCGCACGATGTGGACGGCTACGCCGGCTACGCGGAAATTCCGAGCGCGCAGGGAGAGCAGATCGGCGTGCTGACGCATCTTGACGTTGTTCCCGCAGGCGACGGGTGGAGCTTTCCTCCGTTTGGCGCCCAGCTTTCGCAGGGGCGAATGTACGGCCGCGGCACGTCCGACGACAAAGGCCCGCTGGTCAGCTCTATCTATGCGCTGGCGGCGATCAAGGAAGCCGGCATTCCGCTAAGAAAAAATATCCGCCTCATTTTCGGCTGCGACGAAGAAAGCGGCTGGGAATGCATGGAGCGCTACGATAAAAAGATCGGCCTGCCCGAAATCGGCTTTTCGCCCGATGCGGATTACCCGGTCATTAACACCGAAAAAGGCATTCTCCATGCCAAAATGCACGCGCGCTTTTCGCCTGACGCTTACACGCTCTCCGTAGAGGGCGGAACGCGCCCAAACGTGGTGTGCGCTAAAGCGCAGGCGCATTTAGAGGGCAACATCGACCGGCTGGTAAAGCTCCTTGTCGCCTACGACTGCCGCAGCAACGGCATTTCTTATAAGGCGACCGCGCGCACGCTGGACGTTTGCGCCGAAGGCGTCTCCGCTCACGCAAGCACGCCGCAAAACGGCAAAAACGCCTTCTTCGCCCTGTTCGATTTTCTCGATACGCTTGCCTTGGGCGGCGAGACGGGCGCTTTGATCTCCGAGCTTCGCCGCTGCTTCTGCGGCAAAACGGACGGAAGCGGCTTCGGACTTGCGCTTCACGATGAAATCAGCGGTGCGTTAACACTGAATCTGGGTGTTCTGCGCATGGGCTCATATTACACGGGCAACCCGGCGGATGCCGGCGCGCTTCACGGTGTTGTAGACATCCGCTACCCCGTGTGCGCGTCGGCTGAGCAGATCATGAAGGGGCTTTCCGCCGCTTCCCCTCTTCTGCAATTTGAGCCGGATCATGTGCAGCCGCCCCATCACACGCCTGAGGATCATTATTTGGTTCAAACGCTGCTGCGTGTCTACGAGCAGTATATGAATCGCCCCGCGCGCTGCCTTGCTATCGGCGGCGGAACCTACGCGCGGGCGCTGAAAACCGGCGTAGCTTTCGGCGTAACGCGCGAGGGCGCGCCGGAGCTTGCGCATAACGCCGACGAATATCTCGTGCTGTCCGAACAGCTTCAGGACGCCAAGCTCTTTGCCGCCGCCTTCTGCGAGCTGCTTCAAAAATAAAAAGGAGGTTCCCTTCCATGCGCTTTCTTTTAATGCCGGATTCCTTTAAAGGCACCTTGACCTCCGCAGAGATATGCGCCGTCATGGAACGCGCGCTTCGCGCGCACTTCCCAACGGACGATATCTTTACGCTTCCCATTGCCGACGGCGGCGAAGGCACCGTAGACGCTTTTCTAACCGCTTTAGGCGGCGAAAAACGGTTCATCTTTGTCAACGGCCCGTTTTTTGAACCCGTGCGCGCTTTTTACGGCTTATGCGGCAAGACCGCAGTGATCGAAACGGCCTCCTGCGCAGGGCTGCCGCTTGCGCACGGGCGGCTTGATCCGTGCCAGACCACCACGTTCGGCTTAGGCGAAATTCTTTCCGCCGCGCTTGACGAAGGCGCCGAAAAAATTATTCTCGGCTTAGGCGGAAGCTGCACCAACGACGGCGGAGCAGGTATGGCCGCCGCGCTCGGCGCGCGTTTCCTTGACGCATCGGAAAATGAATTTGTGCCGACGGGCGGAACCTTGTCCGATATTGCGCGCATTGACGGCTCCGGCATAGATCCCCGCCTGCAGAACTGCGAGATCATCGCCATGTGCGACGTAACCAACCCGCTCTGCGGGCCAAACGGCGCTTCGGCTGTTTTCGCGCCGCAGAAGGGCGCTGACGCAAACGCCGTCGCCCTTTTGGATCAGGGTCTGGCTCATTTGGCCTCCTTATTAAAAAGGGACTGCCAAACGGATGTTTCCGCCCTCCCCGGCGCGGGCGCGGCGGGCGGCTTAGGCGCAGGCTGCTGCGCGTTTCTCGGCGCAAGGCTGCAAAGCGGCATCTCTTTGATGCTGAACGCCGTTCGTTTTCACGAGATCTGCACGCCCGACTCCATCGTATTCACGGGAGAAGGCAAACTCGATGCTCAAAGCCTCGGCGGAAAGGCTGTCAGCGGAATCGCCTCGGCTGCCGCAAAGCACGCCGCAAAGGTCATTGCGGTAGCCGGCGGCGCGGAAAACAATCTGCCGAAGATCTATGACGCGGGCATTACCGCCGTGTTCACGATCAACCGCCTTCCCATGGCCTTTGAAGAGGCCAAGCGCTTCAGCGCTGAAAACCTTTTTGAGACAATGGACAATATTGCCCGACTGCTTAAAATATACGCATAGCGCTTCCGCGCTGTACTTAGCCGCGACCAGCGGCTTTTTTTGTTTTCAGCGCCGCTTTCTCTGAAAAAAAACAAGCAATATCGTGTTAAATTTCAGCCATTAAGTGTATTGAATTCCTGCTTTTGCTTGCGTTATAATTATGCTAACCGATTACGGTTAAAAATCATAAGCGAGGTTTCTAAAATATGAAAAAGCGTTTTTTTGCAAAACGGCTGCTTGCTTTTCCGCTGATCGCTCTGTTTTCATTCGGCGCTGTTGCGCCGGCTTTTGCAGAATCCGCCGGCATGACGGAAGCAATCAAAAGCAACGTGGCATTGGGAAAGAAAGTAATCGCAAGCGACAGCTATGAAGCTCCTGAGGGAATTTGGTCCGACGTTTTTCTCACGGACGGAAAAATCGAAAAATACGGAGAGGGCGACAGTCGCTTAGGCTGGTCTACACTGCCTACCACGAACCGTAAGCAGGTTTCCGAGGTTGATCTCACGCTCGACCTTGACGGAAATTATTCTGTGGACGCCGTTGCGCTTGCTCCGACCAAGCACGACTACAAAACCTTCCCTATGAGCTACGAAATACAGCTTTCCGCAGACGGAAAAAGCTGGACAACCGTAGCCAAAGTAACCGATCACACCGCGACGCCTGAAACACAGGTACATACCTTTAAAGCAACGGTATGCGCGTTTATCCGCATACACATTACTAAAAACAGCCCTATTATGAATTCAGGTTCATATCTTTCTCAGCTCGGTGAGATCGAAGTCAACGGCACGCGCTACCGCAATCTGGTCAACGCCGCCTCCGGCAAAAGCTTCACTGCGTCCACATCCTTGGAATCCGGATCCTTCGGCGTCAAACGGCTGACGGACGGCAAAATGAGCGGCGGCTGGTCCAGCCGTGCCGCAAACAGCTCTGTTTCCGACAGCTCCCCTGTGGAACTGACCATGGATCTTAAAGGCGTGTATGAGCTGGATGAAATTCGCCTCTTTCCTTGCACCGATCCCGCTTACTTCCCCAAGCGCTATGAAATCTACACGTCCTTTGACGGTGAAAAGTGGGAAAAGCTGGCCGCTTCTCTGGAATCCGGCGGCGCTGCAAAGCCGCAGACGGTTGCCTGCGCGCAGCAGTGCGCCGCCTACGTTCGGATTGTGATTACCGAATCGGCCAAAAATTCAAACGGCGGCAGCATTGCCCAGCTAAGCGAAATTGAAATAATGGGAGAAAAAATGGCAGTTGGAGATCCTTTCATCAATAAAACGGCGTTAAGAATGCAGCCCGGCGAATCCGATAAGCTGTGCTTAACGCGCCTGAACACCGACAAACGCATTCCTGCGCCCGACGTTGTCTGGAGCTCGGACAACGAAAGCATTGCCAAAATCGACAGCAACGGCGTTGTTACCGCCGTCAGCTTGGGCAGCGCCACGCTGCGCGGAACCACAAAAAACAAGGTTTACACCTGTAAGATCACGGTGGATGAGCACAGTATGCTGGATCATTTCATGATTACCACCTTCCGCTCTCCCTCTAAGCCGCATCTGACGCCCGAAACCTATGATCTGCTCCAAGCCGCAGGCTTTACAAACATCCAGAACGAATATAACACTACTGTAAACACGCTGGAAGACAATCTGCTCATGGCGCAGTACAGCTATGAGCGCGGCATGGATATCACCGCTTCGCTCGGCGACTGGAAAGACGGCTTTGTGGGGATTACCTATGAAGAGATTCAGGAACGAATCAGCCTGGTTTCCCACGTTCCGGGCGTGGGCGGCATCTATATCATGGATGAGCCCTATAACGCTAACCAATATGCTCCCGCCTTTAAAGCGATCAAAGATCTGCTGCCCTATGCGGACGTTCACCTGAATTTTCTGCCGCTTGTCGCCTATCCCAATGCCACGATCTACGAAGCGCAGATGAACGATCTGTACCAGCTTTCCGGCGGACGGCTCGACTATCTCATGTACGATTACTATCCGTTTGGCCTTCAGGCAGATTCCTTCAACGAAGGGCTTTGGTACAGAAATCTTGACGTAGTGCGCAAGCTTGGCCTAAAAACGGGCGCCAAAACCGCAACTTTTATTCAGTCAATCAGTCTTCGCAGCGGATACCGCCGCCCCAACGGGAAAGAGATTCGCTTTGAAGCGTACAGCGCCGCAGCCTACGGCTACAAGCAGCTCGCTTACTTCTGCTGGGAAACCCCCAACGAAGTGGACTACGGCTTTGGCCCGGCAATCGTAGATACCGAAGGCAAGCCTACGGAGATCTATGAACCTGTCAAGGAAGTGAACAACGAAATTCTCAAGCTTGGCCCCACGCTGATGCAGCTGGATTCCGTAAACGTTTATCAGGTAGGAAACTCCAGCGGCTACGACACCGCTCTGCCGGAGGATTTCTTCATCAGGCCGCAGGGAGACGCACAGCTTGTGATCTCACACATGCGCAATAAAAACACCGATACCGACTACGCAATGCTTGTCAACCGCGACCTGAAAAACGAGCAAACCGTAACCTTCACCGTGCCGGAAGGAACGGCCTCCATTGAGGAGATCAGCAATCAGACCGGACTGCCCGAGGAAATGAAGCGCAATGCGGACGGCTCCTATACCGTAACGCTCCGCGCGGGCGCAGGCATTCTGGTTAAAATGCCGGCCTCCTGCAACTATACCCCCAATTACGGCAAATTCCTGCCGCAAGCAGGTGAAAATCTTGCGCTTAACGCAAACATCAGCGGCTCCGGCTCAGTCGGCGCGGACGGCTTCTATCTCAGCTATGTCCACGACGGCAACCGCTTCAGCACCGCTTCGTTCCAAGGCTGGGATTCCACGCCTTCAAAGGACAGCCAAAGCGCATGGCTGCTTGCCGATCTGGGCGGCACAACGGAAATCAACCGCGTGGATCTTTACCCGGCAGGGCAAAATCACCGTTTCGCAATGCTGTTTCCAACCGATTTCACAATCGACGTTTCACAGGACGGCCAAAATTGGAAAAGCGTTGTAACCCAAACCGACTTCGCTAAGCCTGAAACCGTTCCCACCTTTACATTTGAAAAAACACAGGCGCGCTATGTTCGCCTGAATATCACCGGCATGCGTAAATCCGGCGGAGAATATCGCGCGCAGATCGGCGAGTTTGAAATCTATAACGACGACGGCAGCGTTCCCGCGCCGAAAAATGAACCTGATGAGGATAACAAGCCCGATAAACCTTCCGCAAACTTAGCTCTAAACGCCACTGTAATTTGCTCCAGCAGCTACGAAGAACCCCCTTACTGGACCAAAGCCGGCATTAACGACGGCCTCCTGCACGACGCTATCACAGACGACGGTATGCACTGCGGCTGGAGCTCCGCCGTAAACGCCAACCCAAAACAGGACGGCGCAACCGAGTGGATCGGTTACGATTTCGGCAAAAAAACGACCGTAAACACTGTGATCGTGTACACTGCCCGTCACCCGGTGGCAGACGCTTTCCCGATCGACTTCTGCGTGGAGGTTTCTGACGACGGCAAAAACTGGCGCACGGTATATTCCAAAACGGACGAAATCGACCTGACCGTTTCCTGCGCCAGAACGCTGAGCTTCGATTCGGTGAAAACCCGTTATCTCCGCTTCCGCGGCACGAAGCTTTCCGAACTTTCTCCGTACGGCTACATGATGCAGCTTTCCGAGCTGGAGGTATACAACATCAAGCAGGACGCCGACAAAACCGAGCTGAAGGCTGCCGTTGAGCGGGCAAAAGCAATCCAAACCGCCGAATATACGCAAGCCAGCGCAGACGCGCTCAACGCCGCAATCGCCTCCGCCGAAGCTGTTTTGGCAAATGAAAACGCCGCTCAGGAGGATGTGGACGCAGCGCTGACTGCACTTAACACCGCCATAAATGAGCTTGCACCGGCAAATACCCCCGATAATAACGGAATGCCCGTTTGGCTGCTGTGCATCATCATTGTTGCCGGCTTGGCCGTCCTTGGCGGCGCAGCCTACGCCATCACGCGCGCAGCCGCAAAAAAGAAATAACTCCCTAAAATTCTCCTTTCAAAAATCCCGCGAGGCTTCCGCGGGATTTTCTTATTTTCCTGCCCTTAAAATATATCTCCGCAAAGAAACGCTGCCGCAGCAACGGGGCGACTTCCGCGCCCGAACCGCCTCCTTGCGCGGCGGTTCGTTCCCCTTCCGCCGCCCCTTAGCAGCAGGCGAAACCTCTTGCTTCAAATTTTTCGCGCCCTGTTTCTCACCTTACGCAACCCGCTGTGTCGAAAATATAATTTTACTTTGACTCTGCGAAGGAATGTGCTATAATGAATAAAAATGCTTTCATTTTCAGCGTATGATTCATGCGCGCCGCCCTAAGCGGCAGAAACGGAGTTTTTTATGATTCGGATTCACGGCCTTACAAAGGATTTTCCTTTAAGCGGCAAAAAAGCTGACAGCCGAACGGACATGCGCACGGAAAACGGCAAAACCTTTTACCGCGCCGTTGACGGTCTCACCCTTCACATTGAAAAGGGCGAAATTTTCGGCCTCTTAGGCGCAAACGGGGCCGGCAAAACCACAACGCTGCGTCTGCTCGCCACCATGCTTCGCCCCACCGCAGGCAGCGCCGAGATCGCAGGGTTCGACATCGTTGGCCAAAGCGAAAGCGTGCGCAAAAGCATCGGGATCCTTTTCGGCGGCGATACCGGCCTTTACGACCGGCTGACTGCCCGCGAAAATATCGCGTACTTCGGCCGGCTGTACGATATGACCGAGGAGCAGATCGCCGCGCGAACCGAGGAGCTTTGCGAAATTTTTGATCTGACGCGCTACATTGACGCACGCTGCGGCACGTTCTCGCGCGGTATGAAGCAAAAAACCGCTTTTGCCCGCAGCATTATCCACTCCCCGCAGGTCATGCTTTTTGACGAACCCACCGCCGGGCTTGACATCAGCGCGGCGTTAGAGGTGCAGCATTTCATTTCCGCCTGCAAGCAGGAGGGCAAGACCGTAATCCTCTCCAGCCACAACATGACGGAGGTCGAACGGCTGTGCGATCGCATCGGCATTATCGACCACGGCAAGCTTCTGACCTGCGGCACACAGCAGCAGTTGCTGCAAACGCACGGCTGCTCCGACCTTGAACAGGTCTTTATGATGCTGACAGAGGAGGTAAAAAAATGAATTTTCACCATATTGGCACTATCTTCAAAAAAGAATTTACCGATCTTTTCCGCGATAAAAAAACCATTATCGGCACGCTGATCGTTCCGTTGCTGCTGTTCCCGCTGCTTATGCTCATTATGGGAGGCGGCCTCGGCTCCATGATGAACGATGTTCTTGAAGATCCGACAAAAGCGCACATAACCATTGCCCTGCACGAAGACGCAACAGAGGATATGCTCAATTTTGCCAAAAACGAGCTGTTTGCAGAAACCGAAATTGAAATCGCACGCCCTGAAAATCTTCAATCGGCGCTTGAAAACGGCGACATCTCCGTGATCCTTGAGCTTGACCCGGATTTCCGGCAAAAGCTGAGCGGCAACATCCCGCTTTCCGCAAAGCTTGTGTACAATGAAATGGATTCAAACACTGCCATGCGCGCGGACGCAGTGGCATCCCTGATTGAGCGTTATAATACGCTCACCGTTTACGCGCGGCTTGAAGCGCTCGGCGTTTCGCCGGACATTCTTACGCCTATAACAGCGCAAAGCGTTACGCTTTCGGATTACTTCGGCGTAACGAACCGTTCCGGCTCGCAAAACATGTTTCTGCAAATGATGCTCCCGTATCTCGCCGCCATTTTGGCAGCTTCCTCGGGTCTGAGCGCCGCAGTGGACATGATCGCCGGCGAAAAGGAGCGCAACACGCTTGAGCCGCTGCTCTCCACCGCAGCCAACCGCAGCAGCGTGCTGTTCGGAAAATTCTTAGTGGTGGTCGCCTTCACCATGCTTGGCGTCGTTGCGCAGGGCATCGGCATGACGATCGGCTTCAGCATTTTCGGCAGCAACTTTGCAGGCTCGTTTATGAGCGGCGGCATCAACATCTCCGCCGGCGTGCTGCTTTTGGTGCTGTTAGGGTTTATTTTGATGGGCATGACCTTCTCCTGCATTGCGATCTCTCTTTCCGCGGTGAGCAAAACCTATAAGGAAGCGCAGACCTACTCAAGCTATGTTGTGTTTATTCCCATGATTATCGGGTTCTTTTCCATGTTCATGAGCGCAAGAGATGTATCCTTATGGATGATGTTTGTGCCGGTCATGAATATCGTAAGCTCTATGAAGCTCGTTTTGGGCGGAAGCGCAGATTTTATTTACCTGCTGTGCGGCGTGGGCAGCTCGTTAGTCTATATGCTGCTTGCACTCTCCTTGGTGCGTCGCTTGTTCAGCAAGGAAAAATATATGTTCCGGAGCTGATAAGCCCGGCGGAAAGGATAAGTATCCTATGGCAGAACAGTCAAAGGAACGAAAAAAACGCCGCCTCCGCCCGACGCAGTTTCTGATGCTGGGCTTTGCATTGCTGATCCTGCTGGGCGCGATCCTGCTTTGCCTGCCCTTCAGCGCGGCGAAAGGAAGCTCCGTATCCTTCTTGGAGGCTTTGTTCACCTCTGCAAGCTCCGTATGCGTTACGGGGCTGACGGTCGTGGAGACCGGCGCGGCATATTCCACATTCGGACAGCTTGTGATCCTGCTGCTGATCCAGTGCGGCGGGCTTGGGATCATGACGATCACCGTGATGTTCTTTATGGTGCTGAGAAAGCATATCACGCTTTACGACCGCATGGTGCTCAAAGAGCAGTATAACTACGAAGGGCTGGGCGGGCTTGTAAACCTGACCAAAAGGATTCTGCTCGTTACCCTGCTGATCGAGCTGGTCGGCGCGTGCCTTCTTTCGATTCGGTTTATCCCGATCTACGGCTGGGGAAAGGGCGTTTACTTCAGCATCTTTCATTCAGTAAGCGCCTTCTGCAATGCCGGCTTTGACATTTTAGGAAACGGAAACAGCCTGTTTGCCCTGCGGCAGGAGCCGTTAATCCTGTTTGTATTGGCGGCTTTAATTACCTTAGGGGGCTTGGGCTTCATCGTGCTTCAGGAAATCGGCAGAGAACGGAGGTTTTCCCGCCTTTCCCTGCACGCAAAGGTGGCGCTCTGCGTCAGCGGCGTTCTGACGCTTTCGGGCTTTCTTTTGACCTATCTCTTTGAGATCGGAAATCCGCAGACGCTCGGCGCTCCCTCTTTGGGCACGGGAAACGCCGTAATGGGCGCGCTGTTTCAGTCCGTTTCGCTGCGAACGGCCGGCTTTTCCAGCCTGCCCATCGGCCAAACTCACTATGCCACAAAGCTGATCTCCATTTTTCTTATGTTTATCGGCGCTTCCTCCGGCTCCACCGGCGGCGGCATTAAAACCACCACGATGTTCCTGCTGCTGCTGTTGGTGTACACCGTGGTTCGCGGCCGCGAGGAGGTTACGTTTGCCAAACGGACCTTTGCTATGCAGCTGGTGCATAAGGCGATGGCCATTGTTGTGGTTTCCTTGATTTTGGTGCTGTGCAGCAGCCTGCTGCTGTGCCTGTTAGAGGAGGGAAATCCGCAAACGGCGCAATATGAATTTATTGATTTTCTCTATGAAGTTACCAGTGCCTTTGCAACGGTCGGTCTCTCCTGCGGGATGACGGCAAGCTTAAGCGCCGGAAGCAAGATCCTGATTATTTTTATGATGTTTGTAGGCCGCATCGGCCCGCTGACTATGGCCTTTGCCATCAGCGGACGCAAGCAAAGCAAGACCGCCGTAAAGTACCCGCAGGATCGCATGATGATCGGATGATCCCGCACAACTCAGAAAGGAATGTGTTTTATGAAATCTTTTGCCGTTATCGGGCTTGGCCGTTTCGGTACCAGTCTTTCCACCACGCTCTATGAAATGGGGCATGAGGTTCTCTGTATCGATGAAAACTCGGATCACATCAAAGCCATTGAGGGAAGCGTTACGCACGCCATTCAGGCGGACGCCTCCGATCCTGCGGTGCTCAGCGAGCTTGGTATCCGCAATTTCGACACCGTTGTGGTTTCCATTGGCGCCGAGCTTGAAACCGCTATCCTCATCACGCTGCTCTGCAAGGAACAGGGCTGCCGCTGCATTGTGGCCAAAGCTGCAACGGAGCTGCACGCCAAGATCCTTTCCAAGATCGGCGCAGATAAGGTCGTGCTGCCGGAAAAGGCTATGGGCGTGCGCGTCGCGCACAGT
>QWCN01013102.1_pt1 | contig 20750 bp, 23 predicted proteins | sample 1972711 | NCBI WGS metagenome assembly QWCN01 (sample SAMN09866707, study PRJNA288562) | Human gut metagenome isolate term1_stool, whole genome shotgun sequencing... | isolation source: gut | host: Homo sapiens | place: USA: California
GCTGACCGTGGTTGACTGCGGCGGCCTTGCCTGTGTGCTGGTGATGGCTGCGGCCTATCTTGTCAGCGGCAGCTATAATCCGTTCCTGTACTTCCGATTTTGAGGTGAGAAAAATGCGAAATAAAACCATAACCTCTTTTTTCTGCCTGCTGCTGGCGGTGTCTGCGCTCATCGGGCTGCTGATGCCGGATCGCTATTACTCCGAAAGAGAAAAGCGCACTTTGACGCAAAAGCCCAAATTTACCGTTGCCAACTTTATCTCCGGCGAATTTAGTGGCGAACTGGAAAAGTATCTTACCGATCAAGTTCCCCTGCGGGATGGCTGGGTCACGATGAAAACCTATATGGAATTGACTGTTGGTAAACGTGAAAGCGGTGGTGTCTATATCTGCAAAGACAAATATTTGATGGACAAGTTTACATCTTATAGTAAAAAGCAGCTTGCCGCCAACGCAGCCGCCCTTGCTGATTTACAGGAAAAACTGGCGGCAGAGGGTATCTCCTTGAATACGATCCTTGTTCCTATGGCGGCACAAGTGCTGACGGATAAACTCCCTGCCTATGCGCCAGTGGCAGACTACACCGCTATTCTGCAGGTGCTGACCGATGCGGGCGTTGACACAACAGACGTGCTTTCTGCTCTCGCCGCTCATAGCAGCGAGAACATCTACTACCGTACCGATCACCATTGGACGAGTCTTGGGGCCTACTATGCCTATTGTGCGTGGCGCGGTATTGAGCCAAATGCCGACGAGTGGACGCAGGAGGTCCTCTGTGATAATTTCCACGGCACGACCTGGAATAAAGTCCCCCTGCCCACCGTCCCCGCTGAGGAGATCACTGCATGGTACAAACTCCCGAACCGCCATGTCTCTTACAACGGCGGACAGTATGAGACGGATAGCATCTACGAGCGCAAGTACCTTGATGGTAGTGACCAATACGCCGTATTTCTCAACTCCAATCAGGCGCAGACGGTCATCGAGGGCAGCGGCAAGAGCGGCAAACTACTGCTCATTAAAGATTCCTACGGCAACACCTTTTCCCAATTCCCCGTGGAGGACTATGCGGAAGTTCATGTCCTCGACCTCCGCTTTTTCAAGGGCGACGTGGTGGAGTACGCCAAGGAAAACAGCATTACCGATACGCTGGTGCTGTACGGTACGCAGAACTTCGTCAAGGACACGAATGTGAAGGGAATCGCGTGAATATTATACAGGCTCCTAAAAGTATCACAGCCACAACAGGTTGAGGTACTGAGGCCAGAATAAGGACGGTAATACACGCAAAATTTGTAGATAAAGAGCCTGTATTGGAAATGTTACTAAGCATCTGTATTATGAACAAAAACAGACCGAGAGATGATTCTCTCGGTCTGTTTCCTGTTACCCTGTACCGTCTGGTCTGCCCCATAGGTCACATTGTGTACCTATGAACATGAACCGTTGAGTTTCGGGGATTTTCAGCAAATCAGCGCTTAGAGAACTGAGGTGCGCGACGGGCTGCTTTGAGACCGTACTTCTTGCGCTCCTTCATACGAGGATCGCGCGTGAGGAAGCCGGCCTTCTTCAGGACGGTGCGGTACTCGGGGTTGACCAGCAGCAGGGCGCGGGCCACGCCGTGACGCAGAGCGCCGGCCTGACCGGACACGCCGCCGCCCTCGACGGTGGCAACGATGTCGACCTTGCCGAGCTCCTCCGTAGCGGCGAGGGGCTGACGGACGACCATCTTCAGGGTCTCGAGACCGAAATACTCGTCGATGTCGCGGCCGTTGATGGTGATAGCGCCGGTGCCGTTCTGGAAGAGGCGAACGCGGGCGACGGAGGACTTTCTACGGCCGGTGCCGTACAGATAAGGCTTCTTGGACTGATACATTCTTCTCTTCCTCCTTAGACTTCGTAGGCTTCGGGCTTCTGGGCCTGCTGCTCGTGGGTGTCACCAGCGTAGATGTGCAGGCGCTTCAGGGAGTCCTTGGTCACGGTGTTGCGGGGCATCATGCCGCGCACAGCCACGCGCATCGCAAGCTCGGGCTTCTCCTGCATGAGGATGCGATACTTGGTCTCCTTCAGACCGCCGACCCAGCCGGAGTGCGTACGATAGTACTTCTGCTCCATCTTGTTGCCGGTGAGGATGGCCTTGGAAGCGTTGATGATGATGACGTTGTCGCCGCAGTCGGCGTGCGGGGTGTAGGTGACTTTGCGCTTGCCGCGGAGCAGATCAGCCGCAGCAACGGCGGTCTTGCCCATGGGCTTGCCGGCAGCATCGATGACGTACCACTTACGCTCGATGTTGCCCTTGTTCGCCATAAAAGTGGACATGGTGTGTTTCCTCCATCAACACCATTTTAATTTAGCGCAAGCAATGCTCGTAAATCCTCTCGTTTTCTTTGATTATCTCTCAATTTCTCAAATCGCAAAATCGAAATTCTTTTATTTTTCGCAAGGAGCTGTACCTATGCAGGAAATCTTGGGCCTCGTGCGCCGCTGCGTTACGGACTACGACATGATCCAGGAGGGCGAAACAGTCGCCGTCGGCGTCTCCGGCGGCAAGGACTCGCTCGTCACGCTCACCGCGCTCGCGCGCCTTTCCAAATTCTACCAGAAGCCGTTCAAGGTCGCGGCCATCACGGTCGAAACGGGTGTGCCGGGCATGAGCTTTGATGCCGTGGCCGACTATTGCGCGGCGCTCGGCGTGGAGTACATCCGCGTGGACGTGCCGATCTACGAGGTCGTCTTTTTGGAGCGCAAGGAAAAAAATCCCTGCTCGCTGTGCGCCAAGCTCCGCCGCGGCGCGCTCTCGACGGCGATGAACGAGCACGGCATCAAAACGATCGCGCTCGGCCACCACTACGACGACGCGGTGGAAACACTTTTGATGAATCTCCTCTTTGAGGGCCGCATCGGCTGCTTCCAGCCCGTGACATACCTGAGCCGCTCGGACGTGACGCAGATCCGCCCGCTGCTCTATGTGAAGGAGCAGCAGGTGCGCAATGTCGCGGCAAAGCTCGATCTTCCCATCGTACACAATCCCTGCCCTGCCAACGGTGAAACGCGCCGTCAGGAGGTCAAAGAGCTCATCGAGTCGCTCTCCGAGCGCTACCCAGACCTCAAGCAGAAGCTCTTTGGCGCGATGCAGCGGTATCCGCTGTACGGCTGGGATGTAAAAAATTCGGAAAAGTGACGTTGTCACTTTTCCGAGAATATTTCACTGCGCTTTGTGCCTCGGTTGGCCGCTGAAAGCGGCCAATTCGACACACGCTTCGCGCAAAGTGTTTTCTGCCACGCACATGTCGCGGCAAAAAACGATTAAAATTTTTTCGTGCCTGCAGGCACGAAACTCTGCGAGGCTTTTGTTCTATGTACACTAAATAAACACCAGCCTCAGCAAGATCAGCAGCGCGAGGCCCGGCACGCCGAGGACGGCGATGACGAGAGCGTTGAAAAGATTCAGCCCCAGCGAAAGCTTGGCGAGCACGCCGAGCGCGCTTAGAATGCCGAGCAGCGCAAAGCCGAGCAGTGTGTTGACGAGCAGCTTGCCCGCGAGCTTCAACGGCGCGGCGAACAGCCTGAGCACCGCGAGCAGCGCAAACACGGCAAACAGGACGAGCAGTATTTTTTCCGTTATCCCCATTTTGCGACCCCCTCGCTGCACGTTTTGTACACGGCTTCGCCGCTGCGCTCCTTGATCTGGCGCAGCAGGTAGTCATAGCGTGAGAGCTCGGCGTTGATCTCATACACGCAGGCGTCGACGAGCTCCGGCGCGCAGACCGCGTTGAAGCGCGCGTACGCCTGCGACAGCGCGACACGCGTGTCGCGCAGCTCGCTGAACAAGTCCTGCATGGATGCATCGCGCGCGACGTCACAGCGCAGCAAATTGACCTTTCGCATGTTTTCGCCCTCCCATACCTCTGCAATGTCAGTGTATGGAAAGTGTGGACAAATATTCCTCTTTTCAAACAAGGAGCCAAGTATGGAGCATGAAGATTATATGCGCAAGGCGCTGTCTCTCGCGCGCGAGGCCGCACAGGAGGGCGAGGTGCCCGTCGGCTGTGTCATCGTGAAAGACGGCGAGATCATCGGCCGAGGCCGCAACCGGCGTGAGGAACTGCAGCGCACCTCCTCGCACGCAGAGATGGAAGCCATCGCACAGGCAAATGAACGTCTGCGCTCCTGGCGGCTCGACGGCTGCACGCTCTACGTGACGCTCGAGCCCTGCCCGATGTGCGCGGGCGCGATCGTCAACGCGCGCATCCCGCGCGTCTACTATGGCGCGCGCGACGAGGCGATGGGCGCCTGCGGCGGCGTGCTGAACCTCTTTATGGAGCGCTTTCCCTTCCGCCCCGCGCTCGTGGGCGGCATTCTGAAAGACGAATGCCGCGCCGTGCTGGCCGATTTTTTCCGCACGCTGCGTTCGTAAAGCGATTTCGCTTTCGTGCGTCATTTGACCGCCGGTCAGGAATTGCTACTGCGTCATTACTGCGTCCGAGATATCGACAGTTTGGCACAGTCTTGCACAGTCCCGTGCAAGCTGCAAACGACTGTGGCGCAAGGATTTTCCTTGATTTGCAAGGGTTTCCGGATTCTCTTTCTATTTAACACTTTTGTAACACTTTCCCTCGAACTTTGTTAACATGCGTCCTTTATCTTAATCCTTGCAAGAGACAATAGCTTCTTTTCATCCAATCTTCCATCTTATAAGAAAAGGGACGCCGTGAGGCGTCCTTTTTCGTTATATTCTGATGTAGGATGGCGTCACGGATCGAAGTCCGCCGCCGCACCGATACCGAGCGCGATGCACGCGCCGCCGGCGTAGAAGAGGATCTCGGCAAGCGTCGGGCGCGCGGCCAAGGCCGCCGCGCAAAGGATGACGCTCATCGTGCTCGCGGGCATCAGCAGCCGCGGCGCGCCGCCGCGGAAAGCAAAGGCCGCAAATTCGAGCAGCAGCACCGTCAGCGCCGCGAGCGCCAGCGTTTCGACATAGTAATGACGCAGAATCGGGTCCGCCGCGTGCTCGCGGTAGAAGAGGATCAGCGCAAGCACCATCGCGCACACAGGCACGAGCAGCGCAACGCCTGGGAACTCCGCCTTGCGGCGCAGCGCGGTCGTAGCGTACAGCAGGCATGCCGCGCCGACTGCCAGAAAAACGGACAGGATCATCGTAAGCGTCGTGCGGAGCGAGAACACCAACGAGCACACCGCCGAGCCGATCAGGGCAAAGCTGCCGAGCACCATCAGCAAGACCGCAAGCGTCGAGCGGTCAAAGGCGAAGTAGAGGTCCATGCTGCCGCACAGCTCGCGCTGAGCGGGATAGCGCCGCGCCATAATGACCGCGATGACCGCCGCAACGACGAGCACCGCAGGCAGCACCATCGTGTTTAAGTCCATCGGGACGGGAAGTCCGTCCGCGTCAAAGCCGACTGCCAGCAGGCGGAGGCGTGCCAGCGCCGCTGCCGCAGAAAAAAGCACCAGCAAAAGCCAATGAAGAATTTTCACAAAACCGAACCCTTTCTTTTTCCGGAATACGGCGCGCACAGCGCCGGAAAACATCTATTTATTGATGATAGCACACTCATCCCCGTTTGTCCATGAATCATTTTGCGGACAAGTCGGTCATACACTGATAAAAACACTGTCACTTAAGCATCGCGGCCGTGGGCCGCAGGGAGGAACACGCCTTGAAACAGCTTCTTCGCATCACGATATTATTGATCGGCCTCATCTGGATCCTCGCCTGGGCGGCGGCAGGCCGCTTTGACGACACGCCGAACACACAGGACGGCTCGGAATCTCCCCTGCCGAGCGGTGAGATCGCCGCCCCCGGCGAGCGCGACAGCGCAAAAACGCTGCGCGTCCAAATTCAGGGCGAGGTCCAGGAGATGGACATGGGCACATACCTTCTCGGCGTGCTGCGCGCGGAAATGCCCGCCTCGTTTGAGGAGGAGGCGCTCAAGGCACAGGCCATCGCCGCGCGCACCTACACGCTCTATCGCATCCGCGGCGGCGGCAGCGCGAACCACCCTGACGCCGACGCCTGCGACGATCACACCTGCTGCAAGGCGTACATAAATGCCGAACAGGCCGCGGCCAACTGGGGCAGCATGGCCGTCTACTACGAGGAAAAACTCGCACGCGCCGTGAGCGAAACGGACGGCGAGGTCATCTTGTATGACGGCGCGCCCATCCTCGCTGTGTTCTTCTCGTCTGCCGACGGCAGCACGCAGGGCGCAGGCGACGTGTGGATGAACGATCTGCCGTATCTCCAAAAGGTCGATAGCCCCGAGACGGAAGAGCTCGTACCGAACTACTACTCGGTCGCAACGTTCACGGCAGCGGAATTCAAGTCTCTCATCCTCGCCGCCAAGCCGGACGCCGACCTCTCCGGCAGCCCCGAGGGATGGATCCGCGATATCGTGCGAAACGACTCGGACTATGTCGCCTCCGTCACGGTCGGCGGCGTCAAGCTGCGCGGCAATGACCTGCGCACGATTCTCTCGCTGCGCTCGCCGTCGTTCACCGTGGAATGCAAGGACAATGCCTTTACCTTCCACGTCACAGGCTACGGCCACGGTGTCGGCATGAGCCAGTACGGCGCAAATATCCTCGCCAAGCAGGGCCTTTCCGCCGAGGAAATCGTGCAGCACTATTTTTCGAACACCACCGTCGGCTATTATGACGGCTGAGGCATCGCGGATATTGCAAAGCGGCGGAAAAATTGCTATAATACTAAGATAAAATACGCAAGGAGGCGGGAGAAATGAAGAGCAAGCGTTTTTTGTGTCTGCTGCTTGTATTGCTGATGGTCTTCTCCCTCACCCCCAGCGAAACGAGGGCCGAGACGACTGTCTATTTCACTGCCGTCAACGACCAGCTTTTGCCCGATCTGAGCGATGAAACGATGCCGTTCTGGTCGGGTGGGCGGCTGTATGTCCCCTCCACGGTCATCACCGGCACGGACTTGGGCCTTTTCTACTCCCGCAGCCGCGACAAGAGCACCGCCGTCGTCTACCGGCAGGGCAGCGCACTGACGTTCAACTTCGCCGCCGGCACCGTCGCTGACCAGAACGACCGCCAGTACAGCGGCCCGGCCATCGTGCGCAGCGATGTTGTGTTCCTGCCGCTCGACCTTTTGACGCAGTTTTTCTCGCTCGATTATAGCTACACGCGCGTGACCTATGGTTACCTGGTCCGCGTCAAGAACACCGACGGTGACCGCGACCTTGTCTGTCTCGCGCTGCGTGTGACGGACGAAGAGAGCGCAAACGCCCTGCTCGACACGCTCGCAAGCAACAACGCGACGGCGACATTTCTCTTCTCGGAAGAGCAGCTTTCCTCGCTCGGCGATCTGCTGCGCCGTGTCGTCATCAGCGGCAACGCCGCCGCGCTGCGCATCGACGCTTCCGGCGGCAGCTCACGCACGGTCAGCGCGATCGAGCGCGCAAACAACGCGCTATGGGCCGCGTGCAACGAAAAAGCGCGGCTCGTCGCGCTCTACGGCGCGTCGGACAAGACGCTGCGCGCCGTGCGCGCCGCGGGCTACTGCCCCATTGACTTTGACCTGGATTACAGCGGCGGTCTTCCCACCGCGGCGCAGGCCGCCAGCAGCATCGCGCGTCAGGCCCGCTCCGGCGGGTGCATCGCCTATCTCGGCGCTGACACCGCCGTGCAGGCAGATTGGAGCACGCTGCTCTCTCGCCTCCGCTCGTCCTCGCGTCTCATCACGGCGCTCAACGAGCTCGCGGTCACAAAGGACGCGTGACGGTTTTACAAATTGTTCAGGAAACGCGCACAGTTTTGCGTATAATAAACAATAACACAGAAGAAAGACACACGCTTGTGTGAAGGAGGAAACCAGCATGGCACGCAATATTCTTGTCGTGGAGGACGACAATAATATTTCCAACCTCATTAAGATGTATCTCGACAAAGAGGGCTTCGACGTCCGCATCGCCGCCGACGGCGGCAAGGCCGTGGAGGAATTCAAGGAAAAAGAGCCCGACCTCGTGCTGCTCGACGTGATGCTCCCCGTGCTCGACGGCTGGGGCGTGTGCGCCAAGATCCGCGAGACGTCCAAGTGCCCGATCATCATGCTCACCGCCAAGGGCGAGGTCAACGACCGCATCCACGGCCTGGAGATGGGCGCGGACGACTATGTTGTCAAGCCCTTTGAAATGAAGGAGCTGCTCGCGCGCATCAACGCCGTGCTGCGCCGCAGCGAGATCCCCGAGGACACGCACAAGCGCCTCACGTTCGACAAGCTCATCATCGACCTCGACTCCTACGAGCTCATCGTCGACGGCAAGAAGATCGACACGCCGCCCAAAGAGCTGGAGGGCGCTCAAGACCGTCTGGGGCGTCGGGTATAAATTCGAAGTGAAGTAATTCAGTATGCCGGAAGAAAACAAAGAGAAAACACAGAAAAAGCGCTGGACGCTCAAAAAGGTCAAGACCCGCTGCCGCACGATCTACTGGCAGAATTTTCTGCTTACGGCAAGCGTCGTCATGCTGACGCTGGCGCTGCTCGGCAGCGCGTTCTTCGCGCTGACGTATTCCTACGCCATCGACGAGCGCAGCGAGCAGATGCAGAGCAAGGCGACGGTCGTGTCGCACATGGTGTCGTCCTACATGGAAAACGGCTCGCTCACAGGGCTGCGTGAGCTGGCAGACTTCGCTTCGAACGTGACGGATGCAGAATTTCTCATCTGCAACTCGGACGGCAACCTGCTGCTGACGACCGATACAACTCTCGTCAACCGCGTGCTGACCGTGCCGCAGGACGTGGCCGAGGGCGCGATGAGCGATGACACCTACGCCGTGCGCACCACGCTCGGCGACATCTATGAGGACACGCACTTCGTCGTCGGCGTGCCGATCGTGAGCGAGGGCGCAACCGTCGGCTTTGTGCTGGCGGTGACCGGCGCGCGGGCGCTGACGACGATGTGGCGCACGTTCATCGGATTGTTCTTCATGACGGCGGTGACGGTGCTGCTGCTTTCGTTTGTCGTGAGCGCGTGGGTCAGCATGCGCCAGTCGCGCCCCATCCACGAGATGGCGGAGGCGACACGCCGCTTCGCCGAGGGCAATTTCGACGTGCGCATGCACAACTACGAGGGTGTGACGGAGATCTCCGAGCTCGCCGAGTCGTTCAACAACATGGCGGACTCCTTACAGGAGACCGAACGCCAGCGCCGCGAGTTCATCGCAAACGTCTCCCACGAATTGAAAACCCCGATGACGACCATCGCAGGCTACACCGACGGCATTCTGGACGGCACGATCCCGCCCGAGCAGGAAAAGGAGTACCTGCGCATCATCTCGGATGAGGCGCGGCGCCTGTCCCGCCTCGTGCGCCGCATGCTCCGCGACCTGACGCGCACGAAGGCGCCGTTCGACGTGTGCGAGAGCATGCGCCGCGTGCTCATTTCGATGGAGAAGAAGATCACCGACCGCGGGCTCGATGTCGACGCCGACATTCCCGACAGCGGCATCATGGTGCTCGGCGACAACGACCTCATCACGCAGGTCATCTACAACCTGCTCGAAAATGCGGCAAAATTCGCCCGCAAGGGCTCTGCGCTCTACCTCGGCGTGACGACGCTCAACGGCAAGGCGCTGATCTCGGTTCGCAACGAGGGCGACACCATCCCCGCCGAGGAGATCCCGCTGCTGTTCGAGCGCTTCCACAAGAGCGACAAATCCCGCTCCGAGGATAAGGACGGCGTGGGCCTCGGGCTCTACGTGGTCAAAACCATTCTGGACCAGCACAAGGAGCACATCGCCGTCACAAGCGAAAACGGCCTGACGACGTTCACCTTCAGCGTGACGCTCGCCGGCGGGCAGACCGCGCAGTAAGTCTCAACAGGAGAAACACGCTATGGATCACGAGAATCAGGAGTTATCCCCGACGGTCAGTCAGAGCGGCGAGCCGCAGGAGGTCGTGCTGCGCTATGAAGCGCCCGTCACGCCCATCGTGGAGCGCTACGTGCAGCCGACACCGCTGCCCGGACAGCCGAAGAAGCATACATCACCGCGCAAAAAGCGGAAAGGGCTTAAGATCTTCCTTTTCTGCATGCTCGGCCTTCTCCTCGTCAGCGGCGTCGTCACGGCGCTGTGGCTCGGCGGCGCGTTCGACGATCACCGTTCCTATCACGACGATGATTTTGAGCAGCGCCATGACGAGGATTATTACGACAACAGCGAGCATGGCGAAACGACCATCAAGCGTCTGCCCAACACCGATCAGGTCAAGCTCCGCTACAACGAGAGCCACGGCGAGGCGCTGACGATCCAGGAGATCTACCAGAAAGTCAATCCCTCCACCGTCACGGTGCTCACGGGCAATCGCGACGGCAGCGCCATGGTCGGCACCGGCGTCATCTTCACCGAGGATGGCTTCATCCTCACGAACGCCCACGTCATCGCGGGCGGCTCGGAGTGCTACGTCGTACTCGACACGGGTGAGGATTACCGTGCGTGCCTTTTGGGGCTCGACGAAGAAAAGGACCTCGCTGTCATCAAGATCGCGGCCAGCGGCCTTCCCGCCGCGGAATTCGGCGACTCTGACGCGCTGACGGTCGGCGATCCGGTGTACGCCATTGGCAACCCGCTCGGCGTGGAGCTGCGCGGCACACTGACCGACGGCATCGTCTCCGCCATCAACCGCGACGTGTACATCGACGGCGTGACGATGACGCTCATTCAGACGAACGCCGCGCTCAACAACGGCAACTCCGGCGGCCCGCTCATCAATGTGTACGGACAGGTCATCGGTATCAACACGATGAAGATGGGTTCGTCCTCCGCCACGAGCGTGGAGGGCCTCGGCTTTGCCATTCCCATCGCCTCGACCGCCTATATGATCAATGACTTGATCGCCTACGGTGAGGTACACGGCGAGGTGATGATCGGCATTTCGGTGCAGATCGCGCCCGTCATTTTAGATAGCGGCGAGACCGCTCTGCGCGTGATGGACGTCACGCCCGGCGGCCCCGGTGAGGAGGCCGGCATCCAGAAGGGTGACCTTATCGTAGCGGCCGACGGCGAAGCGTTGACAAAGTCCACCGACCTTCTGCGTGTCCGCCGCCGCCATGAAGCAGGCGAAACGCTCAAGCTCTTAGTCGAGCGCGACGGCAAGCGCTTCACCGCAGACGTTGTTTTACGCGAAAGCTTCTCGGCGCCGTCTCCTGGCTGTGCCTGCGGGGATTGCAGCACATTGAGCGCCGCATGAAAAAGAAACAGGAAAAGTAAAAAAAGCAACGATCCCCGTCCGGCGGAAGGTTCCGCCGGACGGGGATCGTTTTGTACTCTGCATCAGCGCTGCTTTTTCTGGTCGTCAAAATAGCGGATCAACTTGTAAAGCAGCTCAATTTCCTCCTGCGTGTATCCGTCCAGCACAATGCTCGATGAAGCCGTAAGCCCCAGCAGATAGTCCGCCGAAACATGAAAGAGCTTTGCCAGCTGCGCCTGCGAATAGCCCGCCTGCTCCCGTAATTGCTTTATTCTGTCACAAATCATAATGAACTCCCGCCTTTTTCGTTCATTAAAAGTTGCCTAAAATGATATTTAATTATCATCATATGTATAGTTTAATTGACAAGCGCTATACTCTTTCCAGAGGAAAGCTCCTGTGTCGAGTCTTCCACATATTTAGGAGAGAGAGGAATATCTTATGTTTTGTCCCAAATGCGGCAGCCCGATTCCGGAAGACGCTGTCTTCTGTATGAACTGCGGCGAAAAAATTGAAACGTCCGCGCCTGAAGCAGATTCCGCACCTGCGGAGATCACCCCCGCAGAGGAAGCTCCCATCCCCCGCCAGCGGCAAAAAGCCGAAGAAAAAGAAGGCCGTTCTCCTCGTTTCCGTGCTCGCACTTCTGCTTGTCGCCGTGGCTCTTGCCAACAGCAGCCTGTTCCAAAGCAACATTGCCGCAAAAGCGGAAAAGCGTATCGTCGGCAGCTGGAACGGAGTATTTCTGGAAAATGGAGACGATACCATCCGCGCAAAAAAATCTCGGTGGCTTTACCTGCACCGTTGAAAAGGGTGGTGCGGCTACAATTTCATTCTCAGAACGCTCCATTTCTGATTTATCCTTCTACTTAACTTACAGTCCCGAGAAAACAAAAGCTGTGAATGATGGCGAAAAGCTTGCCGGCTATTGTTATGATGTAAAAGCTTCGGATGATCCTGACGCCTCGGCTTTTGGATATGCTTTTGTCAGTGACGATACTTTCTCTGTCGTCATTCTTTCCGACCCTGAGCTGTCATTTGCGTTCACTGCAAGTGATAAGTCTATTAAAAGAGCCACGGAGTTTCTCTCCGTGGCTCTTTACGTCTTTCGCTTTTCACACCCTATAAATCTTCCGTTGTAAACGGATGCGGTCCGCGATCATGGCGATAAACTCGCTGTTGGTCGGCTTTCCTTTCGTGTTGGATACCGTGTAGCCAAAATAGCGCAGGGCGTGGTGCTGTAGCGGCGCGCGACTTCGGGATAAAGCACCTTTGTCACGGCGTTGATGACATCCATGTCCTGCACGGCGATGACGATGGCCTCGCGCACGTACTGATAGCCCTTGATGTGCGCGGGCACGCCGACCTCGTGGATCACTGCCGTGACCTCGCGCTCAAGCGCCTGCGACTCGTCCTCGCTCTCCTCACCCTCGTTGACCGCGCGGCGCATCTGGTCTAAAAGCGAGGTCAGCTCGCAGGGCTTGGGCATGAAGAACGATACGCCGCGGTTCATCGCCTGCGACACGATCTGATCGCGATAAAGAGCCGAGACGACAACTGTCTTCATCTGCACCTTGTCCTTCGCCGCCTGCTCGAGCACGCCAAAGCCGTCAAGTCCCGGCAGCAAAAGATCCATCACAAGAAGCTGCGGCTTTCGCTCCGCTATATCCTGCGCCGCAGCCAGTCCGTCGGCTGCGCATCCCACTACGTCGAACTCATCCGTTGCTTCCAATGCCTGTTTCAGTGCTGTGCGGAACTCCTCGTTTGCGTCCGCTAATACGACCGTGATCCTCTTGTCCATGTCATCCCGTCCTTTTCACACAAGTTTTCGCCGACCCAGCCGGCCAGCTTCAGCAGCAAAATGTGACGTCTTCGTTCTGCCATGGCTTTAAGCTAACATATTTGGACAGCGTTTTCAAGCGAGTTATGTCGAATCTAACCATCTTTTTCTAACTTTTTGCATGAAAATTTGGTTGTTTTTACGCTATCTTAACACAATCTTTCTACTATATGGGTAGGTTATTCACTCGAAAGCCCCGCCGCAGAGAGCATATTTTCGATAAAAATACCATAACCTCTTGACGGATCATCCAGCAGGACGTGCGTGACCGCGCCAATGATCTTGCCATCCTGCAAAATCGCGCTGCCGCTCATTCCCTGCACCACGCCGCCGGTCTGCGCAAGAAGCTCCTCGTCCGTCACGCGCAGCAGCAGATTCCGCGTGCTGCCGGAAGGCGAATAGATTTTTTCGATCTCAATATCATACTCGCGTGTTTCATTGCCGGAAACGGTGGCCAGGATCGTCGCCTTGCCGGTCTTGACCTCGTCCTTTTTTGCGATCGGCAGCGCCGCGCCGGTGATCTTTGCCGCGTCCTCTGCCGAGAGCTTGCCGAAAATGCCGCATTCGGTGTTGGCGTAAAGCGTTCCGCTGTCGCGCGTCAGGTCAAAGTCGCCCTTGAGCTCGCCGGGCGAGGCGCGCTCGCCTTTTTTCACCGCCTTGACCGAGGCGTCCATGATGCTGCCGTGGTCGAGCGGCAAAAGCTGTCCCGTGTCCACATCCGTGACCCCGTGGCCCAGCGCGCCGAACGTGCCGCTCTGCGGATCAAAGAAGGTCATCGTGCCGATACCCGCCATACTGTCGCGCACCCAGGCGCCGAGGCGGTACTCGCCGTCCTCATCTTTCTCCGGCTCTGCGCTCAGTTCGATCGTGCGGCTGCCGCGCTTGACGGTCAGCGCCGCGGCGTCCTCGCCGTTTTCTGCCAGAAGCTGACGGAATTCCTCAATGGTGTCCAGGCTCTGCCCGCCGATGGCCGTGATGATGTCGCCCTCCTTGAGTCCGCAGTCCTTCGCCGGACTTTCCCCATCGGAAAAGCCGACGACGAGCACGCCATCGGAAAAGAGCTTGACGCCGACGGTCTGTCCGACGGGGATCAGCTCGCTGACCGTCCGGTCCGCCGCCTGCGCAGACGGCATTGCGATCGCGGCGGCGGCAAAAAATCCCAGCAGGATCGCCGCCGCTCGCTTTTTTGTGCGATGCGTTCCATCCATTCTCTCACCCCTTCAAAAAATACGGGCGGGCGGCGCGCCTGTGCGCGCAGCGCGCAGCCGTCCGCCCAATGCCGGAAATTTTTTCTTTCTCATTTCTTTTTCTCTGTCCGGCGCATTTACTTTCTGCGCTTCGGGTAAAATTAAAAGGTGCAAAAATTTGATGTGCTGGCATCGCTTTTTGAAATGGCGCTGTAAATGCGGACAAAAAAATTCCGCAGACCAAAGTCTGCGGAATTTTGGGAATTGTTTCCATTTAACGCTCGCGGTTGAAAATTTTGAAGATGTCGTCGAACGGATCGGGCTCATCTTCGTGCTTAGCCTCTTCCTCGGCCTTTTCCTTGTCGAAGTCGAGCGGCGCAAGACCGGCAGCAGCGCTCTCGCCGCTCTGCTCGGCAGGCTTCTTATCCTTGTTGAAGTCCAGCGCGCCGGGTGCCTTGTCAAAGCCCGTGGCGATGACGGTGACGCGGATCTCGTCGTCGAGCGTCTCGTCGAACGTCGCGCCGAAGATCGTGAGCGCGTCGGGATGCACAGCCTCCTGCACGAGGGACGCTGCCTGCTCGACCTCGTCGAGGCCGATGTCCATCGAGCCCGTGACGTTGATGAGCACTCCGTGCGCACCGTTGATGGAGGTCTCCAGCAGCGGGGACGAAATAGCCATGCGCGCGGCCTCCTCGGCCTTGTTCTTGCCCGCGGCGCGGCCGACGCCCATGTGGGCAAGGCCTGCATCCTTCATAATGGCGGTCACGTCGGCAAAATCGAGGTTGATGAAGCCCGTGTCGCGGATCAGGTCAGAGATGCTCTGCACCGCCTGACGCAGCACGTCGTCCGCGATCTCGAACGCGTTGGCAAAGGTGATCTTCTGGTCGGTCGCGTGCTTGAGGCGCTCGTTCGGGATGATGACGAGCGAGTCGACCTTGGTCTTGAGCTCTTCGATGCCCGCTTCCGCCTGCGTCATGCGGCGGCGGCCTTCAAAACCGAAGGGCTTCGTCACGACGCCGACGGTCAGGATGCCCGCCTCACGCGCGATCTCGGCAACAATGGGCGCGCCGCCCGTGCCGGTGCCGCCGCCCATGCCGGCGGTGATGAAGACCATATCGGTGTCCTCGAGCGCCTTGGCGATCTGGTTGCGGCTCTCCTCGGCGCTCTTGCGGCCGACCTCAGGGTCGGAGCCCGCGCCCTGACCGTGCGTCAGCTTTTCGCCGATCTGGATTTTATAAGTGGCGGCAGACACGTTGAGCGCCTGCTTATCTGTATTCACTGCGACAAAGTCGACGCCGCGCGCACCGGTGCGCACCATGCGGTTGACCACGTTGTTGCCGCCGCCGCCAACGCCGATGACCTTGATCTTAACTACGTTTTCAGGACCGGTCTCCAATCCGAATGCCATGTCGGTTCCTCCTGCAATCTGTTGTATGGGCAAGGCACTTGCCGCTGCAAGCGCCACAATATCAGGTATTTGCTATCTTAATCATTGTATTACGGTTTTCCCGCGGGGTCAATAGCAATCGGCCATTTCGGGGAAACTTTTTTACGTCAACTTCCGCCTTTATTCCGGGATGAAGTCAGCCCTGCCGTCGTTCATCAGGTTGATCGTGCCGGTCTGATTGGCTTCAAGCTGCTCCACCACCGTGCGCACATTCCCGAGCTTGTAGGCAATGTCCGCATCCCAGGGCATTTTGACCGTAAAGCGGTCCAAATAGGTAAAGGTGATGGCCGTGCCGTCGCTCAGGTCGATCTCGCCGATCATGGAGAGAAGCTGTTTATCCTCCGCCGTGCGCAGCAGCGTGAGCAGGCGCTCGAATTTATACGAATCCTCGTCCGCAAACGCCGCCATCGCGCCGACCGCGGGCTCGACGAGCGTGCAGCCGGTCACACGCGCGCAGCCCTCGGGGATCTGCGCCGCGCGCTCCAGAATTTTGCCCTCGTCGCTCATGAGCCATGTGCCGTTTTCGCCCGTCAGCGCAGCGGAGACCGTGCACTCCGTCACGGTCAGAATGAGCGCGTCGGGGTATTTGCGGTTGATGACAACGGTCTCCACATACGGAAGCGTGTCGAAAATGGATTGTTTGACCTTATATTTGTTCAGCAGCACAAGGTTCTGCTCCTTCTGCACGCCCGCAGCCTCGATGATCTGCTCCTCGGTATAGCGCTCGTTGCCCTCCACCACGATCATATCGATGCGGAAGAACATCGTCAGCGCGCCGAGAAATGCGGCGATCACGACCGCGAGGCACAAAAGTCTCAGCGGGAAAGAGGCTCTTCCCCGCCTGCGCCGTCTGTTTCTTCGCTTTGACGCCATAGTTTTCCTGCCTTTTTTCTTCGTTTGCTTATGTACCCGTCTCCCGCCGCACATGCGCGCCCAGCACGCCAAGGTCGCGCTCGATGCTCTCATAGCCGCGGTCGATGTGCTCGATGCGCGAAATACGCGTGAGTCCGTCGGCCTGCAGGCCCGCAATCACAAGCGCCGCGCCCGCGCGAAGGTCGGTGCACTTGACGCGCGCGCCGTGCAGGTGCTCGCGTCCCGTGACGACGGCCACGCGCCCCGCGACGCGCACCTCCGCGCCCATGCGCGCCAGCTCGTCGACATGGCGGTAACGGTTTTCAAAAATATTCTCTACAAAAACGGTGCTGCCCGCGCTTTTCAAAAGCGCCGCCATCAGCACCGGCTGCGCGTCCGTCGGAAAGCCCGGATAGGGCGCCGTGCGCACAGGGCGGATGGATCTGAGACTGCCATCACTTTGGAGGAAAACATCGTCCTCCCCGCTTTTGACCGTGCAGCCCGCCTCGCTCAGCGCGCCGGACACAGTCGAAAGCGGCCGCGGGTCGACGCCGCGAAGGCGCACCTCTCCCCCACAGCAGGCCGCGGCGCAGAGATACGTCGCGCCCACGATGCGGTCGGCGATGATGCGGTATTTCCCGCCGTGCAGCGCGCGCTTTCCCTCGACTGTGATGATCGAACCTCCCGCGCCGCGGACGTTGCCGCCCATCGCGTTGATAAAGTTCTGTAAATCGACGATTTCCGGCTCGCGTGCGGCGTTGTAGATCGTCGTCACGCCGTCTGCGCCGCAGGCGCAGAGGAGCGCGTTTTCCGTCGCGCCCACGCTCGGCATGGGTAAGTACACATCGCTCCCGAGAAGCGTTCCGCCGCGGCACTTGAGCTCGCCGCCCGTCTCCCTGATCTCTGCCCCCAGGGCGCTCAGGGCGCTTAAGTGCAGGTCAATGGGACGCGGCCCCAGCTCGCAGCCGCCGGGATAACAGATCGTCGCTTCTTTGCAGCGCGCCAGAATCGCGCCGAGAAAGATGACCGACGAGCGCATCTCTCGCATCAGTGCGTCGGGCACGACCGCGCGGTCCATGCGCGCTGTGTCCACCACGAGCGCACTGTCCTCCCAGTGCGTGCAGCAGCCCAAGTGCCGCAAAATGGCAACGGACGCATCCACGTCCCGCAGCTTCGGACAATTTTCGATCACGCAGGTGTCCGCGCACAAAAGCGTCGCCGCCAAAATCGGCAGCACACTGTTTTTTGAGCCTTGTATCGTGAGTTCTCCGTACAGGCGCTCCCCGCCCTCTACCAACAGCTCACACATCATGTTCCCTCCCGCAAGCACATTACTTTTCCATCGTATGGCTTTTGCGGGAAATGGGTGACTGCCGGTTTTCGACTACTGGCATTTCTCCCCGAAAGGAGTTTTTTTTCATGAAAAAAACGCTCAAAGTCGCGCTCTATGTTCTGTTGGCGCTCGTTCTGATCGTGCTGGCTTACGTCATCTATGTCTTCGCCGCCTACTACCGTGTGGAGGATATGCAGAAGCTTGGCGTTGCGCACTGCGACGCCGCATCTGCCGCACCGATGGAGGGCGCGCCGCAGACCGGCGTCACCTATCGCGTTTCGTCGGCCAACGTGGGCTTCGGCGCGTACAGCGACGATTACAGCTTCTTCATGGACGGCGGCAAGGAGAGCCGCGCCCGCAGCAGGCAGGCCGTTGCTGAGAATATGCGCGGCGAGGTCTCGCTCGTCAAGGACCTTTCGCCCGACTTTGCGCTCTTTCAGGAGGTCGATATCTACGGCACGCGCAGCTGGCACATCGCAGAGGACGCTTATCTCGACGATGTGATGGGGAACAGCGAATTTAACAAGGTATTCGCGCAGAATTACGACAGCCCGTACCTCTTCTATCCTCTTATTAACCCCCACGGCGCGAACCAGTCCGGTATCGTGACGCTCTCGCGCCATCCGATCTCGTCCGCCGTACGCCGCTCGCTGCCGATCGAGACGGGCATCATGAAGCTCGTCGACCTGGACCGCTGCTACTCCGTCAGCCGCGTCCCGATGGAAAACGGCAGGGAGCTGGTGCTCTATAACCTGCATCTTTCGGCCTACACGTCCGACGGCACCATCGCGACCGAGCAGCTGCAAATGCTCTGCGCCGATATGCTGGCGGAATATGAAAACGGCAACTACTGCGTCGCGGGCGGTGACTTCAATAAGGACCTGCTCGGCAATTCTGCCGAGATCTTCGGCGTCGCGGGCGGCGAGAACGACACCTGGGCGCAGCCCATCCCCGAGGGGACGATCCCCGACGGGCTCTCCCTCGTCGTGCCGTTTGACCCCGAACACCCCGTCGCCACCTGCCGCACGGCCAACGAACCCTACAACGAGGAGACGACCTTCCGCGTGACGGTCGACGGCTTCCTCGTCTCCGACAACGTCGAAGCCGTCTCCGCTGATGTCGTCGACGCGGGGTATCGCTACTCCGACCACAATCCCATCTATATGGACTTCATTTTGAAGGCGGAATAAATCGCAAAAATACGCAAAAAGGAAGCGAGCCTCACGGCTCGCTTCCTTTTTATTCTCTTTCACTTGAGCAGAGCCATCACCGTGTCGTAGATGCGCTTGGTCGCATCGGGGATGCCGAGCGCCGCCATGTTTTGAGACATCGTCTCCATCCGCTGCGGATCGTTCAGGATGCCCGCCGCGGCGGCGAAGAGCTTCTTGCCGTCAAGGCCCACGGCACAAGTATCGCCGGAACGCCGAGCGCCGTCAGCTCGCTGAGCGTGGACGCGCCCGCGCGGCAGATAACGAGGTCGGCGGCGCGCATGACAGTCGCCATGTCGTAGATGTACTCGCGCACGTCGAGCGCGGGATGCTCGGTGATCTCCAGCCCGTCATCGTGCATCCACTGCTGCATCGGCTTCCAGCAGATCTCGCCGACGCCGTGGATATGGTAAAAGGGCTCCTTCGCGCTCTCAAGCGCCAAAAACTCCGCCATCGCGCGGTTCATCGCGTTCGACCCGAGGCTGCCCCAGAACGAGACGATGAGCTTGCGCCCGTCGTTCATTCCGAGCTTTTCCTTCGCCTGCTGCTTGCTGATCGTGAAGAAGTCGCCGCGCACGGGCGTACCGGTCACGACCACCTTTTCGGGGTGCTTGTAGTGCGCGCGGCAGTCCTCAAAGCCAACCATGATGCGGTCGCAGTGGGGCTCCAGCTGTCGCGTCGTCAGGCCCGGCACAATGTTTGACTCGTGCACCGCCGTCGGGATGCCCGCCTTTGCGCCGTAGCGCACAAGCGGATAGCTCGCGTAGCCGCCGGTGCCGACGATCAGGTCGGGGTGAAAATCGTGTAAGATGGCGTTCGCCTCACGCTCGGCGTGGGCGAGATTTTTGAGTGAGACAAGGTTGTGCTTGATCTCCGCAGGCCTGAACGAGCGGTGGAACGATGAAATGTTCACCGTACGGAACGGATAGTCCGTGTGCGCGATCAAATCGCGCTCCAGTCCGCGCTCCGCGCCGACGAATAAGATCTGCGTGCCCGCGTCCTTTTCCCGCATATAGCCCGCGAGCGCAAGCGCGGGGTTGACATGCCCCGCCGTGCCGCCGCAGGTAAAGATGACCTTCATAGCCGTTTTCTCCTTTCCGCGTCAACGCATCTGGCGCGAAACGCTCAGTACGATGCCGACCTCGGCCAGCTGCACGGCAAGCGCCGTGCCGCCGTAGCTGAAAAACGGCAGCGAAATACCCGTGTTCGGGATCAGATTCGTCACGACCGCGATGTTCAGGAATACCTGCAAAGCGATCTGCGTCGTCACGCCGACGGCAAGAAGGCTTCCGAAGCGGTCGCGCGCGTGCAGGGCGATCCAGTAGCCGCGGATGATGAGCAGCGCGAACATGACCATGATGATCGTCGCGCCGACAAGGCCGAGCTCCTCGCAGATGATGGCGAAAATAAAGTCGTTGTGCTCTTCGGGCAGGAATAGAAACTTCTGCCGGCTCTTGCCAAGGCCCAGTCCGAACAATCCACCCGAACCGATGGAGAGCAAGCTCTGCCGGATCTGATAGCCCTTATCGCGCATCCACTCTTCGTTGAACGGGTCGAGCCAGATGTCGATTCGACTCGAGTTGTAGGTGATGATGCCGGTCGCAAAGGCGTAGATCACCAGCAGCACCAGCGCAAAGCCGAGACCGACCCAGTAGTTGCGGAT
>QWCN01002980.1_pt1 | contig 20735 bp, 16 predicted proteins | sample 1972711 | NCBI WGS metagenome assembly QWCN01 (sample SAMN09866707, study PRJNA288562) | Human gut metagenome isolate term1_stool, whole genome shotgun sequencing... | isolation source: gut | host: Homo sapiens | place: USA: California
GTACGAACTGTATGGTGGACGGTACAGGACTCGAACCTGTGACCTCCTGCACGTCAAGCAGATGCTCTACCAGCTGAGCTAACCGTCCATATTCTGTTTGTGCCGCAATCAGCTTGATTATGATATCATACCGCCGGGCAAAAAGCAAGCCCTTTTTTGAAAATTCTGCAAACTTTTTGATGCCTGGTTTACTGTGGATGGAAAATCAGCCGCCCAGCGCACATTTTGTAAACCGCCCCAAGGTGTTTCCGTTGCCCTGAACGCCGGTTTGTGGTATAATACATTGATTATAATAGGAAAGGTATCGCAGAATGAGAGTTTTGGGCATCGACCCGGGTTACGCTATTGTGGGCTGGGGCGTTTTGGACTATGCGGGCAACCGGTTTGCACCGGTGGATTTCGGGGCCGTGTGCACCGATGCCGGGGTGCCGTTTGAGCAGCGGCTGGACGAGGTCTACACCGGCATCCGGGAGGTCATCGAACGGACACAGCCCGAGGTGCTTGCCATCGAAAAGCTGTTCTACCAGCACAACCAGACCACGGTGATCGGCGTGGCCGAGGCCCGCGGGGTCATCCTGCTGGCGGCGGCGCAGGCGGGCATCCCCATCTACGAGTACACCCCCATGCAGGTGAAACAGGCCGTTACCGGCTATGGCAAGGCCGTGAAAAAGCAGGTGCAGGAGATGACCCGCATCCTGCTGCATCTGCCTGCTGTGCCTAAGCCCGATGATACCGCCGATGCACTGGCCATGGCTATCACCTTTTGCCATACCAACGGCAACCAGCTGAACCGCTTTGCAAGAAGGGGCGTTGGGCCGATTTAGTTGTTGTTATTCGTGTATAAGGGAAGGCTTCCCTTTGTACAACCTCTCAGTCTCACTTTGTTCGACAGCTGCCCTAGCAGGGGAGCCTCTGGCGAAGAGAAAGAGCTGCCCGTTATGCCAAGGCCTCCCCTATTAGGGGAGGTGGCATTGCGGAGCAATGACGGAGAGGTTGGACAGGGGAGGAGCTGACCGAAAAGGGAAAACACTTTATGATCTACTCTTTAACTGGAAAAATCATCAAAAAGACCCTGAACGCCGTGGTGGTGAGCTGCGGCGGGGTGGGCTACTATGTACAGTGCCCGACCAGCGTTGCGGGCGCACTGCCCGGAGTGGGCCGGGAAGCCACCCTTTACACCGTGATGAGCGTGACCGAAAATGACATCAGCCTGTACGGCTTTGCCACCGAGGAGCAGCAGAGCTGTTTTGAGCTGCTGACCGCCGTTTCCGGTGTGGGCCCCAAGGTGGGCCTGGCCATTCTCAGCGTCATGGAGCCTGACCGGGTGGCGCTGGCGATCTCGGCAGGCGACCACAAGGCGTTCAAGGCGGCATCCGGCGTAGGCCCCAAGCTGGCCCAGCGCATCGTGCTGGAGCTGAAGGATAAGGTGGCAAAGGGCTTTGTGGATGGCATCAACCTCGAGGATGTGGGCGCGGCCACTGCCGCCCCCGCCGCACAGGGAGCCGGGCAGGCCATTGCGGCGCTGGTGTCGCTGGGGTACAGCCAGAGCGAAGCAGCCCTGGCCGTTTCCAAGATCGACGCAAGCCTTCCCGTGGAAGAGATCATCAAGCTGGCCCTGCGGGGCATGGCAGGCAGGAGGTAATCCATGCAGGACGAAACCGCGCTCTATGGCGCAAAAATGATGCAGCCCGGCTTAACGGCGGCGGACAACGAGGAAAACAGCCTTCGCCCGCAGCATCTGGAGGACTACATCGGACAGGACAAGGTCAAGCAGAACTTGAAAATCTATCTGGAAGCCGCCAAGCGGCGCGGCGAGCCCATGGATCACATCCTGCTCTATGGCCCCCCGGGCCTGGGCAAGACCACGCTGGCGGGCATCATCGCCAACGAGATGGGGGTGCAGATCCGCATCACCAGCGGCCCTGCCATTGAGAAGCCCGGCGACCTTGCCGCCCTGCTGACCAATCTGCAGGAGGGCGATGTGCTCTTCATTGATGAGATCCACCGCCTGTCCCGGCAGGTGGAGGAGGTGCTCTACCCGGCGCTGGAGGATTACGCGCTGGATATTATGATCGGCAAGGGCCCCAGCGCCCAGAGCATCCGGATCAACCTGCCCCGCTTCACGCTGGTGGGTGCTACCACCCGTGCGGGCCAGATCACCGGCCCCCTGCGGGACCGCTTCGGTGTGCTGCTCAAGCTGGAGCTGTACAGCCCCGATGAGCTGAGCCGGATCATCCAGCGCTCGGCGGGCATCCTCGACCAGCCCATCACCCCGGAGGGCGCTTACGAGCTGGCCAAATGCAGCCGGGGCACCCCCCGCGTGGCAAACCGCTTCTTGAAGCGTGTCCGCGACTTTGCCACCGTGCTGGGGGATGGCATCATTGACCGGGATGTTTCCCTGATGAGCCTGAAGCGGATGGACGTGGACGCGCTGGGTCTGGACGAGCTGGACCGCAGCCTGCTCCGTGCCATCATTGAGATGTACAACGGCGGCCCTGTGGGCCTGGAAACGCTGGCGGCGGCGCTGGGCGAGGAGGCCGTGACGCTGGAGGACCTGTGTGAGCCCTACCTGATGCAGATGGGTTTTCTGACCCGCACCCCCCGGGGCCGCTGTGCCACCCGCCTTGCCTATGAGCACCTGGGCCTGAAAGCCCCCGAGACCGGAAGCCCGGAGGACAACGGCCAGCAGAGCCTGTTCTGAGCCGTTTGAAGAGAGAAAGGAGGACGCTTATGCGCCCTGCAGATAGTTGGAAAGATTACGAGCTGCTGGATGCCACCGGCGGCAACCGCCTGGAGCGCTGGGGAGAGACCATCCTCATCCGGCCCGACCCACAGGTGGTGTGGAAAACCGAGAAGCAGAGCCCGCTCTGGGCCAAGGCCGATGCCATCTACCACCGCTCCAATCAGGGCGGCGGAGAGTGGGAGTACCGCCGCCGCCTGCCTGAGAAGTGGAAGATCTCCTGCGGTGAGGGCGAGGACAAGCTGACCCTCATCGTCAGCCCCACCGGTTTCAAGCACACCGGCGTGTTCCCGGAGCAGGCCGTTAACTGGGCCTGGTACGCCAGAAAGATCCGCGCGGCAGGCCGCCCTGTCAAGGTTCTGAACCTGTTTGGCTACACCGGCGGCGCAACGCTGGCCTGTGCCGCTGCGGGCGCTACCGTCTGCCATGTGGATGCTTCCAAGGGCATCGTAGCGTGGGGCAAGGACAACGCTGTGGCCAGTGGTCTGGCGGACCGGCCCATCCGCTGGCTGGTGGACGACTGCGCCAAGTTCGTGGCCCGGGAAAAGCGCCGGGGCAACACCTACGATGGCATCATCATGGACCCGCCCAGCTACGGCCGCGGCCCTGGCGGCGAGATCTGGAAGCTGGAGGACTGCATCTACGAGCTCATCAGCCAGTGCGAGGAAGTGCTGAGCGATACGCCCCTCTTCTTTGCGGTCAACAGCTACACCACCGGCCTGTCCCCCGCGGTCATGGAGTATATGCTCAAGACCACGCTGGTGCCCCGCTTTGGCGGCAAGACCAGCTGTGATGAGATCGGCCTGCCCGTTTCCGCCACCGGCGGCGTTGTGCCCTGCGGCGCAACGGCCATTTGGGAAGAATGAACTCCCTCAGTCACGGCAGTCGCCGTGCCAGCTCCCTCGGGGAGGGAGCCTTTGGCATGGCGGGAACATTGACCGTTTGCCGGAAAACTTCTCGGTTGCGCCAGAGGCCCCATCTCAGAGGGGGCTGTCTGCGAAGCAGACTGGGGGAGTGTCCTGACGGCAGCCATTCTGAAAAAATGAAGAAGAACCAAGAATGGGGTACAGCCCTTTTGAGAAGGGCGCACCACCGGAAAGAGAAAACCTATGGAAGAAACGATTTTAACTGCGAAAGATCTGAAGTTCCGCTATGACCCGGAACAGCCGGACTACGCCCTGAACGGCGTGTCGGCTGAGGTGAAGCGGGGCGAATTTGTGGCAGTGCTGGGGGCCAACGGCTGTGGAAAATCCACGCTGGCCAAGCACTTCAACGCCATCCTTCTGCCGGAGAGCGGCACTGTGCTGGTGGAGGGGATGGACACCAAAGACGAGGACAAGATCTACGATATCCGCCAGACCGTGGGCATGGTGTTCCAGAGCCCGGACAACCAGATCGTTGCCACCGTGGTGGAGGAAGATGTCGCCTTTGCGCTGGAAAATCTGGGCGTGCCGCCGGAGGAGATGCGCCGCCGCGTGGATGAAGCGATGAAGATGGCGGGCATCTATGAATACCGGGAGCGTGCGCCCCACAACCTGTCCGGCGGCCAGAAGCAGCGCGTTGCCATTGCGGGCGTGGTCGCCATGCGGCCCGACTGCCTGATCCTGGACGAGGCCACCGCCATGCTTGATCCCCGGGGCCGGGAGCAGGTGATGCAGACCATCCACCATCTGAACAAGAACATGGGCATCACGGTGGTGTCCATCACCCACTATATGGAAGAAGCTGCTCAGGCCGACCGCGTGCTGGTGATGAGCAAGGGCAATGTGGTCATGGAAGGCACCCCGAAAGAGGTGTTCAGCCAGACCGAAAAGGTGCGCGCCCTGCGGCTGGATGTGCCGCAGGCTGCCGAGCTGCGGGATGAGCTGGTCAAGGCCGGCATCCCCATGCCCGAGGGCATCATCGACACCGGTGCGTGCGCACAGGCTCTGTATGAGCTTTTGAAGTAAGGGAGGGGACGGAAGATGGGAAGCATTATCAAAGTAGATCACCTGAGTTATGTCTATAACCCGGGAATGCCCAATGCCGTCACCGCGCTGGATGACGTGAGCTTTGAGGTGGAAGAGGGAGATTTTGTGGGCATCATCGGTGCCACCGGCTCCGGCAAGAGCACCCTCATCACCCACATGAACGGCCTGAACAAGCCCACCAGCGGCCACATCATCATCGATGGCCGCGACCTGTGGGCAGAGCCGGACAAGATCCGGGAATTCCGTTTCCTTACCGGTCTGGTGTTCCAGTACCCGGAGTACCAGCTGTTTGAGGAGACCTGCTATAAGGATATCGCCTTTGGCCCCAGAAACATGGGGCTGGACGAGGCCGAGATCGACAGGCGGGTGCATGAAGCAGCGGACTTTGTCGGCCTGGATGAGGCGCTGCTGCAGCGCAGCCCCTTCGAGCTGTCCGGCGGCCAGAAGCGCCGGGTGGCCGTGGCGGGTGTGATGGCCATGAAGCCCCGCATTCTGGTGCTGGATGAGCCTGCCGCCGGTCTGGACCCCGAGGGCCGGGATGAGATCCTCTCGGAAGTCAAGGAGTACCACAAAAAGACCGGCACCACCGTGCTGCTGGTCTCCCACAGCATGGAGGATATTGCCAAGTACGCCGACCGTGTGCTGGTGATGAGCAACAAGAAGATCGCCATGTACGACACCGTGGAGAACGTGTTTGCCCGTGCGCCCGAGCTGCTGGCGCTGGGCCTGAGCGTGCCGCAGGTCACAAAGATCTTCCTCAAGCTGCGGGAGATGGGGGTGGATGTTCCGGCGGATGTTTACACCGTGCCCTATGCCGTCAAGATGATTTTGGAAGCCAAGAAGCGCCGGGACGCAGGCGAAAGCCTTGTGCTGCCCCGTGTGGATGCAAAGAAGGGGGGCGCTGCCACATGCTGAGAGATATCACCATCGGCCAGCACTTCCCGGGCGACAGCCTTGTGCATAAGTTCGACCCCCGCATGAAGCTGGTGCTGACCATCGTCTACATCATCCTGCTGTTTGCCGCGTCCAACCCGCTGGGCCTGACGCTGTCCCTTGTGTTCCTTGTGGCCATGTACGGTGTGGCAAAGATCCCCTTCAAGCTCATCACCAAGAGCCTGAAGCCCATTTTGCCTATCATCCTCTTTACCGCGGTGCTCAATCTCTTCTTTGTTTCGGGCGAGGGCGAGCCGCTGGTGCACTTCTGGGTGCTGAACATCTACGCTGAGGGCCTGCGCTATGCCATCCTGATGGCGGTGCGCGTGATGGCACTGATCGCGGGCACCAGCCTGCTGACCTATACCACCAGCCCCATTGTGCTGACAGATGCCATCGAGCAGCTGCTCAAGCCTTTGGGCAGGCTGCACTTCCCGGTGCATGAGCTGGCCATGATGATGAGCATTGCCCTGCGGTTTATCCCGACCCTGATCGAAGAGACCGACAAGATCATGAACGCCCAGAAAGCCCGTGGTGCCATGCTGGACAACGGCTCCATGATGGAGCGCGTCAAGGCGCTGGTGCCGGTGCTCATCCCGCTGTTTATCTCGGCCTTCCGCCGCGCCGATGAGCTGGCCATGGCTATGGAGTGCCGCTGCTACCGCGGCGGTGATGGCCGCACCCGCCTGAAAGTGCTGCGCTGCACCCGGCAGGATTATATCGACCTGGCGGTGTGCATCGTCTGCTTTATGATGATCCTGAGCTCGAGACTGGTGTTCCCGAATTTTTAAAAACTCCCCCAGTCGCCTGCGGCGACAGCCCCCTCGAGGAGGGGGCCTTATAGCCTCCCTCTTTGAGGGAGGTGGCACGGCAAAGCCGTGACGGAAGGAGTTCCATGCAGAACTATCTACTTACCCTTGCCTACGACGGCACCAACTACTGCGGCTTTCAGGTGCAGCCCAACGGGCGGAGCGTGGCCCAGACCTTTCAGGATGGGCTGGAAGCGGTGCTTCACAGCCGCCCCGATATCAAGGGGTGCAGCCGCACCGATGCCGGGGTCCACGCGCTGGGCTTTGCGCTGAACTTCCACGCGGAGACCCGCATCCCCCCCGAAAAGCTGCCGTTGGCCATCAACCAGCACCTGCCCCCGGATATCCGGGTGCTGTGCGCCCGGGTGGTGCCGGAGGAGTTCCACGCCCGCTATGCCGCCCATACCAAGACCTACCTGTACCGCATCCACAACCACCCCATCGATTCGCCTTTTGATGAAAAATATTACACCCGGGTGCCCCGGCGGCTGGATGTGGATGCCATGCAGAGGGCGGCGGAACAGTTTGTGGGAAAGCACGATTTTCTGGCCCTGTGCGCGGCGGGTTCCTCTGCTGCTGCCCACGGAGATACCGTGCGCACCATCACTGACTGCCATGTGACCCGGAAGGGCGACGAGGTGGACATTGAGGTGACAGCGGACGGTTACCTCTATAACATGGTGCGCATTCTGGCAGGCACCCTGTGTGAGGTGGGTGCGGGCCGGATGCAGCCCGATGCCATCCCCGGCATCCTTGCCAGCCGGGACCGCAGCCAGGCCGGGCCGACGCTGCCCGCGAAAGGGCTATTTTTGGAGAAGGTGGACTACGACCTATGAGAAAAAATCGCAACCGTCCGGAGAGTGACGAGCCGCTTTCGGAAGGGCGGGTCGAATATCTGGAAGCTGCCCGCCAGCGTGTGCGGAACCGGCGCATCCGCCGCACGGCGGTGCTGCTGGTGCTGCTGACGGCGGTGGTGCTGTTTGCCACCGGCATCGCGGGCAGCTCGGTGGCGGCCCTGAAGGACCTGACCGATACGGCCCGCATTGCCCTGCTGCCCGGCTCCGGCTGGCCCCAGCAGACCGGTGTGGCCGAGCTGGAGCAGATGGCCCCCCTGACCGGCAGCTTTGTGGAGCTGGGGGACGAGGGCTGTGTGGTCTGGTCGCGCACCGGCAAAAAGCTGAACAGCATCCAGAGCGGCTATGCCCGCCCGGCGCTGGCCGCGGGCAAGACCCGCTTTGTCCTCTACAACCGCTCCGGAAACGAGCTGCGGGTGGAGAGCCGTACCCAGAACCTTTACACCAAGCAGCTGGAAAACAGCATTTTCCTCTGCGCCATGTCGGACAACGGCACGCTGGCCGTGGTCACGGAGGACCAGACCAGCATGGCAAAGCTGCTGGTATACAGCCCCTCCATGGAGCAGCAGCTCAGCTGGAGCATGACCTCCAACGACGGCACCCCCCTGCGGATGGCCTTTTCCCCCGACAGCCGGAAGCTGGCGGCGGCAGCCGTCACCGTCAGCGGGGGACAGGTGATGACCAACCTCTACCTCATCAATCTGGCATCGGGCGATCCCGTCAGTCTGGTGAATCAGGGCGGTGTGCCCCAGTGGCTGGGGTGGACCTCAGCTTCCACGATCCTGGCTGTCTACGATACCAGGGCCGTGCTCTACAATGCGGGCGGCGGCGAGCGTGCGGTCTATGATTTTGCGGGCACAGAGCTGAAAGATGTTTCTGTGGACGCGGCAGGCAATGTGGCCCTGCTGCTGGCATCGGGGCAGGTCTCTCAGGCTGTGACGCTGGACAAAAACCTGAACGTCCAGTTCAGCGCTGCTGTCTCGGCGGCAAATTCCATTGTCCGGGCGGGGAACCTGTTCTATCTACTGGCCGATAACGCCGTGGAGTGCTTTGATGCGTCCGGCACCCAGCAGTGGAGCCAGAACCTTGACACCAGCCCGCAGGCATTGCTGGCCAACAGCAAGGATTTGCTGCTGTTCAGCGGCAACACGGTGCAGAAGTTGGAAGCACCCGCTGAATAGCCCTCTCCGTCAATGCTTGCGCATTGCCACCTCTCCCAAAGGGAGAGGCAATTGCGGCTTTGAGGAAAAAGAGTGCAATTTATTTTGTGGCTTCCCCTGTCAGAAGCGTTGGCTCCCCCTTTGGGGGAGCTGGCACGACGGCAGTCGTGACTGAGAGGGTGAGCCAGTTCGGAATAAGGTTAAACGTATGTTCAAGAATCCGTCATTTATTTTTGATATCCTATGTACGGTGGTCTGGCTGGTGCTGGCCGTCCGGTATGCCCGCAAAGGCTTTCTGGCCTCGGTGGTGCAGCTGACGGGCAGCCTCATCAGCCTGTTCGGTGCCAGAGCCTTTTCCGGCTGGGCAGCCGGGCAGGTGTTCGAGCGCTTCCTCGCCGGAAGCTTCCGGGACCAGATCGCTGCCAATATCGCCGCCGGGGGAGCCGTCAGTCTGGATGGCATTGCCCAGCGGTACGCGGGCTTTCTGCCCGAGGCGTTCCGGGCATCCATCGTGGATGCCTGCGAGCGCTCCATCTCTGCCGTCCTCAATGACAACGCCGTTGTGCTGGCGGATACCATCGTCCAGAAGGTGCTGGCTCCGCTGCTGACCCCGGTGATCTCGCTGGTGCTGTTCTTTGTGGCGTTTGCCCTGCTGCGGATGCTGGTCAGCCTGCTGGTCACAGTGCTGGGGCTGGTGAACAAGCTGCCCGTGATCGGTGCAGTGAACCACTGGCTGGGCTGGGGCGTGGGCGGCATTGCCAGCCTTGTGGACATCTATCTGGTGCTCTGCGTGGTCTGGGCGCTCATTGTGATCACCGGCGGCAACCTCACCATGCTCAACGACACGGTGATGAGCGGCAGCCTTTACTATAAAGTATTCAATGTGTTCAACCCGTTTGTCTGAGCGGGGAGGGAAAAGGAGGAACAATGGTCTGCATTCGATGCCAGAAGCGGCCTGCCATTATTTTTGTCCAGCGGATGGAAAATGGCCAGATGAAAAACGAGGGGTACTGCCTGCACTGTGCCCGGGAGATGCACATCAAACCGGTCGATGATCTGATGAAGCAGTTTGGCATGTCTGATGAGGACATGGATGCCATGGAAGACCGGATGGAAAACATGATGCAGGAGATGGGGGACATGAGCAGCATGAACCCCTTCTCCATGATGATGGGCATGGGCCAGCCGGACCAGAGCGAAGAGGACGGCGACCTTGTGCCCGGCTCCAGCGCCACCTTCCCGCTGGGGGTGAACGGCGGTGCCCAGAACGGCAAAAACGAAAAGAAGGCGGGCAAAAACGAGAAAAAGCCGCCCCGCCGCAAGTTTTTGGATACCTACTGCGAGAACCTGACCCGCAAAGCCCGGGAGGGGAAGCTGGATGATATCATCGGCCGCGACCGGGAGATCTACCGCACCATCCAGATCCTGAGCCGCCGCCAGAAGAACAACCCCTGCCTCATTGGTGAGGCGGGCGTTGGCAAGACCGCCATTGCCGAGGGCATTGCCGAGCGCATTGCCAAGGGGCAGGTGCCGGCAGGGCTGCAGGATAAGGAGATCTTTCTGCTCGACCTGACCAGCCTTGTGGCAGGCACCCAGTTCCGCGGCCAGTTCGAGCAGCGGGTCAAGGGCCTGCTGAGCGAGGTCAAGGCGGCAGGCAACGTCATCCTGTTCATTGACGAGATCCACACCATTACCTCTGCCGGTGAGAGCGAGGGTGCCATGAATGCGGGCAACATCCTGAAGCCCGCCCTCTCCCGCGGCGAGATCCAGGTCATCGGTGCCACCACCTTCAACGAGTACCGCAAGTATATCGAGAAGGACCAGGCGCTGGAGCGCCGGTTCCAGCCCGTGCGGGTGGAGGAACCCAGCGTTGCTGATACGCTGGCCGTGATGGGCGGCATCAAGCACTACTACGAGGAGCACCACCATGTGCAGGTGCCCGCCGATGTGCTGAACGCCACCGTGACTCTGAGCGAGCGGTATATCACCGACCGCTACCTGCCCGACAAGGCCATCGACCTGCTGGACGAGGCCTGTGCCTGCTGCAATCTGGCCCACCCGGTCATCTCCGAGTACCTGACCATGCAGAAGGAACTGGAGGCCCTCAAGCAGGAAGAGGCCGACATGGAAAACGCCGATGTGAACGAGCCCATCGATTACGAGCGTGTGGCAGAGCGCAAGACCCGGATGGCACAGCTGGAGCGGGAATTGCCCGCCAAGCAGGCCGCGGCCGGGGAGATCCAGGTGACCATGGACGATGTGGCCAAGGTCATTGAGCTGTGGACGGGCATCCCGGCGGTGAAGATCCGGGAGACCGAGTATGCAAAGCTCGCCAGCCTTGAGACCGAGCTGAAAAAGAAGATCATCGGTCAGGACGATGCCGTGCATCTGGTGGCGCAGGCGGTCAAGCGCAGCCGCGCCGACCTTTCGGGCCGCCGCCGTCCGGCCAGCTTCATCTTTGTGGGCCCCACCGGCGTGGGCAAGACAGAGCTGGTGAAGCAGCTGGCAAACCAGCTCTTTGACGGCCCCGACCCCCTGATCCGGCTGGATATGAGCGAGTATATGGAGAAGTACGCGGTGTCCCGCATGATCGGTTCCCCTCCGGGCTATGTGGGCTACGAGGAGGCGGGTCAGCTGACCGAAAAGGTCCGCCGCCGCCCGTACAGCGTGGTGCTGTTCGATGAGATCGAAAAGGCCCACCCCGATGTGATGAATATCCTGCTGCAGATCCTGGACGAGGGCAAGATCAACGATGCCCAGGGCCGCACCGTGGATTTCTCCAACACCGTCATCTGCATGACCTCCAATGCGGGCAGCAGCGACCAGACCACTGCAAGTCTGGGCTTCAACCGCAGCGAGGAGGAGCGGAACGAGGAGAAGAGCCGCAAGGCACTGAGCCAGTTCCTCCGCCCTGAGTTTTTGGGCCGCGTAGATGAGGTCATCACCTTCAAGCCGCTGAGCGAGGAGACCCTGCAGGGCATTGCCGCCCTGATGCTGGACGAGTACAAGCCCAGCATGGAGGCCAAGGGCATTGCCTACAGCTATACCCCGGCGGCACTGGCAGCGCTGGTGCACAAGAGCCAGGGCGGCAAGTTTGGTGCCCGCGACCTGCGCCGGACCATCCGCAAGGCTGTGGAGGACCCCGCCGCTGAAAAGATCATCGACGGCACCCTTGTTTCCGGCTCCACCCTGACCGTGGATGCTGAGAACGATGAGATCGTGCTGAAGTAAAGAGCAAACAGAAAGCCGCTGCACAGCGTAACAACTGTGCAGCGGCTTTTGTAGTGTATAAAACCTCTCAGCCGCCTGCGGCGGCAGCTCCCCTGATAGGGGAGCCAAGCCCTGTGGGAGAGGTTACTCCACGCTGACCGGCTCCTCCGGCTTGTTGGTGGTACGGGCGCTCGTGCGGCCCTCGGGAATGATCTCGCCTGCGGCGGTCAGGCTGAGCTTGGCCAGGGTCGGGCCCACCAGCTCGTACACCAGCACCGAGAAGAGCACCACGTTGCGCACCATGTGGCCGTCGGAAAGTTCGGCAGCCTCGGCGGCCATACCCAGTGCCACACCGGCCTGCGGCAGCAGGGTGATGCCCAGATACTTCTGGATCTTCTCACTGCAGCGGGTGGCCTTGCAGCTGACATAGGAGCCGGAGATCTTGCCCAGAGAGCGGGAAGCGATATAGACGGCACCAAGGAGCAGGACCATGGGGTTTGCAAGGATGTTCAGGTCCAGCTCTGCGCCGGACAGCACAAAGAACAGGATGTTCACCGGGCTTACCCAGCGGTCCAGGCGGTCCATCAGCTCATCGGAAGTGGGACAGATGTTGCAGAACACGGTACCGGTCATCATGCAGACCAGCAGCAGCGAGAAGCTGCAGTGGATGGGGCCGACCTCAAAGCTGACCATGGAAAGGCCCACCGTCAGCAGCACAAAGGCCACCGAAAGGCTCATGCGCTTGGAGCGGGAGTGGAAGTAGACCTCCAGCTGGTTGAGCAGCAGACCGGCCAGTGCGCCCAGACCTAGGCTGAGCACGATCTCCACCAGAGGCTCCAGAAGGATGCTGATGGGGTCGATGCGGCCCTGTTCCAGCGCGTTTGCGATGCCGAAAGAGGCCGAGAAGAGCACCAGACCCACGGCATCGTCAATGGCGACCACCATCAGCAGCAGGCGGGTCAGGGGACCGCTTGCCTTGTACTGCTTGACCACCATCAGGGTGGCGGCAGGGGCTGTGGCAGAGGCGATGGAACCCAGCGTGATGGCCGATGCCATGGAGATGACATCCGGCCGGGCAAAGTGCAGGGCCACCAGAGCGATATCCACCAGCACGGTGGTGATAACGGCCTGCAGGATGCCCACAGTGATCGCCTGCCTGCCCATGCTCTCCAACGCGCTGAGCCGGAACTCGTTGCCGATGACAAAGGCGATGAAGCCCAGTGCCACCTGTGTGATGATGCCGTAGCTCTCGACCTGTGTAAGGCTCCCGAAGCCGAAGCCCCAGCCGCTCAGGCCCAGCCGACCCAGAAAGAAGGGGCCCAGCAGAAGCCCCGCCACCAGATAAGAGGTGACAGCCGGCAGACGGACCGCTTTCGCTGCACGGGATGCCAACAGGCCGGCAATGAGCGAAAGAGACATGCAGATGAGCAATTGCTCCATAAAATAAGATCCTCCTGAGAAATTAAGATACGTTAAAAAGTATATCTTATCTGAGGAGGAAAAGCAACATTTGTTAATTGAATTTAAAAATCTTCTGTGCCATGCGGTAACCGCCCAGCACGAGTTTGTCGCCCTTGGGAATCTTCAGGTTGGTCACGCCGCCAAAGCCGTAGCGGATGGAGCGGTAGACCCCGGCACTGGTGTGTGCCTTGAGGTAGGCCCACAGTTCGTTCTCCTTCTGCTTGGCAGCGGCACTGCCGTCCAGCAGAAGGAAGATGTCGCTGATGGCCATCATCATGGAGAGGTAGTGCAGCATATAGCTGCGCAGCTTCTTCTGGCCCTTGAGGGCATCCAGGTCCTGGCAGTCGATCATGTGGCGGGTCACTCGCAGCTGCTGGTCCACCCGCTTGACCATCACACTCTCGTTCACGCTCTGGTCGGCCCGGCCGATGAAGTAGCGGTACAGGTCCAGATCCATATAATACATGCTCTTGACAAGGGGCAGGGGCTGGTAGACAAAGATGTTGTCCACATAGAAGGTGTGCTTGGGCAGCACCATGCCGCAGTCCCGCAGCACCTGTGTGCGGTACATCACCGAGTGCATCAGCAGGTTCTGGTCGGGCCGGAAGTGGCCGACATGCGTCCAGCTGAACAGCCGGTTCTGGGGGAACACGTTGGTGTAGCGCACGGTGTGGCTGGTGTTGTCCTCCACATGCTCGTAGACATAGTTGCAGATCATCAGGTCAGGCGCGGTGCCCCGGGCAGTCAGCGTGTTCAGCTTGGCCAGCACGGTCCTGAGGGCGGCTTCGTCCAGCCAGTCGTCGCTGTCCACTACCTTGTAATACAGGCCGGTGGCGTTGCGGATGCCCTGATTCACGCCCTCGCCGTGGCCGCCGTTCTCCTGATGGATGGCCTTGACGATGGTGGGATATTTGGCGGCGTATTCGTCGCAGATGGTGGGGGTGTCATCCTTGGTGGAACCATCGTCCACCAGGATGATCTCGGCCTGCTCCCCGGCGGAGAGCAGGGTCTCGATGCAGTGGCGCATATATGCCGCCGAGTTGTAGCACGGGACGGCGAAGGTGATCAATTTCTGAGCCATACAAAATACTCCTTTGCTTTTTTCCGGCAGATGCACAAGGCAGGAGCCGGGATGGAGATATGTACCCATATTATAGCATTTTTGTGCAGGAAATGCTATCGAACGTGGGAAATGTCAGAGATGTTTTACAATTATCCGGGGAGTTGTGGTATACTGATTGGGTTATAAACCTCTCAGGCCGCTTTGCGTCCAGCTTCCCTGGTAGGGGAGCCAAGACTTGCCTCTCCTACCAGGAGAGGTGGCATTGCGAAGCAATGACGGAGCGGTTTTGTATGGATAGGAGGAACCATGGAAAGTCCGCATAGTATTCTGAAAAAAGTCTTTGGCTACGACAGCTTCCGCCCGGGGCAGGAGGAGATCGTCTCCCGCCTGCTGGCCGGGCAGGATGTGTTGGCCGTGATGCCCACAGGTGCGGGCAAGTCCATCTGCTATCAGGTGCCGGCCCTGCTGCTGCCGGGCATCACCGTCGTGGTCTCGCCGCTGGTCAGCCTGATGAAGGATCAGGTGGGGGCGCTGGTACAGGCCGGTGTGGCGGCAGCTTTCCTGAACAACAGCCTGACGGACAACCAGAAGGCCCTGATGCTCCGCCGCGCCCGGGAGGGGTGGTATAAGATCATCTATGTGGCTCCGGAGCGGCTGGAGATGCCGGGTTTCCAGCGGTTTGCGCAGGAGCGGGAGATCAGCATGGTCACGGTGGACGAGGCCCACTGCATCAGTCAGTGGGGGCAGGACTTCCGCCCCAGCTACCTGCGCATCAAGGCGTTTGTGGACAGCCTGCCCAAGCGCCCGGTGGTGGGAGCCTTTACGGCCACCGCCACGGCCCATGTGCGGGAGGACATCCGCACCCATCTGGAACTCCACACCCCCTACGAGGTGACCACCAGCTTCGACCGGCCCAACCTCTATTTTGCCACCCGCAGGGCCCTGCCCAGCGAGAAGCCCAAAGTTCTGCTCGACCTTGTGCTCAGGGAGCGGGACAATGCGGGCATCATCTATTGCAGCACCACCCGGCAGGTGGACGAGACCACCCGCCTGCTGCAGAGCCGGGGGATCCGTGCGGCAGCCTACCACGCCAAACTGGATGCGGATACCCGGCGGCAGAATCAGGACGATTTCCTCTATGACCGGGTGCAGATCATGGTGGCGACCAATGCCTTCGGCATGGGCATCGATAAGCCAAACGTCCGGTTCGTCATCCATTATAATATGCCCAAGGATCTGGAGAGCTATTATCAGGAGGCGGGCCGCGCGGGCCGTGACGGGGAGCCAGCCCGCTGCACCCTGCTCTATTCCGGCACCGATGTGCGCACCATCCGGTTCTTCATCGACAAGGAGATGGAGGCTGACAACGGCCTGCCTGCGGATGTCAAGGCCGAAGCGGCACGCAAGGCAGAGGAACGGCTCAAGTACATGACCTTCTACTCCACCACGCCGCGCTGCCTGCGGGGGTATCTGCTGAGCTACTTCGGCGAGGCCGCACCCCAGAAGTGCGAGAACTGTTCCAACTGTCTGCTGGCAGCACAGGCTGCCGAACAGGTGGAGGAGCAGGCGGCACAGGCCCGCCAGCGTGCCGCGGCCAGTGTGAAGCGGCTGGCCTCGGCCTCCCGCCGCCGTGCCGACGAGGATGCCCTCAGCGAAGCGGACGAGAAGCTGCTGGCTGCCCTCTATGCCCTGCGTAAGCGGCTGGCCGCAAAGCAGAAGCTTCCCGCCTATATGGTGTTCAACGATTCCACCCTTCGCCAGATGGCGCTGAAAAAGCCCCTGAGCGTGGAGGAACTGCTCAATATCCCCGGTGTTGGTGAGAAAAAGGCCGCCCGCTATGGGCAGGAGTTCCTCAGTGTGATCGAAGAAACCGTTGGTACACGGTGAATTGGAGATAAAAGAACAAATAAAGCGTCCCGTTTTCCACGGCCAGTGCAGGCAGGGTGGAAAACGGGACGCTTTTTGTAAAAATAAAAGGGAACTGAATCGCTCCAGTTCCCTCAAGTATATGTCCCTGAGAACATATACCCCAATTAGTAAGAATATTATATCGCAGCTGTTGAAAAAATGCAACTGTTAAATATAATTTTTCAAAATTTCCATCCGTTTCGTCAGGTCGGGATGAATGACAATTGAAGCGACGGCAGGGTTGACTTCAGAGCGATAGGTTTCTGTGATATGCTCAAATTCTTCAATGAACCTAAGGATTTCGGAATTTGGCATCTGCAATAGCTTCAGATAATAGGACATCAGAATGACATAATCTCCGATGGTCTTGAAATTGACATACGGAAGCTGAATCGCAGAACGGAGACAGGCTTTCATTGCCTTTGTGGGGTCAAAATTGCGAAATCGGGTATCAAATACCACGGCATTGTGAGCAATAGCATTCCGGAGATCTTTCAAAGCATAGATGTAGCGAAATAAGAGCTCACAGGATGTATCGTTGGAAAGATCAAGGCCAATGCGGGTGGAAATATCTTTTCGGACAGGAAAAGTCAAACAAGAAAGCAAGTATCCAAAATCTCCCATGGTCATGATCTCGAAGAAAGCCCAAAGAGGAACACCGGAGTAAGTTGGATTATTGTAAAAATGTGTGATTTTTGGATTTCCTTTTGCATAGGCGTTTGCAAGGCTGGACTGGATGGAACGCTGAAGGTTCAATTTGTTTTGCTGGGCTCGCTTTTTCTGTTCAACGGTGAAATTGGCAGGGGAGTTGTTGTAACTGCAAACGACACGATCCAGAACATCCGAAATACTCTCGGATTGTGCGTTTTCAAGGATGCCCTGCAATGCGATGTTCTTGACAGCAGTTTCAATGAACATCATTTTTCCGTAAAACAGAGCTTTCAGGGCAGAATCATATTGGATGGTGGCATAGAGCTCCTGATAAGAAGAAAAAGGCAGGCGCGCACCGGCAGATTTGAAGAAACGATAGCCTTTATAGCCATGATAATATCCGGTTGTGACAAGCTGCTGTTTCTGTGTTTCGCCGGAGATGGCGATGCCGTTGTCACGCAGATGCTGCATTAAGTCGTTTGTTGTTTTATAGCTCATGGGCATCCTCGATTTACATGCTATGGGTAGCAAACACCTGTTCGTCCTCCCACCAGACGGGGGCCTTTGCGGCAAGGCTCTTGGGCACATCCAGAAGCCGCTGGTTGGAGCTGCCCCGGAAGCGCAGGGAGATATCATGCTGGGCTTCCACAAAGCGGCCGTCCACCAGAACATCCAGCAGGCTCAGCAGCTCATCTGTGACCTCACAGCGGGCGGGGCAGGGAACACTGCCGGTCAGCTGCTCCCAGGTGTAGCCGGAATAGCACCAGACGCTCTTATTCGGGTATAACGCCCTGAAGTTGCGGACAAAGGGCAGCAGTTCCCGCTGATTCTCCGGCTCAAAAGGCTCACCGCCCAGCAGAGAGATGCCTGCAATATAGTCGGGCTGGCAGGATGCAAAGATCTCGTTGCGCACAGCTTTGCTGAAAGGCTGACCGTACCCGAAATCCCATGCCACCTCGTTGAAGCAGCCCGGGCAGTGGTGCCTGCAGCCCGAAACAAAGATGCTGGTGCGCACCCCCGGCCCGTTGGCAATGTCGTAATACTTGATTGTTGCGTAATTCATCACAGATGCAGCACCCGATCCTTGATCTCCTGTGTCCGGCCCTGGTTCCAGAACTGGGTGCCGATATAACCGCAGGTGCGGCGGGCAACGTTCAGCTTGTTCTGGTCACGGTTGCCGCACTTGGGGCACTCCCACACCAACTTGCCGTCATCCTCAACGATCTTGATCTCTCCGTCGTAGCCGCAGCACTGGCAGTAATCGGACTTGGTGTTCAGTTCGGCGTACATGATGTTATCATAGATGAACTGCAGTACGCTTATCACGGCCTCCAGATTGTCCTGCATGTTGGGCACTTCCACATAGCTGATGGCACCGCCCGGGGACAGCTTCTGGAACTCGCTCTCAAACTTGAGCTTGGTGAAGGCATCAATGGGCTCCGAAACATGGACGTGGTAGCTGTTGGTGATATAGTTCTTATCGGTGATGCCGGGCACGATGCCGAACCGCTTCTGCAGGCACTTGGCAAACTTGTAGGTGGTGGATTCCAGCGGGGTGCCGTAGAGAGAGTAATCCATGTTCTCGGCCTTCTTCCACTCGGTGCACTTGTCGTTCATGTGCTGCATCACGCTCAGGGCAAAGGGTTTGGCACCGGCATCGGTGTGGCTCTTGCCGGTCATATACTTCACGCACTCATACAGACCAGCGTAGCCCAGGCTGATGGTGGAGTAGCCGCCAAAGAGCAGCTTGTCGATCTTCTCGCCCTTCTTCAGGCGGGCCAGTGCGCCGTACTGCCACAGAATGGGGGCGGCATCGCTGGGGGTGCCCATCAGGCGCTGATGGCGGGCCTGCAGTGCCTTGTGGCAGAGAGCCAGGCGCTCGTCAAAGATCTTCCAGAACTTCTCGAAGTTTCCGCCGGAGGAAAGGGCTACATCCACCAGATTGATGGTGACAACACCCTGATTGAAGCGGCCGTAGTATTTGGGCTTGCCGGTCTCGGGGTCCACATAGGGGGTCAGGAAGCTGCGGCAGCCCATGCAGGTGTAGCAATGGCCCTCGCCGTTTTTGTCCACCTTGAGCTCGAGCATCTTCTTCTCAGAGATGTAGTCGGGCACCATCCGCTTGGCAGTGCACTTGGCAGCCAATTCGGTCAGGTAATAATAAGGAGTGCCGGGGCGGATGTTGTCCTCTTCCAGCACATAGATCAGCTTGGGGAAGGCGGGGGTGATCCAGACACCAGCCTCGTTCTTCACGCCCTGATAGCGCTGGCGGATGGTCTCCTCGATGATGATGGCAAGGTCGGCCTTTTCCTGCGGGTTGCGGGCTTCCCCCAGATACATGAACACGGTGATGAAGGGGGCCTGACCGTTGGTGGTCATCAGGGTCACGACCTGATACTGGATGGTCTGGACACCGCGGTTGATCTCGTTGCGCAGGCGGCGCTCCACGATCTCCTTCTTGCGCTCCGGGGTAACGTCCAGCCCTTCCATCTCCGCCTCGACCTCAGCGGCGATCTTCTTGCGGGAGACATCCACAAAGGGAGCCAGATGGGTCAGACTGATGCTCTGGCCGCCGTACTGGTTGGATGCCACCTGCGCAATGATCTGGGTGGCAATGTTGCAGGCGGTGGAAAAGCTGTGGGGCTTTTCAATATAGGTGCCGGAGATCACGGTGCCGTTCTGCAGCATATCCTCCAGGTTGACCAGATCGCAGTTGTGCATGTGCTGCGCAAAGTAGTCGGAATCGTGGAAGTGGATCAGGCCCTCGTTGTGTGCCTTGACGATCTCCGGGTCCAGCAGCAGGCGGGCGGTCAGGTCTTTGGAGATCTCACCAGCCATATAGTCACGCTGGACGCTGTTCACGGTGGGATTCTTGTTGGCGTTCTCCTGCTTGACTTCCTCGTTCTGGCACTCGATCAGGCTGAGGATGCGCTCGTCGGTAGTGTTGGTCTGGCGCTTCAGGCTCTGCACATAACGATAGGTGATATAATGGCGGGCTACATCGTGAGCCTGAATGTCCATCAGCTTGTTCTCCACCATGTCCTGGATCTCTTCCACGCTCACGGCACGGTTCAGCGCCTGGCACTGCTCCGTGACATCGTTGGCGATGGACAGGATCTGCTCCTGGGTCAGGCTGCTCTTGCGGCTGACCGAGTCGCTGGCCTTGGTGACCGCAGTGATGATCTTGGTGATATCAAATGGAACTTCCGAACCGTTGCGCTTGATGATCTTCATAGTGTTCCTCCGTCGTTCTATCTGTGTGCAGTTCAAACGGGTGCCTCTTGCGAAAGAGGCACCCGCAAAGCAGTCTTGGGATGCGTTCAATTGATGTGATTCTATGATATCACTATTTAGTGATATGTCAATGGAGAAACCACTACATTTTGTGTTTTGGCGGTTTCGCCAAAATTGAGCCGAGAATCTTGGAGCAAAATTTGAGGCCAAAGCTCTTGACAAACTGTGCAAGGAAAGTGTTTGCATTCCGGGACGTAATATCCACGGCGGTGTATACTTCTCTGGAAGTCTGGATAGAACAATACCTTATTATATAGAGAAAAATGACCTCTGAGGCCACCGCAGCTTCCACGTCAAGGAACGTGTAAATTGCAGTTAAAAAACTAGTCAAAAAGTCAAAGACGCAAAAAGAAACGAAAAAAGTGAAAAAAGGGGTTGCCAAACGTGTCGGGATATGGTATTATACTTGAGCGCCAAGGGCCGCCGGAAAGAATGACTTCTGAAAGCGGCGGAAGCAAAGCGAAAGAACCAATATGGATACGTTGAAAAAACGAACCACAAGTTCGAAAAGATCGAAAAGCTTCTGAAAAAAGTGCTTGACAAAAAATCACTTCTGTGGTAAAATAATCAAGTCGTCAGCTGCCAAGGCTGAGGCGCACAGGACCTTGAAAATTGAACAATATCGAAAAACTTGTAACGGAACCTATTTTCGTGTTGGAAAAACACGTTAAACAATTCCAAA